>LXNI01000390.1_pt1 | contig 52251 bp, 42 predicted proteins | sample 809091 | NCBI WGS metagenome assembly LXNI01 (sample SAMN04870527, study PRJNA318959) | sponge metagenome | biome: 01000161; feature: marine sponge reef; material: water | host: Sarcotragus foetidus | place: Greece: Milos, Mediterranean Sea | collected 2013-05-29 | depth 5-7 m
ATCTCGTCGGGTGCCCGCGTCGTTCCCGCCAGCATCGCAGCCACGCGCGCCTCGGTGGGCGGCACCACCGGCAGACCGTCGGACCAGCCGCGGTCATAGGCCGCCTCGACGGGATCCTCGGCCGAAGCCAGCTCCACCTTGCGGCTCGCGAATGAAGTCGCCCCGAATCGCAGCGCCAGCTCATCGGCGAGCAAGGGGTCGACCGACATCGAGCCGCAGCCGGGTCGCATGTCGGGCAGACCCGAGCCGAGATCATCGGCCCCGCTCAACGCCTCCCAGCTGCTGCGGTCCCACCCCACAGTGCGAGCCATCTCTCGCCCGTCCATCACCGCCATGAGCGTGGGCACCGTGGAGATCTCGTGATGCCACGACACGGCCAGGTCATGATCGTGCAGGACCTCTGCCGACGGCCCGTCGAGCGCGGCCATGAATTCGGGGTCATCCTGGGTGAACACCGTCAGGCGTGTCCCGCTGCGCACGGCATGGTCGACCAGCTCGGCCAGCACCGGTTCGACATCGCAGCACGTCGGGCAGTCACGCTTCACGAACGCGACAAGGCCGTCGGAAAGGCGAGGTCGCTCAGCGGCAGAGATCTGTTCTTCAGCAGGCACGCTGAGACTCTAGATCTGAGGACCTAGGTGCGGCCTTCCGACCGTCGTGGACGGCGCCTCGACAGGTTGTTCTGCTTACAGGGAGCGCGCCGCGAACTGCTCGCTCGCGGTGGCGTAGGCCTGCAGTGCCACTGCCGGCCGGCGTCGCGGGTCCAGCAGGTTGTTGCCCATCGCATCGAGATCCGCCGATGCTGGCATGACAATTTCCACGCGCTCGCACCCCGTCAAGGTCAGGCGTTCGCATTCGGTTGCCATCCGGCTGGCAATGCGCAATGCGCTCCAGCCCAGCGTCATCGCGCCGAAGTCCATCGCCGCGGCAATCGGCATCTCCCACGGTCGGGCCGCCGACGGCAGCTCGGCGATGCCCATCGGCGAGCTCACCACGACCAGGTCGTAGGACTCGTCCCGCAGTACATCGAGGTTGTCCGACGAGTGGACGCCTGCATCGATGTAGGAGGTCCCGTCGATCACGACCGGCTCGAACACCGCGGGCACCGCGCACGAAGCGGCAACTGCCTGGCTCGGCGTAGCCGGCCCGTCTGCGCCGAAGACAACTCGCTGCCCGTCGTCGAGTTCGACGACGGGCACTCGCAGCTCCACGCCCTCGGGCCAAGTGCCGCCGAAGAGCCCCCGGACGATGTCGGTGACATGCGACGTGGGCACCTTGCCCTCGGGCAGCATGGAGGCCAGCGCTGTTCCGGGCGACACCCGACCGGGCATCGCAGCCGCCAGCAGCCAGATGTGGGGTGCCATCGGCGCCCCGAATGCAGCTGTGGCCTGCCGTTTCGGGCCGCGCTGCGCCCGTGCTGCGCCCAACAGCCGCTCGCCTTGGGGGTTGAGCGGCTGGCGAGTTTCGCGCCGGAACAGGTCGCTCGGGCTGAGGCCGGCTGCCACCAGCGCGCCCGAGATGGAACCGGCGGACGTTCCGACGATCAGGTCGACGTCGCGGGCGTCGATCCCCCACGTGTCCTCGAGCGCCTTGAGCACGCCGGCATGAAATGCTCCGCCGACGATGCCACCGGAGCCCATGACGAGCGCCACGCTGCGATCAGGTAGTGGGCGCCCGCCAGCGCTACCGGTGGTCATCGGTTGCGGCTACTTGTCGACGTCGCTGTGCTCGACCATCCAGCCGATCATCGACGGGATCGAGCGCTTGCGAGCGCCGTTGCCCACGATCAGCCCGACGTGGCCCGCAGGCAGTCGCATCTCGGTGGCGTCTTTGGAGCCGACCAGCTTGTCGAGGCCGTAGGTGGATTCCGGCGGCACGATGTGGTCGCGCTCAGCGATCACGTTCAGGAACGGGGCCTTGATGTCGGCGAGATCCAGCTTGCGGCCGCCGAGCATCAGGTCGCCGGTCATGAAGCCATTGCCTTCGATGAACATCTCGACGGTCTGGACCATCGTGGCGCCCGGGAACGGGATGTGATTGCGAGTCCACGACGTCATGGCCTGGTACGAGCTCAGGAACTTGTCGTCGTCGAGGTGCTCCCAGAAATCCATCACGGTGCTGAGATCGGAGGTGGGCGTCAGCAGGGTGAACGACGCCCGCACCGACTCGGCCGGCACGTTGCCGCTGGCGTCCATCAGGTGCGCCGGGTCGATGCCGTCGGAACCGACGCCGGTCATGACCGTCGGCATCTTGGTGAAGTCCACCGGGGTGGCCATCACGACGACGTTGCGGATCGGGTCGTCTGGGTGGCCGGCCGCGTACAACAGCGTCAGCAGACCGCCGTAGCAGTAGCCGAACGCGGTGACACCGTTGTCGCCGCCCATCTGGTTGACCTTGGCAACCGCCTGGGGCAGCAGCTCGTCGCAGTAGGTCTCGAGGGTGTTGTTGGCTTCTTCCTCGTCGGGTACGCCCCAGTCGAGCAAGAAGACATCGAAGCCCTCGGCTACCAGCCGCTCGATGAAGCTGTTGCCTGGCTGCAGGTCCAAGATGAACGAGCGGCTCACCAAGCTCATGACCAGCAACAGCGGCGGACCGACGGTCGGGTTCTCGCTGCGGTAGCGGTAGAGCACGGCCTTGCCGTTGCTCCACACCGCGTCGCGAGGCGTCTGGCCGACCGGGGCGCGGTCGATTCCCATGACGTGACGGGTGAGGTTCCACCAGCGCCTCATGCCGGTCTCCCACATCTCAGAAAATGGGGCGAGCGGGTTGGGCACCTCCGCGGTGCGCTCGGATGATTCGCCGTTGGGGCCGGCGGCTTTGGGCTTGACAAGAGTGGTTGCAGACATGGTTGCTCCTTCAGGGTGATGCGGGGGTGTTCAGGACTTCTCGGCCGCTGCGGCGGGCTTCTGCGCAGCGGGCTTCTTGGCGGTCGCCTTCGATGCACTGGTCTTCGATGCGCTGGTCTTCGATGCAGTCGCCTTGGGCACGGCCGGCTTCGAAACCGGGCTTGCCTTGCCGTTCGTTGCCGGCGCGGCCTCAGCGGGAACGACGGCGACCACGTCGAACACGAGATTCTTGAGACCCTTCAGCTCACGATCTACTGCGGCGACCTGCTGGCGCAGCTTGCGCACGTCGGTGGCAGCGGGAAGGTTCCAGAAGTGCAACCAGCGCCGGCTCGTCCGCTCGAATTCGGCGGCGAAAGCACTGCTGACCTTGGCGCTCGCTGCCATGAAATCGCGAAAGCCATCCGAGGCTGCGAACTGCTGGAGTCCCGGCGCTACGGCCTTCTCCCATTCGTTGTAGATCTCACGCCACTGCTTGGCCATGTTTGTTTCCTCCGGGATAAAGGGGGTATCCGGTCTGATGTCACGAATTCCGGCGGCGTGCGAGACACTTGCCGGTGCGAATTGATGAACTGACGGGATAAGCGCCGTTGTCCATCAATTGCATGACGCTATGCAATCATATCTGGATGACGGCCGTGTAACAAGAGCATTTCGCCTTGAGAAATTGTGTGACACGCTGCAATGACTTGCTAGCCGGAGGCTGGCAGATCAGCTAGGGTATGAATACAGCCAATGAACTTGATCGATGTGGACCAGCAGGGTGCGGGAGACCCAGCGCAGTCTGGAGGCAGCGGCACTCGTCGCACCCTCGGGCTGCCTCGTGTTCATGACGCGCAACAGCCGAGCGCTCCGGTGTCCGCCGAGTGGGGTGACGACTGGGATCTCGATCACAAGGTCGCCGCCCTGTGGCGCGCCGCCCGGCTGGGGCCGACCGTCGAGCGCCTGCGCCGGCACGTCCTCGGCGGTGGATCGCAGTCCATCGAACCGGGCCAATTCCGGGCGCTCGATGCCGTGGCCGGAAACGGACCCGCGACGATTCGAGCACTCGCGGACATCATGGACGTCGAGCCAAGCACCGTTACCCGGGCCATCACCAGGCTCGAGACCGATGGGCTCGTCTACAAGCAGCGGGCCGAACGCGACCACCGAGAGGTGCTGGTCGAGTTGACCGACCTCGGGGCGTCCCGCCACCAGTACTTCGTAGACCGCGCGTATCGCATCTACGAAGAGATCTTCACCGTCTTCAACACCCAAGAGCGTGAAGTTCTTGCAGACTTGCTCGAACGCATGCTGGTGTCAACCGACGCCGCGCTCGCACGGCTTGATGCCCGGGCGCTCTAGAGCCAGATCGCCGAGGAGAACTTCCGTCGTATGACCAGTGCCCCCGCTGACAATCAATCGGGCAGCCGTCGGCAGGCCCCGAGTCGGCCTGCGTCGCCTCTGCGCGCCGGCTGCCGGGCGGCCGGCTCGGTGGCCAAGTGGATCCGGGGCCACAGCGAGGACGATCTGCCTGCAGTGCGTCAAACGCCCGCCGCAGCGTGGAAGTGGATGATTGACGAGTGGTCGATCCAATTCGAGCTGGCCTCGGCCCGCATGAGAATTCCCGACGGACCGTTCCGAAAGCGACTCCGCTCCGAGCTCGCCGAGGCACACAGGCACTATGCCGACTGCGGCTGGCTGGAAGACCCCGCCGCGTACCACCGCACTCCCCCGCCACTCGACGGCGGCGTGCAGATCCGCGCTACTTCGGCGGGCGATGCGGATTTCTGGCACGTTCGCTTCAACAGCGAGTTCGAGCCGTGGCCCGGCGAGCCCGGCCGCGAGCGTTGGATGAGCTACCGACCGGTTCGCACCACGCACGCGTGGATGCTGCAGCATCCCGACCGGGCACGGCCCTGGGTGGTGGCCGTCAACGGCTACCGCACTGGTGAGCCAGAGCTGGACATGTGGATGCTGTACGCGAATCGCTTGCACCGGCGTTGGGGCCTGAACGTGATCGCGGTGGTTCTGCCGCTGCACGGGCCCCGCGCAATCGGGGTGAGCGGTTCCCGGGTCATACACGCAGGCGCGATGAACACGGTGTTCACGGTCGCGCAAGGCGCGTGGGACATCCGGCGAGTGATCGGCTGGGTACGCGACGAGCACGAAGCACCGTCCGTTGCCGTGTCGGGCATATCGCTCGGCGGCTACATGGCAGCCATGACTGCCGCCCTGGAAGACGACCTTGCCGCAGTCATCGCCGGTGTCCCCGAGAGCGATCTGGCACGCGGCACCCGCCGGCAGGTCGAACCGCTGCTGCCCCCCTTCTACGAGCAGTGGGGCCTGTCCTGGGAGGCGTACGAGCAGATCCTCTCGGTGGTATCGCCGCTGTCGCTTCCGTGCAAGGTCCCCCGCGATCGGCGCTACATCTTCGCCGGCTTGCTCGACCGCTGGGTTCGGCCCGGCAACGTCAAGACGCTGTGGGAGCACTGGGAGCGACCCGACATGCAGTGGTACCAGGGCTCGCACCTGTCCTACCCGTTCGAGCGCGAGGTCTCCCGCTACGTGGATCGCGCGGCGGCCGAAACGTTCGGCCGCGTGCCTGCAGCACCGCCGCGCTGACCCTCGGGCCGCAGCAGGTACTGCTACACGCGCTCGGACTGTCCCAGCACTGCCAGTCGGTGCCGCACGACCTTGCCGGTCGTGGTCATGGGCAAGGCGTCGACGAAGTGGATGTCGCGCGGCACCATGAAACTCGGCAGGCTCTCAGCGACCCAAGCACGGAGCACGTCGGCATCGAGGCGCCGGCGCGGGCGCGGGCGCGGCACCACGAACGCTGCCACACGCTGACCGAACTCGGGATCGTCCACGCCCACGACGGCGGCGATCTCGACATTGGGGTGGCGGCCCAGCACCTCCTCCACGCCGGAAGGGAACACATTCTCGCCGCCGGTCACGATCATGTCGTTGGCACGGCCCGAGACATGGAGGCGCCCGTCGGCATCGAGCCGGCCAATATCGCCCGTAGCCATCAGCGTGCCGGCCCGGTCGCCGTCGCTCCCGTCGGTGTAGCCGAGGAATTGCGCCGTGCTGGCGAGATGGACCCAGCCCGCAGTTCCTCGGGGTGCCGGCATGCCGTCGTCATTGAGAATCGTGAGCGTCACCCCGTCGGGGGGGCGGCCGACGGTGCCGGGCGCGGCGCGCAGGTCGGCGGGATCTGCGATGGTCCCGATGGCGGTCTCGGTGGAGCCATAGACGTTGTAGAGATCATCGCCGAAGCGATCCATCCACTCGTGAGCGAGTTCGCCGGAGAGGACGTTCCCGCTGCTGAGCACCATGCGGGGCCTGCGCACCGACGCGGGGTCGATCGGCAAGTCCAGAATGCGGCGCAGCATCAGCGGCACCACGACGAGTGCGTCATAGCGGTGCTCGCACAGCAGCTTGCCGATCTCGGCGGCTTCGAACCGCTGCCTGACTTCGATGGTGCTGGCGGTGGCCAGCCCAACGACCAGCTGGCTCAGACCCCAGGCGTGAAAGAGCGGCGACGCGATGAGATAACGGTCGCCGAGGCGGTACGGCACGCGCCGCAGCATGCCGACGCCGCCCACACGCGTCGTCTTCAGCGTCCGCACTGCGCTCTTGGGGGCGCCGGTGGTGCCAGACGTCAGCAGGACGAGCTTTGGCCGGCGCGCCGGGGGTGAGCACTGCCGTCCCTCGGCGGCGACGCGGGCCATAGAACTGGAACCGCTCCCGTCGGCCACGAGCACGGTTGCGGTCGTGCCTGACTGGGCGATGACCTCGGAGAATTCCTGGTCGGTCACGATGACGGCAATGCCGTCGCGCTCGCAGACCTCAGCAAGGTTCGAGGCTGGCAGCGCCGTCGACAGCAGCACCGTGTCGCAGCCGGCCCGCTCGGCGGCAACCAGTGCGGTCACGAACCACCGGTGGTTGCGGCACAGGATGCCGACGGCAGCCAGGCTTCCATCGGGTCCCGTTGCCGCAGCACGCATGCGGGCGGCCACGCTGGACGCTGCGCGGTCCAGCGTGCGGTAGTCGATCGAGCCTTCGTCGTCGACGACGGCAGCGCGGCCGCCGAACCGGAGGGCTGCTGCGGACACAGACGCCGCAGTGCCGAGGCCCCAGCGCACCGATGCCCACCAGCGTGCTGAAGTCAGGGCCGCATCGGCAGCGCCCATGCGCAGGGCAACGTTCCACATGCTGTCTCCAGCAATGGCCGACCCGATCACCGCAGCTCAGTCTCCGCCAGCGTCGAAACTTCGATAGACGCCCAGCAGGGCGATCTTTTGCTCATCGGTCAGGTTCGGGTCTGCCTGCACGGCTTCAATCACCGTGGGGACATCCTCTCGGTCCATCAAGCCGGCGTACGACAGCAACGTGGCTGCCCGCACGTTGAGCGCTTCGGCAATTGCCTTGAGCACCCGCACCGACGGCTCGTGGAGCCCGCGCTCGATCTGGCTGAGGTACGGGTTCGACAGCTGCGCCATCTTGGCGAGCTGTCGCTGGCTCAGCTCCATCATCTCCCGTTGGGCCCGTATGAACGCGCCCAGCTGATCGAATCCGGGGAAAGTGTGCCCCGACCGTTGATCGTCCGCTTCTGCGGCGTCAGGGTCGGAAGCGGCCATCAGGCCTGGGCATCCTCGCTGGCGCGCTCCCACGCAGCGGCGATGCGCGCAGCGCAGTCCTTGTTGGCCTCGTGCACCTGGCCCAGGAAGCTGAAGTACGTGTCGATCATCTCGGTGGGCTTGGGCAGGTATTCCGCAAACGGGCTCGACATCGCCGGGGCGGCAGACAGCCAGGCTTCGGCTACACGCTCGTTCATCGAGACGAACTGCTCTTGGGCAGTCTTCATCTGCTCGATGGTGCGGTCCTGCATTTCGCGGACGGAATCAAGTACGGCCATGGGGCTGGCTCCTGGGGGTGAAGGGGAAGCGCCGGCGGGGGTCACCGGCACTGCTAGAAATAGTACCCACTCCGGGAACAACTTGCAACGTCGGCCGAAGTGCAGCTAAGTGGCGGCGTGAACAATCCGGGCGAACTGGACTGCGTCCAGGGATGCACCGCCGACCAAGGCGCCGTCGATGTCCGGCTGTCGGAGGAGCTCGTGGGCGTTGGCGGGCTTGACCGAGCCTCCGTATTGGATGCGGACGTGCTCGCCGGCACCCCGACGAATGTCGTCGATCACGTTGCGGGCTGTGGCGCACATGTCTTGGGCGTCTTCGGGGGAGGCATTTCGGCCCGTTCCGATGGCCCAGACCGGCTCGTAGGCGACGACCAGGGTCTCGAAGCTTGCTTTGGTGAGCTTGGCCAGGCTGCCTCTGAGCTGGGTGGTCACCACGGCGGCAGCTTGTCCGGATTCGCGTTCTTCGAGGGTCTCTCCGACGCAGACGATGGGGGTCATGCCTGCCTTGGCGACAGCGGCAGCTTTGGCGGCGATGAACTCGTCAGTCTCGTTGAAGAGGGCTCGGCGTTCGCTGTGGCCGACGATGACGTAGCTCACGTCGAGCTTGGCGAGCATGGACGGGGACACCTCGCCGGTGTAGGCGCCCTTGCTCTGATCGTGACAATTCTGTGCCCCGAGCTTGAACTCCAAGCGATCGGCATCGATGACGGTCTGGCAGCTCCGCAGGTCGATGAAGGGCGGGTGCAGGCTCACTTCGACTTGGTCGTAGCGGTGGCGCGCCAACTCGTAGCTCAGCTTCTGGCAGAGCTGGATGGCCTCAAGGTGATTGAGGTGCATCTTCCAGTTGCCCGAGATCAGTGGCGTTCGGCTCATCGTCGCTCTCCCTGGCTGGCTCACTGCTGGGGCGAGTCTCGCAGGGCCGCGAGGCCGGGCAGGTCTCCGTGTTCGATGAGTTCGAGGCCCGCCCCTCCCCCAGTCGAGATGTGATCCATGTACGGGGCAATGCCGAACTGGGCCACCGCAGCTGCGCTGTCGCCGCCGCCGACAACGGTGAACGCCCGGCAGTCGGCCAACGACTGAGCCACCGCGCGGGTTCCTGCAGCAAATCTCTCGTCTTCGAACATGCCCATCGGTCCGTTCCAGAAGACGGTGCGAGCACTAGCGATGACGTCGTCGAACTCGGCTGCCGAGCCAGGCCCGATATCGAGGCCGCGGCAACCGTCGGGCAGGCTGCGACCCATCTGGCGCACCGTGCCGCCAGCGTCGAGGGCGGTGATGTCGGCAGGCAGCACGACGTTGGCGCCGCTCTCGAGCAGGCGCGTGCAGGTCTCGAGGAAGTCGGGTTCGCACAGCGAATCGCCGACGGAGTGCCCGAGAGCGGCGAGGAACGTGAAGCACATGCCTCCGCCGATGACCAGCGTGTCCACTACTGCGAGCAGCGCCTCGACCACGCCGAGCTTGTCGCTCACCTTGGCCCCGCCCAGCACCGCCACAAACGGCCGCTTGGCGTCGGTTCGCAGGCCGCCGAGCACCTCGGCTTCTCGGTGGAGCAACCGGCCGGCCGCGCTCGGCAGGCGCCGCGGCGGTCCGACGATGGAGGCATGCGCCCGATGGCTCGCGCCGAAGGCGTCGTTCACGTAGCCGTCAAACGGCATCGAAGTCACAGTTCCGCCGAAGCGGGCGACGACCTCGCCCGCAACGAGGGCGTCGACGAATGCCGGGTCGTTGGCCGTCTCGCCTGCGTGGAAGCGAAGGTTCTCGACCAGGGCGATGTCGGGAACTGCCTTTCCCAAGCGCTCAGCGACAGGCGCCAACGAGTATCGCTCCTCGGGCGTGCCCGAAGGGCGGCCGAGGTGCGAGCAGGCGGTCACGGCCGCTCCCCGTTCGGTCAGCCAGCTCAGTGTCGGCAGCGCCGCCCGTATGCGCAGGTCGTCAGCGATCTCAGGTTGCCCGCCCGGTACGTCGCGCAGCGGGACGTTGAAATCGCAGCGAACCAGGATGCGCCTGCCGTCAAGGCCGCCGAGTCGCTGCTCGAGATCCTCGAGCGCCGGCAGACCGCCAGCGACGCTCATCGGTTGCAGGTGATCCCCACGAGGTCCACCAGCCGGTTCGAATAACCCCATTCGTTGTCGTACCAGCCGAGCACCTTCACCATGGTGCCCATCGCCATCGTCAGGCCCGCGTCGAAGACGCAGCTCGCCGGATTGCCCACGATGTCGCTGCTCACAAGCGGGTCGGTGGAATAGTCCAACACTCCGGCGAGAGGTCCGTTAGACGCAGCGGCTGCGAAGGCCTCGTTCACTTCTTCGACGCTTGGGCTGGCATCGAGGGTCGCCGTGAAGTCCGTGATCGAGCCATCGGGGATCGGCACCCGCAGCGAGGTTCCGTCCAGCCTGCCCGCCATCGACTGCAGCACCAGCCCGGTCGCTCGGGCTGCGCCGGTCGATGTCGGGATGATGTTCACCGCAGAGGCGCGGGCCCGGCGCAAGTCGGAATGCGGCCCATCCACCAGCGACTGGTCACCGGTGTAGGCGTGGATGGTCGTCATCAGGCCCTGCTGGACGCCGAACGCCTGGTCAAGCACCTGCACCATGGGTACAAAGCAGTTCGTGGTGCAGCTCGCATTCGAGACCACCTTGTGCGCCTCGGGGTCGAAGTCGGCGTCGTTCACGCCCACGACGAACGTGGCATCCGCGCCCGATGCCGGAGCCGACACGATCACCAGCGGCGCGCCGGCATCGAGGTGCATCGCCGCTTTGTCACGGGAGGTGAAGATGCCCGTCGACTCCACCACCACATCGACGCCGTAGTCCGCCCACGGCAAATCCGCCGGGTTGCGCTCCGACAGCACCGGCAGCACCGTGCCGTCAATCGAGATGCCGCCGTCGGTCGCCGCGATGTCCTGCGGCAGATTGCCGAGTACAGAGTCGTACTTGAGCAGGTGCGCCATGGTGGCGGTGTCACCAAGGTCGTTCACCGCCACGATCTCGATGCCACCGTCGGGGCGGTCGGCCGCCCGGTAGAAATTGCGCCCGATACGGCCGAAGCCATTGACGCCTACGCGCACGCTCATCTGTTGCCGTCCTGTTCGCTCTGCGAGCTCGGCAGGCTGCCTGTGCCCCGGCCCGTTCTGTCGCTAGCTGTCTAGCGGGCAGAGCGTCGCTAGCGGGCGATGTCGCGGTGGCGGCAGTGAAGTTCGTGACCCTTTGAGGCCAGCAGGCGGGTGACTTCTTCGGCAATTGCCACGCTGCGGTGCCTGCCGCCCGTGCAACCCAGCGCAATAGTCAGGTACGACTTGCCCTCGGTGCGATAGGACGGCAACAACGCTTCGAGAAGTGGCAGGAGGTGGGATAGGAACGTGCCGGTTGCCGGCTGGCCGAGCACCCACTCGCGCACACCTGGATGCAGCCCGGTGTAGGGCCTCAGCTCGGGCACCCAATGCGGATTCGGCAGGAAGCGGCAGTCGAACACCAGATCGGCTTCGGTGGGCACGCCGTGCTTGTAGCCGAACGACATCACCGCGGTGCGCATCTGCGGATCGTCGCCAGACGCGCCGAATTCGTCACGCACCCGATCGCGCAATTCGTGCACATTCAGATCGCCCGTATCGATGACGACATCGGCCGTCTCGCGCACATCGGCGAGCAGCTCGCGCTCCAGCTCGATCGCATCGACGACCGACTCCGCAACCGGCTCCGCGCCAGACGGCCCCGAGACCGGGGCGACCGCGGGCAGATCGGCGGTATGCAGCGGGTGGCGCCGCCGGGTGTCGTCGTAGCGCCGCACCAGCACATCGGTCGGCGCATCCAGGTACACGACTCGCACGGAGGCGTTGAGCTCACGAAGCTGCGTGATCGCCGTAACGAGATCCTCCCGGTACTCGCGGGTGCCTGCCACGAGCGCCACGCGGCGCAGCCGGGAACCGGGGCGGGCCACCATGTCGGCCACATCCCCGATGAGGTGGGGCGGCAGGTTGTCGATGACGAACCAGCCGACATCCTCGAGCGCATTCGCCGCGGTGGAGCGGCCCGCGCCCGAGGAACCAGCCACAATGACGAACTCCGGCCCCCCAGCCACGAGGTGGATCGTATTGGGCCAACCGTGTTGCGCTGCGGGTACGGGTGTGCCGCCGGCCTCAGGAACCCGCAGGTGACACGGCGGGGTGGGTCGCGGCGTAGACGGCCTCCGCGACAGCATCAGGCAGCCAGCTCAACGCCTGCAGTTCTTCCAGCGACGCCGACTTCACCGCACCGACGCCCCCGACTTCGCGGACCAGGCGTGCACGCCGCTTGTCCCCCAAACCGGCGATACCGTCGAGCACCCCGCGCTTGAGGGCCTTGCTGCGCAGCCTGCGGTGATACGACACCGCGAATCGATGGCTCTCGTCGCGCACCCGCTGCAGCAGATACAGCGCCTCTGACTGCCGCGGGATCCGCACTGCCTCCGAACGACCCGGCACGAAGACCTCTTCGAACTGCTTCGCGAGCGAGCACACCGGAATCTGCTCTCGCAAGCCCAGCTCGTCGAGCACCGCCGCCGCAACACTGAGCTGTCCCTTGCCGCCGTCCACCACCAACAGCTGCGGCGGGTAGGCGAATCGTCCCTGCTCAGCCGCAGGCAAATCGCGCTCGGCCAGGTAATTCCGCAGACGCCGGCGCAACACCTCGTCCATGGCTGCGTAGTCGTCGTTGCCGTCGACGTTGCGAAGCCGGAAATGGCGGTACTCGCTGCGGCGTGGCAGCCCGTCTTCGAGCACCACCATCGAGCCCACGTAGTTCGTGCCCTGCAGATGGCTCATGTCGTAGCACTCAATGCGCAGGGGCGGCTGTGGCAACTCCAGGTGCTCCGCCAACTCGTTCAGCGCGCGGGCGCGGCTGTTGTGGTCGCTGCCGCGTCGCAGCCGGTGCCGCGCGAGCGATTCGCGGGCGTTGTGGCGCGCCGTGTCCATCAGTGCGCGCTTGTCGCCCCGCTGCGGGATGCGCAGCGTCACCCGAGAGCCTCGCCCCGAGCTCAGCCATTGCTCGTACAAGCCGGTCTCCGCGGGCAATTCGGGGACGAGTACCAGCTTCGGCCAGCCCAGCGGATTCTCCTCGTGATACAGCCCCGACAGCACCCGGGAGACGAGCTGGGGACCATCGAGCGCTTCGACCTTGTCCACAACGAAGCCGCGCTGGCCCATCACCCGCCCCTTGCGCACGAAGAACAGCTGGACGGCCGCCTCAAGCTCATCGTCGCTGATGCCGATGACGTCGAAGTCCTCGTTGCGGGTCCCGGCAAGCTGCTGCTTCTCGATCGCACGCCGCACGCTGCCCAGGCGGTCCCGCAGCCGCGCAGCCAGCTCGAACTCCAGTTCCGCCGATGCATCAGCCATGCGCTGTTCGAGATCGTTGACAATGGCCTCGGTGTCCCCCTCGAGGAAACGGACCAGATCACGCACGAGGCGGTCGTAGGAGTCTGCGTCGATCTCGTCGACGCACGGTCCAGCGCACTGCTCGATGTGGTACAGCAAGCACGGCCGGCCGAGCCGTTGATGGGTCTTCAGCTTGCTGTCGCTGCAGGTTCGGATCGGGAACGTCCGCAGCAGGAGGTCGAGCGTCTCCCGGATGGCATATGCGTGGCCGAACGGGCCGAAGTACCGGTTCCCGCGCTTGCGCCGCCCCCGAATCACCATCGCCCTGGGCCACTCGTCGAGAAGCGTGACAGCCAGGAACGGGTACGACTTGTCGTCTCGCAACCGGACATTGAACCTCGGCTGATGCCGCTGGATGAGGCTGTACTCCAGCATCAGCGCCTCAACCTCGGTGGCGACCTCGATCCACTCGACGGATGCAGCTGTGGCGACCATCTGGGCGGTGCGCGGATGCAGCCCGGCGGGATCGCCGAAGTAGCTGTTCAGCCGGGAGCGCAGGCTCTTGGCCTTGCCGACGTAGATGATGCGGCCGTCCGCGTCCAGGAATTGGTAGCTCCCCGGCGCATCCGGTACCGATCCCGCTTCTGGACGCAGGCCCACGCTCGCAGGCTATGAGTCGCAGGCTATGAGTCGGGGCCCAAGAGGTGGATACCGCGGAGGCGTGTAGTAAGTTTCGCCGACGTAAGGCCTGAACCTCGGGGTGTCGAACCGGCATGCCCGAGGACTGGCATGATGCGGCAGTACCGCATCTCGTAGCTGCGCAGGAGGCTGCACAATATGGAACTCGCACAGGAGCGTGACGCAGGCACGAATGTGATCAGTCCCGCGGGCCGCGTGGACGGATCGAACTCCGCGGACTTCCACGAGGGCCTGATGGCCGCTCTGTCGGACGACGACAACCGCGTCATCCTCGACATGGGCGCCATGGACTACATCAGCAGCGCCGGACTGCGCGTCCTGCTACTCGTCGCACAGCATCTCGGTGGCAGTTCGACACCCTTCGCTGTCTGCTCCCTCGCTGCCTCGGTCGACGAAGTGTTCCGCATCAGCGGCTTCAATCAGATCATCACGGTGTTCGGGACGCTCGACGAGGCGAAGGCTCAGCTGGCCTAGCCACGCCCATGTCGCAGCCTTGGCGCATCCTCGTCGTCGACGACGAGCCCGATCTCGAGCCGCTCGTCCTGCAGCGGATGCGGAGACATATCCGCAGCGGCAAGTACCAATTCGAGTTCGCAGGAAACGGCTTGGAGGCGCTCGACAAGCTGCGAGCCGACGACACCATCGACTTGGTGCTCTCCGATATCAACATGCCCCAGATGGACGGGCTGACCCTGCTGTCTCAGCTCGGCTCGCTGAACCAGGACCTGCGGGCGGTGATCATCTCCGCATACGGCGACATGGGCAACATCCGCACCGCCATGAACCGGGGGGCGTTCGACTTCGTCACCAAGCCGGTCGACTTCGACGACCTGCAGATCACCATCGAACGCACGGTCGAGCATCTGCGGCAGTGGCGAGAGGCCACGGCGTCACGCGACAAGCTCGTGACGCTGCAGAACGAGCTCGACATCGCCTCAAATGTGCAGCAGTCGATCCTTCCCGACGATTTCCCGGTGACGCCCGCATATGAGATCAACGCCAACATGGTCCCCGCACGCAACATCGGCGGCGATTTCTACGACTACCTCGCGGTGCCCGACGACCGGATGTTCGCAACGGTCGCCGACGTGTCCGACAAGGGCATCCCCGCAGCGCTGTTCATGATGTCGAGCCGAACGGCGCTCAAGGGTGCGGCCATCGGCACCGGCTCACCGCGGGAGGCGCTGATCGAGGCCAACCGTGTACTGCAGGCCGACAACCCGACGTTCATGTTCGTGACCGTCATCATGGCGGTCTACGAACCCCGTTCCGGCGAAGTGACCTACGCCACTGCCGGGCATGACCCGCCGGTGGTCGTCCACGCGGACGGCACCGCCACCCAGATGCCCGGCACCGGCGGCATGGCATTGGGCATCGTCCCCGAGGCGGTGTTCGCTTCAAACTTGGTAGAGCACACGCTGACACTTGCGCCCGGCGAGACCTTGGTGCTGTACACCGACGGCGTCAGCGAGGCGATGAACGTCGAGCAGGAAGAATTCGGCATCGAGCGCCTCCTGCGGTTGTTCGATGGCCAACCGCCCAAGGACGCGAAAGAAGCCATGAGCGCCATTTTCGACGCGGTCGCAGCGTTCGCAGGCGAGGCGCCCGCATCGGACGACATCACCTGCTTGGCCCTGCACCGGAGCGCCACGCCGTGAGGCCGGCGGCCGGCAGTGCCGAAGTACGCACAGACCTGCGCCCGAGCGCCGCGGCGGCGCGCGAGGGCACCCCCACTACGGAGCACCGATCATGCGACGTTCGCTGAACATCACACCAGTGCCGGGCGCTGCGGCAGCCGAGGCGCTCCCGCGCGTCGTGGCCTTCGTGGAGGAACTCGCTGAGCTGGACGATTGGGCGCCGGACCTCGTGCTGAGGACCAACCTCATCCTCGAAGAACTCATCTTGAACACGCTCACGCACGGGCGCACCAGCGGTCTCAGCGACATCGAGATCACGCTGGAGAGCGGAGAGAACTCGGTGGCGATCACCTTGGTCGACGACGGTGCCGCATTTGATCCACTCTCCGACGAGACCGACCCCGGCACCGATCTGCCGCTGGCGGAGCGATCCATCGGCGGGTTGGGCCTGCACCTCGTGCGCACCATGACCGAAGATCTCGCATACCAGCATGCGGACGGCAAGAATCACCTGACGCTGGTCGCACGGGCTGGCGGCTGACGGGACTCCGATGCGCTTGCGCCTGCCAGCACGTCGGCGCGCAGGCGCCTCAGCAACGATCCGGGCGGTTGCGGCCTTCGGCGTCGTCGCTGCTGTCACCGCGGGACTCAGTGCCTGCAGCGACGCCGTGAGCGATCCGGCGCCAGAAGGTGCCGACGCGCCGGGTTCGATCGCCGCTCCGGCGCGCCCCACCGTCCCCGATGCGCTCGACGACGAGACCGGCGTCCATCCCGACCGGGTGGTGTTCGGGCAGTCGGCTGCGCTGAGCGGTTCGGCAGCCGAACTCGGCGTCGGCATGCGCCTGGGAATCTTGGCTGCCTTCGAAGAGGCCAACCGGGCCGGGGGGGTGAACGGGCGACGGCTGGAATTGACGTCGCTCGACGACAGGTACGAGCCCAACGACGCCATCAAGAACACGACTGCCCTCATCGAAGGCGGGGACGTGTTCGCGCTGATCGGCGCCGTGGGAACGCCGACGTCGCGCTCTGCGACCCCCGTGGCTGCCGCGGCGGGCATTCCCTACGTGGCGCCGTTCACTGGGGCCGGCTTTCTGCGCAACGACGACTGGTCCAACATCGTCAACCTTCGTGCTTCCTATGCCCAGGAGACCGAGGAAATGGTGGAACGCCTGACCACCGACTTGGGCATCGAGCGCATTGCCGTGCTCTTCCAGGACGACTCCTTCGGCCGCGCTGGGTACTTCGGCGCACTCGCCGCCCTCGAACGACGCGATATGGAGCCCGTCGCGATCGGCTTCTATCCACGCAACACCACCGCCATCAAGACGGCCCTGCTGGACCTGAAGGCAGGCGAACCCGAGGCGGTCATCATGGTGGGCGCATACGAACCCGTCGGAACCTTGGTCTCGTGGTCGCGCAACACGGGTTTTGACCCGGTCTTCATCACGTTGTCGTTCGTCGGCGCGAATGCGCTCGCCAACCAGCTCGGCGCTGCCGGCGAAGGCGTGCTCGTCACCCAAGTGGTGCCGTTCCCGTTCGACGATTCCACGCCTGTCGTGGCCGCCTATCAGGCGGCATTGGAACATGTGGGCACCCTGCACTCGACGTTGGACCACGTCGACCCCGACCCGGTGCCCGGCTTCGTGTCGCTGGAGGGCTACATCGCAGGCAGGCTCGCCATCGCAGGATTGGAGCAGTGCGGCAACGCTGTGACGCGCCGGTGCTTCCTGAACGCCATCTTGGGGGCTGACGAGGTCGACATCGACGGCTTCAGGCTGTATTTCGGCGACGGCGAGAGCATGACCGAAGACAATCAAGGCTCCGATGCAGTGTTCGTCACGCAGATCGGTTCAGATGGCAACTACCTGCCGCTCGACACGCTCACCAGCATGGATCCATGAGCCCCGCAGAGTCCGACGACGCAGCCGCCGGCTCGGGCGGAACGCGCGAACACAACAAGCCTGCGCTGCACCTGCGCATTTCGACTCAGATGTACGCGGGCATCGCTGTGCCGCTGCTGCTGACGCTGGCGGCAAGCGTCGTCGCCTGGATCTCATTCACCCGCGTCGGCGAGGCCGAGCGTGAGGTCACCGAAGGGGCCATCCCAGAGCTCGACGCCGCGCTGGGCGTCGCCGAGGCGAGCAACCGGCTGGTGGCCGGCGGACCCCGGCTGACGGCTTCGACACCGGAAAACTACGAGACCGTCGTCGCGGAGATCGCTGAGGCGCGACGCGAGTTCGAAACGCAGCTCGACCTGCTGTGGAATCGCGGAGCAGGCTCCATGTGGCTCGGCGAGATGCGCAGCGATGCCGCCCAGCTCAGCTCCAACATCGGCGCCATAGAAGCCGAGATGCCCGAGTTCTTCACCTTGCTCGGCCGGGCAGAGAGTCTGCGCGCGGAATCCGACGCAGCGGTGCGGGAATTGACCCGCCAGATCGTCCCGGCGCTCGACGACCAGCTGTTCTTCCTGGTTCAAGGGCGGAGGCATCTGTGGACACCGCCGGCGCCGGAGTCCATTCATCGCTCCGACTCCGAAGTGCTGACGTACCGCCGCTGGTCGGCATTGGGCGGCGACGTTTCTCAAGCCGATGCGCTGCTGGCCGGAGCGTTCAGCGCGTCGGAGTCCGCGCTGATCGAACCACTCCGCGAGAGCCTCGAATCTGCCAGGGACCGCATCGAGATCAATCTCGCTGCCCTAGATGAGCCAGTCGCAGATGAGCTTCGCCCGACGGTGAGCCAGTTGATCACGCTCGGTCTCGGCGACGGCGGCGTCTTCGACGTGATGTTCAGAGTGCTCCAGATCACCGAGAACCAGCGCGAACTGCTCGCCCAGAATCAAGATCTCGGCGTCGGCTTGGTGGACGAGATCGAATCACTCGTCGGCGCCGTTCAAGCCAGCGTGGACACAGCCACGGATGCATCGGCACAGGCAGTCGACACCGGCCGGCTGCTGCTCATCGTGATCAGCATCGTCGGAATCGTGGGTGTGCTGGCCTTCAGCTGGCTGTTCGTCGGGAAGCGAATTCTGCGCCGCGTGGCACAGCTGTCGGACCGGATGCGGGCGCTCGCCGGCGGCGACTTGGAATCTCCGGTAGATGCCAGCGGCCGCGACGAGGTTGCCGAGATGGCAGACGCGCTCGAGCAGTTCCGCAAGGCCGCGCTCGAAGTGCAGCGGCTCAACTTGGTCGAAGAGCTCGCCAATCAGCTCAGCGAGCGCAACGAGCAGCTCTCCCAGACGCTCGCCGACTTGGACCGTGCACAGGACCAGATTGTTGCGAACGAGAAGCTCGCGGCGCTCGGTGAGGTCACCGCCGGCGTCGCCCACGAGATCCGGAACCCGCTGAACTTCGTGAAGAATTTCGCCGAATCATCCGATGAGTTGCTCGAAGAGCTGCTCGAGGCAATTGCAGATCCGGAGCCGTCCGACGACCAAGCCGGCTACATCGCCGAGATCACCGGCGACCTCAAGCAGAACCTGGCCCGCATCCGCGGGCACGGCGACCGGGCCAACCGCATCGTGGAGAGCATGCTCATGATGGGCCGCGGCGGCGGCGAATCACGACCCGTCGAGATCAACGCCCTGCTCGACGAGCACGCCATGCTTTCCTACCACAGCGCCCGGGCGCAGGATCCGGACTTCAATGTGACCATCGAGCGCGACTTCGATCCCGAGATGGGCGAGTTGGAGGTCATCCCGCAGGACATGGGCCGCGTGTTTCTCAACTTGGTGAGCAATGCCGGTTATGCGGCCAACGGACGATGGCGGGAACTCGGCGGCGAGCCCGGCAAGATCGTCACCGACGGTGACGGCGACGACTCGACCTACTTCCCTACCATCCGGCTGAGCACTCGACGAACTGACGAGTCGGCAGTGATCAAGGTGCGCGACAACGGCACCGGCATCCCGCCCGATGACGTTCAGCGGATCTTCGAGCCGTTCTTCACCACCAAGCCCACCGGCGAGGGCACAGGGCTGGGCTTGGCGATGACCAACGACATCATTCGAGGCCACGGCGGCCAGATCTCGGTGGAGAGCGAGCCAGGCGAGTTCACCGAGTTCACCGTGGAATTGCCGCTCGAACGGTCGGTGCCCGTCGAAACCGAGGACACCGCAGCGGCGACATGATCGCCCCGGCCAGTTCGGTACGAGCCGGCAGCACCTCCTCGGTGGAACGGAGCGCTCAGTCCCCGTCCGGGAAGGGATCCTCCCAATCGGGCGGCAGCGGGATCTCGAAGGCATTCAGCGTCAGCGATATCAAGCAGTAGTAGCCCACGGTGGTCACGAGCTCGATCACGCCCTCGGTGCCGAATTCGGCGGCAGCAGCGGCGTAGGTCTCGTCGCTCATGCCATGCGATTCGAGCAACTCAGCGGCGACCTGGTGCGCGATGGCCTCGGGGCCTGTGAACTCCGCTGGCCTGCCGTCGCGCAGCGCGTCGAGGTGACGCTGTTCGATGCCCGCCATCTGTGCGAGGCGCTCGTGCGCGGCGAACTCGAACTTCGACCGGTAGTGCGCCCCGACAGTGCAGATCGCCGCCTCCTTGACCGGCTCGGGAAGACCGCCTGCGAACCGGACGGCAGCGCCCAGCGCCTGGGTCGGCCCCCCGATGGCAGGCGCTCGCACCCACACGCCGTAAGGGCCGACGATGTTGTTGACCTTCAGGTCGGCGGTTGCCGCGCTGCGCGGGCCGCTGCGCAAGGCGTCGTACACCTCGCGCCCGCCGCCGGTCAGCTCCTCAGGCGTGATCTCGGGCAGTCTCATGAGTGCGCTCCTTCGCTCGAATGCGCTTGTCCCACCGGACAGTTCAGCCGACCAGCGAGGCCAAGTACCGACCAGTGTGCGATTCGGGGGTCTGAGCGACCTGCTCCGGCGTTCCTGCGGCCACCACGGTTCCGCCGCCAATGCCGCCCTCGGGGCCCAAGTCGATGATCCAGTCGGCGGTCTTGATGACATCGAGGTTGTGCTCGATGACCACCACGGTGTTTCCGGCCGACACCAATCGGTCGAGCACACCCAGGAGCCGACGGATGTCCTCGAAGTGCAGGCCAGTGGTGGGCTCGTCGAGGATGTAGATCGTGTGGCCGGTGGAACGCTTCGACAGCTCGCTGGCAAGCTTGACCCGCTGCGCTTCGCCGCCCGAGAGCGTCGTGGCGGGCTGTCCCAGGCGGATGTAACCCAAGCCCACATCGACGAGCGTCTGCATGTGGCGCCGAATGGGCGGCTGCGCCGCGAAGAATTCGAGGGCGTCCTCGCAGGGCATGGCCAGCACGTCGGCGATGGTCATGCCCTTGAAGCGGACCTCGAGCGTCTCGCGGTTGTAGCGAGCGCCCTTGCACACCTCGCAAGGCACGTACACATCGGGCAGGAAGTGCATCTCGATCTTGATGTTCCCGTCGCCCGAGCAGGCCTCGCAACGCCCGCCCTTGACGTTGAAGCTGAACCGGCCGGGCAGGTAGCCGCGCACCTTCGCCTCGTTCGTGGCTGCGTAGAGCTTGCGGATGTGGTCGAAGACGCCGGTGTAGGTGGCGGGGTTCGAGCGCGGCGTGCGGCCGATCGGCGATTGGTCGATATCGATGACCTTGTCGAGCGCCTCGGCGCCTTCGATCGCAGTGTGCAAGCCGGGCACTCCCTTGGAGGAGTAGATCCGCTGCATCAGCGCCTTGTAGAGGATCTCATTGACCAGCGTGCTCTTGCCCGAGCCCGACACGCCTGTCACGCAGATGAAGCAGCCCAGCGGGAACTCCACGTCGATCTTGCGCAGGTTGTGCTCTCGCGCTCCCCGGACGACCAATCGGTCGTCGCCACGGGGCCGGCGCGCCGGCGGCGTCGGGATCTCCCGGATGCCGGCGAGGTACTCCCCCGTCACCGAGCCCGGCGCGCCCGCCAGCCCGTCGGTCGGGCCGCTGTAGACGATCTCGCCGCCGTGCTCGCCGGCGCCGGGGCCGATGTCGACCACCCAGTCCGCCACCGAGATCGTCTCCTGATCGTGCTCGACGACCAGCACGGTGTTGCCGAGGTCGCGCAGGTGCAGCAGCGTGTCGATCAAGCGGCGGTTGTCGCGCTGATGCAACCCGATGGACGGCTCGTCGAGCACGTACAGCACGCCTTCGAGACCGCTGCCGATCTGGCTCGCCAGCCGGATGCGCTGGGCCTCGCCGCCCGCGAGCGTCGCCGCCGAACGGTTCAGCGTCAAGTAGTCCAAGCCGACGTCGAGCAGGAAGTTCAGCCGTGCGTCGATCTCCTTGATGATCGGGGCCGCGATGATGCGCTGCCGCTCAGTGAGCTCGAGGCCGTCGACGATCTTCGCTGCCTCGCCGATCGACGCCGAGCAGAGCTCAAAGATGTTCCGACCGGCGACCCGCACCGCGAGCGATACCTCGTTGAGCCGCGCGCCGTGACAGGTTCCGCACGGCACCTCGCGCATGTATCCCTCGATGCGGTTGCGAGACCAGTCGCTCTCGGTGTCTGCGTGGCGGCGGCGCAGAAACGGGATCACCCCTTCATAGCGGGTCGTGTAGCTGCGAGAGCGGCCGTAGCGATTGCGGTAGCGCACCGTGATCTGCTCGCCTGCAGGGGCGCCGTCGAGCAGCAGCTTGCGCTGCGGGGCTTCGAGTTCGGCCCACGGCACGTCGAGCGGGATGCTGTGCTGCTCGCCGACGGCCTCGAGCAGCCGGGTGAACCACTTGCCGGTTGACCCTGCCCACGGGGCGAGCGCGCCGGCCGCCACCGACAGCTCCGAGTTCGGCACGACAAGCTCCGGGTCGACCTCGTACCGAGTGCCGAGGCCGTCGCAGGTCTGACATGCGCCGTAGGGAGAGTTGAACGAGAAGTTGCGGGGCGCTAGCTCCTCAAAAGAGCGTCCCGTGCCCGGCGAGAACAGGTGCTGGCTGAACGTCAGCACTTCGGGCGAATCGTCGGGGGCGCCGCCGTCTCCCGAGGGCACTGTGCTGTGTGGAACGAGGCGGATCCACACATGCCCGTCAGCGAGGCCCAGCGCCGCCTCGACCGATTCGGTCAGGCGCTGTTCGATGTCGCCACGGATCACCAGCCGATCGACGATGACCTCGATGTCATGGTTGACGTAGCGATCGAGTCGCTCGATCTCATCGACGCTGCCCAGGTCCAGCACCTCGCCGTCGACCCGCACGCGTGCATAGCCCTGCCGGGCGAAGTCGCCGAGCTGCGTGTGGTAGTCGCCCTTGCGGCCGCGCACCACCGGGGCGAGCACCTCGAAACGGGCGCCCTCGGGCATCTCCATGATCCGGTCCACGATCTGCTGGGACGTCTGGCGCTCGACCACCTCACCGGTTTGCGGATCGTGCTGGACGCCGATGCGGGCGTAGAGCAGCCGGAGGTAGTCGAACACTTCGGTGATCGTGCCGACAGTCGAACGGGGGTTGCGGCTGGCGCTCTTCTGGTCGATGGAGATGGCCGGCGACAGACCCTCGAGGAAGTCCACATCGGGCTTGTCCATCTGGCCCAGGAACTGGCGCGCGTAGGCCGACAGCGACTCGACATACCGGCGCTGCCCCTCGGCGTAGATGGTGTCGAATGCCAGCGACGACTTGCCGCTGCCCGACAGCCCGGTGAACACGATCATGCGATCGCGGGGCAACTCGACATCGACGTTGCGCAGGTTGTGCTCCCGCGCGCCGCGGACGATCAGCAGCTCACCCATGCTGCCGACTGTTCCTTTGGCGCCCATCCATGCGGGGCGAGCCTACCCGTGCCCTCGCCGTGCATCCCGGAAACAAACACAAGTTCGTTCGGCGCTCGGGGCACGCCTTGACCGTCACGCCGATCAGCAGAACTAGGGTCGCGATCGCACGCAGCGGCCCGTGCATGCGGAGTTGCGACAGTGCCGATATTCAGCACGAGCCGCCCGGGCAGATCACCGGAGAGCGAACTGGAGGCCGTCATGCCATATGAAGTACGAGGAGTCGTGGCGAAGGCTGTCGGCGAGCCGGTCAGCGTCGAGACCATCACGATTCCCGACCCCGGGTCCGGCGAAGTGATCGTGGACGTGCAGGCCTGCGGTGTCTGCCACACCGATCTCCACTATCGCGAAGGCGCTATCAACGACGAGTTCCCGTTCCTGCTTGGGCACGAGGCAGCGGGCGTGGTGTCCGAGGTCGGCGAGGGTGTCACGAGTGTTGCCGTGGGCGATTTTGTGGTTCTCAACTGGCGGGCAGTGTGCGGAAACTGCCGGTCCTGCGACCGTGGTCGCCCCTGGTACTGCTTCGCGACCCATAACGCAGCACGCAAGATGAGCCTCGACGGGGTCGAGCTCTCTCCCGCGCTCGGCATTGGTGCATTCGCCGAGAAAACCCTCGTCGCAGCGGGACAGGCCACCAAGGTGGATCCTGCGGCGCCGCCTGAGGTCGCTGGCCTCATTGGCTGCGGAGTGATGGCCGGCTTGGGAGCTGCAATGAACACCGGCGGAATAGGCCGGGGCGACAGCGTGGCGGTGTTCGGTTGCGGCGGCGTGGGCGACGCTGCGATCTGTGGAGCGCGTCTTGCGGGAGCGCACACGATCATCGGCGTCGACATCGACAGCCGCAAGCTCGAATGGGCCCAAGAATTCGGTGCTACGCACACCATCGACTCGTCAGGCATGAGCAACGACGAGGTTGTCGCGGCAATCCGCGGGCTGACCGAAGGCAACGGCGTGGATGTGGCCATCGAGGCTGTCGGACTGCCCCAGACCTACGAGCAGGCCTTCTATGCCCGTGACTTGGCAGGCACTGTCGTGCTCGTCGGGGTGCCGAATCCCACGATGAAGATCGAGCTGCCGTTGATCGAGGTGTTCGGTCGGGGCGGGTCGCTGAAGAGCTCGTGGTATGGCGACTGCTTGCCGAGCCGGGACTTTCCGATGCTGATCGATCTTCACCTGCAGGAGCGGTTGCCGCTCGACAAGTTCGTCAGCGAGACGATCGGGATTGCCGGCGTCGAGGAGGCCTTCGAGAAGATGGAGCGTGGCGAGGTCCTGCGCTCCGTGGTCGTTCTCTAGGCAGTCGTGCTCTAGGCGCCGGCGTCTCGGAGGTCCCGGCGCAGTTCTCTGAGCTCGTCTCGCAGGCGGGCTGCGTATTCGAATCTGAGGTCTGCCGCTGCTTCGGCCATCTCCTCTTCCAGCGAGGCGATGAGCCGCGTGAGGTCGTCTGCTGGCAGGTCGCCGTACGCGGCTCGGACCTTTTCTGCGTTCACTCGGCCTGAGGCCAGCTTCTCTGGGACTGGGGCTGTCTCTGCTGGGCCTCTGAGAACTTCGAGGATGTCAGTGACCGCCTTGCGGATCGTCTGGGGGTCGATGTTGTGCTCCGCGTTGTATGCCTGCTGCAGGCCGCGGCGCCGGTTCGTCTCCGATACCGCACGGTGCATCGAGGGCGTGAACGCGTCGGCGTACATCACGACCTGACCGTCCACGTTGCGTGCTGCTCGCCCGATGGTCTGGATGAGCGAGGTCTCGCTGCGCAGGAATCCCTCTTTGTCGGCGTCGAGGATGGCGACAAAGCTCACTTCGGGCAGGTCGAGGCCTTCTCGCAGCAGGTTGATGCCCACCAGCACGTCGAAGTGCCCGAGCCGCAGGTCACGGAGGATCTCGATCCGCTCGATGGTGTCGATCTCGCTGTGCAGGTACCGCACCCTGACGCCGAATTCCAGCAAGTAGTCGGTGAGATCTTCGGCCATCTTTTTGGTGAGCGTCGTCACGAGCACCCGTTGGCCCTGTTCGGTGACCCGCTCGATCTCACCCATCAGGTCGTCGATCTGGCCTTGGGTCGGGCGCACGACGATTTCGGGGTCCACCAGGCCGGTCGGGCGGACGATCTGCTCCACCACTCGAGAACTCGTCCGCAGCTCGTACTCCCCCGGCGTCGCTGACAGGAAGACGACCTGATTCAGCCGGTCCATCACCTCCTCGAAGCGCAACGGCCGGTTGTCCCGAGCCGACGGCAGCCGGAAGCCGTGCTCCACGAGAGTGTCCTTGCGGCGCCGGTCGCCGGCGAACTGGCCGTGCAGCTGGGGCACCGCGACATGGCTCTCGTCGATGACGAGCAGATAGTCGTCGGGGAAGAAATCCAGCAATGTGTACGGCGGCTCGTCATAGACCCGGCCGTCGAGGTGCATCGAATAGTTCTCGACGCCATTGCAGTAGCCCAGCTCGCCCAGCATCTCGAGGTCGTACTCGGTGCGCATGCGAAGCCGCTGCGCCTCGAGCAGCTTGTTCTCCTTCTCGAATTGCTGCAGCCGTTCGGCCAGCTCGGCCTCGATCTTGGAGATCGCCACCCGCAGCTTGTCCTCGCCGGTGACATAGTGCGAGGCAGGGAAGACGGTGACCTCTTCGAGATCGCCCAGGCGCTCACCGGTGACCGGGTCGATGCGGCTGATCCGATCGATCTCGTCGCCGAACAATTCCACCCTCACCAGGAACTCCTCGTACGCCGGGTGCACTTCGAGGGTGTCGCCGCGTACCCGGAATCGACCTCGCACGAGGTTCATATCGTTGCGCTCGTACTGCATGTCGACGAGTCGGCGCAACACCGCGCGCTGGTCGACCATCTCGCCGACCCGCAGGTACAGCATCTGGCGCAGATACTCCGAGGGTGCACCGAGCCCGTAGATGGCAGAGACCGATGCCACCACGATGACGTCCCGCCTTGTCAGCAGCGCTGCGGTGGCCGAGTGCCGCAGACGGTCGATCTCATCGTTGACGCTGGAGTCCTTCTCGATGTAGGTGTCCGAGGCCGGCATGTATGCCTCGGGCTGGTAGTAGTCGTAGTAGGAGACGAAATACTCCACACGATTGTCGGGGAAGAACTCACGGAACTCATTGGCAAGCTGTGCCGCCAAGGATTTGTTCGGTGCGAGCACCAGCGTCGGTCGCTGCGACTGCTCGATCGTCCACGCAATCGTGGCGCTCTTGCCTGAGCCGGTGATGCCCAACAGCGTCTGGAACCGGTCCCCGCGGGTGATGCCGTCAGCCAGTTCGGCCACCGCGCGCGGTTGGTCGCCGGCAGGTTCGAAGTCTGCGGTGACGCGGAACGGATGGGCGGCGGTGGGTGTCGGCAGCCACGGGCGGACCTGCCGCGAATCGTCTCGGTCCGAATCCCCATGCGCGAGCGCGGTCGAGACCGATGCCATGTTCCGGAGGCTAGGGCCGCGACGCCTCGCCATCCCGCCAGCATCAGATCACCAGACCGGGGAAACTGTTGCGCCAATCAGCGCAAAGGTGTCTCCCTGCGAGCAGCCAGTCTGGTTATCCTGCCGCGCTGACTGCTGACCCGGCAAAACCCGACTCCACCACTACCGAAGACTGCCCATGAGCCTCGACGAACCAGACGTCCCTGACACCCAGGACGAACCGCACGACGAGGCCTTGCTCGAACCTGACGTGCTGGGCGCTGACCTCGAGCCGGTGCCCGACGATCTCGAGGCCGAGGAGTTGGGAGTGACGGGGCTCGACGATGACGACGACGACATCGACGAGTTGGATATCCCCGAGACGAAGGCCCCCGACAAGGACGCAGCACCGATCCGCGAAATACCCGCCGGCGTACGCCCCAGCGACGACGAAGACGACGACGATGACGACGAGGAGCTCGAAGCGGACCTCGGCGAGATCCTCAAGGAGCGGCTGGCATCCGAAGACGACGACGAAGACGACGAAGACGACGACGAGATCGGCATCGTCACCGGCTCGCGTTCGTCGTCCAAGCAGGAAGACGAGATCCTCTGCGAAGGCTGCTTCCTTCTGGTCAAGCCGTCACAGTTCGATACGCGCGCGCCCGAGCCCAGCTGTCCGCACTGCGGGACTCCGCTCGCCTACTGAGAGTCTCAGCGACAGCCAGGGGCGTGTCACGGAGCTGGATCGACGTGCGGCAGCGCGCTCGCCCAGCGAAATGCGGCGCCGATCGCAGCTTCGAGTTCGTCGAGACCGCCCGAGTTGTCGATGACCCAGTCGGCGATAGCCAGTCGCTCTTCGCGCGACAGCTGTGCGGCGATACGAGCGCGTGCATCGTCGGCGGAAAAGCCCCGCGAATTCACGAGCCGCTCCACAGCAATATCGGTCGGCGTGTCCACCACCAGGATCCCGCTGGTCTGGTAACGGGGCCGCTGACCCTTGGCCAGCCCCTCGCCGAGCAGCGGGATGTCGAGCACAACCAAGCGATCCGTAGGTTCCAGTTCGCTGAGCCGGCGACGGATCTCCCGACCGACCGGAGGATGGGTGATCGCATTCAGGTCAGCGAGTGCGTCGGGATCGTTGAATACGATGGCCGCGACGGCACCACGGTCGAGCGTGCCGTCCGGCGCCACGATGTGATCTCCGAAGCGCTCCACCATCTCGACAAAGACAGGGCTCGATGGTGCCTGCTGGGAGCGAACGATGGCGTCCGCATCGATCAGTGCGGCTCCGTGCTCGACGAAGCCCGAGGCAACAGTGCTCTTCCCGCTGCCGATGCCGCCGGTGAGCCCGACTGAGATCATCGGACCGGCTTCGAAGGAGACGGACTCAACCGGAGCGGATCCAGCGAAGAGCGGCTGCGCTAGCCGTCACCCTCGCCAGCGGCCGTGGCGGGCTCGCCCTCGGTTTCCTGATTCTCGTACTGCGCGAGGGCCTGGCGGTAGGCCTCCTCGCCATGCTCTTCGTAGTACTCGCGCCATGCCCGCTCAGCTTCCGATTCCTCGCCCTCGGCGGGCGTCTCGTAGCTGAATTCGCCGATGAAATTGCCCTCTTCGTCGTACGCGTGGTCGCCGAACGCCTCGCGGTATTCCTCCGCTACCACGCCGCCTTCGGCGGCCTGCTTGATCGACAGGCTGATGCGCCGACGCTGCAGGTCAAGATCGATGATCTTCACCCACAGCTCCTCGCCGGGGGTCACCACCTGCTCGGGCAGCTCGACGTGGTGGGCCGACATCTCCGAGATGTGCACCAAGCCCTCGATGCCATCGCCGACCTGCACGAAGGCGCCGAACGGCACGAGCTTGGTGACTCGGCCGTAGACGAGTTCTTCGACCCGGTGGGAGTTGGCGAACGCTTCCCACGGATCCTGCTGCGTCGCCTTGAGTGACAGCGAGATGCGTTCGCGCTCACGGTCGATCTCGAGCACCTCCACCGTCACCTCGTCGCCGATGGTGACGACCGAGCTGGGATGATCGACATGCTTCCAGGACAGCTCCGACACGTGAATGAGGCCATCCATGCCGCCGAGGTCGACGAATGCGCCGAAGCTGACCACCGACGAGACCCTGCCAGTGCGCCGCTCGCCCCGCTTGAGGTCTCGCAGGAAGCCTTCCCGCTCCTCCTTGAGGCTCTCCTCCAGCCAGGCTCGCCGGCTGAGCACGACGTTGTTGCGGTTCTTGTCGAGCTCGATGATCTTGGCTTCGAGCTCGCGGCCGACATAGGGGGCCAGATCGCGGACGCGCCGGAGTTCCACCAGCGACGCCGGCAGGAAACCCCGCAGCCCGATGTCGACGATCAAGCCGCCCTTCACGACCTCGATGACGGGACCCGTGACGACGCCGTTCGATTCGCGGATCTCTTCGATGCGACCCCAAGCACGCTCGTACTGCGCTCGCTTCTTCGACAGCACCAAGCGGCCGTCGGGGTCTTCCTTCTGAAGGACGAGCGCCTCGATCTGATCGCCGACGTCCACGACTTCGGAAGGATCGATGTCGTGGCGGATCGAGAGCTCGCGAGACGGGATGACGCCCTCAGACTTGAAGCCGATATCGAGCAGTACTTCGTCGCGATCGACGCGCACGATGGTGCCGGCCACGATGTCGCCGTCGTCGAACTCGACGATGGTCTGCGCTATGGCGTCCTCGAAGGAAGTGTCGCCCAAATCGTCGACGGTGACGGTCCGCGGCACGTAGTCGCCCGCTTCGGTGAAGGTGCCGAAAGCGCCCTGCGAAGCTCCGTTGCCCACTTCCTTGCCCGAACTCTCACCGTCCTGGGTATCCGGCGGTGCTTCTGCCGTGTCTTCGGATGCCGTGGCTTCGGGTGCGGGGTCTTCGGATACCGGGTCTTCGGATACCGGGTCTTCGGATACGGGGTCTTCGGATGCGGGGTCTTCGAGGTCTGGTGCGGGGGCAAGTGCGTCGGTCACGGGGGAAAATGCTCACGTCGGGAGTACGGGCGCAGGCGGCCGAGCGAGCCGCACGAAGCGCACGGCAAGGCTACCGGCCCGCGGCGTGGAGACCCGCGGCGTTCAGCCCTTGGCGTCGGCCCAGGTTGCGCCCGCCGAAACATGGACTTCGAGCGGGACCGCCAGGTCGGCGGCATGCCGCATCGTGTCCACCGTCAGCTCGGTCACCTCGTCGCGCTCCGATGGGGGCACCTCGAGGATCACCTCGTCGTGCACCTGCAGCACCAGACGGCTGGCTGCCGACCGATCCTGCAAGGCCGCATCGAGGCGTACCAGCGCCACCTTGAAGATGTCCGCTGCGAGTCCCTGGATGGGAGCATTCATGGCCTGTCGCTCTGCGGCCTGGCGCACGCGGTGATTTCGAGATGTCAGCTCGGGAAGCGGGCGACGCCGCCCGAAGGCCGTCTCGGTGTACCCACGCTCGCGACTCTCCGAGACCACGCCGTCCATGAACGAGCGCACCGCGGGGAACGCTTCGAAGTAGGCGTCCAAAATGTGTGCTGCATCGTCGGTAGGCACCCCGAGACGCTGTCCGAGACCGTATGCCTCCATCCCGTAGGCCAAGCCGTAGCTCACCATCTTTGCCACCGACCGCTGCTGCGGGTCGACCTCGCTGGGACTGATGGCGAAGAGGGAGGCTGCCGTTGCGCTGTGGATGTCGTGGCCCGCCTCGAAGGCACCGATGAGGCCCGGGTCACCCGACAGATGCGCAATCACCCGCAACTCGATCTGGTTGTAGTCGGCGATCAGCAGCTCGTAGCCGTCAGCCGGCACGAATGCGCGCCGGAACAGGCGCCCCTGGGAGGTCCGCACCGGGATGTTGTGCAGGTTCGGCTCTTCGGAGCTGAGCCTGCCGGTGCGTGCAACCGTCTGGTTGAACGTGGCGTGGATGCGACCGTCCGGTTCGACGCATTCGAGCAAGCTGACGCCGTAGGTGGATCGCAGCTTCTCCGCCTCCCGGAACGCCAGCAGCTTGTCCACGATCGGGTGCTCGCTTCGCAGCGATTCAAGCGCTGTGGCACTTGTGGAATAACCCGTCTTGGTCTTGCGCTGCGGCGTCAACCCCAGGTCCTCGAAGAGCACCTCTGCCAGCTGCTTGGGCGAGTTGACGTTGAGATCGTCCCGGCCGGCCAGTTGCCGCACTTCTGCTTCGAGTGCAGACACTTCGCTCGTCAGGTGGTCACGCAACGACTCCAGTTCGGTGTGGTCGACACCGATCCCGGCCGACTCCATGCGAGCGAGGACGCAGATCAGCGGACGCTCGATGTCGCGATACAAATCGGACATCCCAAGGGCCTCGAGTTCCTGATCGAGTACTGGGGCAAGCATCGCCACTGCGAGGGCATCACCGCCGGCCGCGACACTTCCTGAAGGACCGTCGGCATCGAGATCATCGAAGCCGAGTTGATCTTGTCCATCGCTGTCGGGAAGCTCAGTGCCGCAATGCCGGGCGAGGAGCGCGCTCAGCTCGGCGCGGCCTTCCGATGGATGGATGAGATAAGCGGCGATCGCAGTGTCGGTAGCGAGGCCGGCCACCGACGCGGCGGCAGCGAGATCACCGCTCGCGAGCTCCAGTGCCCGCATCAGCGCTTTCGCCTGATGGACGTGGACGCCTGGCCCGTCGGCCCCGAGCAGGCAGGCAACCCGCTGGGCGATGTCGGGCACCTCGAGGTCACCGGCACCGAGCGCGAGCACGGACCCGCCTGAGGGGTCGACTGCGACTGCCAGCACGCCCACGGCGCCGTCCGCGTCGAGGTTGTATCCGAGCGCGACAGGGTCGTCACGGTCCGCCAGCTCGGCCAGCAGCCTCACTGCATTGGCGCCACGGGCATCGGCTTCGCCGTCGACCGGGAGGAACTGCGCCTCCGCGAGCTGGATGGTCTCCGGGGATGCTGCGTCGGCCGTCAGCAGGCCGTCCAGGGCCGTGCCTACCAATGCGTCGCGGAGACGAGCGTGGAGGCTGCCGAACTCCAGGAACTCGAACGTACGCGTCACCAAGTCGCCGTCGAAGGCGTCCCATCGGAGATCCGCTGGCGCCGCTTCGACCGGTGCGTCGGTCCGAAGGCTCATCAGATCGACGTTGCGCCGCACTTGCTCGCTGTGTGCCGCGAGATTCTCCGCCAGCTTCGGAGTCTGCTCGCCAGCCGCGTCCAGCAGGGCTTCGAGACTGCCGTACCTATTGAGCAGCTTGGCGGCCGTCTTCTCGCCGACCCCAGGCACTCCGGGAAGGTTGTCGGACGGATCGCCACGCAGTGCGGCGTACTGCACGTAGAGGTCCGGCGTGACGCCAGTGCGCTCGGCGATGCCCGCTTCGTCGTAGAGCGCATAGTCGGTGACGCCGCGCCGGTTGTAGACCACCCGAACCTTGGGGTCGCGCACAAGCTGGTACACGTCGCGATCCCCGCTGACAATCAGGACATCGTCGCCACGCTGTTCGGCTTCGGACGCCAGCGTCGCCAACAGGTCGTCGGCCTCAAAGCCGGCACAGTCCAGCGCAGTCATGCTCAACGACTCGAGCACTTCGCGCACCAGGCCGAGCTGATCGATGAGTGTTGCCGGCGTCTCGTCGCGATGTGCCTTGTATTCCGGCGCAGCGATATGCCGGAACGTCGGCTCGGGACGGTCGAAACACACCGCGATCGCGTCTGGGCGGTGATCCCGCACCAGGTTGATGAGCATGGACGTGAACCCGAAGACGGCGCCGGTGGGCTGTCCCGAGCGCGTGGCCATGTCCTCGGGTATGGCGAAGAAGGCCCGGTACGTGAGCGAGTTCCCGTCAAGCAAGAGGAGCTTGGACATCGGAACTCTCCCAACGGTGCGGGGCGGCGATTGTGGAAGCCTGCCAAGCGCAGGCGAGCAGATCTCGAACGAGCGACTCAGGGAGTCAGCAATCCATCGACAATCTGCTGAGCGATGTCTCGCATCTTCGCACGGTTGGCCATCGCCGTACTGCGGATGAATTCGAAAGCATCCCGCTCAGACAGCTGAAAATCGTCCATGAGCAGGCCCTTCGCACGTTCCACGGCCTTGCGAGTCTCCAACTTCTCCTCGAGGCTCTCCACGGTGTCCTCGAGCTCTCTCATCTCTGTGAAACGACCCCACGCCACCTCGATGGCCGAGACCAGCTCCTCGCGCTGAAACGGCTTCACCAAGTACGAGAGCACGCCGGCATCGCGAGCTTCGGAGATGAGATGGCGCTTGCTGAACGCCGTGAGGATGAGCACCGCAGAGGTGCGGTCTGCGGCGACTTCGCGCGCCGCGTCGAGGCCATCGCGACCGGGCATCTGGATGTCGAAGATGCACACCTCGGGCTGATGCTGGCGTGCCAATTCCACCGCTTCATCGCCGCGACCCGTTTCAGCCACGACGACATAGCCCTCGTCTTCGAGCATCTCGCGCAGGTCGAGCCGGATGATGGCCTCGTCCTCTGCGATCACGACTCGCTTGGACACACGCGCTCCCCTCGCGGGACAGGATCGCACCGGCGGGCGGGGCCCGGTCGGCTGCTGCGGATCGGCCAGCCTACCGCTGCACTTCGGCGGCCTCCCCAGAGTGTCCTGGCGGGATTCCTGCCGGTTTCGAGTGCCCGGGGCGGGAGTTGAACCCGCACGCCCGTGAGGGCAGAGGATTTTGAGTCCCCCGTGTCTGCCGTTTCACCACCCGGGCTGTGGGGCGGCTCAGCGTATCGAGCTGGGCGGTCGCGCTCCCACCGAGTTGGCACCTACCCTTTCCGCTACATCCACTGTGCGTTCACTGCGCCGCGGCCCGGGCATGCGCCCGTTCTTCCGCACTGGCGCTGCGGAGGAGGCTGAGTGCTCGCATTCACATTTCCCGGTCAGGGCTCTCAGCAACCGGGCATGGGCGAACCGTGGACCTCGCACGAGTCGTGGGAGCTGGTCACCGAGGCGTCTGACGCCTGCGGGCGCAATGTCGCCGCGCTCTTGCTGGAAGCCGACGCCGACGAGCTGCGCCACACGCGCAATTCACAGCTGTCGACGTTCGTGCTGTCGATGGTGACACTCGATGCGGTCGAGCGCACCGGCACGACGTTCTCGTGTGCGGCGGGGCATTCGCTGGGCGAGTACAGCGCCCTGACCGCAACCGGCGCCTTGGCGTACGACGACGCGGTGCGGCTCGTTGCCGAGCGCGGCGAGGCGATGCAGGTCGCTGCTGACGAGCGAGAAGGCACCATGGCCGCGGTGCTGGGCCTCGACGACAACCTCGTGGCGGAAGCGTGCGAGGCCACACTTGGCGATGTCTGGGTCGCGAATTACAACGCCCCGGGGCAGGTGGTCATCGCAGGCGCACCCGACGCCGTGGCCGTCGCCGGTGACGAAGCGAAGACAGCCGGCGCAAAACGGCTCATGGGTCTGCCCGTGGGCGGCGCCTTCCATACCCCGTTCATGCAGCCGGCCCGCGATCGTCTGCGCAAGGCGCTGGCCGAAGTCGAGATCCGAGCCCCGAGCGTGCCGGTCGTCGCGAATGTCGACGCCCGCCCGCGTTCTGACGCTGACGAGTGGCGCATGCTCCTGGCCCAGCAGCTCACCAGTCCGGTGCTGTGGCGCGCCAGCCTCCATGCATTGGCCGATGCCGGCGTCACCACCTTCGTGGAGCTGGGACCGGGCAAGGTGCTGACCGGCATGACCAAGCGGACGCACCGCGGCGCCACATCGATGTCGGTCGGTGCGCCGGCTGAAATCGACGCGCTGATGGAGGCGCTCGCGACCGAGGCCCCGTCGGCGCCTGCCGTGCTGGGCGGCGAGAACCTCTACGTCACCGAACGACTCATTGTGAGCCCGTGCGCCGGAGTCTTCACGCTCGGCGCGGGTGTCGATGATGGCCAGCAAGTCAGTGTCGGCGACGTCATCGGCCACGTGGCCGGTGAGGAAGTTCGCTCGGCATTCGCGGGTACTGTCATGGGCATTATGGCCGTAGAGGGCGAGCGGGTCACCGCTCGGCAGCCAGTTGCGTGGTTGCGGACGGCCGCAGGGACCTAGAGGGGAGGCCACAGATGACGCTCAGCGTGGGAAGTGCTTCGAGCGCGCGCATAGTCGGCATCGGGACGGCGCTCGGAGAACGAGTCCTCACCAACGACGAATTGGCCCAGATGGTTGACACGTCCGATGAGTGGATCATCGAGCGAACCGGCATCAAGCAGCGGAACATCGGGGGCACCACGGCGGGCCTGGCTGCACGTGCCGGCGAAGCAGCCATGGAAGTCGCCGGAGTCGACCCGTCGAGCATCGACATGCTCATCTTGGCAACGACCACTCCTGATCGGAGCGTTCCGGCTTCGTCGTCGCGGGTGCAAGAGGCGCTCGGGCTCGATTGCGGGGCGATGGACGTCAACGCCGCCTGCTCGGGTTTCGTGTACTCGCTCGTGGCAGGTCACGGCATGATCGCCATGGGACATGAACGGGTGCTGGTCATCGGCGCCGAAGTGCTCTCACGGATCACCGATTGGACCGACCGGGCCACGTGCATCCTGTTCGCCGACGGATCTGGTGCCGCAGTGCTCGAACGCAGCGAGCAGGGTTCGGACCTGCTCGGCTGGCATGTCTCCAGCGACGGCTCCATGGAAAATCACCTCTACTGCGAGCATGGCGACTTCATCCAGATGGCCGGCCAAGCGGTCTTCAAGAAGGCTGTGCTCGTCATGGAAGAATCGGCTCGCCAGTCGATGAAGCAGGCTGGCCTCACGCCCGACGACATCGACGTCGTCGTGCCGCACCAGGCAAACGTCCGCATCGTCGAGACCTCCTGCAAGCGGCTGGGCATTCCCTTCGAGAAGGCCGCGATGGTCATCGAACGCACCGGCAACACGTCGTCTGCGTCGATTCCCCTCGCGCTTGACGACGCCGTGCGCGGCGGTCGCATCCGCGAGGGCGACCACGTGCTGCTGGTCGGATTCGGAGCCGGCATGACCTCGGCATCAGCGCTGCTGCGCTGGTCTGGCGCTCCGGCCAAGGCCACCTAACAGTTGTCGTCAGCGACGATCGCCCCGCCCGAACACCGCATCTCCTCACGCAGTGCACTATGAGCTCATCGACAGCGCGCCCCACGACTGAACGAGCGGTCTTGGTCACCGGCGGAAGCAGGGGCATCGGTCTGGCGACCGCCCGGTTGTTCGCCGATGCGGGTCACCGGGTGGCGGTCACGAGCCGCAGCGGAGCCCCCGACGACGACCGTCTGTTGTGGGTGTCATGCGATCAGGCCGACAGTGCATCGGTCGATGCGGCATACAGCACCATTGAGGCAGAGCTGGGCCCGGTCGAGGTATTGGTCGCCAATGCCGGCATCACCCGTGATCAGCTAGTGCTGCGCATGGCCGACGAAGACTTCGCTGCGGTCGTCGACACCAACTTGACCGGCGCGTACAGGATGGCCAAGCGGGCGGCCCGGCCGATGCTGCGTGCCCGCTGGGGACGGTTGATCTTCGTGTCGTCGGTAGTCGGATTGCTCGGTTCAGCAGGACAGGTCAACTACGCCGCATCCAAGGCAGGCCTCGTCGGCATGGCCAGATCGCTGGCGCGCGAACTCGGTTCGCGCGGCATCACGGCGAATGTCGTCGCACCCGGGCCGGTCAACACCGAGATGTTCGGTGCGCTGAACGCCGCTCAGCAGGCCGCCATCACCGACGCTGTCCCCTTGGGCCGGGTGGCAGAACCGTCCGAGATCGCCGCCGCGATCGCATTCCTGGCGTCCGACGATGGCGCTTACATCACCGGCGCCGTGATTCCTGTTGACGGCGGTTTGGGCATGGGTCATTGAGCCAAGAGGCAGAGCCCGGGCTCCAGCGGCCCGTGAGCGACAGCGAACATGAGCGGGAAGCGACAAGTGTGACGACGGCGAGGCTCGCGGGACCTACACTTCGCACTCGCACGGCCGTCGGGGGATCGTGCGCGTGACCGCCCACATGAGGGGATCAGCATGAGTGACACGTTGGATCGATTCCGTGACTGCGCCGTCGAGGTGCTGGCAGTGGATCCCGAGCAAGTCACACCGGAGGCCAGCTTCGCCGACGACCTCGACGCCGACAGCCTGGACCTCGTCGAGTTGGTGATGGCGTTGGAAGAGGAGTTCGACATCAGCGTGGACGAGGAAGAACTCGAAGACGTCACCACCGTCGCCCACGCGATCGAGCTGGTCGAATCGAAACTGTGAGCGCCGCCCAGTGAGCGACAGCGGTCGCGTAGCCGTCGTCGGCCTCGGCGTTGTTTCATGCGCCGGAAGCAGCGTGGATGACTTCTGGCAGGGTTTGAACTCCGAACCGCCAGAGGGCGAACGGCGCGTCCACGACTTCGATCCAGCGCCGTTCTACGACAACGCCAAGGAGGCTCGGCGCGCTGATCGGTCGACTCAGCTCGGTATGGCATCTGCCGCTCAGGCCATCGCCGATGCAGGCGACTTGGCGACCGACCCCGATCGCTGTGGTGTCGTTTACGGCACCGGTGTCGGGGGCCTGCAGACCTTCGAAGACCAGGTCCTCGTGCTCGACCGCAAGGGCGCGCGCCGAGTATCGCCGTTCATGGTCCCGATGATGATGCCCAACGCCCCCGGAGCCGCCATCTCGATGCGGTACGGCCTGGCCGGGCCCTGCGAGGTGCTCACCACCGCATGTGCGGCAGGAACACACTCGATCGGGTACGCAGCGCGGCTGATCCGCCTCGGCGTGGCCGACGTGATCGTGGCGGGCGGCTGCGAGTCAGTGATGACTCCCGTGGGCACAGCAGGTTTCGTCAACATGACAGCCCTGTCGACCAGCGGGGTATCCATGCCGTTCGACAAGAACCGTGACGGCTTCATGATGACCGAAGGCGCCGCCACCCTGATTCTCGAGGAGTGGGAGTCAGCGGTCTCGCGGGGAGCGAAGATCTACGGAGAAGTGCTCGGTACCGCGTCGAATGCCGACGCCCATCACATCACCGCACCGGCCCCGGGCGGCGCGGGAGCGCTGCGCTGCATGCAGCTCGCGATCGAGGACGCCGGCCTCACCCCCGACGACATCGCGCACGTGAACGCGCATGGCACCTCGACCCCGTTGAACGATGCCGCTGAGGCGGAGGCGCTCAACAAGCTGTTCGGGCCTAACGGGCCGCTGGTGACGTCGACCAAGGGCGTCACCGGGCATGCGCTGGGTGCCGCGGGCGCGCTGGAGGCGATCGCGGTGCTGCTGTCGATGCAGCACCGCAAGATCCCGCCGACGGCAGGCTGGACCACTCCCGATCCCGAGCTTGCGGAGTTCCGCTTGGTGACCGGTCAAGCGGCCGACTGGGAGCCGGGCCCGTCGCTCAGCAACTCGTTCGGTTTCGGCGGCCACAACGGCTGCATTGTGCTCGGCCCCGCCTGAGAGCCTGAGCTCCCAGGCACCTACGCACGAGCTGCAGCGGCGGCCCGCTACAGGCTGTTGTACGTAGCGGTCTCGATGGCTTCGTAGAGCCCGTATGACCGGGGATCCGCAAACGGCACCTGCTGGCTGATGTAGCAGCCGGCCACCTGGTTTTGCAGATCGATCCAGAAGTAGGAGTTGGCCAAGCCGGCCCACATGAGGCCGCCGGCCGGGCGCCCCGTCGGGGCGGGTTCCTCGTTGATCTGGAACGTCAGGCCCCACGATTTCTCGACACCGGGGAAGAACTCCGCATCAAACGAGTACGGCGGGATGGCGGTCGGAAGCATCGTGACACGCAGGTCGCCCATCGAATTTGTGACCATCTGGGCGTGGGTGCTTGGCGACACGATCTGATTCCCATTGAGGCTGCCGCCGTTGAGCATCATCGCCAGGAAGCGGCAGTAGTCGTCGAGGGTCGAGTACAGCCCGCCGCCGCCCATCTCGAACTCCGGCTCTTGGGGAATCTCGAAAGGCATCTCGACCAGCGAGCCGTCCTCCATCCGCGCTTGCATCGCCGAAATGCGAGAGCGCATGTCATCGCTGATCCTGAATGCCGTGTCGGACATGCCCAGCGGCCCGAAGATGTGCTCGGACATGTACTCGCCGAGCGACATCCCCGAGGCCGCCTCCACCATCTGGCCCGCGCAGTCGATGCCCGTGCCGTACAACCAGCGATCGCCGGGGTCGAACAGCAGCGGGAGGCTCAGCGTTTCCTTCCGGCACTCGGTGACGCCCGCTGTCCCAGTGACCTCTTGGTACTGGCCGAGCTCGGGGCTCCAGATGTCGTATCCCGTGCCAGCGGTGTGGGTCAGCAGGTGACGCAGCGTGATGTCACCGTTGCGGGGCCGGGTGACCGGGTTGCCGTCGTCGTCGAAACCGGTCAGCACGTCGAGCTCGCCGAGCAGCGGCAGCACGTCCGCGCCGGGGCTGTCGAGCGAGAGCTTGCCCTGCTCGACGAGTTGCATTGCCGCAGTGCCGGTGATGGCTTTGGTCATCGAGGCGATCCAGCACACGGTGTCATTCGACATCGGAACGTCGCTGTCGGCGCCACGGGTGCCGGCCGCCGCTGAGCAGATCTCTCCGTCGGCGCTGATGACCCTGGCCACCGCGCCCACGACGTCGCCGTCGGCGACGCCCCGGTCGAGAATTCCTTGAACCGTGTCTCCGAGCGACATATCAGGCCTCCTGTCCGGCTGAGCGCAGCGCTTCGCAGGGATTGATTCGGCCCTGCGGGCGCGACGCTAGTTCGGAGCAGCGGCACGACGGACACCGGTCGCGCGCTGCGCGATACTCCGAGGCACGCATTCGACAAGCAAGGAAATGCCATGGCCAGTCCACAGCAATTACCGCTTACCCAGAAGCACATCGTCCATTCCGACCTGATGGACTTCGATTTCGAGATCACCACCCAGGGGCCGCCTATTGACTGGCCCGAACCGCTGGCGGTCGTGTACCAGACCGATGCCAATTTCGGCGCAGGCTTCGCCTGCGACATGGCGACGATGCTGCTCATGGGCGGCGAGATCCCGCCCATCCTGACGGTGGCGATCGGCTACCCCGTCGGCGGCGACATCGTCTATGTGACCGGACGTCGCATGTACGACTTCTCCCCGACGTCGGACGAGTGGCAGCTCGAACAACTCAATGCGTCACCGTTGGTGGAAATGGAGGTTGTGGGCGGCGGGGCCCCGCTGTTCGCCAGGTTCATGAGCGAGGAACTGTGGCCGTGGCTGCAGGAGAACTTCAACGTGTCCGACGACCGCACATACGTCGGCGATTCGATGGGCGGGCTGTTCGGCTGCTACACGTTGTTCAACCACACCGGGTTCTTCAACCGGTACGTGATCGGCAGCCCGTGGATCTGCTGGGATCACCCGCTGGTGTTCGACTACGAGGCCGCCTACGCCGAGGCCAACGACGATCTCGACGCTGTCGTGTACCTCGCCGCTGGCGGGGCCGAAGACGTGCTCAGCCCCGCCTTCGACCCGAGCGCCACCGCGATCTTCGAACAGGCCCGCACCGCGGAGCACACCGAGCGTTTGGGCGAGCTGCTCACAGGCCGGAACTATCCCAATCTGCGGCTGAAGACAATGATCTGGGATGAAGAAACGCACTTCACCGTGCCCTACGCGCTCGTTGCGCACGGACTCAGGTGGGTGTTCAGCGCCGGTTGAGCCACAGCCGCAGACCCCCAGGCGCACGCGTCCTTCGCCTCCCGTGAGGGTTGGGGTACTTGCGGCGAGCGCGGCCGCGCTCACGTTTGCGTGCAGCACCAGCCCAGTTCGCGTCGCGCCTCCCCCTCCCACATCGTCGCAAGGGCCGGCCGTCGCTCAGCCAGCGGCGGCCGATGCCGAGCTGCGTGAGGTCGGGAGCGACGCGCTTCCCTTGATCGCGCCCGTCGCTTCGGCCGCGGCCACGACGACTGCTGCGGCCGAAATGGCGGTCGTCGTGCCGACAACGACAGAGCCGGATGTGACTTGGACGCTGCTGGCGGGCGGCGACGTGCTGATGGACCGCAGCGAAGCCGCCGGCATCGACCCGTTCGCAGATATCGAGCCAGCGCTTGGATCGGCGGACATCGCGGTCGTCAACGTGGAGATGGTCATCAGCGAGCGCGGGAATCCCGCCGACAAGCAGTACGTGTTCCGGGCGCCGCCGTCGGCAGCCGAGCGCATCGCTGCAGCCGGAGTGGATGTGGCCAACCTGGCCAACAACCACGCCATGGACTACGGACCGGACGCACTGATCGACACCGTCGACCTTCTCGAGGCCAACGGTGTGATAGCGCTCGGTGCGGGGGCGAAAGGCACCGATGCGTACCGGCACCGGGTAATCGAAGTCCGGCCCGGAGTGCGCGTCGCATTCGTCGGGGCCTCGATGGTTGTGCCGCTCGGGTTTGCGGCGACCCAGACCCGTGCGGGGATTGCGTCGGCGTACCAGCGGGACCGAGTGCTCGGCAACGTGCGAGTGGCCGCAGGCGAGGCAGACGTGGTGATTGCCGTCGTCCATTGGGGCATCGAGCGCATGACCTGTCCGGAGGGCCGCCAGCGCGATTTCGCCTTCGAGCTGCTGCACAACGGCGCCGACGTGGTCATCGGCCAGCACCCACACGTGCTGCAGCCGGTCGTGTTCGACGATGGGAGGCTTGTGGCGTTCTCGCTCGGCAACTTCGTGTGGCACTACCGGTCCGGTATCACTGGCGAGACGGGTGTCCTGCAGATCGATTTCGACGGCAATGAAATCGTGGACTGGTCGTTCCATCCGCATCTGCTCGACAACAGTGGTGCGCCGGTGCCTGCTGCTGCGGGGGCCCGCGTCGACCGCATCGACGACATCGTCTCGGGTGACTGCGCCCGCCATCAGCCACCGCCGACGACTCCTGCGCCGGCGCCCGATATCGACGGTGAGACCGGGTCGGAGGCCGAGTCTGAAGCCGAAGGTGAGGGCGAGGACGGCGCGGAGGCCGAATCCGAGGCCGAGTAGGGATCTCGGCCGATCACCTCGGCCACCGCGAGGTCGGTGATGCGCTCAGCGTCGTAGCCCAGGAATTCGGCGAGCACCTCATAGTTGTCCTCGTCGAAGCATGGGCCGTCCCGCTACCCCACTGGCGGCATTCGTTACCAGTGCATCCCCTACAAGCAATTGCGCCGTGCGCGCCTGATGTCCGCACCGCCTATCGCAACAATTTCCCGAATTCACTTGAGAGCACGGGCTACCATCGTCATCGTGTCAACGTCCGAATCGTCAGCTGTCCTATCAGGCCCATTCGATGGCTATACGACACCCAGTGGACAAATGCTAAGGACTAGCATCGAGGAGGCACTGACAAGCAGGCACCTCCAGCACATCGAAGGTCAAGTTGACCTCATCTTGACCTCACCACCATTCCCGCTCAATCGCAAGAAGAGCTACGGCAACTTGACAGGTTCAGAATATGTCGGATGGCTCCGAGATTTGGCACAACCACTAGCGCGCTTACTTGCACCCAATGGCTCAATTGTCATCGAGATCGGCAACGCATGGGAGCCAGGGCAACCTGCGATGTCAACCCTACCTCTCAGAGCTCTCCTTGAATTCAAAGAAGCAGCAAGTCTCCATTTGTGTCAACAGTTTGTTGGCCACAACCCGGCGCGCTTGCCGGGGCCTGCCCAATGGGTAACCATTAAACGAGTTCGAGTCAAGGACTCATTCACGAACATTTGGTGGTTATCAACAACACCCAACCCCAAGGCTGATAATCGCCGAGTCTTACGACCCTACAGCAAGTCCATGCAGCGTCTCCTCAAAAACGGCGACTATAATCGAAGCACCCGTCCCTCAGGCCACAGCATTAATGGCGACACGTTCCTTACCGATAATGGCGGCGCGATTCCGTCTAACGTGCTCGAATATGCAAACACGAAGTCTACAGACCCCTATCGCCAGTACTGCCTCGCGAATAATCTACCCATCCATCCGGCCCGGATGCAGCTAGGTATCATTCAATTCTTCGTCCAATTCCTTACCGAGCCGGGTGACTTAGTGTTTGACCCATTCGGCGGTAGCAATTCAACGGGAGCTGTCGCGGAGGACTTCGGCCGTCGATGGCTGACGATTGAACCAAATGCCGATTACGTCGCCGGCTCCGTAGGAAGGTTTAAGCAGACAGTTACTACGGATCGTCCGGCGAAAGCAAATCATCCAGAAGCTGTGCCAAGTTGAGCTCATTTGTAACTAGCTGTTTATACAAAAAGCTTATCCCTGCTATAGCCAAGTACTGTGACTGACGATACGGATCGCCCGCGTGTTCCGGGCGATGACATACGATCATTCGTGCGAGCGTGCCCTCCGCGGTGTCAAGACGAGCTATATTCTCAGTCGCCAATTCGGGTCCCGCCTTCACCCGAAACTTATTAGTCAGTCGTTGCCGCCTCATTGCATCTGTTATGGACACAGACCTTGCAATCGCTATCGCTACCCCCCAACGGTAGAGATCTGACTCCTCACGAAAATATGGCACCTTGTCCATAATGTCCGCAATCTGCTCATTAGCAGTTTCACTAAGTCCTACTTGCACTAGGTCGTCGTTAGCGTCCATCAAATCACCTCTCCAATTGAGCTACCTTCAAACTCATCATGAGTAATGAGATAACTCCTTGATGGCAGGATTCCCTGTGCTGCGATCTCGTCCACAGTATATTCGCCGGAGTGGACCATGAGTATCGTTTGTTGCGCCAGCGTACCGACCCAGCTCAGAATACGACTACGGTTGCCGCGATCGATTCTTCCAGCCGGAGTGTCCATGACCATGGGAGCATCATGCACGGCCGCCCGATTTAGGCCACCTATCAACGCCAGTGTTACTAGTTGCTGTACACCAGCTGACGGGATTGGCATGACTTCACCATACTCATCAACCGGGGAAACGCGATAATCCTCATCGATTCGTATCGCTGCTGGACTCTCGTCCGCCATGAGGCGCCGAAAAACGCTACTCGCTTCCTGTTCGACTTTCGCTCGTGCCCGTTCGCGGAATCCAACGAGAGCCGTTCGCATAGCATTAACCGCTATTCGAGCTGCCTGAGCTTGACGCTGTATGCTGGGATCGATCGAGATACGGTTGATTTGCGCCTGCAACTTTTCAACTAGACCGCCCTGTTCGTCCAATTCCGACTGAGCTGCCTCAATGAGGCCTTCAGTATTAGTGATGTCATCATTGATCCTTACCAGTCGGTGCATTTCGGCTTCCAGATCCCCTCGGGGCCGATTGCTGTGTTGTCGACGCAGTGATTCGGCCTCATCGCCGTCGGCATAGATTTCTGAAATTATGTCTAAACGTTGGTCCTCATAGCTCGATATTAGCTCGCGCCCGCCTGCAATACGGAATTCGCTAAGGCCCTCTGATCGACCAAACCAGTCACGTAGCGAGGTGATGGCTTCATCTGCTGCCTGAGTGGTGTCATCCGTGCTCGCGTGGCGCTCGATATGGTCCGAGGCCGCCTCATCTAGCTCGTGCCCGCAGATTTCGCAATAGCCCTGCAGCATCGACTTCTCTACAACGTGCTCAATCGAGTAATTGATGCTGTTCTGTAATAGATCTTGAACCCGCTCGTCGAGTTGATTGCGCAAGGCTTGGTTGATGTTACCGAGCGGGATCCAATACTGCTCCGAAACTACCGCCTGTATCTTAGCTTCCACCTGTTCAAGTCGTTCTTGATTGCGCGATATGTTCTGCTCGAGCGTAGACAGTCGCCCCAATTCGCCTGAAAACTCTACTAGTGCACCGTAGCGCGATTGAATTTCTTGAGCCTCTTCCTTCCATGCCTCCACCTGATCTCGATATTGCGTAATTTCGGAAGTCAATTCTGACGATCTGTCGCGCGCTTGTTGCAACTGCTCCGACAGACGATTCTCTCTCTGTTCTCGGCGAACGAGACTGGCCTGTGCATCGCCCGCTTCCTTTGCTACGGCATCCATTTCCGAATACAGCCTCAAGGCAGCGGTTCCGACAGTTAACTCGACAGCGGCCCTTACTCTCCGGTCCTTCTCGCTCGGATCTTCGAGCCAACGTTCATATTGCGAAAGTAGTTCACCATCGAAGAAATAGAACTGAGAAGCATCGCGATGTAGAACCTGATTGATTCTCTGTGAAATCTCCTGGCGTCTAACCTGGACATCGTCGATCTGTAGGAATACCTCTTCCGGTCCGGGGGCACCAGCACCGCCCGGCATTGATTTCACACTTCGATCGAGCCGCCAGTCGCTACCTTGGTGCACCCATTCAAGGGACACCAGCATATGCCACTCCTCCGCATCAGCTGCGCGACTATTGACCAAAACGTTATTATCAAAACCATACGTATCGTATACCGGTATTAGTTCTCCACGACGACCAACCGCGCGACCATAGAGGCACCAATTCAGAGCTAAGAAAAGGGCCGTTTTTCCGGACATATTCTCACCGAACAAGACAACGAGACCGCCGTCATCATCAGTTTCTAGTTCCAGCTGGTGCTGTCCAAAGTACGAACGAAAATTCTCTAGGGTGATGCGCTTCAACCTCATGCGTCTACTGCCTCTGCCACAGTGCGGATATATGCACGAAATTGCCGGCGAAACGTCGCTTTGTCAATATCGAACTGGTGCTGCCATGCCAATTTGATAATCGTATCCGCAAAATCCTCGGGCAGCCAGTCGAGATCGTCTTCAGATTCGGCGATCGACCGGTCTAGTGCCTGACGAACGATGTGTCGAGCCTTATCACTCAAATCGTCCGTCTCCGTTGACTCAGTCATACTCGTCTCCATAGTCTTCGTCTTCGTAGTCGATATGATCGTCTTCGAACCGACTCGACCATCTGTCTATCTGCCATCGGACTTGACGTGAATTTATCGCATCTTCACCAAACGTTTGGGCACGTTCTAGTTCCGAGCTAAACACGTGAACGTCGCTGTTTTGGGTACCACACGCAACAAGAAGGTCATGAATCGAAGCTCGTTGTTTACCTGGCGCGGTGCGTAGGACTCGGCCACGCCTTTGAATGTGTTCTCGCGGATTGGTAGAGGACGCTATAACGAGTGCATGAGTTACCAACGGAATATCGATGCCTTCGTCCAAGCACCGCACCGACAAGATGATGCCACCGATTGACTCAAATCGCTCCAGTGTGTCACGTTTTGACGAGTCCATCGATGCCAGATACCGTGCCACAGGGAGCTGACTGGACTCAAGGGCATTTTGAAGTTCATCAAGTTGTGTCGTTGAATCACAATATACTAGCCAACGTTGTCCCGTCTGATAATACTCTTGGAGGATCTGCCGGGCGCAAAGGACTTTCTCTGCCGCATTCTTGACAATCCGCGATCGGCGGATGCAGGCCATAAGCAAGGTACTATCCAGTTGGCCGTCCCTAGCCCGCTCCGAGCCGGATTTCAAGGCGGCGATGCGTCGCGATGCCTTTCGATAGTCGTCTTCCTCTTCAGCCGTCAGCTTCACCACGTGCAATTGATAGGTGTACTCGACAAGACGGGGCGGATTCACCGATTGCGCATCTTTGATTCCGAAGGGAGGCTTCAAGATATCACCGAAATAGCCAAATATAGTATCGGTACCCTCCGGGTCCCCCAGCCTTTGTGGCGTAGCACTCAAACCGAGACGAGCTTGAGCTTGGAACTCCAGAACCTTCCTACGTATACGTGAACCCACCTTGTGCACCTCGTCAACCACTATCATCATGTTTCTGGCGGAGTGTTTATGGCGTAGGAAATCTGTGGTCGCCGCTGAGTCCATTGTCGCAATCGTAATGAACCGCCTACTTCTACGCGCCGGCGCCAGGGCGTTCCGAAGATGCTCTCTCCAACGAGGATCAGCATTCGTTCCACCAACTTGAAGTATTGCCAGTTCAAACTCTGCAAGTTCGTGGCGCAGTTCGCTTTGCCATTGATCTGCCAGTAAGTCCGTCGGAACAACGACCAAGACCGTTGCATCCGGCTCTGATGACAACCAGTCACGTATGCAGGCAATCGCAGTAATCGTCTTACCACCGCCAGTGACATGATCGACAATTCCCCGACGATTGACACGCCATGCATCCAATACCTGCAGCTGATGGTCATGCAGTTGTTTTGGTGCAATCGGCGCACGGCCAGGAATGCGCCGTGCGTTCAATCGGACGCGCTCGACTGCAATCTGCGGATCCGGCTGGGCGTGCTGGCGAAGAAGCTGGTCGGCCATCTCGGACAACGGCCTAACGGTGACTCTTGGACGCCTTGAATTCCACAGATCGTCAAAGTAGGTTTGATCTTCGGTCACATGCTCCGTGTCACCTGCGGTCCATGACCGAAATACTCGAAATCGTTCCTCGTTGTGGGTCCATGCCATATAGGTTTCGTTCGGTGAACCCTCAAAGCTGACAAAATTACCGTCGCAGTCACCAAATATCCCAACTTTGCTGTGAAATATACCTTGCGCCGTCGGATTGTAAGCAATCTTGATGTCCAATGAGCCCGTTACTATCATTGTCGCGAGCAGCTCAACGACGGGTAAAGTGACCGGATCTCGCAGGGTTACCTTGATATCCTCGAGGATTGCGTTATCAACTTCTGCCGCGGAAACCGATGCCAGTCTCATGGTTGCACGATCTTCGTCGGAAAGATTTGGTGAACATATCAACCGCATGCGGCCCTGGCGAAGAACAAAATCTGACATTGCTATAGGTACTAGGTGAAAGACAGAGCTTCTAAAGTAACCAACCGCCCTATCGTAAGTGTCAGCACGCCTCATTGCAGGAAGATAAAAGTGCTCGACGAGATTGCTCGAACTAGCTTCGTAGATTGACTTGAAGTCGTAGCCGGGTAACACGATGTACGTCACCGTTCCGATGTATGCGTTCTATTGTCTCTTCGCTGGCAATAGCCGTGTAGGTTAGCCCATGCCACCGCTTGCGTGAGGTTCTCTAGAGGCCTCGCGTCGACGTTCCTCACTGAGATCAACCCGCCACAAGATCGCTATACGGACCTGTCCTTCTGAACGTGTCCGGCAACAGACTCTCTGCTCCATTCTCCGAGAACCTGTGCCGTATTGAGTGCCGCAGCCATTGCTTCTGGGAGTCGTTCACCTGGACCCCTTAGCCGAGCACTTCGGCCGCTGCGAGGTCGGCGATGCGGTCGGCGTCGTAGCCCAGGAAATCGGTGAGCACCTCATAGTTGTCCTCACCCAGGCATGGGCCGCCTCGCCAGACCACCGGTGGCGTTCGAGACATGCGCGTCCTGCAGTGCTGCGTCCACATCGTCCCGCGATAGCTGTGGGGGACGTTGATGTGGTGCTCCCGAGCCTGCAGCTGCGGATCGTCGCAGCATCCTTGACCGTTGTTGACCGGGTAGGCATCGACACCACTGGTTTGCAGCGTCTCGGCCGCCTCCGCGTTGGTGCACTCCGAGGTCCATGCCGAAATGGCCTCGTCGATCTCCGCCGCACGCTCCCTGCGCGCAGCCTGATCCCAGCCTGCTGCCCCATCGCCGACGAGCCCGATGGCGTCAGCCAGCGATGCCCACCGGTCATCGGTGCAGGCAATAGCCACCCACTGGTCGTCGCCCGAGCTCGGATACACGCCGTGGGGGCTCATGTGCGGATCCTCGTTGCCGCACCGCTGCGGATCCCGGCCGTTGATCGACGCATCCAATATCGCCGGCGCCAGGTAGTGCAGGGCTGCTTCGGTCTGCGACACATCGATGTAGCAGCCGGTTCCGGTGCGGTCGCGCCGCTCCAGGGCCGCCATCAGCGACGCCACGATGACGCGTGGCGCCAAGAAGTCGGTGTAGGGGCCATACGGGCCGGCAGGACCGCGGTCGGGCCACCCGGTGATCTCGTAGAAGCCGGCGATCGCAGCTGCCATGAACCCGTAGCCGGCAAGACTCGAGTACGGCCCGCTCTGGCCCAGTAGCGAGCTCGACAGCATGATGATCTCGGGGTTGATCGCCGAGAAGTCGTCGTAGCCGAAGCCCATGCGCGCTGCCGCTCCCGGTGCCCACGACTCGGTGGTGATGTCAGCCCAGCGGATCAGGTCTTCCACCACCGCTCGCGACTCGGGCTTGCTGAGGTCGAGGCTGAGACTGCGCTTGCCCGCGTTGTACACGCCGTAGCCGACGCTGTTGTCCGGATGGGCTTCCTCGTCGACGAACGGGTTGACCGTGCGCATCGTGTCGGGGCGGCTCTCGGTCTCGACCTTGACGACGGTGGCGCCGTAGTCGGCCAGGATCCGCACTGCCGAAGGCGTGGCGATGACCCACGAGAACTCCACCACCTTCAGGCCCGCAAGCGGCAATTCGCGGCCGTCGGAACTGGGTCCGCTGGCACCGGCCACCTCCGCCGCATGGGGCCGCCGGTCGCTGTTGACCGTGTCGTTGCCGGAACCCAGCACCGGCACGACGGGTGACCGCTCCGGAGCGTCGTCGCTGAAGTGGACCAGTGGGCCGCAATAGCGAGCCGTGCGGCCGTCATCCATCTCGGAATCCCGCCAGAAACCGCGTTCGGCGAAGTGCGGGTTGGTGAGCAGATCGCTGACCAGCGCCGACGGCGTGATCAGCAGGTTCCGGTCGAATGCCGCGGCCCACAGTTCATCGGTGGTCTTGGTCCCGAGGAATCGGGCGTGTGTCGCGAACGACTTGGCGATGATCTCGGGCGAGCGCTGGCCGCTGAGGACCTCGACGGCGATCGTTTCCCAGTCCACCGCCTGGAGCTCCTCGTCGGCGAAGCCCTCTTCGGCCTCCCACTCCACGAGCCGTCGGGTGAAGGGCGCGAATGCGGCGCCCATCAATGCCACACAGATGGTGTTGCCGTCTGCGCACGGGAACATCATCGGGACATCGATACCGCCGAGGCTCAGGCCCCCGGCGAGGCGGTCGATGGGGTTGGCGTTCACCCGTGGCGACAGGTTCTGCGGCTGCCCGTGGGTCATCGACTCCATGGCGGAGATGTCGACATGCTGGCCGAGGCCGCTGCGCTGGGCCTCACGAAGCGCGATGAGTGTCGCAGCCGCGGCGTCGCCGGCTGCCTGCAGGAAGCTTTGGGGCACACCCGAAACACGGACGGGGGCGCGGTCCTTGTCGCCGCTGGCGTGCAGGAAGCCGCTGCCGGCCACGGCGGTCAGGTCCGAGCCTGCCCAAGAGCTGCGAGGCCCGGTCGAGCCGAACGGCGTCACCGAAGCATGGACGATCGCGGGATTGACTGCGGCGAAGTCGTCATAGCCGAGGCCCAGCGATGCCAAGTGACCGACCGGAGCGTCCTCGATGAGTGCATCTGCGCCCCCCACCAATTCGAGCAGCCGCTGGCGGCCTTCCGCGCTGGTGAGATCCGCAGTGACGCTCTGCTTGCCCTGGTTGTAGGCCCAGTGCGCCAGCGAGCGCTCCGGATCCCGCTCGTCGTCGACGAAGGGCCCGAGGTGACGACTGCGGACACCGCCGGGTGGCTCGACAGCGATCACCTCGGCGCCGAGGCTGGCGAGCAAATGGCCCGCGAACTGGCTGATCCCCTCGCAGAGATCCAAGACCCGATAGTGCTGCAACATCGCGTGGTTCACCCCTCATCCGTGCGGGCACGTCGCGCCGCCCGACGCCGATTCTTCCCTGTGCGGGCGGGTGGCGCGGACCCTTGGGCAACCGAGCTGCGCAAACAGCCGCCGATTGGCCAGCCGAGCGGCGAGATTGCCCGAGCTGTTTGGAGGACCCAGGAGGTTGCGCCGCGAGGCGCAACCGTGGCCCGAGCGGCCCGCGAGCGCAGCGAGCAAGAGCGGGAGACAATGGGTGCGACAGCGAGGGGTTGCGCCAGTCTGCGCTGCCCATTGGGAGGATCAGATGGTGTCGATAGCGACCGATCGCGTGGTGGAACGTGCAGAGCTACTGGAGTTCGTGCGCGGACGGCACCACGGCGTGCTGCTCACGCTCCGGCGGGACGGTCGACCGCAGGCCTCGCTCGTCACGATGGGTCTCGACCCCCTGGGCGACGCCGTGCTGGTGAGCAGCTACCCCGACCGGGCCAAGTCACTCAATTTGCGGCGCAACGAGCGCGCGTGGGTCGTGGTGATGTCCGATGCCTGGAACGGCGAGTGGGTGCAACTGGAATGCCGGGGCGAAGTGGTGGACCTGCCCGACGCTCTCGACGGCTTGGTCGAGTACTTCCGGGTGATCAGCGGCGAGCATTCCGACTGGGATGAATACCGCGAGGCGATGACCCGCCAAGACAAGGTGCTGCTGCGCCTGCACATCGAGAGTTGGGGTCCGATCTCGAAAGGCGGCTTCCCCGCCCGCCTCGTTGAGGAGTAGCCGATCAGCGGGACGGAACGGCTCGTGCGGCGATGTGGCCCAAGCTGGCCGTGGGATTGAGCGTGCCAAGCTCGCTTCCCCAGTCGCCACCGAGACGGGACTGCACATACGCCTCGGCCAGCGCTGAATCGCCGTGCTGCACCAGCAGCGATGCTGCCCAGCACTGGGCCATCTGCTCGACGAGACGGCGCGCGCCTGCTTCACGCGTCGCCCCCGAGGCACCGTCATCGTGGCCCCCCATTGCGGCGCGAAGATCGGCGAGGTGCCGGTCGAGCGTGGCGTTCGCGCCGCTCGCGCGTTCCAGCCTGTCGGCGAACGCCTCGACGCTGTGCGGGGCGCGGGCCATGGCTCGCAGTACGTCGAGCGCGATCACGTTGCCGGCGCCCTCCCAGATGGCGTTGAGCGGGGCCTCGCGGTATAGGCGAGGCAGGATCGACTCCTCGACGTAGCCGTTGCCGCCCACGCACTCCAGTGCTTCGCGCACGACTGGGCTCGAGCGCTTCGTCAGCCAGTACTTGCCCACAGCGGTCGCCAGGCGCGAGAAGGCGGCCTCATCGGGATCGGTCGGCGCCCGGTCGAAGGCGCCGGACATCTGCGCCATCGTCAGCGTCGCCGCTTCGACTTCGAGTTCCAAGTCGGCGAGCACGTTCACCATCAGCGGCTTGTCGATCAGCTTGGATCCGAACGCGCTGCGATGCGCCGCGTGCCAGCCCGCCTGGGCGACGGCTTGACGCATCAGCGACACCGCCCAGATGGCGACGTCCACCCGGGTGGCATTGACCATGTCGATGATGGTGAGCACGCCGCGCCCTTCAGGGCCCACCATCTGCGCCAGCGCGTCGTCGAATTCCAGCTCGCCCGACGCGTTGGACCGGTTGCCGAGCTTGTCCTTGAGTCTCATGAACCGCAGCCCGTTGCGCTGCCCATCGGGCAGCACACGCGGCACCAGGAAGCACGAGAGCCCCTTGGGCGCCTGGGCCAGCACCAAGAATGCGTCGCACATCGGGGCGGATGTGAACCACTTGTGGCCCTGCAGCACGTGGGCGCCCTCCAAACCGGCGGCGGACGCGCCGACGGGCTGGGCGACGGAGGTGTTGGCCCGCACGTCCGAGCCGCCCTGCCGCTCGGTCATGCCCATGCCGACGAGGCAGCCCGACTTGGTCGACGGTTCGACGAGGCGCGGGTCGTAATTGCGCGACACCAGGCGCGGCCGCCAAGTCTCGGCGAGCTCCGGTTGGTGGTCGAGCGCGCCCAGTGCTGCGGACGTCATCGAAGTCGGGCAGCCGTGGCCCACTTCGACCTGGCTCATCAGATACATCAGAGCGTTTCGAGTGACCGCGCCGCCGTCGCCCGGCTGGGACTCATAACGCATGCAGTGGATGCCCGCTGAGACCGACATCTCCAGCAGCGAGTGATACGCCGGGTGGTAGCGCACCTCGTCGATGCGGTTGCCGAAGCGGTCGTGGGTAGCCAGCTCGGGAGAGTGCCGGTTG
>LXNI01000391.1_pt1 | contig 52098 bp, 46 predicted proteins | sample 809091 | NCBI WGS metagenome assembly LXNI01 (sample SAMN04870527, study PRJNA318959) | sponge metagenome | biome: 01000161; feature: marine sponge reef; material: water | host: Sarcotragus foetidus | place: Greece: Milos, Mediterranean Sea | collected 2013-05-29 | depth 5-7 m
CCTAACAATCAGAGGGGCCCATATAGGGTCGCTCATTCAAACTCCATTGTATGGATTTCTGAACATCCTCCATCTCTTCAGCCGCGAAGTCTTACTTCTTCCATATACACATTTCTTTGCTCAAATTCCGCATGCAGCCCCAAATGTTTTAATCCGCTGTCGGTCAGCCAATGCATTCCGTCCGGTTCGGTGGAGCAGCGATGCAGCCTTACGGGCACCGCGTCCTGCAGATTCCGCATGCGCTCGTTCGACCACAGCCGCTGATCCAGCACCACGAACAACCCCTTGTCTTTTTCCGAACGGATCAGGCGTCCGAAGCCCTGCCGCAATTTCAGTTTGGTGGTGGGCCGGTAATATCTTTCCCAGAACGTATTGCCCATGCATTCCTGCCGGTGCGCAATAAGCGGATCTCCGAGGTTCGGATTGGGCAGACGCACCACAATAACCTGCGATAGCGTTGCGCCGGGAAAATCCACGCCGGTCCAAAATCGATCCACCCCGAAGAGCACGCTGTGCTCCGTGGCGCGGAAGGCATTGATTTCGGCAAGGCTGCTTCCGTCCTGCAGCAGGGGATCGACGCCGTATCGCTCCAGTACGGGCTGCACCTGTTCGAAGATGTCGCGCATCTCTTCCGTACTGGTGAAGAGCGCCAGCGTGCGCCCGTTCAGCGCCACGACCAGTCGGGCAAGAGCGCCTGCGGCCTCCTTGCGCCACCTGCTTTTTCGTTGCGCGGAACCGCCGGATACGTAGGGCGGAATGGAGGTCGTTACAAACCCCTTTACATTTTTGGCGTAATCGAACGGCGAGGCAATACGCTCCGACGTATGCGCATCGAACGGAATGCCCAGATTATCGGAAAACAGATCGAGACGGTTGTCCACGAACAATGTCGCCGAGGTGAAAAGGGTGGTCGCATAGTGCTTTTGGCATGTTTCTTTCAGGACCGCCGAGATGTCATAGGGGATTTTTTGCAGCGTCCATCCTTCCCCGCGGAAGGTGCAGATATGTACGAAATCGTCCGAGGGGTAATCGTTTGCTATTTCCGACGCTTCGAAACTCAGTTCCTTTGCGAACCGGATATATTTTACAATGCGCGCTTTTTCGCGTTGCATCCGCTTGTTTCCGGCGTCCTCGTACAGCCCGCTGTGCAGCAGGGCGTCCCAGCATGTAGCAATGTGATCGAAGTGGGCGGCCAGCGAGGACAGGTGCGTCTGGAAATGCTCTCCGGCCGCCGGGTGCATCGTGACCCATCGCCGGGTTTCGCGGTCAGGGTAGTCTCTGGATATCTCGCCGATGATGTCCAGGAGAACGTGTATTTCCTCGCAAGCCGCGCGAATGGACTGTACGCTCGATACGGCTTTTTCGAGCGTATCGTTATCGGCTATTAGCCCGCCGGCCGCCTGCAACGACTTCGCAAAACGATCTTCCAGCATGTGCGCAAATCCGCGCCGGCGTCCGGAGCCTGCAACCCGTTGCAAAAACCTGCGCCGGATACGGTAGGTGGACAGGATCATGGTGGCGGCGTTGCGCAGATTGTCCGGAAATTGATCCGCTTCGTCGATCAGGCATATTTGCGCCGGTTCCTGTATCTGGCTGTCCATGAGAGGCAGTTTGTAGTGGTTCGTAACCACGATGTCCGCCTCGCGGGCTTTTTGCAGGCGCCGGGGGTAGATACAGGATGCGCCCATGCGGCACAGGTCGGATGTGCAGGCAACCGCTGCATTCGCCTCGTCGAGAAAATCGTCCAGATCGGGGAATCGCCGCCGGAAAGAATTCCAGGGGATATTTTCCGTTTCGCCCCGGTTGCGCACGAGGACCAGGAACAGGAACAGCCAGGCGAGGCGCTTCTCCGCCGGGGCGCCGCGGGATGCGCTTGCAGGACGTTTCCGCCGCGACGGAGGCGTCTTTGCGGTTTTTCCGCCCGATTCTGCCGGTCCGTACGCTTCCTCGAACAGGTCGACCACGGCGGTGATGCACAAAAAGTTGCTTTTGCCCTTGAGCGGCGCGGCCTTGAAATCCTGGTAAAGTGATCCCGTACGGGTAAGGCGCGGCCATTCCGTTTCGAGGAGGTGATCCTGTAGATTCTTCGTGGCGGTGGCGACAATGATTTTGCCGACCTTGCCGCTGCGCGCCTCCAGAGCGCGGCCCTGTCGAATATATTCGCAGGCCGGTATCAGATAGCCCAGCGTTTTTCCTGTGCCCGTTCCGGCCTCGATGGCGTATATGCCTTCTTTATTGATGGCGTCGGCGCAGAAGCGGGCGAAGGTCTGTTGTTCGCGCCGGGGCCGGAAGTCTTCCACCTCTTCGACGAGCCGGTCGAAGGCTTCGTCCACCTGTTCAAGGCTGATTATCGGCGGCTGCGGTGTTGCTTCCGGAGAGTCCTCTGCATCGACCTGCGGGGCTGGCGTCATGCGCCCATTGCCCCGGTGCGTCTCGCTCCCGTTAAGGAGCGCCATGTCAAGCGGTTCCGGCATGCGCGGACTCGTTTCCGTTGCAGGAGGCGCTGTGGCCTTGCGCGCTTCCCGGGCGAGGAGGCCGTTCCATGCATCCGTATCGGGGATGGTATCGGGCGCCTTGTCCCCATAGGGTTTGGCGAACAGATCGTTGCTCCACTGGATCCGGTGCGCTATGCCGGCTACCTCCAATGCCGCGCGAAAGTCTTCGAGCCCGCCGGGGGATTCGCCTTGTGGGGCCATGGCCTGTTCAAGCAGGCTGTATACGAGCGAAAATCCCGGTTTTGCCTGCGATTCGGAGCGAATCGCAGCGATGATGTCTTGCAACAGCAGGCCAAGGCTACGGACGAGGAGCGGCAACCGGGGATCGGAGCGGTTCCACTGCGTTTCGGGGATGGATTGCCGGATCAGCGTTTCGTCGTCCGGGAGATCGCGGTCGGGAAGGAAAAATCGGGCTATTTCGCAGAGATCGACGCAGATGGGGGATTTGCGCCCGGCTTGGCCGTTTCCCCTCCGGTTCGGGGCGGGCCGGAGAACGGTATGCCGGAACCAGTCCCGTTGCCGGTTCCGGTCGTAGAGGAAAAGCACGTCCAGATCGGCGAAGAAGGAAGCGATGTCCGGTTCTGCCTCTTCCCAGGACGGTTTTTCTTTCCGGAGTTCCTTGCCGACCCGGCTTTGTTCATAGAGCCGCCGCGTGAGGTTACGCCCGGGGTCGAGAATCCAGTCTTTGGCGAGCGGTGCGACGCGGTCGGAATAGCGCATTCCCGCCACATGAAATATCCGGTCGCGATCGGGATCGCTTCCCGTAGCGAAAAGACGCCCGACGCCAATCTTCAGAATTTTTTCCGGCAACCTCCCCCCTCAATACGCATTCTTGTTCACGAACCCGGACCATAGCGTCATAATCATGATCTTGACATCCAGGCGGAGGGACCAGTTGCGGATATAGTACAGATCGTACTCGATGCGTTTTTCGATGGAGGTGTCGCCCCGCCAGCCATTGACCTGCGCCCATCCGGTGATGCCCGCCTTCATCTTGTGGCGCAGCATGTAGCGGGGCACGCGGTCCCGGAATTGCTCGATGAATACCGGTCGCTCGGGCCGGGGTCCCACGACCGACATGTCCCCCTTGAGCACATTGATGAACTGCGGCAATTCGTCGAGGGAGGTGCGCCGCATGAGTGCACCGAGCCGGGTCGCTCTTTTTTCGCCCGGCTGCGCCCATACGGCGCCGGTGGCGGCTTCGGCGTCCACGGGCATGGACCGGAATTTCAGCATATCGAACGTGCGTCCGTTGAGTCCCATCCGGCTCTGCCTGTAAAACACAGGCCCGGGCGAGGAGAACTTCACGCCGATGGCAAGCAGCAGCAGGAGCGGGGACAGGAGAACGAGTACCGTCGAAGCGAAAACCACGTCCACGATGCGCTTCGTGATGCGGGCGAATTCCAGGGGCGCTTCGTCGATGAGGTGGATGATGGGCAGGCCCTCGATGCTGGTGACCCGGCTGTTCACGATGTCGAAGTGGAACAGATCCGGAACGAGGCAGACATGCGCCAGCCGGGTGGACAGTTCGTCCACGAGGGGCTGGATCCGATGCAGGACCGTGAGCGGGAGGGCAATATAGACGTAGTTGATGGGGCGGCCTGCCTGCTGGAAGCGGTCCACGACGGCTACGGCTTCCGAGACGCTCCCCAGTACGTCTTCCTCATCCTTCTTGTGGTCGTCGAGGAAGCCCGCGATCTCGAACCCGATCCAGGGGTATTGCCGCAGTGCGTCTTCCAGTTTGCGCCCGGCGTCTCCCGCTCCCAGAATAAGGACGCGCCGCAGGTACATTCCCCGCTTGCGGGCGCGACGCAGCAGCATATACATGGCGACGCGGGCGAACACCATCAGCATCGGGGTAATGGCGCCGAAGAGCATCATGTGGAGGCGCGAGAAATACAGCTCGCGGTAGAAGGACAGCGAAGCGGTAACCACGATCAGGCCCATGACCACCGCTTTGGCCACGCTGAGCGTGAGGTGCGTCATGCGCTGCAGGCGGTCGGGGGTGTACAGGCCGGAAAACCAGAACACGCCCATCGACACGATGAGCACCCACGGAAGGAAGCTGAGGTACCGGGAAAGGGGCAGCCACTCGGGTGGAGGGATAAACCCTATCCAGTCGAGGACCTCGAAGCGGATGAACCAGGCGAGAATCCACCCGATGACGATCAGGGCCAGATCGACGGCGAACAGGATGCGCTGAAACAGCCGGCTTTGCTCTTGTAACATAGAGACGCTGCGTCGTTATGTTTGGTAGATGCTTTTGCCGTAGCGCTACTGCATATAAGGCGGTCCTGACAGGTTTGGAAGGGCGGCGTGAAGCGGGCAAGTACGGATCGTCGCCGTGATTCTCCTTCGTCAAATCTTTCTTTCGCCGGAATGTTTCTATGATTAGGGTACTCTGATTAAGTCCGCGAAGTTCAGAGGCTGAAAGGGGTGGGCTGGCAAGGAATGACGAAGCAATGTATGTGGCGGTCCCGCATAATGAGGAATGACGCGCCGATCGAAGCGGTTTTGGTCAAAGTATCCTATATCTGTTCGATGTCTCCTCCGGCGGCGTGCCGGGCCAGCGCCAGCGCGCCGATCACGCCGGCGTCGTCTCCCAGTCCCGGCGGCACGATGAACGTTTCCGGATGGTTGACGATTTCCGGGCTTTGCAGGTAGTCGGCCAGCAGGTGCTGTACGCGCCGGCGGATGCGCGGGAACAGGTGGCGCTGGTGCATGACGCCCCCGCCAAGGATAATGCGCTGCGGCGAAAGCACGCACGCAATGTTCACCAGTGCGGCGGAGAGATAGTGGACCATATTGGTCCATATTGCATGATCGGGGGGCAGACGGTCCGGCGGGCCGCCTGCGCGGGCGCGCAACGCGGGGCCGGACGCCATGCCTTCGAGACAATCTCCATGGAAGGGGCACACCCCCTCGAATTTGTCGCCTTCGGCGCGCGGCAGCCTCATATGCCCCATTTCCGGATGCAGCAGGCCGTGTATGCGTACGCCTCCGACCAGGGCTCCACCGCCTATCCCCGTGCCGATCGTCAGGTATGCGAACGTGTGCAGACCCTGTGCGGCGCCGAGCGTTCCCTCTCCAAGGGCGGCGGCGTTCGTGTCCGTGTCGAAACCAACGGGTACGTCGAGCGCCCGGCGGAGACGGCCTGCAAAATCGGTGTGCTGCCACCCCTCTTTCGGCGTGGTGGTGATATATCCCCAGGCAGGGGAGCCGGGACGGGGATCTACGGGGCCGAACGACCCGACGCCCAGTGCGGTCAGTCCGTCGTTTCCTGCCCGGGACCGGAAGAATTCAATAGCCCGCCCGATCGTTTCGGCGGGCGTGGTGGTGGGAAATTCGATGCGCTCGAGCAACGAAAGCGACGCGTCGCCGATCGCGCACACGAATTTTGTGCCTCCGGCCTCGATGCCGCCGTATTGTTGGGATACTCTGATATGGTTTACGGAACGATTCACAGATTGTTACAGGGACGGGCCTGCATCGCTCGGAGGGTACCCGTTACATCATGCGCAGTTGCAGGGAAATATCCAGCGCCTCGACGGAATGCGTCAGGGCACCGCAGGAAATGTACTGCACGCCGGTTTCGGCGATGGCCCGGACCGTGTCGAGGGTCACGTTGCCGGACGCTTCGGCAGGGATTCGTCCGTCGATGAGGGCTGTGGCCGCCCGGAGCCGGGATACGTCTATCTGTCCGCTGGCAGACATGTCTGCCATGTTATCCAGCAGAATGCGGTCCGCGCATCCGGTGCGGAGCGCCTCGTGCACCTCGTCCAGCGTACGCGTTTCGACCTCGATGAGCACCGGCAATGCCTGTTCCCGGCGGCGCCGGTCCGCTGCCCGGAGCGCTTGCGCCACCCCTCCGGCGGCGGCAATATGGTTTTCCTTGATGAGAAACATATCGTGGAGGCCCAGGCGGTGGTTTGTGCCGCCGCCCAACCGGACGGCCCATTTGTCGAGCCGGCGCAGACCGGGCGCGGTCTTGCGCGTGTCCATGATCTGTACCGGAAGCCCCTCGACGGCGTCTACGAACCGGCGCGTACCGGTTGCTATGCCGCTCATGCGCTGCATCAGGTTCAGGACGAGCCGCTCGGCCACGAGCAGACCTCGCGCCGGTCCATGGGCCGTTCCGAACGCGGCGCCGGCGCGAATGGCCCCGCCGTCTTCGCCTTTCCAGGAACACCGGATGCGGTCATCCACCGTGGAGAAAATATATTCGGCCATGGTCAGGCCCGCCAGCACGCCGTCCGCCTTGGCAAGGAAGCGTCCCTCGGCGAGTACGGTCTCGTCGACGACGGCTTCCGTCGTGACGTCTCCGGAACCGACATCCTCCGCCAGCGCGTCCTTGACGAATCTCCGCAACGCTTCCTCGGAGATATAGTCGGGCAGATGGTTCATTGCGGATAGCGTACCGGGCGGATTGCGGTCATGGGTCAGCCTGCACGCTTCCCATGCGTTCGAATTTTTCGATGCGTTTCCGGACAAGCTCCTCCGGGGCCGTTCCTCCTGTTTCCGCGAGCGTTTCCTCGATCACTGTGCCCACGCTGCGAATGGTGGCGGCCGGGTTCCGGTGCGCTCCCCCTTCCGGTTCCTTGACGATCCGGTCGATGACGCCGAACTCGATCAGATCGGGGGCGGTAAGTTTCAGGGATTGCGCTGCATCTTCCTTGTAATCCCACGACCGCCACAGAATCTGCGAGCAACTCTCGGGAGAAATCACGGAATACCAGGAGTTTTCGAGCATCAGGATGCGATCGCCGATGCCGATGCCGAGCGCTCCGCCCGACGCTCCCTCGCCAATGATGACGACCACGACGGGTACGGGCAGGCGGGCCATCTCGAACAGATTTTTGGCGATGGCTTCCGCCTGACAACGTTCTTCCGCTTCCAGTCCGGGATATGCGCCGGGGGTGTCGAGCAACGTGACGACCGGCCGGTTGAATTTGGCGGCGAGCCGCATGAGCCGCAGCGCCTTGCGGTATCCTTCGGGGTTCGGCATCCCGAAGCGCCGGTATTTCCGGCTCTTCATGTCGCGTCCTTTCTGGTGCCCCATGATCATGACGGAGCGGTCGACGCCCCCGTATTCGGCGCCGCGAAACGTCGCAAATCCTCCCACGATCGCGGGGTCGTCTCCATACAGGCGGTCGCCATGCAATTCCACGAAGTTCTCCGTCATGGCCTCGATATAATCGAGCGTGTACGGCCTCATCGGGTGGCGGGCGATCTGTACGCGCTGCCACCGCGTCAGATTGCGGTAGATGGATGCGCGCAGTTCGTCCACGCGGGTCTCCAGCGCGGCAATCTCCCGGGACAGGTCGACTTTTGCGTCTTCCGTATCGAATGCCCTCATTTCGTCGAGCTTCTGCTCGAGTTCCACGAGAGGTTTTTCGAAATCCAGAAGATATTGAGGAGATGGCGTCATGAGCCGATGCGTTCGTGAATCCCGGCGGCGTCCTTGAGGGACCGGACGATAATATCCCAGTCGAGGGACAGGGTCCGGTTTCTGACATAAAACCAGTAGGCGGAATCAAGTTCTTCTACGGCGTCCCGGGGCAGGGTGACGACATCCACCACCGTGAAAACGCCGGGCCGGAGCTTCCATTCCGGAGGCGGGCGGTACTCGGTGGTTTCGTCGTAACCGACCAGGGCGCGTCGTCCGAGGAGAATATCGGGAAATTTTTTCGTTTTACGTGCAAGGCGCGCCGGAAGCGAGTTCTTCCCGGCGAGGCGGGCGGTTGCCGCCAGCACAGGATGCATGGCAAGACCGATCGCCGCAATGCCTTTTTCGAGCAGACGCCGGCCCGCTGACCGGTGCGCATGGACGAAAGCATTCTCCGTTTCTACGAGATTGACCATCGAAAGATCGTCCACCGATGCTCTGCCGATGACATGGTCTCGACCATCGGCAAGGATGCGGATGTGTACGTTCAGGTCGTGCAGTTCCTGGATATACCGGAAAATGGACCGGTTCGAGAGCGCGGCGGAAGCAAAAACGACATCGTGAAGCATTCCGAGGCGGACCATGTCGCGCAATTGCCCGGCGCGACCGAGCCATGCCGGATTCGGGCTTTCTGCAGACTTGCCGGGATCGTCTCCGGGCGCTTCTTCGTCAAGGCCGCGAACAAGCGCCGTATCGGAATCGCTTCCGTTGCGAACGGGCGTTTCCTCGTCCGGCGTCACGAATCCTTTCAGGGAGAACGGGGGCCTCGGGTGCCGGGCAAGCATGTTGTGCAGGCGCATGGCCTCGTCCCGGTGTCCCACGAGGACGGCGTGTCGCCCGTGCATCGGTTCGGCGTCCCGGCGCATGCGGATCCATCTTGCGGTCCAGCACGCGAGGACGGCTACGGGCAGGGTGAGTAGTACGACAAGCCGCGAAAACGCAATGGTTTTTACGAAGAAGGATACCGCAGCCACGAGGAGGAGGCCTGCAAGTATGGCCACCGGAACGGAACGGAAAGAATTTTTCCGCCGGTATCCCCCCAGAGCGGCGATGCCTGTTACGGAGCCAAGGCCGTAGATCGGCGCCACGACGGTAAAGAACAGCGGCGTCACGCGGGTGCCGAGCAGGGAGGCGTAGGCTGTCGCAAGAATGCCTGCGGAAGCATACACCATGCAAAAATCCAGAAGGGGCCAGGCGGCGATCCGTCCGAATTTCGCCGCCACGGACATTCCGGCCCGGAGCAGGATACCACACCGAAGCAGCAGGGCCAGCAGTTTCGAGTATCGGCTTTCGAAATGCTTTTCCGTGAACCGGAGCATGGCGCCATAGAAAAGGCGCACGTAACGCAACTCGCCTTTACGGGTGCTCTGTCCTTTGTAATGAATGATTTCCGTTTCCGGGGTATAGTAGATTTTCCAGCGGGCCTGCTGGATGCGGTAACACAAGTCGATATCCTCCCCGTACATGAAGAATTCTTCGTCGAAGAGGCCCGCCTCGTCGAGCGCAGCACGTCGAAGCATCATGCACGACCCGCTCAACGCATCTACCTCGGCTGTCTCGTTTTCCGGCAGGTGGGTCATATTGTAGCGCCCGAACACGGGACTGCGCGGAAAGAGCGCCGCAAGCCCGGTCATGCGGAAAAAGGCTACGCGGGGCGTGGGGAAGGCGCGCCGGCTTTCGAGAGCGAACGTCCCGTCCGGATGCAGGATTTTGCATCCTGCGGCGCCAGCGTCCGGGTGCTCGTCCAGGAATCGGACCAGCGTAACCAGCGTGTTTTCCTGTACGATCGTGTCCGGGTTCAGCACCAGAACATAGCGTCCGCGCGCCTTGCGGATGGCCTGGTTGTTGGCTGCGCTGAAGCCTGCGTTGCTTGCGTTGACGATCAGATGCGCTTCGGGAAAGTGCGTGCGCACCATCGCCGGGCTGCCGTCCACGGAGTTGTTATCGACCACGAACACTTCCATGTTCAGGTCGGCCTGTGCGCGGAGCACAGAGCGGAGCGTCTGTTCGAGGAACTCCCGCACATTGTAATTGACGATAACGACCGAAAGGTCGATTACGTCCGTGCGGCGATCGACCGTCGCAGCAGGAGAATGCGATACATCCATGGATATGGAGAGGCGGGTGCGCGGTTCGGCGCAGCGTTTTATGCGTAATTTATCCTAAATTCAATCGCAAAACGCCTTGCCGGTTCAATATAAGCATTACCTTATACGCTGCTTGGTCCGTCCGCGCCTCGGGAAATTCCCGATTCACACAGTTTACATCCATTCGCATGCCTCAGCTTTTTCCCAAGCGAGCTAACGCGTTACCCATCCTTTCCCTGGTTGGAGCGCTTGTCGGAGGCGTGGCGACGGTCGGCTTTGTCTGGTACTACTTTTCCCCGGAATACACGGATGTGGGCTATGCTCCCGAACAGCCCGTACCGTACAGCCACCGGCTGCATGCAGGGGAATTGGGGCTGGATTGCCGGTATTGCCATACGAATGTCGAAATGACCGCCGAGGCGAATCTGCCCCCGACCCAGACATGCATGAACTGCCATGCGCAGGTGCAGACCGAGGCGCTGTCTCTGCAACCGGTGCGCAAAAGCTGGGCGGAAGATACGCCGGTGGAATGGATCAAGGTCAATTTTCTTCCGGATTACGTGCATTTCAGCCATGCCGTCCATGTGAACAACGGGGTGGGGTGCGAGACGTGCCACGGCCGGGTAGACCTGATGGATGTCGTTTCCCAACCGGAGCCGCTTTCTATGGGGTGGTGCCTCGATTGCCATCGCAATCCGGAGGAGCAGTTGCGTCCGGATGAAACGGTGACCCTCATGGGATACGAACACCCGGCGGATTTCATGGAACGCAATGCGGAGCGTATTGAACGGGAAGGGATACAGCCCCCCGTGAATTGCTCGGCTTGTCATTATTAGAATGAGATCAGACGCGAGATCGGCATGATCGACCTTCCTGTCCTGAAAAATGCAGAGGCGCCGGCGCCGCGCGAGCGGTTCTGGCGTAGTCCGGCCGACCTCGAAGGAGGGCTTGGCGACCTGCATAGCGGGGAGTTCATGCCGGGCGCAAGCGATCGTCCGAATGGCGCGTCCCGCAGGGATTTTCTGCGCATCATGGGCGCTTCCATGGCGATGGCCGGTTTGTCGGCATGCCGTCGTCCCGTCGAGCAGGTGCTTCCGTACACGCGCCAGCCGGAAGAGATTATTCCGGGAGAACCGCTCTATTACGCTACGGGCATGCCGTACCGCGGGGTGCTGCGCCCGATTCTTGTGAAGAGCCATGAAGGGCGTCCGACCAAGATAGAAGGCAATCCGGAGCATCCCATGTCCTGGGGGGCGACAGGGGGATTCGAACAAGCCTCCATTCTCAATATGTATGATCCGGACCGCTCGCAGCGCGTGCTGCGCGAGGGCGTCGGTGCGGAATGGCGGGAATTCGCGCGTCTTGCGCAGGAACTGGACGGGACTGCCCGGGTGGCGGTTTTATCGCCGCCGACTTCCTCTCCCACGATCCGGTCGCTTCGCGCCCGTCTTGCGGAGCGTTTTCCGGAAATGCAATGGATTACGTATGCGCCTGAGGGGGATGATCCGGCCCGGACGGGGCTGCGGACGACGGAAGGACGCGCGGTGCGGCCGTTGTACCGGTTTTCCGATGCGGAGGTCATCGTCAGCCTGGATAGCGATTTCCTCGGACCGACGGAGATCAATCTTCTGTCCAATACGGCGGAATACGCGCAAAACAGACAGATGGCGTCCCCGGAGGATAGCCCCGGCAGGTTGTATGTGGTGGAGAGCAATTATTCGCTGACGGGGGGGATGGCCGATCATCGCAAGCGGTTGCGCTCCAGCGATATTCCTGCGTTTGCGCAGGCGCTGGCTTCGCAATTAGGTATCGGCGGACTTCCGGGTCGGAGCGCCGCGGAGGATGTGTTCCTGCATGCGATGGCCCGCGATGTGCAGGCGGCGGGTCCGCGCGCCGTAGTGGTTGCGGGCGATACCCAACCGCCCGAAGTCCATGCGCTGGCGGCGGCTATCAATGAGGCGCTCGGCGCCGTGGGCAGCACGGTTTCTTATCTGGATGCGGACGACGAGGCGGAATTTTCGCAGACCGAATCCCTCACCGCGCTGGCGACCGATATGCATGCCGGCGAGATCGACCTGCTTTTGATGTTGGGGGTCAACCCGGTGTACAGCGCTCCGCCGGAACTTGATTTTGTCAATGGCATGGGGCGTGTCGCCCGGACGGTGCATCTCGGGTTGCATCTTGACGAGACGGGGCAGGCTTCAGAGTGGCATATTCCGCAAGCGCATTATCTCGAAGCATGGGGAGACGGGCGTGCGTACGATGGTACGCTTTCCGTTATTCAGCCGCTGATCGCACCCCTGTACGAGGCGGCGAAATCCGACGTGGAAGTGCTCGGCCTGCTGGCGACCGGTACGGATACGCCGGGGTATGATCTCGTGCGGGAGCAGTGGTCGGCGTACCTTTCCGACGACCCGGAGCAAGCGTGGCGCAGGGTATTGCACGACGGGTTTCTGCCGGAGAGCGGCTACCCGGAGACGACGCCGGTATCGGAGGCGCCTTCTTTTGCTGTCGCTTCTCCCGGCGAGGAGGAAATCGAGGTCGTCATTCGCCTCGATCCGACCGTGCTGGACGGTTCGTACGCCAACAATGCCTGGATGATGGAACTACCCGATCCCACGACCAAGATTGTGTGGGATAATGTGGCGCTGATTGCTCCGGCTATGGCTGAGCGCCTGGGCGTGTCGGCGAAATACGACAAGGGGCGGTACGTCGTCGATGTGCTGGAAATCGCCGTGGACGGTCGCAGCATCCGATTGCCGGCCTGGATACAACCGGGTTTGCCGGATCGCTCGGTGCACCTGACCATGGGATACGGGCGCAATATTTCATCCACTCGCCCGCCGAGGAAGGCCCGTTTCTTCGATCTGGATCATTATACCGATATCTACGCGGATGGCCCGCTTGCCAACGGAGTCGGCGAGAATGTTTCCGTGTTGCGCCGCGCGGATATGCGCCGCGTACTTTCCGGCGCCGAGGTGAAGACGACCGGGGATACCTGGATGATTTCCACCACGCAGGAGCATGGCTATATGGAAGGGCGTCCGCTTTTCCGCAAGGCCACCCTCTCGGAATTCAGGGAAAACCCTACGTTTGCGCCGGATGCGGTTCCTCCGCTTTATGGACAGGAAGAGTGGGAGGATTATCCTGCGCTCTGGCAGAAACAACATCCTTCCGAACAGCCCGCCATCACGGAAAACCCCTATTACGAAAATCAGTGGGGGATGGTCATCGACCTGAACACTTGCACGGGCTGCAACGCATGCGTGGTTGCGTGTAACAGCGAGAACAATGTGCAGATGGTGGGCAAGGAGGAGGTAGGCCTCGGGCGCGAGATGCACTGGTTGCGTATTGATCGTTATTTCGTTTCCGGGGAAGGGGATACGGACAATCCGGCCATGGTCGTGCAGCCGGTGCCGTGCATGCACTGCGAGAACGCTCCGTGCGAAGCGGTGTGTCCGGTGGCGGCGACCGTGCATTCCCCGGACGGCACGAACCAGATGATATACAACCGCTGCATCGGTACGCGGTACTGCTCCAACAATTGCCCGTACAAGGTGCGCCGGTTCAGTTTCTTCAACTGGACGAAGACGCTGCCGGAAACGGTGCAGATGGCGCAGAATCCGAATGTGACGGTCCGTTTCCGGGGCGTCATGGAGAAATGTTCGTACTGCATCCAGCGGGTCCGGGGCGCGCAGCAGACGGCGCGCCTTGCCGATCGGGCGCTCCAGGACGGCGAAGTAAAGACGGCGTGTCAGCAGGCGTGCGGCATGCAGAGCATTACGTTCGGCGATCTGAACAACCCGGACAGTGCGGTGGTGCAGGCGAGGAAAGATCCCCGTCGGTACGAAATGCTGGCCGAACTGTCCGTCAAGCCGCGCACCTCGTATCTGGCGCGCGTAACGAACCCGAACCCCGAACTCGAAACTCAGGGATAATCTTCCGTCGAACGCATTGGGCCATTCAACGAGCCATAGTACCGAGGCGCCGCTGGTTACCGGCAACCTGAGTTTTCACGAACTCACGGAACTGGTAGCGCGCCATGCGGAAAAGAAACCTCCCATGGGCTGGTATGTGGCCATCGGGATTTCTTCGCTGATGTTGCTCAACCTGCTGGTGATGATCGCCTATCAGGTGTGGAATGGCGTGGGGGTTTGGGGCAACAACGTGCCTGTCGGCTGGGGATGGCCGATCGTCGATTTCGTGTTCTGGGTGGGTATCGGGCACGCAGGCACGCTGATTTCCGCCATTCTGTTTTTGTTCAGGCAGCGCTGGCGGACATCGATCAACCGGGCCGCGGAGGCCATGACGATCTTTGCCGTGATCTGCGCCCTGCTTTTCCCGACGATTCACGTGGGCCGGATCTGGGTGATATACTGGACGCTCCCGATTCCGAACCAGATGGACATGTGGCCGCAATTCAAGAGTCCCCTGTTGTGGGATGTTTTTGCGGTGTCGAGTTATTTCATTGTTTCGCTGCTGTTCTGGTACGTGGGGCTGATTCCCGATCTGGCCACGCTGCGCGACCGGGCCCGCTCGTTCGTCAGGCAGCGCGTGCTGGGCGTATTTTCCATGGGGTGGACCGGCTCCAACCGGCACTGGCGCAACTACGAAAAGGCGTACCTGCTGCTGGCGGGTCTTGCTACGCCGCTTGTGCTTTCGGTGCACTCGGTGGTGTCGTTCGATTTTGCCGTATCCATCGTTCCCGGCTGGCATACCACCATTTTTCCGCCCTATTTCGTGGCGGGCGCCATTTTTTCCGGGTTCGCCATGGTGGTGACGCTCATGGTGATTGCCCGGAAGGTCTATGGTATTCAGGACCTGATCACGCTCAACCACCTCGAGAAGATGAACATCGTGATTCTTCTTACGGGCTCGATGGTGGGTTTTGCGTACATCACGGAGTTTTTCATTGCCTGGTATTCACAGGTCGGGTACGAGCAGTATGCCTTTATCAATCGCGCCACCGGGCCGTACGCATGGGCTTACTGGATCATGATGTCGTGCAATCTTATTGCGCCCCAGGTGTTCTGGTTCAAGCGTCTGCGCCGCAACGTGCCGCTCATGTTCGTCATTTCCATTCTCGTGAACGTCGGCATGTGGTTCGAACGCTTCGTGATCACCGTGATCTCGCTGCATCGCGACTATCTGCCTTCCAGCTGGGGATACTTTACGCCCACCTGGGTCGATGTGATGACCTTCGTAGGATCGTTCGGGCTGTTTTTGACCCTGTTTCTGCTCTTCCTGAGGTTTGCGCCGATGGTGGCGCTCTCTGAGGTCAAGGGCGTCGTGCCGCAGGCCGATCCGCATTTTTATGACCGGGAATCGTCATGAAGAAGATTCTTGCGCAAATAAAGGCGTCGATGGGCATCTACGAAAGCGAGCCCGTGTACGGGTTGCTTGCGGAGTTTGCCGATCCCGGAGCGCTGCTGCATGCGGCGTCCCAGGTGCGGGAGGCGGGCTATCGGCATTTCGACGTACATTCGCCCTTTCCCGTTCATGGCATGGACAAGGCCATGGGGCTGGGCAATTCGCTGGTCGGGTTTTTTACGTTGGGCGGCGGAATCACCGGTTTCGCGCTGGCCTACTGGTTGCAATGGTGGACGGGCGCCGTGGCGTATCCCCTGAATATCAGCGGCAAGCCGTTTTTCGCCATCGAGCCGTCCATTCCCATCATGTTCGAATTGACGGTGCTTTTTGCGGCCTTTGGCGCGGTAGCGGGCATGTTTGCATTGAACGGGTTGCCACGTCCGCATAGCCCGCTTTTTTACTCCCGCAATTTTACGCGGGCGACCGACGACGCATTCTTTCTGCACATTGCGGCGTCGGACAAGTGTTTCGATCTCGAGGAGACCCGGCAGCTACTGACGGATCTTGGCGGGTATCACGTGGAATTACTCGCAGCACAAGAATGACGACAGGCGGCGAGTCCGGCGCAAGCCGGTTTCCCGCGCACAAGGATGTTTTATGCTCATGAAGAGATGGGGAACGGTCCTGGTGTTTGCAGCCTTCTTGCTGGCGTCCTGCCGCGGCACGACGCATGAACATACGCCTATCCATCCCAACCTGAACATGGATTATCAGGAGCGGTTCGATCCGCAGGAGGCCAATGCCTTCTTCGCGGACGGGCGTTCCATGCGACCGCCCGTTCCCGGAACGGTGGCGCGCGGTTTTTTGCGGGAGGATACGCGATTTCACGAGGGCCGGAACGCCGACGGGAGTTATGTGGAGGCCATGCCTGTCCCGCTGACGATAGAACTCCTGGAACACGGGCAAACCCGGTACGACATTTTCTGTACTCCGTGTCATGGCGCCGCCGGCGATGGCGAAGGTATCGTTACGACAGGCGATTTCGGGTACACGCCGGCTACGACCTATCACGATGACCGGTTGCGTGAGGAAACGGATGGCTATCTGTATGACGTGATTGCGAACGGCGTACGCACCATGCCCGGATATGCACACCAGATTCCGGTAGCGGACCGATGGGCCATCGTGGCCTATATCCGGGCTCTTCAGCGCAGCCAATATGCGTCCGAGAGCGATGTGCCCGCTGTACTTCTCGACGACATCCAGCGTGGCGCAGGCGCCGGGAATAACGAATAGATTCGATGGCGACACTGAAAAAGAGCCATATCCTCCAGCGTTTTCTGGATCCGTTTGCATCGACCAGCGCCGATGCGCCGGATGCGTTCCGCTATAAGGGCGATTGGCGCATATGGGGGATTCCCTTGCTGGTCGGCGCGATCGGGCTTACGTCGGGATTGGCGGGCTGGCTGACGGATCCGCATCAGTTTTATTTTTCGTACCTGATAGGGTGGGTGTTCTGCCTGACCATTGCGCTGGGAGCGTTGTTCTTCGTACTTATCCAGCACCTGACGAGGGCGCGCTGGAGTATCGTAGTGCGGCGCATGGCCGAAGCCCTGTTGTGGACCTTCCCATTGCTGGCCGTGCTGGGTATTCCCGTGCTTTTCGGGCTGCACGATCTCTATCACTGGACGCATGCGGATGCCGTCGCAGCAGATCCTATCCTTGCCGGAAAGACGCCCTATCTGAACACCCCGTTTTTTCTGATACGCCTGGCGGTTTACTTCCTGGTGTGGAGCTTGCTTGCCTACTACCTGTACCGCAATTCGCTTTTGCAGGATTGCACGGGCGACGCCGGTATTCCGGCCCGTCAGCGCAAGGTGAGCGCCCTGGGGCTTGCGGCGGGAGCGATTACCATTGCATTTGCGAGCTTCGACTTGCTGATGTCGCTTGACCCGCACTGGTTTTCGACCATTTTCGGGGTATACGTGTTTGCGGGCGCCTTCATGTCGATTCACGCATTGCTTGCGCTTTGCGCCATGATGCTCCAGGGCGTGGGCAACTTGAAGGGGGTCGTTACCACGGAGCACTATCAGGATCTCGGCAAACTGACCTTCGCCTTCGTCGTGTTCTGGACGTACATTGCGTTCAGCCAGTACATGTTGATATGGTACGGCAACATACCGGAAGAAACGCTCTGGTTTCGTCACCGCCTGAGCCATGGCTGGGAAGTGCATAGCGTTGTGCTGCTTCTGGGACATTTCGTCGTGCCCTTTTTCCTGTTGCTGTCGAGAGCCGTCAAGCGGTCCAGGCTGTTTCTCGGAGTAATCTGCGCCTGGCTGCTTGCAATGCAGTGGTTCGATATCCACTGGTTGGCCGCGCCTGTGCTGCATCCCGACGCCGCCACGATTCATTTTCTGGACGTTGCGAACTGGCTGGGGCTTTTCGGGATCGTGCTCGGTGTGTCCATGTACCGTCTCGTCCGACACAGCCTTGTTCCTTGCCGGTCTCCCGGACTGGACGATTCGCTGCATTTTGAAAACACCTGACGCGGACCATGTCGAATGCCACGGACATTTCGGAAGGGGCGCAATGGGTCGAAGGAACGGAGCGTCCGCACGTCGAGCCGGAAAGCATCGAGGCCGGTCAGATACTTGGTTTCGTGATTGTGATCGCGGTCCTCATTGGCCTGGCGGTCGTAGCGCTTTTTCAGTATACGGGCCTTACGGCGCAAGAGGCGCTGGTGGAAGCTGCCGATCAGGGCATTTATCCCGAACTGGACGAAGTACGCCTGCATGCCACCGGGCTGCTTACGCAGTACGAGGTTCTCGCCGGGACGGAGGGACGGTATCGCATTCCCATAACGCGCGCCATGGAACTGATGGCGCAGGAGGCGCCGGTCCATCCCGACGAGTTCTATGCCTCCGAGTACATGGCTATCCACCGCGAGAGATGACAGCCTGCCGCAAGCCATATCGAACCCTGGAGAGGGGGCGCGCCCGGCGGCTTTTGCCTGCGCTGTTTGCATGGGTCGTATCCGGCGCAACCGTGCTGGCCGCCGTTGTCGTTGCTCCGGTATTCGGGCAATCGACAGCCGCGTTGCCTCCGCAGTTTGAAGGAATTGGCCTTGACCAGCGGATCGGCGCCGAGCCGCCCCGCGATCTGGTTTTTCGGAACGAATCCGGAGACGAGGTGGCCCTCGGTCAGTACTTCGATGGCAAACGGCCCGTATTGCTGACGCTGATTTATCACGAATGCCCCACCATGTGCAACGCGGTGCTGCACGGGCTGACCGAAACGCTGAGGGAGATGCCCTGGACGCCCGGCGATCAATTCGATGTGGTGACGGTGAGTTTCAATCCGCTCGAGACGCCGGCATTGGCTGCGGAGAAGAAGGCCATGTACCTGGATATGCTGGGCAAGCCCGAAGCCGCGGACGGATGGCATTTCCTGACGGGAGAGGACGCCTCGATCGCTGCGCTTACGGAAGCGGTGGGGTTCCGGTATAACTGGATCGAGGAGGAGCAGATATACGCCCACCCGTTCACGCTCATTTTTCTGAGCGGGGAGGGGACCGTGATGCGGTACATGCCCGGTATGCAGTTTGCCCCCTCGGACGTGCGGGCTGCGCTCATCGAAGTGTCGGAAGGGCGCGCGGGCTCGCCGCTCAACAGGGTCCTGCTGTATTGCCTGCGGTATGACTCGAACGCTAATTCGTATGTAATCCATGCCGTCAATCTGATGAAGTTCAGTGGCGGTCTGGCTGTCGTCCTGCTGGGCGTATTCTTTGTTGCGATACGGCGCCGGGGGGCGCATCGCACATGGCCCACACCTATGCCCACACCCACGCCCACCGCATAACCCCGCCGGTTTTTTGCGCTTATATGGCGCTGCTCTTATCCAACGCATGAACATGCCTGCAACAGGAGGCCCCGGCTCGGAAAACAGGAATCGGCAACCATGACCGGATCGTTTTGGCTGCCCGATGGCGCGTCGACCCTGTCGTCCGAAATCGACAGCCTGTTTCACTTTGTAAACTGGGCAAGCATCATCCTTTTCGTAGGGGTGGTGGTAGCTATAGCGTACCTTGCGTATCGCTACCGGAGACGGCCCGGCGGGCCCGCTCCGGTGCGCGTGAAGCCGAACAAGATGGTGGAAATCTCGTGGGTGGTGTTACCCACGATTCTCGTGCTGATCGTTTTCAATTGGGGGTTCCGGTTGTTCGTCGAGCAGAGCGTGGCGCCGCCGAACGCCTACGAGGTCTATGTGCGCGGCGCCATGTGGAAATGGGATTTCGAGTACCCGACCGGCGTCGTCACGACCAACGAATTACACGTGCCTGTAGACCGTCCCGTGCGCCTTATCATGAGCAGCGACGACGTGCTACACAGTTTCTTCGTTCCGGCCTTTCGGGTCAAGCAGGATGTGTTGCCGAACCGGTATTCGGCGGTCTGGTTCGAGGCTACGCGTGTGGATACATTCCAGGTGTTCTGTACGGAGTATTGCGGAACGGGGCATGCGGTGATGCTGGCCTCGGTCATTACCCATTCGCAGGGGGATTTCGAGGCATGGCTGGCCTCGGCGGGCGTGGACGAGGATACCCCGCTTCCCGAACTGGGCGCGCAACTGTATCAGCAACAGGCTTGCTTCTCATGCCATAGCCTGGATGGGACGCCGGGCGTTGGTCCGACCTTCACGGGATTGTATGGAAAGACCGAAACGCTCGACGACGGGTCCACTGTGGTGGCGGACGACAACTACCTGCGCGAATCCATTGTCGAACCCGGGGCGAAAGTGGTGCAAGGGTATGTGAACGCAATGGCTCCCTACGCACATCTCAGCGAGCGGCAATTGTCCGCGCTGATCGCCTTTATCCGGGAGCACCAATAACGGGCGCGCGTGATCGCCGCCGCGTATGAAGACGGATCGACGGAATCTATGACGGAAGACATTGATCGGAGCGAAGCAGTGCAGGCTCGGGACGCCGAAGAGCATTCCGGGCACGGCGATTACATTACCCATGCGAAAAGCATCGGGTCATGGATGTTTTCCGTGGACCACAAACGCATCGGTATCCTCTATGCCGTTACTGCAGCGATCGCGTTCCTTGCGGGAGGCGTGTTTGCGCTACTGGTGCGCGCCGAACTGCTGTTTCCCGGCGAGACGTTCCTGTCCGCCCAGAGCTACAACCAGCTTTTCTCGCTCCATGGCATCATCATGGTGTTCGGGTTTATTATCCCGGCCATCCCCGGTTTTCTGGGCAATTTTCTTCTGCCCCTTCATCTGGGCGCAAAAGACGTCGCGTTTCCCCGGCTGAATCTGTTCAGCTACTATCTGTATCTGCTGGGCGTTATTCTCATCATCGTGGCGATGGTGGTCGGCAGCGTGGATACGGGGTGGACCTTCTATACGCCCTATTCGGCTCGCACGGGCCCGGCGGTGCTGTTTCTGGCCATGGCCGTTTTCATTGCAGGGTTCGCCTCGATTTTCACGGGGATCAACTTCATCGTGACGGTGCACAAGATGCGTGCGCCGGGCATGACGTGGAACCGCCTTCCGCTTTTTGTCTGGAGCATCTATTCGACGAGCATCGTGCAGGTGCTCGCCACCCCCGTACTCGGCATCACCGTATTGCTGCTTTTCCTGGAGCGTCTCCTCCAGATCGGGATTTTCGACCCGGCTCTTGGCGGCGACCCGATTCTTTTCCAGCATTTCTTCTGGTTCTATTCGCATCCGGCGGTGTATATCATGATTTTGCCGGGCTTCGGGATCGTTTCCGAATTGATCGCGACGTTTTCGAGGCAGCGCATTTACGGATACATGGCCATTGCATTGTCTTCCGTGGCCATTGCGATGCTGGGTTTTCTGGTCTGGGGGCATCATATGTTCGTTTCCGGGCAATCCGCAATCTCCTCGATCATTTTCTCGCTGATTACGTACCTGATCGGCATTCCGTCGGGGATCAAGGTGTTCAACTGGATCGCCACCATGTACAAGGGGTCCATCTCATTCAAGACTCCTATGCTGTACGCGCTTTCGTTTCTGGTGCTGTTCACGATCGGGGGCGTAACGGGCATCATGGTGGGCGTGCTGGCCGTGGATATTCATCTGCACGACACCTATTACGTGGTGGGACATTTTCATTATGTGATGATGGGCGGTACGGTCATTGCGCTCCTCGGCGGATTGCATTACTGGTGGCCGAAAATCACGGGGCGCATGTACAACGAGGCGTGTGGTCGAATCGCTGCGTTTCTGATCTTTGTGGGGCTGAATCTGGCCTTTTTTCCGCAACTCGTGCTGGGATCGCGCGGCATGCCCCGGCGCTACAACGACTACCTGCCCGAGTTCACGTCCCTGCACCAGCTTTCCACGATAGGGTCGTGGATTATGGGGCTCGGCCTTTTTCTGGTGCTGGGATACTTGCTGGTTTCCCTTTTCCGGGGCAAGAAGGCCGGCGCGAATCCATGGGGGGGCGCTACGCTGGAATGGACCCATACGGGGCCGCGCCCGGATCCTCATAATTTCCATCGGACGCCGTTTGTCACCCGGGGGCCCTACGAGTTTGACCGGATCGGTGCATCCCGTTCCGAAACCGGCGAAGCAGATCGGGGCGAGGATCCGCCGGATGACGTTTTGAACCAGGACCGGACGTAAGCATGGCCAATACGGGCACGGCAGAACATACCGCAAAGGAGCGCTCTACGGCGCATCTGAAGCATTACTTCGTTTCGTCCGATCAGCAGTTCGACGCGGCGAAACTCGGGATGTGGCTTTTCCTCATCACGGAGATTCTTCTTTTCAGCGGGATGTTCGTGGCCTACGCCGTGTATCGCGTATGGTATCCGGAGGTGTTTGCGGTTGCTTCCACCGAGTTGAATCCCTGGCTGGGCGGCCTGAACACCGTGGTCTTGCTGGCCTCTTCCCTCACGGTGGCGCTGGCCATTCATGCTGCGCAGACCGACAAGCGCAGGGCGCTGGTGGTCAACCTGTTCATCACGGTGGCGCTGGCCGGCGTGTTCATGGTGGTGAAGTATTTCGAGTACACGCACAAATTCCATCTGGGTATCTTTCCCGGCGGAAATTTCGCGTATGCGGAGATGGACCAGCCCATCGTTCCGATTTTCTTCAGCATCTATTATGTGATGACCGGCATTCACGGGGTGCATGTGCTGGTCGGTATGGGCGTGTTAAGCTGGTTGGGCGTGCGGGCGATGCGGGGGGATTTTCACAGCGGGTACTACACGCCCGTGGAGCTTTCCGGCCTGTACTGGCACCTTGTAGACATCATCTGGATATTTCTTTTCCCATTGCTTTATCTCATTTAGGCGCGAACCGGGATGCCGGTTCGCCTTGCGAGCATGAAAGGGCACCATATCACTCCACGCAAAACGCTGCTGAAGGTATTCGCCGCTCTGGTGGCGCTGACCGCTTTAACGGCTCTCACGGCGCAAATCGATATAGGGGCGCTCAACATTCCGCTGGCCCTTGCGATCGCCGGGACCAAGGCGCTGCTCGTGGTGCTTTTCTTCATGGCCCTGAAGTACGACAAACCGGTCAATGCGCTGTTTTTCGGGCTGGGGATTCTTTTCGTGGTGGTATTCCTCACGTTTACCTTGTTCGATACCGCCTTCCGGGGCGATCTCGGCAATGTGGGGAAGGAAACGATTTTGAACACGGAGGGGACAGGACAGGGCGAGTAAAGGTGAACCGGAAAAACCGTACAGCGGGGCATCGCCACGCTTAACCTATTCCAGGCAAGCAAGGGGCCGTTATTCCGTTTCTCGGACCGCTTGCGGTCAGTCAGGTGCGCTGGTTGACCTACCGCCCCGCCGGAAGGAATTACTTCAGCAAGGTCATCTTCTTCACGGAGACATGCTGCCCGGTGCGCAAGATGTACAGGTATGCACCCGCAGCCAGACCCGCTCCATCGAATGAGACGCTGTATCGGCCCGCCGGCTGCACGCCGTCCGCCAGCACGCGAACCTCGCGACCGAGCACGTCATAGACCGTAAGCGTGATGGCCTGCGCCTGATCGAGCGAAAACTCGATCGTCGTGGAGGGATTGAACGGGTTCGGATAGTTCTGCTCCAGCGCAAAGGACGTGGGGATCTCTCCGTCCAACGGTTCGATCGATAGCGGACCATCCTCGTATATGCCAGCGCCCACGATGGCTGTAAACGATCCCTCAGTACCATCGGGAAGCATGAATGTAATCTCATACTGACGGGCGAAGGTCACCTTGGGTATGTCGGCGCTGTCGGTGTCGTCATCGGGATTGTCGAAATGATACTCGACGAAACCTCCCTCTTCGTTGCTGGTCGCCGCCTCAATAATCTGAGGCAGAATGAGCTCTCCGGTAACCGCGTCCCTGAGAGTCTCCGTGGGCACCTGAAGTTCGTACTTCTCCGGAAACGCCCCGTGAAAGAACGTGTAGCCGGTGCGGTCCATTACAAAGAGATACGTGGGACCGTGTCTCCAGTATCCGGTCGTATCCCGGAATATCCTCCGTATTCTAAGGGTGACGTCATAGCCTTCTTGCTCATAGAGTTCCAGAAGATAATCCAAGGCGCCGTTCACGAAAGCCTTCAGGCTCTCGCGGTCCTTCACGTCGCGGGCCCTTACGGCAGGAGCTTCGCCCGGGTCGAAGGTTTCTTCCTCCAGGTGCTCTTCCCGAATATCGAGGCCAGCGGTCAGGAGGGCCGGGCTGCCGTCGAGATTGAAGTAAGGGGCGGCATGGCCGTCGTCACCCTCAAACTCGAAAGTACTGCCCAGCCGCGGCACCAAAGCAGCTGCATCGCTGATCTTTTGGAACATAGTAGAATCAATCACCCCGCCCGACAAAAGCAGATCCTGCCCGTGAAAAGCCAGTGTGCCTCTGGGCGTCATCGTAGCAATGTAGGTGGAACCGTAATTCCAGGGACCCTCATGCGTCAATACACAGCCGAGGTACCCGGCCGCCAGCGGAGAGCCGATGAGTGGCAGTGCGTACCCTAAATAATCGGTCACGAAATCTGTAAGGGTGGCATCGCCATTCTCCACCTGTTCAGCCGTTACTATGTCCGAGGGTATGGGAGCAATGTTATCCGGCCTCGGGCAAACGTCTTGCGTAAAGTTCGGTGCGCCAGGCGTGCCGTTCATCTGCGCCGATGCGCTCCAGCATTCGGGCAGATGATTATCGCACGTTGGATCGGTGAGCGCCAGGGTATAGCCGTCGCCGTCCGGTTCTTCAGGCCAGGGATCCTTGTCGTCGTACGTGAGCGAGTCCGCTATGGCGCCGGATGCGTCGAAGATGCGCACGAGTTCCCCGCCGCCGGCCAGCCCAAAGCCCGCATCTCCCACTACATTGGACACGCCGGGATGTATGGCGGAGAAGCTGGCTATTTCCTCGGCGGCAACAAGGTATTCCCCGCTTTTCAGGATCGTGCCGTCCGGAAACGCGAATACATTACCGTCGTTTTCGTCAGAATAGGTCCACCCGGTCAGATCGACATCGGTTGTACCGGCATTGTACAGTTCCACCCAGTCCATGCTTTCGTAATCGCCATGCGAGTTGTAGTTGATCTCGTTGATGACGACGGTGTCGGCGGCTGCTATCCTGCCGATATTGTTATCGGAAGGGGGAGCTGCCGATACCGGTTGGCAGAGTAGCGAGAACACGCCCGCAATGATCGGGAGCCAGCTCATGAACCCCAGGATGCGCTGCGCAGGAGTCGCCGGGAAATTTTTGGTTGTGTACCGGGTCGTATCGAAAAGCATGTGGATGTCTTGAGGCTAGGGGGATGAATATTGTTGCTTCAATATCGCAAAATCCCGGGAAAAATTTTGCACTCTCGCCGCCGGTTACGTATTCTTTGCCGCGAAGCCCCCTTTTTTTACCACGAAGACCAGGGACGCGGATGAAACTGCTTGCGAGGAGACTGCCCTCCGGGGTTCTCCTGTTTTTGATGCTTGCGGGGTTGGCTCTTGTTGCGTTCTGGACGCCCGATGCGTGGGCCCAGGAAGCTGCCGGGCAAGTCGAGTACCGCTCCTTTCCCGTCGTAGGCAGCCGCGTGGTGGTTTGGGTGATCGCCCAGTTGCACCTCATGTTCGGGGCGTTCGTGCTCGCCGTCCCGATGTTCGCGCTCACCATCGAGTTCATCGGCTTCCGCAACGGTGACAAGCGCTACGACGATCTGGCGTATGAATTCACGCGCCTTTTGTCGGTCTCTTTCTCCTTTACGGCCAGTCTCGGCGCGCTCCTGACCTTCTTCCTGTTCATTCTGTATCCGCGTTTGATGGAGTATCTGGTCTCCATCTTCGACTGGACATTCATGCTGTACGCATGCGTCTTCTTCCTCGAAGCCGTCTTCCTGTACAGTTATTATTACGGATGGGGCAAGATGCCGAAGTGGTTGCACCTCGTCATCGGTCTCTGCCTCAACCTGGTAGGCATCGCCATCATTTTCATTGCCGACTCCTGGCTTACCTTCATGAATTCCCCCAACGGCATCGACGCCGAAGGGAATCTGCTCAGCACCTGGGACGCGATCAACAACTTCACGTGGATGCCCATCAACATCCACCGGCTCATCGCGAATATCTGCTTCGGAGGGTCGATCGCGGCGGCGTACGGGGCCTACAAGTTTCTTGGTGCGAAGACCGACGAAGAGCGGGCGCACTACGACTGGATGGGCTACATGGGCAATTTCATCGCGATCGCAGCGCTGCTTCCGCTGCCGTTCGCGGGCTATTGGCTGGGCCGTGAAATCTACGCCTTTTCCCAGAGCCTGGGCATTGCGCTCATGGGCGGCACGTTCTCCTGGTTGTTCATCATTCAGGCGGTGCTTATCGGCAACCTGTTCCTTGCAGCCAACTATTACCTGTGGCTGAGCATGGAGCGCATTCACGGGGCGGAACGCTACCGAAAGTTCACCAAATGGCTGCTCGCATCCATTACCGTCTGTTTTGTCGTCTGGGCCACGCCGCACTCCCTGGTCGCCACGGTGGAGGAAGCACGCGCCATGGGCGGATCCCATCATCCGATCCTGAATGTGCTGGGCGTGATGTCGGCCAAGAACACTGCCGTCAACGTGCTCATTCTTACCACATACCTGAGCTTTCTGTTTTACCGACGGGCCAACAAGGAGGCGACTGTTTCGTGGGCGAGAACCGGCAATATCGTGCAGTTCGGCATCCTGGCGGTGGTCGTGGGCGTCGTCATCTTCCTCGGGGTCTATGGCTACTTCGTGGAGGCGTCCGTGCGGATCGGTTTGTCCATCCCGCAGGTGGGTTTGGTGCTCTTCGCCATGATCTCCATCACGATCATCGACGTTTTCATGTTCAGGAAGGCGAAGATTCTGGGGCCGATCGAGTGGGGCAAGATTCCCAACCGGGCGCAGTACGCGCTCTTTTTCATTGCCATTACGTTTGCATGGACGATGGGTCTTATGGGCTACGTTCGTTCGGGCATTCGCCAGCACTGGCACGTCTACGGGGTTATGCGCGACACATCGGTGGATGCGTTTACCCCCACGCTGGGCTACGCCGCCAATGTGGTTTCTGTGACGGTGCTGATTTTCTTTGCGTTTATCGCGGTCGTGTTTTTCCTTTCCAGTCTCGCGGGTAAGAAAAAACTCGATGCCGGGGAGGGGACATCGTCATGATGAACGCCGTCAAGATATGCGTCTTCACCATCCTCGTGGCCGCATTCTATAGCTACGTCAGCCAGATGGTGCCGCAGACGGTGACGTATCCGCCCGAGGATACGGAACTCGGCGCCAACATGACCACAGAGGATCTGGTAGCCGCCGGCGAGGAAATCGCTTCGGGGAAGGGCACGTGTCTTACGTGTCATACCGTATCCGGGGAAACCGGAGGGCGTTTCCCCGATCTGGCGAGCATCGGGCTGGTGGCTGCCGAGCGGAAGGAAGGTTTCAGCGACGTGGAATACCTGGCCGAGTCGCTCTACGACCCGAATGAATATATTGTCGAGGGCTTTCTGCCCGGCATGACCCCTATCTCCGACCCGCCCATCGACCTGAACGATCAGGAAATTCTTGCGGTGATTGCGTATCTCCAGAGTCTTGGCGGCGCCGCCACGGTTACGCTGGACACGGAGCTGCGCTGGCAGAGCGAAGAAAATTCGGCCTCCGCATCGACTGCTGCGCAGGCAAGCGCGTCTGCTGCGCCTTCTTCGGAAAATTTGTCCGGGGAGGAACTGTTTACCATGTACGCCTGCGGTACCTGCCACAGCCTCACCGACGCCACTCCCCTGCTGGGCCCCAGTTTGTACAATGTGGGAAACCAGCTTTCGACCGCCGAGATATACGAGGCGATCATGGATCCGGACGCCGTGGTGTCGGAGGAATTTGTGGCGGGTCTGATGACGGCGCAACTGAGCGCCGTCGGATTCTACGACAAGATATCGTCCGGACAGCTCAAAACGCTGGTTGATTATCTGGCGTCGCAAAAGGGAGGATCATGAACATCATTATCCTGCTTGTGGTGTGTGCAGGGCTCGTAGCGTTGCGCTTCGTGCCGAAGATAAATATCCTCGGCTGGTTGGCGGGGTGGTGGATCGCCGTATTCGTTTTTCTGCGTTGGGGCATCAATCCGCCGCTGCCTACCTCGATCCAGGGGATGTTCATCGCCATCCTCACGCTTGCGTTGTTGGCGTATTTATCGGCGAATTCGTCGCATTTCCGGTTTGTACTGGACCGGTTCGTGGCATTCACGACGCAGAAAAAGTATAAGATTCCCCTGTTGGCGGTCATTGCGGTGCTGCCTTGTCTTGTGGCGCTCCGCGTGTATTTCGACGTGACGGAAGGGCCGGCGCCTCCTCTCAGCAGCCGCACGATTCACCCGCCGCCGCCTACAAGTATCGAAGTGGCCGGAAATACGATCGATCTTGTAAACGACGACAATCCGTACCGCGCCCTTGAAACGGAAGACCCGGCAGCGTTCGAGGAGCATGTGGAGAACGGGCGCCGGGTGTACTACGAAAACTGCGTGTACTGCCACGGGGACGATATGGCGGGAGACGGCCTTTTCGCCCACGGGTTCGACCCCATTCCCGCGAATTTCCAGGACGCCACGACCATCGCCATGCTTCAGGAAGGCTACATTTTCTGGCGCATCGCCAAGGGCGGCCCGGGTCTTCCGAACGAATCCACGCCCTGGCTTTCGGCTATGCCTGCCTGGGAAGATTTTCTTTCGGAAGAGGATATGTGGGATGTGACGCTTTTCCTGTACGATTTCACCGGACACCGACCGCGGGCGCGGGAGGATCATGGGGGAGGTGGAGACCATTAGGAATAACACCGACATAGCGATTCGCTCTTCTGCTTGCCGGGCAAGACGCGCCGTTATGCGTTTTTTCCGATGGGGCGCTATGTCGTGCGCCCTGGGAGTGTGTTTGTGCATCGCATTGCTTCCCCTGATCGTCTCGGCGCAACCTGCGCCTGACCTTGGCACAGACGAACAGCGCGAGGCCGGCCGCCTGCTGTACATGGATAAATGCGCGCAGTGCCATGGAGAAACCGGCAAAGGGGATGGCGTTGCCGCCCCCTTCATGCGCCCGATGCCCCGCGACTTTACGGCAGGCGTCTACAAGGTGCGCACCACGCCGAGCGGACAATTGCCTACGGATGACGACCTCGTGCGGGTGATTCGCGACGGTATGCCTTACACGGGCATGCCTGCCTGGCCGCAGCTGAACGATGCCGAAATCCTCAACCTTGTCTACTACATAAAAACCTTCAACGACGATTTCTCCGGGCCGTACGGCATTCCCGACGTCGTCGAGATTCCTGACCCTCCATCGTTCAGCGAATCGTCTGCCGAACGGGGGCGCGCAGTCTACGAAGAGAACCAGTGCTTCGATTGCCATGGCATGGCCGGACGCGGCGACGGGCCTTCCGCTGTGACGCTGCAAGAGCAATGGGGCAACCATATCCGCCCTGCCGATCTTACGAAGCGCTGGACCTTCATAGGGGGCGACACACGCGAGGACATCTATCGCACGTTTACGACGGGCCTCGACGGCTCGCCCATGCCGTCTTACAGCATTACCCCGATCGAAGACAGCTGGGCCCTTGTCGATTACGTCTATTCGCTGTCGCAGGACGAGCCCGACTATGCGACCTCCGCGACGGCGCAGTATGCAAACGATCCCGTCGACCCGGCGCAGGGCAGGGCAGCTTTCGGCGAGGAACGCGGCGCCTATTTTCCTGTGGTCGGACAGGTTATTGAACCCGGACGGTCGTTTATGCCCGGCGTAGACGGCATCGAGATGAAAGCGCGCTACAATGCGGACGAGATCGCCATTCTTCTTTCATGGCACGACATGTCCGCGGAGACGATGGGGAGCAATGCCCCGGATATGGACGTTCCGCCCACGGAGCAGGTCGTTCGGGATACCGTGACAAGCATCTGGTCCGATGCGGTCGCCATACAGTTTCCCCAGGAGCTTGCGTCGGGAGGTCTGCCGTATTTCCTTTTCGGGGACGCAAGACAGCCGGTCGATCTGTGGTTCGCCGATCTGGCTTCGGGAGAAGGCCGTTCGTATGTTGGGCGCGGGAGTGGTAACCTGCTCGCCGGCGAAACCTCCCCGTCCGTCCATGCGACCTACGAGGACGGTGCATGGACCGCCGTCTTCACCATGCCGCGCGACGAGCGTTTTGCGGAAGATACCTTTGTCCCGATCGCCTTCTCGGTATGGGACGGTTTCAACGACGAGCGGGGTAATCGCCGGGGTCTCACGGGGTGGTATTATCTCTACCTCGAGCCCTCCGAGCGTCCTTCGCCGGTGATGCCCATGCTGCGCGCCGCCGGGCTCTCGCTGCTCGTACTGCTGAGCATCGTCGGCCTGATGCGCTTTCGGTATCGCACCTCCGTTTCCGCCTGATTCTCCGGAGGTCTTTCCCTCGTACCTATGGAAGCCGCTCGTTCCCTATCCTTTCTGTCTTCTCCCGGCGGGTACCGCCCCTCGCTCGTTTCCTGGAATCTGACCAGGAAATGCAATCTCAAGTGCCCCCATTGCTATATGGAAGGGGGTACCGCCGAAGAAAACGAATTGACCACGGAAGAGTGTCTTGCGCTGATCGACGAGATGGAGGCGCTCGGCACGGAGATGCTTATTCTTACCGGCGGGGAGCCGCTTTTGCGCCGGGACATCTACGAGATTGCGCAGACGGCCTCTGCAAAGGGAATGTGGGTGGTGATGGGCACGAACGGGGTCATGGTTAATGATTTCGTTGCCCGCAAGATGGTGGAATGCGGCGTCAAGGGGGTGGGCATCAGCATCGATTCCATCGATCCAGAGAAGCACAATGCCTTTCGCGGTGGTCCGAACGCCTGGGAGCATTCGGTGCGCGCCCTCGAAATATGTCGCCGGCATGGCCTCGAAGTGCTCGTGCAAACGACCGTCATGGACATGAACCGGGATGAAATTCCGGAACTCATGGCGTTTGCGCGGGAGAAAGGCGCCTGGTCCTTTAACCTGTATTTTCTGGTGCAGACGGGCCGGGGACAGGAGATGAACGATCTTTCCGCCGCCGACACAGATGCGATGCTCCGGGAAATGGTGAAGGTGCAGGACGAGCACCGTCCCATGCTGGTTCGCTCGAAATGCGCCCCGCAATTCAAGCAGATCGCGTACGACGAGGGTCTTGGCGGACTGGAGAGCGGCGGCTGCATGGCCGGTACGCAGTACTGCCGCATCACGCCGGGCGGGGATGTCACGCCGTGCCCGTACATGACGGTGGTAGCCGGAAACGTCCGCGAACAGTCTTTCGCCGAGATATGGACTTCTTCTTCCGTGCTGACGGATTTACGCGATCCTTCCCGGCTCAAGGGCAAATGCGGCGCATGCGAATTCAACGAACTCTGCGGCGGTTGCCGCTGCCGGGCCCAGGCCTCTTTTGAGGACTATCTGGCCGAAGATCCGGCCTGTCTTTACCAGCCGACCGGCAGGACACTCGAACGATACGATATAGAGTGGTCTCCCGAAGCGCAAAAGCGGCTCGACCGTATCCCGATTTCCTTCATTCGCGACAAAGTCCGTAAGGGCCTTGAAGCGTATGCGGACCGGCATGGCGTACGCCGCATCTCCGCGGGCGTCATGCAGGAAGCTCTTGCAGGCATGGATCGGGGGGCGCCGTCTTTTTCGGCGACCACTGCGAAACCGCCGGACTCCGGGGTTATTAAAGAACCCGTTACCCCGGAACGATTCCTATAACCAACCATACTCCTTCATTTACCAACCCGTTCATGGAAAAGCTTGACGCAAAAACGCTCACGGAGCAAGTACAGGTAGTCAACGGCGTTGCCCGTCTCAAAAAGAATGGCGCCGACCGGAACCTTGATGTCATTGAGCTCCCGGAGAAATTCATCCGGTGGCAGCTCGACTACAAGCACAGCATTTACGACGCCATTGAGCAGGACCAGTACATCGCGTTCAACGCGGGGCATCTGCCTGTTGTGGCCACATGGGCTGACGATGCGCTTGTTCCCAATCTGGCCAACAAGGGCGTAGGGTTCACTCCCAAGGATGAACATATCGACTACTACCTCGAACTGGTGGAGGATGCCGTCGCTCAGATACAGGCATTACCGCCCCATGCCGTCAACGAGACGCGCGATCTGCGCATCCGGACGGCCCGCGAGTTGTATTCCCATCCCGAGCATATCGACTGGCGGCGCGTCGGGCTCCTCGAAATTTTCGAGGGATCCACGCTCAAAAATCTTGTCGAGAATCCCTTTGCGTCCGTGCTGTGGACCGGCAATTCCCCGGTGTTCGTCAGTTATCAGGCGGACTGTGTGGTGGAAATCATCGAGCCGGAAGACAAACGGTACCGTTTCCCCTGGGCGATGCGCCGCCTGTTCGAATACGAGCCATTCCATGTGGTCCAGACCATTTATCCTTATTCGTACTGCTTCTGGATCTACCGCTGGAAGGACAAGACGCCCAAACGCCGTTATCCCGGAAAACGGAGCGACAACACCGTCAACGAGGCCGGGGGCGTGGTCGACAAACAGGCCATGAACGGACAGGGTCAGGCGTAGAAGGTCCTTTCCGGATCGTCTCGTATCCATTTTCACTCATTGCTTTGCGGCCATGCCTCACATGATCACAGATGCCTGCGCGCAATGCGGCCTGTGCGTGGATGTGTGTCCGATCAGCGCGATCTCGCCCGGAGATCCGATCTACGTCATTGACGATACCTGTTGCGATTTTATGGAATGTGTTGTCGAGTGTCCCGAGGAAGCCATCGTGCCGATCCCGGATTGGGAGAAACCTGTTGCCGTATCCGATAAGGAGGTGGCGTCATGACCGGATCGCTGGTAACCCGTTTCGTGTTGCAGGATTTTCTGGATGCGGCGGCCCACAGTTATGCCGCTTCGGCTCCTGAGCAGGGGCGTGCCGGGCGGTTGCTTCTGCTTGGAGAGACCTCGCAAGTTCAGGAAGGATGGCGGTCGTGGACGGACGCCGTGCGCCTGTATGCCGATGTGGCGTACAGGCCCGAATGGGATGCGGCTGCGGCCCGCGCCGCTGCGCAGTTCGGCGTGGCGATCGAGCAGGAATTTCCGGGCGATCTGATTCCCCTGCCGGCGGAAGCCGAACAGCGGCATCGGCCTGTCCGGGACCTGCCGGACTCCGGGTTGAGTTTGTGGCATTTCGATCCGTACTCGGTGGCGTTCCGGCATGTGGCTCGCGGCGACGAACCGGATTACCATATTGTGCTGGCCTATATGAAACGTGGCTGGATCGAGAAGGAAGAGATGGACGAACGCCTCACGGCGCTTCTGCCCGAATTCTCCATGGAAACGATTGCCCAGGACCCGGCGGAGTTTCGCCGCAAGTACAAGGGTTTGCTTCAAATGGGAGAGCGCCTCGAACCCGGCACCGTACACCGTCCTTTCTGATACCGCCTGCCATCATGGAGCCATCCCGGGACATAGCGCCGACGGACGCCCTCGAAGCGCGTGCTGCCGAGTTGGCTGCAAGGCGGCTTGATTGGAACGAACTGGATTTTGTCGGCTGGAAGGAATTTCGCCGCATGGCGCCGGCCATTGTACGCATGGAAACGGGGCGACTGGAGCGGATCATGGAAGAGACCGGACCGGGCAGCGATGCGTACAACGCGATGGTGCGGGTGCGTTTCGAGATGAATGCGTTCGCCGAGGGAATGGAGCAGGCGGAACGTGCTTCCCTTGCGCGCCGCGCCGACCATCTTCAGCGCGCCCTGCTTGCCGTTTCGCTTCTTGCAGAAGATTCCGAAACGCTGCGCTATGTGATGTACCGCCTCACCTACATTTACGACCGCCTCAAACTGATCTATTAGCCGTTATGTACAAGACTATATTCGTTCCGGTCGATAATTCGGACCATTCGATGGCGAGCATCGATCTTGCCGTCGAACTGGCGAAGCGGTTCGATTCGGAGCTCGTGGGCAGCCATGCCTACGCAGCCCGCATGCACGATTACCGCTTCAAGCAGATGGAGTTTACGCTGCCCGAAGAATACCTCGTCGAAGAGGAGATGGAGAAACAGCGGAAGGTGCACGACACGCTCATTACGATGGGTCTCGAACTGATTTCGGATTCGTACCTGACCGTGATGGACAAGCGGTGCCGCGAGGAAAAATTGCCCTTCCAGCCGAAGATGTACGACGGGAAGAACTGGAAAATCATCGTACAGGATATCGAGGAGAGCGACTACGACCTGGTCGTGATGGGGGCGCTCGGGCTCGGCGCTGTTCGCGACAGCGTGCTTGGCAGCGTATGCTCGCGGGTTGTGCGGCGGGCGCGCACAGACATGTTTATCGTCAAGAATACGGAAGCCTTCGACCATCAGATGAACGGGCATGCCGTGGGCGAGGCCGATGGCGGGCACATCGTAGTGGGTATCGATGGCAGTCCCGAATCCTTCGCCGGTCTGAAAACGGCGCTCGAACTGGGCCGGAAACTGGACAAGCGCGTGGAGGCGGTGTCGGTCTACGATCCCTATCTGCATTACGCGATGTTCAACAGCATCGTGAATGTGCTTACCGAAAAGGCCTCGAAAGTATTCCGGTTCAAGGAGCAGGAGCAACTCCACGAAGAGGTCATCGACACGGGGCTTGCGAAGATATACCAGTCGCATCTCGAAGTGGCGCATCGCATTGCCGCCGAAGAGGGTGTGGACCTGAAAATCACGCTGCTGGACGGCAAGGCCTTCGACAAGATTCTTCAGTACATCCGGCGCGAAAAACCCTGGTTGCTGGTCCTGGGGCGCATCGGGGTGCATAGCGATGAGGACATGGACATCGGCAGCAATACGGAAAACCTGCTGCGGATGGCTTCCTGTAATGTGCTGTTGTCAAGCAAACGGTACACGCCCCCGCTCGATGTGCAGGCCGAGGAATCCATGATCTGGACGGACGAGGCCACGGCGCTCGTCAATACGGCGCCCGACTTTGCCCGCAACATTGCGCGTACGACGATCCATCGATGGGCCATGGAGCGTGGTCACTCCGTGATTACGCGAAAGGTGGTCGAGCAGGCCATGGCGACCATTCTCCCGGAATCCGCCATGCGGTCCATGGGCATTATTGCCGAAACGGTGGCCCGCGACAAAATTGCCGCCGTGGATGAAGTGACGTACGTATGCAGCCGGTGCGGCTACGCGGCGCGCGGATTCAAGCCCGCCGTGTGTGCTGTCTGCGGGGCTGCTCCCGAGGAATTTCAGGAAATCGACAAGGAGGCGCTCCGCAAGCTGGTGCCGCTCGAAGGCGCCGTCGAAGAGGTCGAAACCTTCGACAAGAAAAAGATCAAGTGGACGCGGGATGCTCGCGAACTGCTCAGGAAGGTCCCGGACGGGTACCAGATGCGCCGCGCCCGCGCGCAGATCGAAAAGAGCACGCGTGTCAAGGGACTCGATACGATCACCCGCGACATGGTGGCTGCGGCAGTGAGCGATTTACTCGAGGACACTTCGGTGCTTTCTGCGCCCGGCTCCGGGTTGAAGGAGAATCCGGCAGAGCAGGCTCCGGATCGGGAATCCGTTGCTGTCGAATTGATCGACAAGGGGGCGTACAAGTGGACGCCGGACGCCTGGGCTCGCCTCGAACGGGTCCCCGAAGGATTTATGCGCGACAAGACGAAGGGGCGGATGGAAACGGCCGCAGACGGACATAACACCACCATCGTTACGCTGGAGATTGCCGAAGAAGGCCTCGAGGTGTCCCGGAAAGCCATGGAAGAGGCCATTCGTAAGCAGCAGGCGGAAAAGGCCGCGTCGTGACGAAGGCCCTGGGGGGTGTGGATGAAAACCTGGCACGATATAGCAACCGATGGGGGTTCCGATGTGGCGGGCCAGGTGGCGGTGCAGGCCGACCGGCTTGCGGAACGTCTCAGCGATATTCGCTATATCGTCGCTGTAATGAGCGGCAAGGGAGGGGTTGGAAAGAGCACTGTGGCGGTGAATCTTGCGGCAGCGCTGGCTCGCAATGGCGCCCGCATCGGTCTCGTAGACGGAGATATCAACGGTCCATCCCTCGGACGCATGACCGGCGTGCAGGCGACGACCCCGCCACAACGCACAGGAGGGGCTGTTTCTCCTCCCGAAACAACGTTGGGCGTACGCGTCATGTCCATGGCCCTGTTTTTGCGCGACGAGACGACGCCCGTAGCGTGGGATGCCCCGTCCCAATCCGGCGGAGCCGCCTGGCGCGGGCTCCGCGAGGCAGGCGCATTGCGGGAGCTTATTGCGGATACCGCGTGGGGTGCGCTGGACATGCTTCTTGTAGACTTGCCGCCCGGCTCGGATCGTTTGCCGACGCTTGCCGATGTGGCGCCGCGCATCGATGCAGCCGTCGTGGTTACCATCCCTTCGGCAGTGGCCCTCGATGTGGTAGGCCGCTCCGTGCGCATGATCCAGCAACACCTCGATGTGTCGTCGCTGGGGCTGGTCGAAAATATGGCGTCGCATGCTTGCCCGCATTGCGGACAGGCAGATCCGCTGTATCCGCCGGGCCGTACGGATCGGTTGGCCGGGGCACTCGATGTGCCCGTGCTGGCTCGTATCCCCTTTGATCCTGCGCTCGGCATGGCTGCCGACGAAGGACGTCCGTACCTGCGCGAACACCCGGATCGCCCGGCGGCGCGCGCCTTTACCGAACTGGCTGATCGCCTTAAGGATACTCTGACCAAAACCTCATGAAATTTCTTTGCGTGGAATGTGACGAGGCCATGAGCCTCGCCGAAACGCGCGGTCCCGACCGCGGCTCCATGACGGTTGTATTTGGTTGCCCCATGTGCGGCAGGCAAACAGCCATGCTGACCAATGCGAGCGAGACGCAGGTGGTGCGCTCTCTTGGCGTAAAAATCGGCGGACAAGCGGTGTCTGCCGAGCCTATGGAAGGCATACGGACCGGACTGGCCGCTTCGTCGGTCGGGGCTTCCGGTTCCGGTGCGGAAGGCGGAGCTTCGAAATGTCCGTTTACGGGCATGGTCAACGAGGCCTTTGTACGCAGCGACATGCCCTGGACAGAGGAGGCGCGCCAGCGCATGGAGAATATTCCCGCTTCCGCCCGCGGCATGGTTATGCAGAGCGTCGAGCGCTATGCCGAAGCGGAGGGACTCGCCGAAGTGACCGAGGCCGTCCTGGACCGGGCGCGCAGCGGCATGGGCATGTAAAGCGAAGCGCTGATCGAAGCGGACTTGATCAGAGCATCCTTAAAAAACCATGTTTACCTTTCGCGCCGTCGTTCTATGGATTCACCTGGCGGCGATCATCGTCTGGGTGGGCGGGATGATCGTCGTACCGTTTGTGGCGGTACCTTCCGTGCGCCGGTTTGCGGGCGAGCATCTTGCGCCCGAACGCGCCGCCACGCTTATCGAGACGCTGGTCCGCCGATTCCAGCGGTTCAGCAGGGAGCTTTTCTTCACCATTCTGCTGACCGGGATTTTCAATCTCATCAATGTGGGGTGGCTGACGAACTTCAGCTACCCGACTGTATATCTCCAACTGGTCGGCGCCAAGTTTATCCTGTTCCTTGCGATGGGCGTCAACCAGGCATGGTACAGCCTGAAGCTTGTCCCCCAGGAAAAAACGCGGACTGCCCTGTGGTCTGCGCTGGTCAACGCCGTACTTGCTGCGGTGGTGCTGTACCTGGGGCTCAGGTTGCGATTCGGATGATTGCGGCGATTTCTCCGGAAGCATCCCCGGATTCCGCAAGCCTGCGTCGAAAATCCTCAGCATCTCCCCCTATATCTTCGAGCAGATATCCCGCGTCCTTCATCAGGCTCCGCCAGCGATCGTCTATCGGGATGCGTCGCGAGGCGATCATGGCGTCCGGCAGCATGTCGATGCGCAGTTCGAAGAACCGGTGGAACCGCTCCATGGCGGCCAGTTCCACCGGATCGAAAGCATCCCGGAACGTTTCGGCCGCCTCGGGTGAGAGATCGCCCTTCAGGCCATCCATATACCGTTCGCTCGGGACATACACGTCATCGAACCAGGCGCAAGCCAGTTCGTAGGCCAACCTCGGACGTCCAAGGCGATGCGACAGCATTTCCTGCGCTTCCTCGCTTGTCAACAATCCCAGCAGCGTGGCAATGCGCCGGCGGGGGTCGGGGATTGTAGCCGGCGCATCCCCCATGTTACTTGACCAGTATCATGGTACGGACAATGGTCTTGTCTCCTGCCCGCAAACGATATACATACGGCCCGCTGGGGAGGTTGCCTGCATCGAACCGTACCGAGTGCCGGCCCGCCGACTGCAATCCGTCGACCAGGACCGCCGCTTCGTGGCCGAGCAAGTCGTACACCGTGAGAGATACCTCGCTGGTCTGTGGCAACTTGTAGTCTATGGTCGTTTCCGGATTGAACGGGTTGGGATAGTTGCCCAGAAGCGCTACCTCGGTGGGTAGTTCCTCGTTTTCCGTATTCACGGTCGCAGGTATCCCTGCGTCCGCCGATTGATTCACTGACTCTGGCAGACGGACGGTAACCCTTGCAGCGGTCCCTCCTCCGTTTGCGTTTTCCGCGCGCACCTCGAACATGTACTCCAACCCGTTCGTCAGGCCTGTGACCGTGTAGCTGCGGGCGTTTACTCCGCCTGGGATAGCGTGCCAGGTTGCAGGGGCGTCGGCGCCAAAGACCTGGTCGCTTTCCTTGTACCGGTACGCGTACCCGGTGATATCTCCCGTGTCATAGAACGGAGGGTTCCATGTCAGTGTCGCCTGTGCGTTACCGCGAGCGCCTCTCAAGTACAGCGGCGGGTCCGGAGTCGGTCCGGGTGCAGGCGCAATCTCTGGCGGAAGCGTGAATACTGGTGGCGGGGTTTCGTCATCGATGATCGTCAGGTCTACGGTGAAAGGCTTCGCCGCAACCTCGTTAATCGGATAATTCTCCCTCAGCACCCTGAACATCACCGTCTTGTGTCCTTCCTTCACATCATTGCCCACCGCCGTGATCGTCAATGTGTCGGTGCTTGTCGTTGCGCCCTGTGCAATAGTGAGGGTGGTTCCGCTTACCGTGAAGTCCGCATCCACCGCCGGAGCTACCGGCTCCGGGGTGATCGTCAAGGTGATCTCCTGTGTTACGGCAGAAGGTATGGTCGCTGTCAGGGTAGTCGTGCCGCCATCCTCGTTAATCGAAGTCCGATCCAGCACCAGCTCGATCCGCTGCGGGGTGTTGTTGGTCACGTTGTTCCACCCGGTTTTCTCGACCGGATTTCCGGCCGGGCTCTTCAGACCGCCGGTCGTTGGAAGAAAAACGTCTCCCTCTACATACGTTGGCTGGTAATAGCGAACGTGTACCGTCTCGCCATGATTTATTCCATTTTCCTCCGCCAGTGTGGGGGTGACCTTTGTCCCCTGTATCGTTACGTCCTGCGGGCGATAGTCGCCTCCGTTGCCGGAGACCTTTATCGGGAAAAAGACTTCGTTCGGAATCGAATTGGCGTCCAGAGTTTGATCGAAGGTGATCTCCATCTCGGTGTCGTTCACGACCACCGAGCTAATAGTGGGCGCCGTACCGCTCCCGACCAAGCCTGTTCTGGCTTCATCCTCGTTCGATGGTTCGCCTGCGCCATCGTCATTGATTGCCGAGACCCGGTAGTTTACCACCGTATTGGGCGAAAGCCCGGTGTGGCTGTAGGATACGTTGGTGTTTCCGGTGTTTTTCACCAGGGCATGCCATTCCGGTGTTTCTTCATCATAGTTTACCCTACCAATGTTGCTTTCGTACCTCGAGAGTACTTCGATCCTGTATCCGGTAATGGCCGATCCGCCGTTATTCGTTGGAGCAGTCCATGACAGGTTGATCGTATCCGTTCCGGAGGCCGTCGCCGACAGGTTGGTCGGCGCGCCGGGAACAGCGACTGTTGCCGCGGCTGCCACCCTGTCGTTATTACCGCCACGCCAGTGCTCGGCTTCCGTGGCGTGCACATGCATTACCGGGCTGATTGCAAGCACCGTGAGCAAGGCGAATGCAACGCAGAGGGTCCGTGACGAAAAAAGAATTGGCGTGCGTTTTGATACCGGGCTACTCCAGACGCGGAGTCGCCGGCTTGCGGAAAATGGCACTGTTCAGCCTCTACAGGTTCGTTGCGAATTGTAGAATGACAATTCCTCTGTACGCCCGATAGATCAATTGTTCGGGAGTTATGTCCAGAGGTGAACGGGTGGGAAATGAGGCTGCGGGCTAAATTATCGACCGTGCAAGTAAAACACAATACCATACAGTGATTTTGTTGCGAGCAAAGAAGATTCAAAGGTTCTTCACTCTATTTTCGTTTTCTTATTCTACTCCGGGTGAGATATAAATCTATTCGGACGTCTTCAATGCGGGTAATGCGGCGGCAAACAATATATCCATGCGTGCGTTCGTTGTATTTGTGTTCCGGCCGAAATTTGCGGTTTGTCCGGGATGATCTCCGGGCACACGCATAATTTGTTCATGTTTGCACATGCGCTATGTACGTTTCCCTTGATCCTGCGGTATTCCTCACCATGCGTTTCCCCTTCAAGGCGCTGGCGCCGATCCTGCTGCTATGCACCGCCCTGTATGCCTTGACGCCGACGCCGGCGCTTGCCCAAACGGAGGGAACGATCCGTTACCAGCGGACCGTGAAGCCGGAAATCCCCGAGGGGATGGAACTCCCGCCATCGCTGCCGAAAGAAATGAAAGAGCAGCTACTGGCTTCCATGTCCGCGGTGGATACCACGGTCTGGCATCTTCATTTTACGGAAACGGCGTCGTTGATGACGCCCGCCGCCGATTCGGCGGCAATATCCGAGCGATCGGTGCGTGGTTCCCGGGGCAATAGGGTCGTACGGATGAGGCGTTCGCAGGAACGTACCATAACGTACACCGATCTCGAAGCCTGGACGACCACCGAGCAAAAGGACTTTCTGGGACGCACCTTTCTGATCCGGGGGGACCGTCCCGAATATGCATGGCGCCTCACGGGGCAGCAAGGCGAGCACCTCGGTTTTGCATGCCAGCAAGCGGTCACGGAAGCCGACAGCGCCACGGTAGAGGCCTGGTTCGCCCCGGAACTTCCCGTATCGGTCGGTCCCGCCTCGTTTGGAGGGCTACCCGGCGCGATTCTGGTGTTGTCCATCGACGACGGGAATCTCACGACCTGGAACGCGACGCATGTTTCGCCCGGGACGCCTGAGGAGGCATTGATGGCGCCGCCGGAAAAAGGCAGAGAGCTTACGCGGGAGGAATTCGACGTTATCGTGAAGGAGAAAACGGAAGAGATGCAAAATCAGGGCGGCAATAGAAGAGGCAATAGAAGAGTTTTTATTCGGGTCGATCGCTGATGTGACTTAATCAGAGTATCCCATGCATTGCTTGCCATCATCCCGATCCGACTCCTTCCAATCCGTTATGAAACACGTGCGTATCGGCTGGCGGGCGGCAGGTCTCGGGATCGTTGTTTGCTTTTTTGCCCTTGTCTTCCGGACGGAAACAGCCACGGCCCAGGCCAGCCGCTTCGAAGCCGCCGGCGTAGTGGTGGATTCGACCGGCGCGGGGCTTCCGGGCGCAACCGTGGTGGCGCTCACCCGCGAAGATTCGGTGCTGACCCGATTCTCGACGACCGACCGGGACGGGGCGTTTACCCTCCGCCGCGTTCCCGAAGGCGCGTATGTCCTGCAGATCACCTATGTCGGGTTCCGGACGCACCGGCAGGACATGGACCTGTCCGGCGGCGACTACGATGCGGGAACCATTGCCCTCGAAACCTCGACGGTCGAACTGGATGAACTGGTCGTTGGCGCCGAACACGTACCCATCGTGGTCAAGGCGGACACGCTCGAATACAATGCCGCTGCCTTTGCGGCGCGCCCCAACGACATGGTGGAAGACCTGCTGCGGCGATTGCCCGGCATAGAGGTGGAGGACGACGGCACCATCCGGGCGCAAGGGGAAGAGGTGCAGAAAGTGCTGGTCGAGAACAAGGAGTTTTTCGGAGACGATCCCGCCATCGCCACCAGGAACCTGCCCGCGAATGTGGTCGAAAAGGTGCAGGTATACGATAAGGCGTCGGACATGGAGGAGTTTACCGGAATCGAGGATGGAGAGGACGTAAAAACCATCAATCTGGACCTGAAGGAGGAAGCGGAGAAAGGGTATTTCGGTCACTTGACCGGAGGATACGGGAGCGATGAACGATACGACGGCGACGTTTCCGTAAACCGGTTCGGGCCGGCTGCGCAGTTGTCTCTCATCGGGAACGTCAACAACGTCAACCGGCAGAATTTTTCGTTCGGCGATATCGTTACGTTGCTGGGAGGCATGGAGGCCATGGGGGGGAGATTAGTCCTGCAGGACGGCGGTGGTTTGTTCAATAACAGGGACGGGTTGTCCGAGACGGTTTCGGCCGGGTTCAATGCGAACAGGGATTTCGGGGCGAACACCTCGGCGCACGCCAGCTACTTCCTGTCGAACGTGGATAACCGGCAGGATCGCGTGGCGCAGCAGCAGCAATTGCTTGGGCCCGTGCAGTCCTCTTTCGTCAACGAAACCGGTGGGCGGAACACCGACAACCTGACCCACCGGCTGACCCTGAACGCGCTGCATGAATTTAGCGACGGGCATGACCTGCGGCTGCGCGGCGACCTGAGGGCGGGTACGTCCTCCCTGACGAATATCTCGGAAACCGCTACGCTGGCGAGGGGAGTGAGCGTGAACGAGGCTCTGACCGATTACCGGTCGGATAGCGACAATCTGGGAGGCAACGGCTCCCTCACATGGCGCCGCCGGCTGGACGAAAAGGGCCGGAGCCTGGTGGGAGAAGTGCGAGGCAGCCTGAACGACGACGAGATGTCCGGCGACCTCCATTCGGTCACGAAATTTCTCGAGGGGAATGTGCTTTCCAGTGACGAGATCATGCAGTTGCAGACCCGCCCGGGGAATTCATTCCATTCGACGCAGAAGCTTTCGTACATCGAGCCCGTCGGGGAGGGGGGCAGGCTGGAATTGCAGGTCGAGACCCGCCAAATCGAGGAAGAGCGCAGGCAGTCCGTGTTCGACATGGTATCCGGCGCTTCCGTCTTCAACGACAGGCTTTCCTCCGGCTACGACCGTACGTATTCCTATGTGCAGGGCGGCGTTCGGTACCAGGCAAGCGGGGAAAAATTCAAGGCCGGCATAGGCGCCAACCTCCAAAGGTCTTCACTGAACGGAATAATCGTGGATGCGTCGGGCACGGCTTCCCGTGGGCGGATAGAAAACGCCTATACGCATGTGTTGCCCCGGGCGCACTTCAACTATGATTTGGGCGAGCGTACGGACTTCTGGATGGAGTATTCGTCGCGTGCGCGCGAGCCGTCCGTTACCGACCTGCAACCCCTTACGGACAACACGAACCCGCTGCTTGTACGCGCGGGAAATCCTGCGCTGAAGCCGGAATATCGCCACAACCTCAACCTGCGCTTTTCGTTCTACGATCCCTTCACGTTTATGAAGGTATTCGTATTCGCCCGGAGCGAATACGTAAACAACGACATCGTACAGTCCAGAATGGTGGACGAGCGGCTCCGGCAGGTCATCACTCCGGTCAATGCGGACGGCGCCTGGATATTTTCCGGAAGCGTTCATTTCGGCATGCCTGTTCGCCCTCTCGGCGTGGAAGTCGATGTGGCCAACAATCCGTTCTTCGAGCGCAGCCTCGAGTATATCAACGGCGCCGAGAACAGCGCGCGCATTCTGCGCCATACCCTCGATGTCAGTCTGAGTAACAGAAATACGGACCTGTTCGATCTACGGGCAGGCGCCCGGTACGCATTCAATGCGACGGACTATTCGCTGAACGAAGCGCAGAACCAGCAGTACGTCAACCGTACGTACTACGCCGACGCGACGCTGTATCTCACCGAGAAATGGCGCGTAGGCGGTTCGCTGAATTACCGGCTGTATTCCCGGGAAGTGTTTGGCGATGTAGATAGCGTACCCATCCTGGGGGCTTCCATTGCGCGGTCCGTGATGAACGAACGCGCCGATATCGAACTGGCGGGATTCGACTTGCTTGGGCGGAACGAGGATGTCCGGTTTTCCAACACGAACACCTACATCCGGGAGGAGCGGATCGCTTCGCTGGGGCGCCACATTCTGCTGAAATTCTCCTACCGGCTTTCTCCGTCGTCAGGCGCCGGATTCAAGGGCAAGGGACGCGACATACGGATAAATATGTAACAAGGAGCCCGTCTTGCGCCCCGGCAGGGCGCTATCTTATCCCGCCTGCACCGGTCACAAATCCATAGCCGGCAGGTCCGTACCCCAATACCCCCTTTTCACCCTTTTTGAGTAGTTTTTATACCTTTTCGGTATAGTTTCTCTCCTTTTAAGGAGAGTTTTTACTCAAAAAGGGATAGAACACGCTGATCAAGTCCGCAAAAATCAGAGGCTGAGAGGGCTTGTCCCGCGCCCCGGCAGGGGGCAATTCGTCGATCCCGCTTTCCAACGGTCACAAATCCATAGCCGGCAGGTCCGTCCACTTCGGTTCGCCTTCGGGCTTGAAGTTCTGCGTAGCCACGAAATTCCATCCTTCGTGGAAATTGAGTTTGTACTTCCCGCCTCCGAATCGTTCGAACAGATACCCCTCCGGGTCCCGGAACAGGTCCATGCATTCCGCTGCCGGGAGACGGTCCAATCCCTTGAAGCGGACCGATCCGCGCCAGGGTTCCTGCACCAGAATGGTCACGGTGGACGATCCGAGGAGGCGCATGAAGGCCGCATCCAGATCGGACATGTCCGGGTCCTCTATCCCCCGGCGCTCGAAACTCTTGCGTACGTACGGTTCGAACAAAGGCCAAAGCCATTCCATATTTTCACACAAATTTATTTTTAGTATTGCTATACTATCGACGACAATCGTGCATAAATACGCACATACCGTTTCTTAACCAAACGCAAGAACGTTCCCCATGAACAGAATTACGTTTTACATGCTCCCGCTCGCTCTGGTCGCGATGCTTATCGCGGGCTGCGGCGGCGGCGGCGCCGACGCGGGCGGCGACTCCGCGGAAGGCGGCGATACGGCCGCAGAGGAATATACGCCGGCGGGAAGCGCTGTGGTGTCGGGCTCCATTCAATTTACGGGTACGGCCCCCGAACAGCCAGAACTTAATCTCGATCGCGAGTGCATGGCCCTGCGCGAGGAGGCGGCCCTCAGCCGGAAGATCGTTGTCAACGACAACGGCACGCTGCGCTGGGTGTTCGTGCACGTCAAGGACGGCCTCGGGGATATGACCTTCCCGGCGCGCTCCGAGCCAGTCGTGCTGGATCAGGTAGGATGCACCTACGAGCCGCATGTGTTCGGCGTGCAGACCGGGCAGCCCATCAAGATTCGTAACAGCGATCCCCTGCTTCACAACATTCATGCGCTGCCGGAAGCGAACCGTCCGTTCAATTTCGGGATGCCCACGGCAGGCCAGGAGCGCGAGGAAACCTTCCGGGTTCCCGAGGTCATGGCCCGCATCAAGTGCGACGTGCATCCCTGGATGGAATCGTTCGCCGGCGTCACGGCGCACCCCTATTTCAGTACATCCGATGAAGCGGGCGCGTACTCCATAGACGGTCTCCCCGCAGGCGACTATGTCATCGAAGCCTGGCACGAAGAATACGGCGTGCAGGAACAGAGCGTGAGCGTGGCGGACGGCGAATCCGTTTCGCTCGACTTTACCTTCGGCGACGGAGCCGAGGCGTAAATACCGGCGATGACGCCCGTCCGGCGCAGTAAGGCGGTTTTCCATGCTGCACCGGGCGGGCGCCGCCCCTCCATTTTCCTGACGAATAAGTCCTATTGATCATTATGGCTGATCACGCAGCCGTCCCGGAAGGCCACCACGGGGAAGACGTTCACCACACCTCTTTCTGGAGGCAATACATTTTCTCGACCGACCACAAGGTCATCGGGATTCAGTACGGCATTACGGCGCTTCTTTTTCTGCTGTTCGGGTTCTCGCTCGTGATGCTCATGCGGTGGCAACTCGCCTACCCGGGCGAGCCGGTGCCGCTGATCGGCTGGCTTTTCACCGACGACACGATGCCCGGCGGCATCATGCTCCCCGAATTTTACAACCAGTTGGGCGCCATGCACGGCACCATCATGGTGTTTCTCGGCATCGTTCCGCTGGCGGTGGGGGCGTTCGGCAACTACATCGTCCCGCTTCAGATCGGTGCGCCGGACATGGCGTTTCCGAAACTCAACATGGCCAGCTACTGGGCCTTTTTCGCGGGCGGCGTGGTCATGCTGGCCAGTTTCTTAGTGCCTGCCGGCGCCGCCAAGGCCGGTTGGACCTCGTATGCCCCCTTGTCCGTCATCGAGTCGATGGGGCAGACGGTGTGGCTTATCGGCATGGTTTTTCTCATCACTTCATCCCTGCTGGGCGCCGTCAATTTTCTGACGACCATTGTGCAGCTTCGGGCCGAAGGGATGACCTTGATGCGGATGCCCTTCTTCGTGTGGGCGCAGTTCATCACCTCTTTTCTGTTGCTGCTGGCGTTTCCTCCCCTGGAGGCTGCTTCCTTTCTGATGCTGTCCGACCGCTTGCTCGACACCAGTTTCTTTATGCCGTCGGGGCTGGTCGTCAGCGGCGAGGTGGTCGATGTGGCGGGCGGGGGTAGTCCATTGCTCTGGCAGCATCTGTTCTGGTTCCTCGCTCACCCGGAAGTATATGTGCTGGTGCTGCCGGCCATGGGCATCGTTGCAGAGATTATCGCCAATAACTCGCGGAAGCCGCTCCGGGGATACAAGGTGATGGTGTATTCCCTGATTTTCCTCGGCTTCATGTCGTTCATCGTCTGGGCGCATCACATGTTCATTACCGGCATGGGACAGGTGATGAGCGTGTTTTTCCAGACCACCACGATGATCATCTCGATCCCGTCGGTGATTATTCTTACGGCGCTTTTCCTGTCGCTGTGGGGCGGTTCTATCCGGTTCACGACGCCTATGCTCTTTGCCCTGGGCTTTTTGCCCATGTTCGGCATCGGCGGGCTCACGGGGCTGCCGCTGGGACTGGCGCCCACCGATATTCCCCTGCACGACACCTACTACGTGATCGGGCACTTCCATTACGTGGTGGCGCCGGGCACCATTCTTGCGCTCATGGCCGGCATTTATTACTGGTTCCCGAAGATGACCGGGCGAACCATGAACGACACGCTCGGGAAGATTCACTTCTGGGGCACGATCGTCAGTATGAATTTCATCTTCTTCCCCATGCTCATCCAGGGGATGGCCGGCGTTTCGAGGCGGCTATACGACGGAGGGGAGATTTACGCTCATGCTCAGGATGTGATCGTCTACAACGAAGTGATGTCGATCGCCGCATGGGTGCTGTTCGTTTTCCAGATTCCGTTTATCGTGAATCTTCTTATCAGCATGAAGAAGGGGAAAAAGGCCACCGAGAACCACTGGGACGCCACGACCCTCGAATGGACGGCGGCTCCGTCTCCGCCTGTCGGGCACGGCAACTTTCATGACCTGCCCGAGGTGTACCGGGATCCGTACGAATACAGCCACCCGGATCATGACGAAGATTACTGGCCGCAGAATGCTCCGCCTGCCGAGGCGTCGGGAGATTAATCCTGCGCCGTAGCGCCTACCGTATGTATGAAACCCGTTTGTGAACCCTGACCGCCATGCAAATTCCATTCACCGTTGCGCCCCGGCCCGATACGGGCGTGAACAATGCCAAGATCGGAGTGTGGCTTTTTCTCGCCTCCGAGGTCATGCTGTTCGGCGGGCTGTTCTCGGCATATATTTTCCTGCGCATCGGCGCGCCCGAATGGCCCGGCGAGATAGGCGGACATATGTACGAACGGGCTTCGGACATTCTGAATGTCCCTCTGGCCACCCTCAATACGCTCATACTTATCGGGTCGAGCGTTACGATGGTGATGTCCTGGGCCTCCCTTGCGATGAAGCGGTTCGACCGGTACCGGTTGTACATGGGGGTCACCATTGCGCTCGGCTTCGCCTTTCTGGTCGTAAAAGCCTTCGAGTACGGCGAAAAGTTCAGCCACGGGTACCTGCCCGCCGAGAACAATTTCCTTGCCATCTACTTCGTGCTGACCGGGCTGCACGGCCTGCACGTGATCGGCGGCATTATCGTCAACATGTACTTCATGTGGCCGGGCGCCCGCATGTGGAAGACCGATCCGAAACGGTTCACGAACCGGATTGAGATTGCAGGACTGTACTGGCACTTTGTCGATCTCGTGTGGATATTCCTCTTCCCGACGATTTATCTGCTTTAATCAGCGTATCCTTAACACTCCAGGCATGCAAGCCTGGTCAACGTACAGCGCATTATGAGCGAGCATTCTGTTGAGGAAATAAAAAAGCACGTACGCGTGTACATGCTTGTTTTCGTGTCGCTGGCCGTCCTTACGGCGGTCACGGTGGCCGTGGGCTATATTGAACTTCCCTTTGTGCCGGCGCTTATTGTCGCCTTGCTGATTGCGACCGTCAAGGCGGGGATGGTGGCGGCCTATTTCATGCACCTCGTTTCGGAGGAGCAGGTCATCCGGCAGCTTGTCTGGCTGAGCCTCGCGTTGTTGCTGGTCATGTTCCTCTTGTTCAGCGTGTATTACGTGGACCAGATCGGTCTCATGATTTTCGGATTCTGAGCATGTCGCTGAAAGCCTTCCATATCGTTTTCATCGTGGCCTCGGCGCTGTTGTGCCTGGGTTTCGGGGTATGGGCGCTTACGGGCGATGGCGCGTCGTCGGTTGCGGCTGCGGCGGTTTCGTTTCTCGTGGGCGCCGCACTGGTTGTCTACGGCGCGCGTTTCCTGAAAAAGGTGGCGCGCACGGGGTATATCGCGGGAGGCAAATTATGAAAAGCGCTGTCCGTCGCATTGCTGTTTCCGCCGCCGTGCTTGCCTCGGCGTGGCTTGTGCTGCTTCCTCAAACGGCTGCCGCTTGCGAGATGTGCTGGGGCGCCAACGCCACGGCAAATCCGATCACGCAGGGTATCAGCATGGCCATGCTGCTCCTGATCGGAGTAACGGGTTTCGTGGGCGGAGGCGTCGGGGCGTTTTTTCTTCGCATGCGGCGCCGGGCCCGGTTGCTTGCCCGGGGCGAGGCCGTTATGACGGAGGAGGGCGAATTGCGTCCCGTGAAGCGAAAGATCACTCAATAAGAAACGGTTCGCGCGACCGCACAGCGAATTACTCTATAAATCTCCATCCATCCGCCCGGCAATTCACATGTTAAAGTGGCTTGACCTTACGAATTATCTCGGGCTGCCCGAGGCGGCGTCGGCGCACAGCGCGGAAATCGACGCCATGATGGGGCTGGTGCACTGGCTGATGCTGGTGCTTTTCCTCATCTGGGCGCCCTTCTTCCTCTATACGCTGTACCGATTCCGGGCTTCCAGAAACCCGAAGGCTGACTATTACGGGACCACGTCGCACTTCTCGACCTACCAGGAAGTGGGCGTGATCGTAGCGGAACTGGTGCTGCTTTTCGCATTCGCGATTCCGACCTGGGGCGCGCTTCGCATGGAGGAAAATTATCCGTCCGAGGAGGAGTCCACCGTCGTACATGTGATTGCCGAGCAGTTCGCCTGGAACATCCATTACCCGGGGCCCGACGGCGTGTTCGGGCAGCGGGACATTCATCTGGTGGACCTGCAAACCAATCCGATCGGTCTGCAACCGGACGATCCGGCGGGCGCGGACGACATCGTGACCCTCAACGAGATGCACGTGCCGGTGAACAAGCCGGTGATCGTACATCTTACGTCCAAGGATGTGATTCACAGTTTCACCCTGACCGAAATGCGGGTCAAGCAGGACGCGATTCCCGGGTTGTCCATCCCCCTTTATTTCACGCCCATCCGCACGGGCGACTGGGAAATCGCTTGCGCGCAACTCTGCGGCGTGGGCCACTATCGGATGCGCGGCTACTTCACGGTGCATACGGCGGAAGGGTATGCCGCATGGCTGGCGGAGCAGTCCGAACGGGCCGGGGTATAGCAGAAGGCGCTATCGGGTTGTATTTGCCGTCGCTGCATTTCCACAAGCGTGGGTATGCCTGATTCAACTGTACGGAATCGGAATGGGCTGAAGATACCGTCCGCCTATCAGGTCGGATATGAGCGTACCTACGCGCTAAATCCGGTTCTTGCAGACCAGTACATCAAGCATACGTGCATCGGTGATCCTCTCGCCGATGCGGTCATAGATTCTCTGGCCCCGTTTTCGCCGGGGGCAGTAAACCGGTTCATCAAGGCCGGCATGCAGCAGGATACAGAAGTCCTGGCTGACGCGCCCCGGTTGCTTCGCGATTTCTTCGATATGATCGAAGCGCCGCCTGAGTGGTTCGATCCGGCTATCCTGAAAGGGGGTTACCGGGCTTTCCATAGTTATTCGGATTTGTTTATACCGGCTTTTTTCGTAGCCACCTTACAGAATGCGTCCACCCTGATAGCCAAGGCGTTCTATGCTTCGGGTCGGACCATGAGCGGTTTTGGGCCGCGGCGAGTTCGGCAGAACACTCGCCATTTTATTGAGATCATGTTGCCGGGCGCTCTGGATCGCCAGGGAGACGGCTGGAAACTGTCCGTGCGCATCCGACTGGTGCATGCCCAACTCAGGCGACTGATCCGTGAACAGGGTGACTGGGACGAAGGGGTTTACGGTACGCCGCTTAGCGCTGCGCACATGGCGCTCGCATCCGCCAACTTTTCCGCGACCACGCTGCGACAGGCGCAGAGACTCGGAGCTGAAATGGATGAAGAGATGCGTCACGGCTACATGCATGCCTGGCGCTATGCTTCCTGGCTGATCGGCGCCCCCGAGTTTTTTCTGTTCGAGGGCGACGAGAAAAAAACCCATGAATTGCATCGGATCGCCCACGCAGCCGAACCGCCGCCTGCCGATGAATCGGTCGTTATTGCAAATGCCTTGATCAATGCGTTGCCCAAGATTGCCGGTAAAACCGGGATCGCAGAGCACCAGGCCTTTTTGGCCCGCACATACCGGGTTTCCAGGGCTTTGCTTGGCGACGATCTCGCGGATCAACTCCAGTTGCCGCAATGCGATACCAAGGGACTCCTGAAACGGATGCGAGCACTGCGCCAGATTCATGCTGTGTCTCACAAGTTGGCTCCAAACATCGCCAGGAAATGGCGGGGCAATAATTTCGTCTTTTTGCTGGAGGCGTCCATGCTGGACGATCTCAGATACCGGTTGCCTGATCACTTGCAAGCGAATATGGCGACGCCATGGTAAAACCTGTGCCTGTTCCGCCTGTCCTGGTTCTGAGTACCGGGCGATGCGGTTCTACGATGGTATCGAACATCCTGAACCTGCATTCCCGCGTGCTCAGTCTCTCGGAGTTTTTCAGCTACGTGGGCGTTCAGCAGTTATTCCGCTATGCGCGTCCTTCGGGAGACTGGATGTGGAAACTTTACAGCCGGCCGCGCACCCGGACGCGGCATATGGTGAGCGGACGTTACGAAGAACTGCTCTACCCCCTCGACGACCCCGGCTCGCGCTTCTCGGGGCGGGATATTCCCCCCATCATGTGCGCCACGCTTCCGCATCTGACCGATCGGTACGAGGAGTTATTCGGCGAACTTGAGGGGGTTGTGCGAGGGCAACCGAAGCAACCGGCCGACGAGCACTTGCGGTATCTTTTCGGGTGGCTGTGCGAGCGGTTCGGTGCGGATATCTGGGTTGAACGCTCCGGCGCTTCTCTCTCGTTTGCCTCCAGACTGCTCCAGACGTTTCCCGAAGCGCGGGTGATTCACGTATACCGGGATGGACGGAATACCGCCATCTCAATGAGCCGGCATCATCTCTTCCGTCTCGTCGTGGCGACCATAGATACGCTTAGCCGGTATGGAATGGACACCATGGAGATGCTCGGGAAGAAATCCTGGGACAGGATCAGCCCGTGGTTCGAGCCGATGATCAGCACATGCCTTACGCCCGAACGCCTGCATTACGAGAAGTTAACGTTGGAGGATTATGGAGCCTTCTGGACCGGTATGATCGAGATAGAGGTTGCTCTCCTCAAGGATTTTCCGCCCGATCGCCTCCTGAACCTCAAGTTCGAAGATATGCAGGCGGCGCCGGAAGCCGAGATCCGGCGACTCATCCGGTTCATCGACCCGTCTCTGGAAGACGAGGACTGGGTTCGCGAGGCCTCCGCCATTCCACGGCAGACGCCGTCGAAATTCGCGCAACTCGACCCGAGGGAACAGGCCGCTCTTACCGAGGCATGCCGTCCCGGTCTTGAACTCCTCGGCTATCCGGTTTGAAG
>LXNI01000392.1_pt1 | contig 52079 bp, 38 predicted proteins | sample 809091 | NCBI WGS metagenome assembly LXNI01 (sample SAMN04870527, study PRJNA318959) | sponge metagenome | biome: 01000161; feature: marine sponge reef; material: water | host: Sarcotragus foetidus | place: Greece: Milos, Mediterranean Sea | collected 2013-05-29 | depth 5-7 m
GCGGTGGAGCGGCGCATGGGCGAGATCCTGGCGGGGATCACGGCGGCGGGGGGCGGGACGTTCGAACTGGACTACGACCGCGGCACCCCCGCGACGATCAACGACCCGGACCTGGGCGCGCGCATGCTGCCGACGCTGGAGCGGGTGGTGGGGGCCGATAACGTGGTCGCGCTGGATCCGACGATGGGGGGGGAGGACTTTGCGTACTTCGCGAATGAAGTGCCGGGGTTCTTCTTCCGGTTGGGTCAGGTGCTGCCCGGGGGAAGCTCGGGCGGACACCATACGCCGGATTTCCAGGCGGACAACTCGGCGGTTCCGGTGGGGGTTCGCGCGATGACGAATCTCTTGCTGGATTACCTGAAGGGGGCGCGGCTCAGCCCGTAAACCCGCACGTACTCGATGTCGAGGTCGTCCGTCGTCTTGCCGAGCACGTAGTCCTCGCCGATCTCCATCACCTCAAGGTCATGCGGGAGTTGCACGGTGCCGAGGTACACGCCGTCCGGACGGAAGACGTCGTTGAGACCGGAGGGGCGCAGAATCGTCCACTGTTCGCCGGTGTAGTCGGTGAATTCGCTGATCAGGCCCTCGTCGCCCTCCGATGGAGACGGGCTCCGGCGGACCCAGAGGAAACCCAGATCGTCGAGCATGAAGTCCTCGGCGATGGACACGGAATCGAGCGCCGCCCAGCGGTCGTCGGATGGATCCAGATCCGAGCGGTCGTTCCCGGGTAGCATGAACACTCCCCATTGAAGCGTATAGGTGGTTTCCTCCTCCGTCCGGGCCCTCCGGGGGGCTCGCCGCTCGACCACCATGGACAGTGCGCCGGTCAGGATGTCCCACACCTCGATCCGGTATCTGTCGTTGCGGGCGGAAAGGAGCCAGGGCCGGTCACGCACGCCGACCCGGAGAATTCCCTTCGGGCCGAGCGGAGAGGAGACCCTATGGGTCCTGCGCCCCCCGCCGGCAAGAACCACCGAATAGTCCATCTCCACCGACGCTCCGACCGCGCGGAAGAATGTGCCCAGCGTATCGAGCCTGTCCAGCGACCAGTCGGTCCGCATGATCGTCTCTTCGCGGATCGGACTGTCGGAGCCAGGCGGCGATACCCAGGCGTCCTCGCAAAACACGATCGCATCCTGCAGAAAATAGGCATCGAACGGGCAGTATTGCAGGAAGATTCGCCCCCACCGGCGGAATCGCCCGTAGTCCACCCTGACATGCTCGAGCAGGTCGCCGCCGGAGTTGAAGCGCACGCGGGCCTGGCCGTTCTGCAACTGCAGGGTATCGCCCGGGAGCCTCGTCAGGACCGCGCGCGTATCGTCGTACGGCCTTGTCTCGCCGGGGCCGTCCCCGATGCCGCCGGCGGTCCACAGCAGGGCGCCGGCGGGGTCGAAGGCACGGAGTTGCGCATCCTCGATCTCCAGCACGACGACCGTGCCGTCGCTCAGGCGCGTCACCTCGCCGAGGCGCTGGAATTGCTGCTCGACGGGGTAGTCGACGGTGCCCAGGGTTAGCACGGGGTCGGCGGTTACCTGCCATCCCTCGCCTTCGCCCCACTGCGGCGCGGAGTTCACCACGATGCGCACGCCCGCGCTGTCGGTGGCGGTGAAGGCGGGCGGAGGGGGTTCCTCCGGTGTGTCGGAGCAGCCGGCGGCGAACAGGGCCAGCAACGGCACCGGATGGAGTCTGCTGCTCCGTCTCCTGCTCCCTCGACCCCCGTGCACCGATGAGAAAGCGATTCCGGATCCCGCTCTTCGCCAAATCATCCAAAACCTCCCGCTTTTCTTGGCGCAGGCGACACCGCAGCCCGCGAGGAACCTGCCTTCAGCCTCTAATCAGTACGCCGCCCGATGCACCCCCGCCACCGCCCTTCCCGACGGATCCACCGTCCTCGACAACTCCGCGTCCCACGCCAGCGCCTCGGGCGTCGAGCAGGCCACGCTCGGCCCGCCCGGAACGCACCGCGCCGCGTCGGCGAGCGGAAAGTGGGACTCGAAGATCCGCCGGTACAGGTAGGCCTCCTTGTCCGCAGGCGGATTGTGGGGGAAGCGGAAGCGTGCGTTGGCCATCTGGCGGTCCGTTACGGCTGCCGCCGCGTGCGCTCTGAGCGCGTCGATCCAGGAATACCCCACGCCGTCGGAAAACTGCTCCTTCTGGCGCCACAGCACCGTGTCCGGCAGATAATCGGCGAAGGCCTCGCGCAGAATCCGCTTCTCGATCCCGCCGGCGGGCATCTTGGCGGCCGGATCGATCGACATGGCCACATCCAGGAACTCCTTGTCGAGGAAGGGGACGCGGGCTTCGACGCCCCACGCGGCCGTCGCCTTGTTCGCGCGCAGGCAGTCGAACTGGTGGAGACGGTCGAGCTTGCGCACGGTCTCTTCGTGGAAGGCGCGGGGGTCGGGGGCGCGGTGGAAGTACAGGTAGCCGCCGAAGATCTCGTCCGCCCCTTCGCCCGAGAGGACCATCTTGACGCCGAGGGTGCGGATGCGGCGTGCCATCAGGTACATGGGGGTGGCGGCGCGCACGGTGGTCACGTCGAAGGTCTCGAGGTGGTGGATCACGTCGGAGAGGGCGTCGAGTCCCTCCTGCACGGTGAAGTGGAACTGGTGGTGGACGGTGCCGATGTGGTCGGCGACGAGCTTGGCCGCGGCCAGGTCGGGCGAGCCCTCCAGGCCGATGCAGAAGGAATGCAGGCGGGGCCACCATGCCTCGGTGCGGTCGTCGTCCTCGATGCGGTGGCGGGCGTAGCGCTGGGCGACGGCCGCGATGATGGACGAGTCCAGTCCCCCGGAAAGGAGGACGCCGTAGGGGACGTCGGACATGAGCTGGCGGTGGACGGCGGCTTCGAGGGCTTCGCGGAGGGTGGCGGGGTCGGGAGCGGCGGTGGCGGCGGAGTGGTCTCGCCAGGGGCGGTGGTAGTAGGGGCGGGGAGTGCCGTCGGCGGAATCGAGGACGTGGCCGGGGGGGAACTCTGATACGGTGCGGCACACGGGGGTGAGCGCCTTCATCTCGGAGGCGACGTGGAGGCGGCCCTCGTCGTCGTGGCCGGTGTAGAGGGGAACGATTCCCATGTGGTCGCGCGCGATGACGTAGCGGTCGGCGTCGGCATCGTAGAGGACGAAGGCGAAGATTCCGTTGAGGCGGTCCAGGAAGCCGCTGCCCTGTTCGGCGTAGAGCGCCAGGATGACCTCGCAGTCGCTGCGGGTCCGGAACTCGTAGGGGCGGGTGAGGCCGGCTTCGAGGTCACGGTGGTTGTAGATCTCTCCGTTGACGGCCAGGACGTGGGATCCGTCCGGGCTGCGTAGCGGCTGGGCCCCGTTCTCCACATCCACGATGGCCAGCCGGTTGTGGGCCAGCACGGCCCGTTCGTGGGCGTAGACGCCGGACCAGTCCGGACCGCGGTGGCGTTGGAGCCTGGAGAGCGCCAGCACCCGCTCGCGCGGAATCGGCTCGGAGGGATCGAGTCCCAGGATGGCGAGGACGGAGCACATGGCGTTAAGATACCTGCGTCACCGATCGACGGTGTACCCGTACAGACGACAACCGCCCCCGCGAAACGGACGGCAACCCATGAGATCTTCGATTCAATCCCTGATGACCGCAGGTGCCCTGGCGCTACTCGCCCTCTTCGTTGCGGTTGGGCCCGTGTCCAACGCGCAAGCGCAGGATCTTGGACCCGCGGACGGCCGTGAACTGCCCCGTGCCGACCTTGAACGGGTGGCCGTGGGCGGCGAGGCGCCGAACTTCACTCTGGCGTCGTACGGCGGTGATGCGGTGGAGCTGGCGAGCTTCCGGGGGCAGAAGTTCGTGGTGCTGGTCTTCTACCGGGGCCACTGGTGACCCTACTGCGCCAGTCAGCTCGGCGAGCTGAGAGCCCTTCTTCCTGACGAACTCAAGGAGCAGACGGAGGTCGTGACCGTTTCGGTGGACGACCAGGAGGGGATGAAGAAGATGATCGAGAACGTCTCCGACGATGACGGGGTCCTGCCCGACTTCGTGATGCTCTCCGACCCGGACCACGCCGTGATCGACCGCTACGGCCTCTTAAACGAGGACTCGGGGAGGCCGATGCCTCACCCCGCCACGTACGTGATCGACAAGGAGGGGGTGGTGCGGTACCGCTTCGTGGAGGTGGACTACAAGGTGCGCCCGACGAACGAGGATATTCTGGAGGTGCTGAAGGGGTTGTAGGGGGGCGGGCTGGGGTCCTGGCCAGGGGGCCAGAAGCGGGGCTCGTCGCGTCGTGGAAGTGGCTGGGTCCGCCGCTGAACTGGCAGAGGTTCTTCGGTCTCCGTGGGGCCTCTGCTGCAATTGTGACACCGAAGCGGGTCGGTGACACGAAACCTCGTTGCGCCCAGGTCATCCTGGTTTCATCGGCCGACACACTCGCATGAGCCAGCGGGGAAGTCTCGAACGATCCGGGGAGCTGCATGGGGCTGGGCCCGTGTCCACCGCGCAGGCGCAGGATCTTGGACCCGCGGGCGGCCGCGAACTGCTCCTTGGGGTGACCGAACCACGCCGCGATCGACCGCCACCGTCTCTTCAACGAGGACTCGGGGAGGCCGATGCCGCACCCCGCCACGTACGTGATCTGAAGGGGTTGTAGGGGGGCGGAAGCGCGGGAAAAATTCTGTCCCATTTTGACATGGATGCGCCCGTCCGGGGCGTTTAGGATGGTCCTGCTTGATGGCGAGACCACCCTTCCAACTTCCCGGAGGATGCTGATGAGCGTAGCACCATGTGAATTCCGTCGTCACAGGAGTACTCCCCGTGCAGCTTCCACGGATCAGTGACTGTGCATCCGGAAGCACCCCGGAAGGGGCTGGGTACGTGGCTGACGGTGGTCGGCGCCTTCGCGGCGGCGGTCATACTGGTCTGGGGCATATTCGAGATGACCCGGGCGCGGACTGACGTCCCGCCAACAGCCGCCGACACGGAAGTTCCTGCGGACACGCTGACCGCTGCGCCGCCCGATGCGCGTTTGTACCGCGAAGTGTTCTCCGTTTCCGACGCCGTGCTGCACCGGGGCACCTGGTTCGTCCTGGATAGTCGGGGTGCACAGGTGCACCGCATCTGGGAGTCCGGTACCCTGCTGGGGAGTTTCGGCCGCAGGGGCGAAGGGCCGGGCGAGCTTCGGCGTCCCGCAGCGATCGCGTCTCGTGAAGGCACCGTGATCATCCTGGACGATGAAACGCTGCACCTGTTCGACCTGGACGGGGACCATCTGGAGGACCGACGGGTGCGCCTGGGTGCCTGTGCCGACGGGTCTGCGAGAGACCTCCTGTCACAGCCGACGGGCCTTCTCCTTCTGGTTAGCTGCAGGGCGCTTGGCCGGATGGAATGGACGGTCATCCTCGAGCCTCGGGATGGACCCTCCCAGACCCTGGCGGTTCGAGCCAGCGATCCCGGGGTCGTGGATGTGGGGATGGCAAGCGCCGTCCTCGGTGCGCATCCTCGGGGATTCGTTTTCGGGTTGGCGGGAGACGACTGCCTCGACCTTTTCAACCCGAGCGGTGCCAGATTGGGCGAAATCTGCCACGACTGGATCGAACGTCTGCCGATCCCCGGGGGAGCGGAGGATCGGCTCGCGGGACTGCGTGCGCGTGCGCAGCAGAGCGGAGTTCGGCTGATCGAGTCCAGTCTCTTGCCCCCGTTTGTTCAGGTCTTTCAGGTCGGCGGAGCCCTGGCGTACCAGGTGCCTCTTCCTGAAGACCTCGAAACATTCCGGCTTGTCACGCGAGGGTCTTCGGGAGAGGCGGTCGCCCTTGCACTGCCCGTCGCCGAGGGGATGTTTGGAACGGATGGTTCAGTGCTCCTGTGGTGGGAGGACCTGGAGGGGACGCGCATCGCGATCCGACGCTTGGGTGTGTCGTGACCTTGGACCGGCCGTCGTGACGGAATTCGCCGTGGTCGTCGAGGACATTGTCGCGTCCTACAGAACGGGTTTCCGGCGGCATACGGTGCTTAATGGGGCGGATTTGTCGGCCGAACCCGGCATGATCACCGCGATTGTAGGTCCCAACGGGGCGGGTAAGACCACGTTGTTCTCGGTGATTATGGGCGTGCTGCGCACGGACCGCGGGCGGTGCCTGGTTGGCGGGTTGCGGCCTGCGGACTACCGGCGTCGCCATGGCGTTGGCTACCTGCCGGAATTCAGCGTGTTCCCCGGCGGTTGGACGGTGCGGGATTTGCTGGCCCGGGGCGCCGACCTGTCGGCCACGGGGGCTGGCACGGAGGTCTTCGCCACGGCGCTTGCCCGCACCGAGTTCGATTCCGCAACGCTGTCCAGGCCGGTCGACAAGTGCTCGAAGGGAATGCAGCGCATGGTAGGGCTTGCGTACGCGCTGGCGGGCGACCCCGGGCTCGTTCTGCTTGACGAGCCGTTTTCGGGGCTTGACGTGCATGCCCGGGCGAGGTTGCGGCGCGAGATGATTGTCGCCCGCGAACGGGGTGCGACGGTGCTGTTTGCCAGCCACGAGCTTCTGGAGGTCGAGCGTCTCGCCGACCGGACATTCATTCTTGAAGGCGGGAGAGTGAGACTCGCCAGCGCTCGGGACGAAGGCGTGTCCGCGGGCACGGGTCTCGAAGCCGAATTGATGAGCCACGACAGATGACACGACAACTCCTGCCACTCCCGAGCCGGATCGCCATCCTGCTTGCATCCCGGCGCGGCCCTCTCCTGATCCTGGTCCTCGCCGCCGCTGCGATGTCTGCTCTTGAGAGCAGGGCCGATGGCTTCGAAGGCAACGTTACAGGTCTCGTGTTGGTGCTCGGTCTCCCGCTGGTGCTGACGACCGTTGGAGCCGACCTGCGCAAAGGGGTGGCGCCGCTGTGGGTTCAGAAGCCCGTAGATCCCGTGCGCTTCTACCTGGCGAGGTTCGTCGAGGGCGCCCTGACTTCGGTCGGGTCGACGGTGGTCACGATAGGCATGGTTGTCGCGATGGCCTTGTGGTCGGGGTGGGAACCGGCCACGCATCCCCTTCGCCCGGTCGTCGTCAACGCTCTGTTCGCGTTCGTTGTCGCCTCGGTTGCGTTCGGGTTCTGCGTCATGGTGCCACGCGCCGGCAAGATGGCCACGCTGGCCCTGATTGGGATTGCTATTGCCAAGGAGATGCTGGAGTCTCTGGACCCGTCCGGATGGGATTGGATCGGGTCGCCCCTGGTCAGCATGGTTCTGTTCCCGTTGAGGCCTCTCGTTGAACTCCGTGCTGCGGGAGGGGTGGAACCCGAATCGCTCCTCGGGCCGCTCGCTTGGGTCATATGCTATTCCGCGGTCTGGGTTACTATAGGGGCCTTTGGAATCCGGCACGCATTCTCGCGCGGCGCATGGGCACGGTCTTCTTGACCCAGGGTGCTCGTCCACAGCCGCCTTCGTCCTTCTCACAGAGTTCCGCCGACCGAGCACCAAGGGAGTCGCAAAGTGCTTCCGAAAAGCACTTGTAAACTTCACATTACAGTGCGCCGTGGAAAGGCGCGCTTTCCTGGTGGGTGCGAACCCCACCCAGCAACTGTCGCTCCGGCTGGTAGCGGCCAGGGCGGTTCATGGAGGTAACGACATGGGCTGAAGCACCTTGGTAGAAGGGCCACCTTGGGTGGCTCAGCGACCATGCAGGCCGGAACGCGAGTGAACGCCGAGCAGGCCTCGTATGTGGACGCCCCCCGGTTGGCAAGCCTGACTTCGGGTCGGGGTGGGCGGTAGTCAGGTCAGGTACAGTCGTATGTGCGGCCTCTTGATGCGGCGCTTCCTGGCCGCGGGCCCGTATGGTGTTCGTGAGATCGGATCCAAATCGAAACGGCGGGCTCTGTGGCCCATCGAGGCCTACTGGTTTTTCCGACCCCGTCTTGTCGACCGTTTTCCCCTACCCCTGTCCGGCGTCCTGCCTGCACTCTCCAGCTGGGACCTCCTCAGCTCGCGCCCATGTGGGTGGTCGAGCCGTCATGCCCCGAAGATCTGCTCCCTGTATCCTCCTCTGGTTTTTGGGTCTTAGCCACCCGTCGCTTCACTGATCTGACCCGCAGCCCTGTTGTGCGGCTGTCAACGGCGGCTGTCGCTCTGGGGCCCTGTAGCTCTCCCCTTTGACCGTCACGGCCCAGATGATGCGTGCCATCCGATTGGCCAGGGCCACTGCGACTACCTTCCTGGGCTTCTCGTTCAGCATGCGGGCAAGCCAGGGATCGGTGACGTTCTTGCGCCGAACGGCACTCGATATCACAGCCGTCGCTCCCAGATAGAGTAGCCTCCGTATGTCGCGCTGACCCATCTTCGTGATTCGCCCCAGCCGCTGGCGGCCACCCGTCGAAGATTCGCGCGGCGTGAGTCCGACCCATGCCGCAAAGTGACGTCCGTTTCGGAAGGACTCCATCGGTGGCGCAAAGGTGTGGACCGCCATCGCCGTGAGTTCTCCCACCCCCGGGATCGTCATCAGGCGCGCGAGCTGCTCATCGTCCCTCACGATCCGACGGATCTCCCGGTCCAGCTCATCGATTTCCACGTTCAGATCCCCGATCCGCTCGATCAGTAGTCGGATGGCGGGGGGTGCCGGCGCCGGGAAGTGCTCCTCACGCGCGACGAATGCCTCCTCCAGCCTTTCGACGTTGTGGATCCCGAGTGGAACGACCAGACCGAACTCTGCCAGATGACCCCGAAGCGCGTTGATCGTCTGGGTGCGCTGCTGCACGAGCAGCCCCCGGCTCCGGAACAACACCGAGCGCGCCTGCTCCTCCTCGGTCCTGACGGTCACGAACCGCATCGTCGGGCGCTGGGCCGCCTCGACGATCGCTCCCGCGTCGTTGGCATCGTTCTTCTGCCTCTTCACGTAGGGCTTCACATACACCGGGGGAATCAGCCGGACCTCGTGGCCGAGCCCCAGGATCATTCGTCCCCAATGGTGAGCGCTCGCGCAGACTTCCATCACGACCCTGCAGGCGGGCTGCCCGCCGAGAAACGTGAGCACCTTCGAGCGCGTGAGCTTCCTGCGCAGCACTGGCTCACCATCCGCTGTTGCCCCGTGCAGCTGAAAGTACCGCTTCGAGATGTCGATGCCGATGACACTGACCACTTTATCCATGGAACCTCCGCCGTTCGTGGACCGGAACGCACCGCGTGTGCATTCTCCTCACCAGGCGTATGTTTGCACCCGGTGTAGGGGGGCGTCCACTCCATCGAAACGGTTAATGCGGAAGCCGACCCTCCTGTAATTAGGGGAAGGCCGCCGACCAGCCGGGAAGCGAGCGACGAACGCACCGGCTGGTTTCCGCCGGGGTAGTGGCGTCGGCATGCATGGAAGACGGAAGGCGCAGCAACACGGGAAGCCCTGCCGGTGCCGTGCACGCGGCAACCGGGACCCCGCGAGGGGCAGGCCGGGCCGGCAGGGTGGCGGATGGGTCCGTAGTACCGGAGACGCGGGGTAATGCCCGCCGAGGGAAGGGGCCCTGAGTCGGGAACGGTACGGAAAGGAGGCAGGGACATGATCACTGGCGAGAGTCTAACAGGGTCGGCGAGCGTTCGGAAACTCCAGACTGTGCTACATGCGAAAGCGAAGGAAGAACCTGGACGGCGATTTCACGCCCTTGTCGACAAGGTATGGCGGGAGGACTTCCTGCTGGCGGCATGGGCGCTGGTCCGGCGCAACGGCGGAGCGGCTGGAGTCGATGGAGTGACGGTCGCGGATGTCAAGGCGCACGGAGTGGAGCGCTGGATCGGGGAACTGTCGAGGGACCTGAAGGATGGCACCTACAAGCCGAGTCCGGTGAGACAGGTGCTCATCCCGAAGAAACAGCCGGGGAAGTTCCGTCCGCTGGGCATTCCATGCCTGCGGGACCGGGTTGCGCAGACGTCGGCGATGCTGGTGCTGATGCCGATCTTCGAGGCGGATCTGGAGCCGGAGCAGTACGGATACCGGCCGGGACGAAGCGCCAAGGACGCGGTCAGGCGGGTCCACCGCCTGCTGCACAGGGGCCGCAACGAAGTGGTCGATGCGGACCTCTCGAACTACTTCGGCGAGATACCGCACGCCGAGTTGATGAAGAGCATTGCGCGGCGCGTGAGCGACGGGCGGATGCTCGGACTCCTCAAGGCGTGGCTGGAGATGCCGGTGGTCGAGGAGGACGGCAAGGGCGGCACGCGCCGCACGAACCGGGCGCGGAAGGAACGAAAGGGGACTCCGCAGGGAGCTCCGATCTCGCCGCTGTTGAGCAACATCTACATGCGGCGGTTCATCCTCAGCTGGAAACAGCAGGGCTACGCCCAGCACTTCGGTGCGGAAATCGTGAACTACGCGGATGACTTCTGTGTGCTCGGAAAGGCCCCGGCGGCGGTGATGCTGGTGGCGGTCAACTGGCTCATGGAGAGACTGAAGCTACCGGTCAACGCACAGAAGACCCGATGCCTCCGATGCCCCGAGGAGCCTATCGAGTTCCTTGGGTATCGCATCGGTTGGAACCATCGCCCAACGGACGGAAGCCGGTACATCGGCACCCGGCCGAGCAAGGCGAGCGTTCGGAGCATCTGCCGCGGGATCAGCGAGCAAACGGAGCGGCGGTACGAGTGCCGGTCCGCCGAGGAGGTCGTAGAGCGACTCAACCGGATGCTGTCCGGGTGGGCGAACTACTTCAACCTCGGACAGGTCAGCCCGGCCTACCGGGCCATAGACACGCACGCGACCCGGCGGCTGCGACAGTGGTTCAGGCGGAAACACAAGGTGAGGTCGAGAGGCTACGTGCGCTTCTCCGACGGATGGCTGCGGGAGACCTGCGGCCTGACGTACCTTGGGACGATGCGCCGAGACCTTCCGAGGGCGAAGGCATGATCCCGGCTGAGAGCCGGATGCGGGAAATCCGCACGTCCGGTTCGACGAGCGGGGGAGTGGAAACGGACCGCATGGGAGCCGGACTGAGCACCAAGCGAAAGCGAGGACAAGAAGCACCGGACCCTACCCGGCACCGCGCCACCCCCCGACTCTACCAATGTAATGCAAACACTACATTAGTGATCGATGGTGTGTTGCTCCCGGTGCGGATTGTATCGGCCCCCATTTCAGTGGCTGGGAATTAGTCCCCAATCAACATGTATGCGCCCAGAAAAGGCGTGTAGGATGGGGTTGCCTGATCGAATCGAATCCCCTCACACCCGGACTTGTCCTGACAGTGGTGCAGCATTCGCTACAGCCTGCGGAGCCACGAGAAACGCCGCCACTCGGGTACGGCAGTCGAACGGCCACGGCGTTGTGGGCGGTCAGACAAATGACCACGTGGTTGGGTGGGAGACTTTGGTCGGCGAAAGCGCGTCCGAGAGACGCGGACCGGCGGAGTAATCCGGCGGGATCATCCCTCACCCCCTTTTAGGGAGGTAAGACAATGATGGGCTATAGGAGAAGTGTTGGCAGGTTCGGAATCGGGCAGCGCCTCGCGTCAGTTGCGGCGATCGCAGTCCTGGCGGTGTCACCGGCGATCGCGTCGTTTGCGGACGTCCAGCTTGATGGCGTCCCGCTCGCCCTCGTAGAGGCGGTGTTCGGCGAGCCTGCGAATGCTCAGGAATGCACGGACATTAATGGCGACCCGCGAGAGTGCACGGCCTCGGAAAACAACTCAAGGTGCCTGGGGGCGGTGGAAGATGCGGCCATGCAGTGCGCGGATGCAAATCCCTGGTACTGGGAATTCCTCTGTGTCGCAGCGATGATGCTGGATATAGCGGCTTGCACGGCCCAACTCGTCGGCGACTTCATTCCCATCATTGGGAGTGGGAGCTGACAAGCGGAACCACCAACGGATCCACCTCAGAGAAGGATTCGTTGGCCGAAACCATGCAGACTAGAGGACCTGTTGTCTTGGCGGCGGGGTTCGGGATTCCACCCCGGCATCATTGAGAGCGCATACCGATGGTGACCCCGAGTCGAACTCGGAACCCTTTGACGACAGGTAGAAAACGCGGAGGTTCTCCTTGGGTTTGGAGGGCCTCCGCTCTCCGGTGGCGCCCCCACTATGGCAGGTGGCAAAAAATCAGTCCCAAATCGGCATGTATGCGCCCGCCAGGGGAGCTTAGGATAGAGTTGCCTGATCGAAGCGACCGGCAACAATCGTTGCGGCCTTCGGGGCCACGAGGAAACGTGCCCCTCAATTCCGGGAATGGACCCCGCCAAGGCGCCGGCATCGCCGGACAGGCCGGTCTGCGCGGTACCGGAAGCCTCGGTCGGCGAAGACGCGTCCCTGAGACGCGGACCGGTGATAGTCGCCGGAATCATCCTACACCCCCTTTTTCGGGAGGTAAGACAATGATGGGCAAAAGGAAGAAGGAACTTGGCAGGTTCAAGAAAGTCCAGCGCTTGGCATCAACTGTAGCCATTGCAATCCTGGCGGTGTCGCCAGCGATCGCGCCGATGGCCAGCCCCCACCTCGATGACATCGGACTGGCCGTCACGGAAGCGGTATTCGGCGAGCCTGTGTACGCGCAGGAGCCCCCTGTGCCCCCTCCGTGCATTGTGGAGGCCAAAACGGAGTTGAAGGAGTGCCTCGAGCGCAGCCCGTGGTATAGGGATTGGACGTGCTGGGTAGCGCACCAGCTAGCCGTATTGGCTTGCCTTGGGAAGATCTGGACCCACTGATGCGACTCCCGCTCGACTGAGGGGCATTCGTCGACGGTGACCAGGGTTGAGTCCGAACCCTCGGGCCACAGAGAAGCAACCGCGGAGGTTCTCCCGGAGTTGGAGGGCCTCCGCCCTCGATGAACATCAGGTAGATGGGGCGGGGGACTCGGTTGCGGGTTCCCGACGTTGCGTAGCCCGGGCGGGAACTGCTCCCCGGGGCCGGAGTGCGGTCCCCACGGCTACAAGAGGGCCTATTGCGCCCCCCATTATAATAGTAGGCGCACCGTCCTCCCCTCCTCCCCCAACCCTCATGTCAGAATCCCCCACGAACCTGGCCGAAGCCCTGCTGGCCGATGTCTCCTTCGACCTGGGCTGGAGTCTGCTCGAACGGTTCGCAGTCCTTGTCAGGGAGTCCGGGTCGGCGGATGAGCGGGCGGGTGCGCACTTCATCGTGTCGCGCCTTGAGGCCATGGAGATTCCTCACACGGTCTACGAGCCCGAACTGTATCTCTCCATTCCTCGCGGCGCCTCCGTTGAGGTGGCCGGTGCGAGCCTGACGGCCAAGCCGCCCTCCTTTGCCGCCTCGACCCCACGGAAGGGCCTCTCGGCGCAGCCCATCTACATTCCCGCCGCGGAGGTCTCGGATACATCCACCCTCTTCGAGTCCACCCTCGGCACCCTGCCGGAAGAAGTGGCCGGGAAGATCGTGGTTACCGAGGGGTATCCGATGCCCGTCTCGGTGGCGCAACTGGAGGCTGCAGGCGCCGTCGGCCAGGTCTACATCAACTCGGGCAGCCGCATCCACTGGGGCATTTGCACCACCATCTGGGGCACGCCGGGGGAATCGCAGCGCCACCTGACACCCACCACGCCCGTCGCGGCGATCAACCGTCCGGACGGCGACCAGTTAATCCAGGCCATCGAGGACGGGCTGGACCGGATCACCCTTCACACGGAATTGCAGGAAGGGTGGTTCGACTGCCCCCTCCCGGTCGCCCGTGTCGACGGCCGCGAAAAGGACTTCCTGCTCGCGCACGGGCACTACGATTCGTGGGACATTGGTATCGGGGACAATGCGGTCGGCGACGCGACCCTTCTGGAACTCGCCCGGATCTTCCACGGACACCGCGACGAGCTGCGCCGCTCCCTCAGAGTGGCCTGGTGGCCCGCGCACTCCACCGGGCGTTACGGCGGATCCGCCTGGTACGTGGACAACTTCGGGCTCGAGCTGTCCAGGCACTGTGTCGCGACCGTCAACATCGACTCGCCGGGCTGCCGGGGCGCCACGAACTACGACGAGGTGGCATGGATGGCCGAGGCTGGAGAGGTTTGCAGCACCTCCATCCAGTCCGTTGCGGGCGTCGAGCCCGGACACGAGCGGCCTCCCAGGGCGGGGGACTACTCCTTCAACGAGCTGGGCATCTCGTCTTTCTTCATGCTCCTGTCGAACATTCCGCAGGAGGAGCGGGAGCGGCTCGGGTTCTACGCGGTTGGAGGGTGTGGCGGCAACATCGCCTGGCACACCGAAGCGGACCGGCTCGAGGTCGCCGACCGCGACAATCTGGAGCGCGACCTGCGCGTGTATATCACCGCGATCCTGCGATTCCTGGACGAGGAGATCATCCCGCTGGATTTCCGCGAGACGATGGCCGAGTTGAACGAGGCGCTCGAGGGCTACGAAGCGACCATCACCAAGGACCTCGGAAAGAGAGGGTTCAACCTCGTTCCCGTCCGTGCCGCGTTCGACGCCCTTGCGCAACGGGTGGAGTCATTCTACGAGAACCTCGAGGAAGGAATTCCGGACCCGGCCGACGCCAATGAAGCGCTTCTCAGACTCGGACGGATTCTCGTCCACCTGGGATACGCCGAAGGTCCCCGCTTCGAACACGATCCGGCAACGCCGCGCCCGCCCCTGCCGAAGCTGGCCAGGGTGCCCGAGCTGGAGCCCCTGCGGGAGGCGGAATCGGATCGGTTCCTCTTTGTGATGACCGAAGCCCGGCGCCAGTTGAACAAGGTGGTCGAGGGCCTGTCGGAGGCCAGCCGGCTTCTGGACGATGTCGCGAGGGTGACAGCCGCTTCGAGTTGAGGTGCTCCGGGGAGGATCGCCAGGACCGAAAGGGCGAGCACCCGCCAACCTTGTCCGACGGCTGGAAACGTGCCAGCCTTACTGGCGGTCCACGGTTCGCACGGTATCGGTTCTCCATGGACCGCAACGCATTGTCAGGTCCTTCAACAGTTCCGAGGAAAAGAGCATGAAGAGAGTGTTCCGGGGCGCGTTCGCGTCCCTGGCCGGTATCGGCCTGCTGTCCGGGGCGCTGGGCGCCCAGAGCTTCGGCGAGGGTGTCGTCGTGAACGGAGACGAGATCCTCGTGGCCGCGACCCGTGGTCCGGACGGGGGTGTCCTGTATGTCTATACCCGTAGCGGCAATGGCTGGATGGAGACGGGCAGACTCATGGGTCCGGAGCCTGCCGAGGGCGACGGTTTCGGCACCGACATGGCCGTTTCGGGCGACCGCTTGCTCGTCACGTCCTTCAGCCCGTTCCCGCCGGCGAGTGGGGCCGTCCACTCCTATGTGAGAGCGGGCTCGGAGTGGCAGCGCGAGGGCATGATCGTGGCCGAGGGTCTTCCCGAGGGAATGATCGTGGGGAGTTCCGTCGTGCTCAGCGGGGACCGGGTCGCCTTGAATGCGGCCGCACCGCGCGGGGGAAATGGCCTCGTACTCGTTTTCCGGCATGAGAACGGCGCGTGGGTGCAGGAGGCTGCGCTGGAGTCTCCCGGGGGAGAGGAACGCACCGCATTCGGCGTTACGTTGGCCCTGTCGGGCGACGTTCTGGTGGTTGGCGCGACCCAGGCCGATGAGGCGGCGGGCGCCGCGTACGTGTACGAGCGCGGAGCGGATGGCTGGACCATGACTGCCGAATTGGCCTCCGATGGCGGACCCGGGGCCTGGTTCGGCACCGAGGCTCTGGTCGTCGGGGACCGCATTCTGGTGGCGGCGGGCAACCCGTTCGGCGAGACCGCCGGCACCGTCACCGCCTTCGCCCGGCAGGACGGCGAATGGACCGAGACGGGGACATTCATGGCCTTTGACGGCGGCGTCGGAGACATGTTCGGCTCGTCCCTGGCGAGCGACGGCAGCACACTGTGGATCGGGGCGGGGGGCTTGAACTCGCGCCGGGGAGCCATCTACGAATTCGCGCCGGATGCCGACGGTGACTGGACCTCGGTCCGCAAGATCACCATAGCGGACCCGCGGCCCGGCGACGGATTGGGAAGAGTAGTCGCCCAGGACGGCTATGTCCTCGTGTCCGGCATGCCCGGAGCCGACTACGGCGCCGGCACGGCCCAGATCTTCGAAAGAGATGGAGACGGCTGGAGCCCCGCCGCGTCGGTCTTCACGGAGATCGCGGAATTCGACCCGGTCGTCGGAGAGCAGCTCGACTGCTCGGAAGGCGAGGCATCCGTGTTCGGCTGCAACGACATGGATCTCGTCGCATACCTTCCGGTCAGCGCACTGGGCGGCGAGCGCGGCACCCGCCTCAACGACATCTGGGGGTGGACCGATCCGGAGACCCAGCGCGAGTACGCCCTCGTGGGGCGCATGGACGGCACCTCGTTCGTCGACGTGACGAACCCGGCCAACCCCGTCGTGGTGGGGAACCTGCCCAGGACCGAAGGCATCCCGGGAACCTCCTGGCGCGACATGAAGGTGTACAGCGACCACGTGTTCGTGGTGTCGGACATCTCCGGGAACCACGGGATGCAGGTCTTCGACCTCACGCGCCTGCGCGAGTTCTCGGGAACCATGCTCACCTTCGACGAGGACGCCCACTACGACCGCATCAACAGCGTCCACAACATCGTTATCAACGAAGAGTCGGGCTTCGCCTACGCCGTGGGCAGCAGCGCCGGGGGCGACACCTGCGGCGGCGGGCTCCACATGATCGACATCCGGGATCCCAAGAATCCCACCTTCGCGGGATGCTTCGCCGACGCGAACACCGGGCGGTCGGGAACGGGGTACGTCCATGACGCGCAGTGCGTCATCTATCGTGGGCCCGACGAGGAGCACCGCGGCAAGGAGATCTGCTTCGGCGCGAACGAGAACGCCCTCAGCATCGCCGACGTGTCCGACAAGGAGAACCCGTTCGCGCTGTCGGTGGCCACCTACCCCAACATCGGCTACGCACACCAGGGTTGGCTCACCGAAGACCAGGCCTACTTCTTCATGGGCGACGAAACGGACGAGTTCCAGCTGGTCTCGAACACGCGCACCCTGATCTGGGACGTCAAGGACCTCGACGAACCCATCCTCGTCAAGCAGTTCCTCTCGGAGAACACCTCAAGCGACCACAACCTCTACATCGTGGGCGACCTGATGTTCCAGTCCAACTACAACAGCGGGCTGCGCGTCTTTGACGTTTCGGACCCGGAGAATCCCCGTGAGGTCGGCTTCTTCGACACGGTGCCGGGCCCGGACTCGCCGGCTATGCGCGGTTCGTGGAGTAACTACCCGTTCTTCAAGTCCGGCGTCGTGGTTGTGACGTCGATGGGGGAAGGGCTGTTCATCGTGAAGAAGAGGGGACGGACTCCCATCTCATGAGAGGTGACAACGTCTTGAAACGAGGATTGTCGATGCATAGCAAATGGATGCTGGGAGGACTCCTGCTGGCCGGGATTGGCGTAGGGGCGTGTACGGCCGATGAAGAGGCCCCGTCCAGCGAGCCGCCCCCGGCCGCCGAGCGCGTCTACGTCGCGAACCAGTCCTCGGCGAGCGTCTCGGTGATCGACGCGGGGTCCGGCGAGGTGGTCGCGACGATCGACGTGATGCAGTACGGGTTCGACGCCAACTCGCGTCCCCATCACACGGCGGTGGATCCAGACGGCGGGCACTGGTACGTGTCGCTGATCGGCGGGGGACACGTCCTGCGCTTCAACTCCGAGAACGAGCTGGTCGGCCGCGCGCCCTTCGAGACGCCGGGGTTGCTGGCCGTCGACCCGTCGTCCCGGAAGCTCTACGTGGGCCGCTCGATGATGGCGGTGAACCCCCCGCAGCGCATCGGCGTGATCCACCCGGCCGACATGGGCATCGAGGAGCTGGATGTTTTCTTCCCGCGCCCCCACGCCCTGGCCGTCGACCCGGGGACGGAACGCGTCTTTGCGGCTTCCCTGGTCGAGAATCGCTTCGCGGTCCTCAGCGAGAGTTCCGGCCAACTGGACCTCGTCAACGTCGACGGTCCCCCGCACACCTTCGTGCAGTTCGCCCTGTCCCCCGACCGCAGCCACCTCGTCGCGACGGCGCAGCTGACCGGGAAGCTCCTGGTCTTCGACGCCGCCGACCCCTCAGCCGGGCTCGTGGCCGAGGTGGACGTGGGCACGCAGCCGTGGCACCCCGTCTTCTCGCCCGACGGCGACCGGGTGTACTTCGGCGCCAAGGACGACGACGCGGTGATCGTGGTCGAGACCGACGGGTGGACCGTCGTACAGCGGATCACGGCGCCGGGGATTGTGGAGCCGCACGGGAGCGCCGTCACCGCCGACGGGCGCTACCTGTTCGTGTCGAACCGCAACCTGAAAGGCACCTACACGCCCAACCGCGAGGTGGAGAACAACGCGGACGTGGGCACTGTGGTGAAGATCGACACGGAGACGTACGAGGTCGTGCAGACGATCGAAGTGGGCGCCTATCCGGCAGGCATTTCGATTGGGCCGGCAGGGTAGGACGGTGTCGGTCGAGAACTCCGTGACGGGCCACGGCGTGCCTCGCGTGCGTTCCATCGCGCTCCTCTGCGGGCTCCTCGCCTTCGCCGCGGAAGGCGCGGCCGGCCAGTCACCCCCCGCAGACCCCCAGTGGGAACGGATCATCTACGGCATCGAGGTGCGCGACGAAGCTGGCGACCTCATCGACCACCCCTTCCTGGGCGGTTTCAACCTGCCGCGCCCGCAACTGGCTGACTCGGACGGCGATGGCGACCTCGACCTGTTCCTGCAGGAGCACTCCGACCGGATCATGTTCTTCCGCAACGAAGGTTCCGGCGCCAGCGAGTATCGCTGGGTGACCGACAACTTCGAGGGGCTCTCGGTGGGCGAATGGTACCGGTTCACCGACGTCGACCTGGACGGCGACCTCGACCTGCTGACCGAAGAGCCCTACAGCTACATCCGCTACTACCGCAACGACGGCGGTTCCGGGCCCGCCGCCTATGTCCTCGCGGCCGACACCCTGAAGGACGTCGCGGGCGAACCCATCTTCTCGGACCGCCAGAACATCCCCAACGCGGCCGACATCGACTGCGACGGCCAGCTGGACCTGCTCATCGGCCGCCTCACCGGAACCATCACCCGCTACGAGGCCGAGGACACCGACGAGAACGGGGTGCCCCGCTTCCGCCACATCACCGATTCCTTCCAGGACATCGAGATTGTGGCCGCCTTCCAGGGGCTCCGTCACGGGGCGAACACCATGGCGCTGGGAGACATCGACCAGGACGGCGACCACGACCTCTTTTGGGGCGACTTCTTCGAAGCCGGCCTCCTCTTCATCGAGAACACGGGGACCTGCGGCCGCCCGGTACTGCGCGGCACCCCGCAGCCCTTCCCCCCCGGCGACCCGGTCGCCACCTCGGGCTACAACGCCCCCGCCCTTGGCGACATCGACCTGGACGGCGATCTGGACCTCATCATGGGGGTCCTCGGCGGCGCATTCGGCCCGGCCCGCACCGCGGTCGAGAACCTCCACCAGTTCGTACAAGACGGCGATGGCAACTTCACGGCCGCCACCTCCCGCCTGATCCGCACCGTCGACCTGGGCAGCGAGTCGATCCCCGCCCTGACCGACCTGGACGGCGACGGCGACCTGGACCTCCTCGTCTCCAACAAGATCGAGCCGGAGGACTCCGAAACGGGCGCGCTCTACGTCTTCGAGAACACCGGATCCGCGACCGCTCCCGCCTTCCACGCGCGCGGCAAGGTCCCGAACCTCCCCATCGCATACCACTTCGCTCCCGCATTCGGCGACCTGGACGGCGACGGCGACGACGACATGCTGCTGGGCGAGTGGCGGGACCGGATGGCGTACTATCGGAACGACGGGCGTGGCATGTTCTCGCGCAACGATCTTCTGCCGCGCTGGACGCTGGTCGACTCCGCCGCCGCCACACTGACCCGCGGCCGCAACACGACTCCCACGCTGGGTGACCTGGACGGCGATGGCGACCTGGACCTCATCGTCGGCGAGTCGTCGGGCGCGCTCAACTACTATCGGAACGACGGCGGCCCCGGCGCCCCGGACTTCCAGCTCGTCTCGGACGAGTTCCAGGACATCGATGTTGGCCGCCGCAGCGTCCCCACCCTGGTCGACCTGGATGGCGACGGGGACCTCGATCTGGCGGTCGGGTCGGAGATTTCGGGTCTGCGGATCTATCTTAACGAGGGCACGCGTCGGGAGCCCGTCTTCGTCGAGACCGAGCCGTTCGGACCCGAGGTGCCCGCGTTTACGGCGCCGGCGTTTGCGGACATCGACGGTGACGGCGACCTTGATCTGGTGACGGGAGGGAATGGGGGCGGGCTGGTGGTCTACCTCGGAACGGGGGGGGTGCGCGGTGAATCTGGACGACATTCAGGCCGTGATCGACAGCGCCAAGGTGCGCGACGACGGAAAGCTGGAAGAGTTCATCCGGCGCATGTCGCCGACTTCGACCGACGAGGAGGTCGAAGATGCGGCCAACGTCGCCGTGGAGGTGGTCGAGATGGTGCCGATCGTGCTGGCCTGCGCGGCGCAGGCCGCCGAGCAGCACCGCCTGACGACGGTGGTCATGCCCATTCTGGACCACGCCGCGCGCTACTTCATCAACCCGGTGGACCTGATACCGGAGATGACCCAGGGAATGGCCGGACTTCTGGACGACACCTATCTGGCGTTCCGGATCCTGGAGAACCTGAACCGCGGGTCCCCACCGCTCATGGAGACCGATTTCGCCGTGCCACTGCGCTTCCTGCGGAGGCTCCTGGGAGAGGAGATCAGCCGGAAGCTGGACGCGGCGTCGATCTTCGCGCTTCAGGATGTCTCGACCCAGGTGAACCGGGCATGGGCCGAGATCGAGCATCACTCGTGAGGGCGGCCACGGTGCGAGGCGCCGGTTCCCGTTTGGCTGACCGTCCGGAACCGGTGGCGGAAACGACGCGCGGTCGAACGACGTAGGATGTGGAAAAACGGGGTTCGCCCCGAGAAAGGAACGAAAATGATAGCTGAGGCGATTGGGCTGGCAGCGGGAGTGTTCGGACACGTGAAGACCAAGGACTTCGTGCGCCGGAAGCTGCGGTACACGAAGGTCGCGGAGAAGTCGGCGAGCGGGATGGGCCTTGCTACGGGGGCGGTCGCAACCGTGTCGCTGGCCGCCATGCCGATTATTACGTTGCTGCCGGCGGTGATAGTGGGCGCGGGCATCGGCACAGGGGTGGCGTTCGGTATCAGGCAGGCGCGGGGGAAGTAGTTGGCGCCAACCCCCCTCGGAGCTCCACCGGCCAATGCAAACCAGGCAGCAGACAGCCCCGTGAGCCACGACAAACGCACCGTCCGGTCCTGGGTGCTCTACGACTTCGCGAACTCCATCTTCCCGGCGGTCGTCACGACCGCGGTGTTCCCGCTCTTCTACGTCAACGTCATTGTGGCGGACGACGGGGGGCTTGGAGACCTCTGGTTGACGCGCGCGGTGTCGCTTTCGGCCCTGGTGGTGGCGATCACATCTCCCCTGCTGGGGGCGATCGCCGACCGTAGCGGTGTACGCAAGAAGTTCTTCGCGTGCTACGTTGCCGTATGCCTCATCGGCGTGGCGCTGATGACGACGCTGGAGCCCGGAATGATCGTTGCCGGGTTCCTGTTCTTCGTGATCGCGAACGTCGGCTTCGAGAGCGCGGCGGTTTTCTACAACGCATACCTTCCGGACATCGTGCCGCCCGAACGTCTCGGCGAAGTGTCGGGGAGGGGGTTCGGATGGGGATACCTGGGATCGGCGCTCGGTCTGCTGCTGGTGCTGCCCTTCGGCATGCAGGAGCGGTACGACTTCATATGGCCCATTGTCATCGCCTTCTTCGTGCTCTTCGCGATCCCCGCGTTCCGAGTGCTGCCGCCGGACGGCCCAGGGCAGATGGGCGTCGGCCGGGCCGCTATCGTGGGGGTCAGGAAACTGAAGTCGATCGCGGCCGAGGTGTGGCGGATTCCGGACCTGCGAAGATTCCTCTTTGCGTACTTCTTCTACATCGACGGTGTCCTGACCATCATTGCCATGGCGGGAGTGATTGCGGGGCGGACGTTCGGGTTCACCACGCAGGGGGTCATCATCCTGTTCCTCATCGTGCAGTTCTCGGCGATGGCCGGGGCCCTCACCATGGCGAAGCCGACGGATCGCCTGGGGCCGAAGAAGGTGCTCACGGGGGTATTGATGATGTGGGTGGCCGCGGGCATCGCGGCGTACTTCATCCAGGGCCAGACCGCCTTCTACGTGCTGGCCATCGTCGCCGGCATCGGCCTGGGAACCGTACAGTCCGCCAGCCGCGCATTCATGGCGTCGCTGATTCCCGACGGGAGGGAAGCGCAGATGTTCGGTTTCTACGCGCTTTGCGGCAGGTCGTCTTCCGTACTCGGACCGCTCCTCTTCGGAATGGTCGTAGTCTGGGCCGGCGGGAACCAGCGGCCGGGCTTCCTGCTGCTGACGGGGTTCTTCCTGACCGGCCTGATTCTGCTGCAGAGGGTGCGTGACCCGAAAGCGCCCGGCGCGGAAGCAATTGCTGCATGACCATCGACGCCACCGAGAGACGCGCCGTTGTGCGCGAACGCTACGCCAGAGCCGCGACTACGGGGGACAGCTGCTGCGGTCCGTCCGACTGTGGAACCGCATCCCCGGACGCGGACGCCACTGCCGACGAAATCAGCTGCGCGGTAGGCTACGACGAGAGCGAAATCAGCCGCGTCCCCGAGGGGGCGAATCTGGGACTCGGGTGCGGGAACCCGGTCGCCCTCGCCTCGCTCGCGCCCGGCGAAACGGTGGTCGACCTGGGCGCCGGTGCCGGCTTCGACTGCTTCCTCGCCGCCGAGCGCGTCGGCCCGGCGGGCCGCGTCATCGGGGTGGACATGACCCCGGAGATGCTCGAACGGGCCCGCGCCAACGCGGCGAAGGGCGGATTCACCAACGTCGAGTTCCGCCTGGGCGAGATCGAGGCGCTGCCGGTGGCCGACGGCGTCGTGGATGTGATCATCTCCAACTGCGTCCTCAACCTCTCCGCCGACCGCCCGCGCGTGCTCGCCGAGGCGATGCGCGTGCTCAAGCCGGGGGGTCGCCTGATGATCTCGGACCTGCTTTCCGACCGGTCGGTGCCGGACTTCATCGCGGCCTCGAAGGAGTCGCTGGTGGGGTGCCTTCCCGTGCAGGTGGCGGAGTACGAGGCCGACCTGGTGGCCGCGGGTTTCGTGGAGGTCGCCGTGGAATTTGGGCGGCCCTATCCGGGGGAGCACATCGTGGGCGATCCGCGCGTGCAGGCAGTCATCAAGCGTGAACCGTGGCGGGAGGGGGAGGTGCGGGACTTCGTGGAATCGATCCACGGGGGGGCCATCGCGGCCGTGAAACCTGATCATCGAAAACTGAGCTGAACCGAAAGGAACGATCACTTGCGACACACAGCATTCATCGCGGCCGCGGCCGCCACACTTCTCAGCGGCTGCGCATCCGGCGGACCCGCCGCTCCCGGCGAGGCGCCCGCCGACAATCCGTTCAGGTACGGTGTCCCGACACCCCCCACGGCCACCTACCAGATGGCCGACACCATGACCACGATCATGACCATGCCCCAGGGCGAGATGGACATGGCCATCTCATCCGCCACCATGATCGATCTCACCTTCACCGCGGATTCCGGCGGCGTGCGCGCGACCGGCACGGTGTCGGACCACTCGTCGACGATGGCCAGTGGCATGATGGGCAACATCGAGATGGGCGGCGACGGCGTATCGGGCAATCTCGAGTTCGTGATCGGTCCGCTGGGCGAAGCGGAGATGGTCTCCACACCCGAAGTCCCCGGGGATGGTGTCATGCCGGCGATGCCCATCTCTTTCGACCCGCTGGCGCTGCTGCCCCGCTTCCCCGGCCGTCCGCTCGAACCTGGCGACACGTGGGCCGATACCGTGATCATTTCGGCGGAGGTGGGCGGGCTCGATCTGCCGGTTCCGGTTACCGGGACCTCGGAAACCACGACCATCTACACCTATGCACTCGTCGGAGACACCCTTGTCGATGGACGGACGCTCCAGAAGATCACCGTGAGCGGCGTGATGACCGAGCGGCCCTCCCTGGAGCAGGGCGGCGAACCGGTCGGCTCGGACATGATCAACACCGTGGAAGGGTACGTCCTCTGGGACTCCGAGCGCGGACTGGTGGCCGTCGCGGACCTGGTCCGGACCATAGATGGATCGGTGGATATGATGGGTTCGTCGATGTCGATGACGGGGGGTGGGGTGTTGAAGCTGCGGCTGGTGAACTGACGGGGGCGCGGCCACACCGCCCCCTTTCAAGCGGAATCCCGAGCAAGATGGAGCGCGAGCAGATGAACCTGGTGAAAAACATGAAGACGGTGTCCGGAATTGGCTTCCTGAGCCTGGCCCTCGTCGGCCTGCCGTGGGCGGACGCACACGCGCAGGGCTATGGAAGAGTGGTTGCGGTCGCCGGCGGCGAGGTGGTGGTCGGGCATCCGGGCTGTAGCGGGGTGGCCGGGGGCTGCGTCTACATCTACGCGAAGGACGGCGACGAATGGACGGAGACGGGCACCCTCATGAGTCCGGACGCCGCCGTCGGCGACGGGTTCGGGGCGGGCCTGGCCGCTTCGGGGGGACGCCTGCTGGTGGTCGCGGCGAATGCGGACAGTGGGGATGCCGGGCGCATCTACGTCTTCAACAGGACCGCCGACGGCTGGACCGCGGACGGCACGATCATGCCGGAAGGCCTTCCCGCGGGCGCGCTGCTGCGCAGTGTGGTGCTCCACGGGGATCTGGCTGCGGCCTCCGTCTCCCTGCGCCCGGAGCCGCCCGCGCGGCCGTCCGACGGACCGGTTCTCGTTTTTCGCGACACGGGCGACGGGTGGGTTCAGGAAGCCATGCTGGAGTCTCCCTTCGACCGGCGGTCGCGCTTCGGAAGCTCGCTCGCCCTGGGTGACGACATGCTGGTGATCGGTGCGTCCCGGGCCGGAGCGCTCGCGGGTGCGGCCTTCGTGTACGAGCCCGGCGCGGATGGCTGGAGTGTCGCCGGCGAGCTGACCAATCCTGACGGACCCGCTTCGTTCTTCGGTGCCGCGGTTGCCGTCGCGGGTGACCGCCTTCTCGTCTCGGCCGGCAACCCGACGACGCAGCCCGGCCGTGTCCTCGCCTTCGAGCGGGACGGCGAAGGGTGGGTCGAGAGCGGCCGCGTGCAAGCGCCCGACGGCGCCGCCCGGGACCGGTTCGGCTCCACCCTGATCACCGACGGCGTGACGGTCTGGGCGGGTGCCCCCGGTCTGGACGAACAACGGGGCGCGATCTACGAGATCGCCCTGGACGACACCGGCTGGGGCCCCGTCCAAAGGGTGCGCGGGGGCGCGGACGGCGGGTCGCAGCTGGGCGCCCGCCTCGCCCACGACGGTGGCGTGCTCGTCGCGGGCAACCCCGGGGCCGACAACGGCCTGGGTACCGCCTTCATCATGGACGGCGGCCCGGGCAACTGGTCCGAGGGTTCAACCGTCTTCAAGGATGTGGACGAGATCGAGGCGGTGCTGGGCGGCCAAATCGATTGCGCGGGGGGCGAAGCCACCGCCTTCGGCTGCAACGAGGTGGATCTCGTGGCCTACATGCCGGTCTCGCAGCTGGGTGGCGCGCGCGGGGTGCGCGTCAACGACATCTGGGGCTGGACCGACCCGGAGACCAACCGGGACTACGCCATCGTGGGGCGCAGCGACGGCACGTCGTTCGTGGACGTCACCGATCCGCCCAACCCCTTCCTCGTCGGTAATCTGCCCAGGACCGAAGGGGCGCCGAGCTCGAGCTGGCGGGACATGAAGGTCTACAGCGACCACGTCTTCGTAGTCTCCGACAACGCGCCCGGACATGGCGTGCAGGTCTTTGATCTCACGAGACTGAGAGAGTACGCCGGGGAGCCGCTCGCGCTCACCGAGGACGCGCTCTACGGCGAGGTCGGCAGCGTGCACAACATCGTGATCAACGAAGAGACGGGGTTCGCCTACGCGGTGGGTTCCAGTGGCGGCGGGGAGAGTTGCGGCGGCGGGCTCCACATGATCGACATCCGCGACCCGAAGAATCCCACCTTCGCGGGCTGCTTCGCCGACGCGAGGACGGGCCGCTCCGGCACGGGTTACTCCCACGACGCCCAGTGCGTCATCTACAGCGGCCCCGACGAGGAGCACCGCGGCAAGGAGATCTGCTTCGGCTCCAACGAGACCGCGCTGAGCATCTCCGACGTCACCGACAAGGAGAACCCGATCGCGCTGTCGATGGCCGAGTACCCCAACGTCGGCTACACCCACCAGGGATGGCTGACCGAGGACCAGGCCTGGTTCTACATGAACGACGAGACGGACGAGACCGGCGGCCAGGTGTCGAACACCCGCACCCTGATCTACGATGTCGCGGACCTCGACGACCCGATCCTGGTCAAGGAACACTTCTCCGAGAATACCTCCAGCGATCACAATCTGTACATCGTGGGCGACCTGATGTACCAGTCGAACTACAACAGCGGCCTGCGCGTGTTCGACATCGCCGACCGTGAGAACCCGCGGCCCGTGGGCTTCTTCGACACCGTCCCGGGCGAGGATTTCCCGTCGATGAACGGGTCGTGGAGCAACTACCCGTTCTTCAAGTCGGGGATCGTTGTGGTGACTTCGGGGGGTGAGGGGTTCTTCGTGGTGAAGTACCGGGGGAGGAGGCCGGTGTCGTAGGTAGTTGGCGAGTGCGCACCATTTATTGGTGCGTATAGGGGTTATTGTGGGGAACTGTGATCGCCGCGCACCGTTTTTCGTTGCGCAGACGACAAGCCGCTGATACATTCGCCGTATGACCCCTCCAGCCGCCCTCCCCGTGCCGACCCCCGATCGACGCACCGCCAGGGCCCAGAGTCATCTGAAGATGATCCGTAACGGGGTACGCTCCGACCGGGGGATCGCGACCGTCCTGGGAGTGTCGCATTCGCAGGTGTCGCGTTGGCGGGGGGGTCAGCGTCCGGACCGGGAGAACGCAGACCGCCTTGCCGGTACGGCGCTGGTGGTAGAGATGCTGCTCCGTTGGCTGGATACCGACATCGTCGAGGAGTGGCTGACCGGCGCGAACGCGCATCTCGGTGGGGCCACGCCGTCCTACTTCATCCAGCGAAGCCAACTGGCCAAGGTGGTGGGGGCGGTGGAAGCGGTGAAGACCGGTGTCTTCGCCTGAGCGGTCCCGCTGACCTTGGCCCGTTTCTGGCGCGTCATCCCCTGGGATCCCGACGTCAACGAGGGAAGCCTGTTCTCGCCGTCCTACATCCCCCCGACCACGGGCCGCGGACGCTTCGACCTGCCCGTGGCCTGTTCTCCCGTGCTCTACGTGGCCGAGTCACCGGAACACGCGATCGCCGAGGCCCTTCAGCCCTGGCGCAACCGGCCCCTGCGGAAACCGCACCTGCTGAGGGCCGGACGTCCCCTGGCGCTGGTCGGGGTGGATCTGGCGCCCGACAAGGCCTCTGACCTCGCCGACCTCTGCGATCCTGGTGTGCTCGGCCGCCTGGGTGTGAGCGCCGATCGGATGGCCTCCCGTGATCGGCGGCGGACCCGGCCGGTCGCGGCGTCGGTGTGGGACAGCGGCCACGCGGGGCTGAGGTGGTGGTCCGGCTTTCGGGGGGACTGGCACGGGGTCGTCCTTTTCACGGCCCGCGTGAAGCGGAGTCTGCGCTTCGGGAAACCGGAGGTGTTGTCGGCAGAGAGCGAGGCGTTGCGGGAGGCAGCCGCGGCCCTGGGAATGCCGCTGGCGATCTGAGGGGGACTATCCCCCCGCGCTCCTCTGCGGCGGACGGCACCGCGGCCACGTCCCCGGTGACCCATCCGTGCGTTGACCGGCAGCACGCTCGTAGTTCGCGATGAGTGACCGACCCGATAGCGGTCTCTATCGAACGGGTCGCAACAAGACCTCCGCCACGACCGGGTATTCACGGGCCCGGTTGCTGAGGAGAAAGACCGTGTCTCCCCTGAAGGCACCCAGGCTCCCGCGCAACGGACTTTCCGTATCCGTGATGATCTTCCTCATCTTCAAGGATCCGTCGTAGGTCCTGGCTTCAAGGACCACGGCGCCCGCCCGCCCGAAGATCATGCCTGTTGCGGTCACTTCCGCGGGGCCACCCGGCGTTGTGCCTCGAAACAGCGCCAGCGAACCGCCACACCTGACATCCGCCGACATGGTCCCCGCCTCGTCATCGTCCCTGAGGTCGGCAAGGGAGGTGAGGAAGTGGAATCTCTCGCTTCCTGAAGCGCCCGTCCCCACGCCCTCGAATACCCATTCATTCATGGTAACGATGGTCGGGTCGCTCCTCGATGGCTCGACGCACGTTGCCAAGTGCCTTATGACATTGTCGTCAAACCCCTTTGCCGACGTCTTGACCAGGACCTCCCGGGGATCGCCCGTCGTCCGGTCAAGCAATCCGACGGTCGCATATCCCGCAAACTCACGGGCCACGAGCAAGGTGGAGTCGTCCAGCACCTCCAGGTGAGAAATGGTCCCGATCGACTCTCCCGGGACATGCACGGGAATCCGCCTTGTTTCAACCCCTTCCGGACTCAACACGACGATCTGACCTCCCCCGTGCTCGTAGACGAAGAGCGAATCGGCCGCGGAGTCCAAAGCCCTTATCATGCCCTCGAACTCACCCGGCCCCTGCCCACACCCGCCCACGCGGCGCTGAAGCGTCCCGGCCGGCCGGTCGATGACGGCCAGGGAGCAGTCGGACCGGTCCACAACGACAAGGCTGCCATCACTGCGTACGGTGGCACCGGCCAGGACCCCGAAAGAGACCTCTCCCGACAAGCTTCCGTATTCCCTGATAAGGACCGCTTCCCATGCGGAGTCCGAAACAGCCGGTTCCGCGCGGACATCGCTCCACCCTTCGAACAGTTCGTCCAACTCGTGCTGCTGAAGCGCATCGGCGCACCCCGACACGGCCAGACAGACCACCAGTGAAGCGATTCGGGGTACTCGCGCTGAACCGATCATCAGCCTCTTCCTCTCTCGTCAACTACGTTGCCGACTCCGGGCCCCGGTACCAGGTCCCGGCTTCTCATCCTGATTGATGCCTCGCGGTCGAAGGTGTCTCGTCTCGCCACGCGCCCTACCACCACCACAGCGCCGGCGCGTCCATCTCCCTCGGCCAGATCTCCTTCAGCGTATCGCCCTCGTAGAGACGGCCATTCTTCATCACGTAGCGGATGGTGAGCGTATTGACGATGTCGTCGAGCGGGTTGCGGTCGAGCACCTGAAGGTCCGCCAGCTTTCCTACCTCGATCGATCCGATGTCGCGGCCGAACCCGATCGCCTCGGCCCCGTTGATCGTCGCGGCCCTCAGGATCTCCCATTCGGGCACGCCCCCCATCGCGTGCATCTCCAGCTCCCAGTGGAATCCGAGGCCCTCGAAGTCCCCGTGGCCGCCCATCGCGACCTTTACTCCGTCCTCGATCATCGTGCGAATCCCCTCCGCGTGCTGGACGAAGATGTACTGGCCGGAGGCGTACCAGTTCGATTGGCGCAGGGACGCCCGGTCGACATCGGCGTGCGGCATGAAGCGGCGGAGCTTGGGGTCGTCGTGGAAGTCCCTGCGGGTGAAGAAGTAGGTGCGTCCCTTCGGTCCGCCGAAGGTGGTGGTGAGGGTGGCCGTGTGCACCTGGCCCGTCAGCACCAGGAGTTGGGTCAGATCCCGGTAGACGGGGTAGATGGGCCAGCCGTGCCCCATCTCCGGGTACCCGTCGAGCGCATCGTTCACGTCCTTCTTCACATCGTAGTAGGGCTCGGTGACGGCTGTGACCTCCTTTTCCGCCGCCGCCTGCAGGAGCCACTGGAGCACGCGTCGTTCACCGGCCCCGTACTGCTTGATGTAGCGGGTGTTGTAGAAGTCGGCGTAGCGGGTGACCACGTCTCTCGCGTCGTCGAGGCTCGTGATGTTGTTGCCGCCGCTCAGGACGGGACCGGTGGCGTACATCCTCGAACCGATCATCTCTCCGGCCCTCAGCAGGTCGGAGTAGCCGAAGACGTCCGTGCCCGTCGACGGATCCCGAATCGTCGTGACCCCGTAGGCGAGCATGATCATGAAGGTCCAATCCCGGTCTCGCATGACCTCGCCTCGCCCGAAACCGCCGGCGTGTCCGTGGCTGTCGACATAGCCCGGAAGAATCGTCTTGCCGGAGACGTCGATGGAGCGGGCTCCCGCGGGGATCTCCACGCTTCCGCTGCTCCCCACGGCGACGATTCGGTTGTCGGTCACCACGATGTCGCCCCGCTCGATGACCTCGCGCCCGTTCATGGTGAGGATGCGGGCTCCGCGCAGGGCGACGGTCCCGCCGGGCTTGTCGGCCGGTACGCGCAGCACGACATCGGTGCGCGTCGTCGCAACCGAATCTTCCGCCGCGACGTCGTGGGTGAAAAAGGACCGCCCCAGCGAGTAGTGCACGCTCCCGGAATCGTGCGACCATCCAGGGAACATGGCCCCGATCGTCGTGAGCTTCTTCACCAGGACGGGTGCTCCGGCGGGACTGGCCACCGAGACGCTGATCCCGCTGACCCCGGGAAGCGTGACGAGGTAGGCCTGCGGCCCTCCGCCGCCCAGCGCGTATGCGTACTGCCGATTGGGCGAGATGAGAAGTTGCCGGACTCCGGAGACGGTCAGTTCGGTGCGCCGGTCATTCCCGTCCCACTCCATCGACTCGAGTCTGTCGCCGACGTTGACCCAGACCCGCGACGTGTCGTCGGTGAACTGCGGGGTGCCGCGACCCTTGGCAATCACCGTCGCGGAACCACCGGCGGCGGGAATCCACACAAGTTCCACGTCCCCGCCGAAGCTTCCCTGCGCCCGGTCGTAAAGCAAGTGCCGCACGGCCACGATGCGGCTGCCATCCGCGGAGTAGAGCGCCTTTTCGTAGAAGCCGGGCTCCTCGGTGAGCCGCTGGGGCGAGGCCGGCCCCGTCCCCGATGGCAAGGCCACACTCTGGACCGTCCCCTCCGGATTCGTTCCGCCCCGCCAGGTCACGTAGGCGATGTGACGGCCGTCCGGCGACCAGACCGGGTCGTGCTCGACCACTCCGGCGGCATCGGTGAGACGGTGGGGCACGCCTGACGGCAGATCCATCAGCCAGAGCTTGTTGAGGGCGGTGAAGACGAGCCTCGTCCCATCGGGAGAGGGGCGTGCGCCGCGGATCTGCTGGATTTCGACCGTGTCGTCCTCGATCCGGTAGTCGAAGCGGACCAGGGGTCCAGCGGGTAGCTCGACGTCCGCGGTGAAGGGGATTTCGGTCATCTCGCCCGAAGGCACCGCCATCCGCCGGATCTTCCCCCTGGCGTAGAGGATCAGCGCGTCGCCGTCCGGAGTGAAGGCCGAAGCGGGCATCAGGTCGCGCGAGAAGATCCCCTCCTGCTCGTCGCGCTGCACGTCGGTGTGCAACCAGCCCTCCTCCCCGGTCTCCAGATCGCGGATGCGGAGTCCCTGCCCATGATCGTAGCGCGCGCCGAACACGAGCCACCGGCCGTCCGGACTCACCACGGGGCGGAGCGCACCGCCCGCATTGCTCGCGACGGGCGTGGTCTCCCCGGTCTCCCGATCCAGGACGAGTATCCTCCATCCGCCGGGCCGGGGCTGACCGTCGGAGCTCACGTAGAGGTAGCGCGGGTCGGAGCCGAAAGCCGCTCCCAGGAGACTCGTCGTCTCACCCAGGTCGAGCTTGATCCCCCTTCCACCCCGCAGATCGTAGAGCATGATGTCGTAGGCACGCTGGTCGTACTGCCGCGAAGGAAAACCGCCACCCCTCGAACTGCCCTGCCCCTTCGACACGACGATGTGTCCGTCGGGCGTCCATTCCGGCGACTGGAAGCGGTTAGTCATCCCATTAGTCAGCATCTCGGGTTCGCTGCCGTCGGCGTTGGCGAGCCAGACGTTCTCGCCACCGTTGCGGTCGCTGACGAAGACGATCCGGTCACCGCCGGGGGAGAAGCGCGGCTGCGCATCGTAGGCGAGGCCGCTCGTGATGCGCGTGGCCGCGCCCCCGGAAACCGGGATCGTGTAGAGATCGCCCAGCAGTTCGAAGACGATCGTGCGCCCGTCCGGACTGACGTCCAGATCGATCCAGGTGCCCTCGTCGGTCGTGAACGCGATGGTTCGCGTGGTCTGGAGGGGGAGTGACGCGGCGGTGTCCGGGGGTGCCGCGGTCGTGTCCGGGTCGGTTTCCTGGGCCGACGCCGGTGCGGGGATCATGAGGGTGCATGCGAGCAGTCCGTGGATGAATCCGCGCGAGCACCGAGAGCGGCGAGACGCCGGGCTGCCGGGGGGGTTCTGCCCGCGGGCCGGACCCGCCGTGAGTCGGTGGTAGTGGCGCAACCGTATCATTCGCTCCTCTTTGGCCGAGTGGCTGTTGACACCCGTGAGTCTAGCAATCCGTGGATAAACCCGCGCGACTGCCGGGAGGATTTTGTCCGCGGGCTGCCTGGGGGGACCATAGGGATGGGGGACGGCTGGAGCAATCGCGGGAGGGCGCTGTTCCGGTCCCCCCCCGACGCGATATGTTGAACCGGAGCGACGCCAACGCGCGCTTCACGCAACCCGGACACCAACTCCAAAAGGAAGAGATGCACGAATGACCAGGAAGCGCCTGTCTCCGGTCACTATTGCCGCGATCGCGGTGCTATCCGCCGCCGCCTCCCTCGCTCCCCCCACCCCCACCCTCGCCCAGACCGCCACCACGCGCTTCTCCGACGACCTCTTCGGCAGCCTCCGCTACCGCTACGTCGGCCCCTCGCGCGGCGGCCGCGTCACGGCGGTCGCGGGCCACCGCGCCCACCCCTCCACCTTCTACATGGGTGCGACCGGCGGCGGCGTCTGGAAGACGACCGACCGCGGCCACAACTGGCGCAACATCTCCGACGGCTATTTCGGGACAGGCTCGATCGGCGCGATCCGGGTGGCGGACTCGAACCCGGACATCGTGTACGTGTCGACCGGGTCGGACGGGATCCGCAGCAACGTCATCATCGGTGACGGGGTCTACAAGTCCACCGATGCGGGCGAGACCTGGCAGCACCTCGGCCTGGAGCTCACCGGCAACAGCGGCGCGGTCCTCATCCACCCGGACAACCCCGACCTCGTCTACGTGGCCGCGATCGGCAACCCCTTCGCGCCCAACCCCGACCGCGGCGTCTACCGCAGCCGCGACGGCGGCGCGAACTGGGAGAACATCCTCTTCGTCTCGGACAGCACCGGCGCGGTCGACCTCGAGTTCGCCCCCGACGACCCGAACACCGTCTACGCCAGCATGTGGCGCGGCGAGCGCAAGCCCTGGACGATCATCTCGGGCGGGATGGAGGGCGGCATCTACATCTCGCGCGACGGCGGCGACACCTGGAACCAGGCTACCGACGGGCTCCCCACCGGCCTCCGCGGCAAGTCCGACCTGGCCGTCAGCTCCGGCGACCCCGACCGCGTCTACGCCCTCATCGAGGCGCCCCCCGACACCGGCGGCGTCTACCGCTCCGACGACCGGGGCGCCACCTGGCGTCAGGTCACCGATTTCCAGCCGATCCTCAACCGGCCCTTCTACTACATGAATCTGGAGGCGCACCCGACCGACCCCGACATTCTCTGGGGGATGGCCGAGGGCCACTGGATGAGCACGGACGGCGGCCGCAACTGGCAGCCCCGTCCCACCCCCCACGGCGACAACCACGACCTGTGGATCAACCCCGACAACCCGGACATCATGGTCCAGTCGAACGACGGCGGCGCCAACGTCTCGATCGACGGCGGCCAGACCTGGTCCACCCAGCTGAACCAGCCCACTGCCGAACTCTACCAGGTGGACGTGTCGGACGACTTCCCGTACCGCCTCTACGCCGGCCAACAGGACAATTCCACCATTTCCGTGCCCAGCCTGCCGGAACGCTCCGAGCCCGGCGGGCCGCAGTCCGCCTGGGAGTCGCACGGGGGCTGCGAAACCGGCCCGGTGGTCCCCAAACCCGGCGACCCGGACATCGTCTACGCCAACTGCAAGGGCCGTTTCGGGCTCTACAATCGCAGAACGGGACAGGAGCAGCACTACTACGTGGGCATGGCCAACCTGTACGGACACAATCCCAAGGACCTCGAATACCGTTTCCAGCGCGTCGTCCCCATCCACGTCTCGCCCCACGACCCGAACAAGGTCTACCACGGCTCGCAGTTCGTGCACGTCACCACCAACGGCGGCCAGCGCTGGGAGACCATCTCGCCCGACCTCACCGCCTTCACCCCGGAAACCCAGGTCGTTTCGGGACATCCGATCACCCTCGACGTGACCGGCGAGGAGCACTTCTCGGTCCTCTACGACATCCAGGAATCGGTGCTCGAGCCCGGCGTGATCTGGGCGGGCGCCAACGACGGCCCCGTGCACGTGACCCGCGACGGCGGCACCAGCTGGACCGACGTGACGCCCCCCGGGATCGATCCGTACGGGCGCGTGCAGACGATCGAAGTGTCCCATCACGACCCCGCGAAGGCCTATTTGGCCATTCTTCGTTACCAGCTGGGCGATTTCGCTCCATACACCTACCGCACCGAGGACTACGGCGCAACCTGGACCCGCATCACGACCGGCGAGAACGGCGTCCCGGACAACCATCCCGTGCGCGTGGTGCGCGAGGATCCCGACCGCGAGGGCCTGCTCTACCTGGGCACCGAGTTCGGGATGTTCATCTCCTTCGACGACGGCGGCAGCTGGCAGCCCTTCCAGCTGAACCTTCCGGTGACGCCCGTCACGGACATCAAGGTCGTGCACGGGGATTTGGTTTTGTCGACGATGGGCCGGGGTTTCTGGATCGTCGACAACCTCGCGCCGCTCCACGAACTGGACGACCGTGTAGCCAGCGCTAGCGCACACTTCTACCAGGTGCGCGACGTGTACAGGCTGCGTTACGGCGGAGGCTTCGGGGGGCGCGGCGGGGCCCGGCCGAGCTATCCGCAAGCTGGCGCCCGGATCGACTATACCCTCACCGACGCCGTGACCGGTCCGCTCACCCTGGACATCGTGGACGCGGAGGGCGTCCTGGTCCGCTCCATCTCGAACGAGGGGCCCGGCGAGTACACCGTCCCCGCCGAGCCGGGCATGCGCGAGTGGCGCCTGGAACGCTTCGGGACGCCGCGGCTGCCGGACGGCGCGGGCACGCACCGCTTCACCTGGGACCTGTCGCACCCGGGTCCGTGGGCCCCCAACCCGGGACGATCGGGGCGCGGTGGCCCCATGGTTCCGCCCGGGACATATACGGCGCGTCTGTCGGCCAGGGACTGGAGCGCGAGCCACACCTTCGAGGTCATGCTCGACCCGCGCGTCGCGGCCGAGGGGATCGACGAGGGGCTGGTGCGGCGTCAGGTGGACTTCGCGCTCGAGGTGCGCGATGCGCTGAGCGAGGCCAGGCTGGCGGTGCACCGGATCAACGAGGCGCGGGAGCGGGGCGGGGGTCGGCTCGCCGCCGAGATCGAGGCGGTGGAGAAGGAAATGGTCACGGAGCCGCGGCGCTATTCGCGTCCCATGCTGGTCGACCAGCTGCAGTACCTGTACGGCAACCTGACCCGTGCCGACCAGGAGCCGGGCGAGGACGCGGTGAGGCGGTACGACCAGTTGAATACGGTGTTGCAGGGGCATATTCGGACGCTGGAGCGGTTGCTGCGGGCGAATATTTCGGATGGTGGTGGGCCGGCTGCGGCGGGCGGGGCGGGTGACCCGGACGGGAGGTCGGCGGCCAGGCCGGTCGGCCCCGGGCGAATTCCGGGCGACTCCCGGCTTTCCACTGCGGGACGCTGAGCCCATGAATCTCGGGCTGAAGGGCAAGGTCGCCGTTGTAACCGGCGGCAGTCGCGGGCTCGGCTTCTACAGTGCGCGGGCGCTGGCTGCCGATGGCGCACGGCTCGCGATCTGTGCGCGGGGTGCCGAGGGGTTGGAGAGCGCCGCCGCGACATTGCGGCAGGGTGGAACCGAGGTGCTGACCGTCACCTGCGACATCGCGGCGGTGGACGGCGCGGACACGCTGATCGGCGCCGTGCGCGACCACTACGGCGCCCTCGACATCCTCGTCAACAACGTGGGCGGCAACCGTCGCGGCCAGTTCGAGGAGACCACCGACCAGGACTGGCTCGACATCATCGAGTTGAATGTGCTGGCGGGGTTCCGCGCCAGCCGCGGCGCCATCCCGATGATGCGCGAGCGGGGTGGCGGCTCGATCGTGTTCGTGTCATCGGTCTTCGGGCGAGAGAAGGGCGGGCCGGGACTGTCGATCTACAACACGACCAAGTCGGCTTTGATTTCGGCGGCCGGAATCATGGCACTTGAGCTGGCGAAGGACGGCATTCGCGTGAACTGCGTGGCGCCGGGGTCGATCCGGTTCCCGGGAGGCAGCTGGGACAAGCGGGTGAAGGCCGACCCGGACGGGATGCGGGCGTTTGTGAGGGCGAATCTGCCGCTCGGACGGTTCGGGCGGGGGGAGGAGGTGGGGGACGTGGTGGCGTTCCTGTCGTCGGAGCGGGCCAGCCTGATCACGGGTGCGTGTATCGCGGTGGACGGGGCGCAGGGGAGGTCGCTGGTGTAGCGCGACCTGTCACACGCGGCCAAATGTAAAGTGTGATTTACATTATGTAATGTAAAGATTACACGTCGATTCGACCCATCACATCCCCCAAACCGTGATCCGCTTCCCGTCCCAGGTGCGCTCTTCCCGGTAGATTCGGTCCTCCCAACTCGTCCCCTCGCGCATGTCGAAGACGACCAGGTGCCCGGCGTCCGCTCCTGACAAGTCCATGTAGCTCGCCGTCTGCTCCAGACCCTTCTCCACGGTTCGCTCCCTCCCCCCGCGGAGCAGCTTGCATTCCACGACGAACCGTCCCGGCCGCCCCGTTTCCGGCGGCCACACGACCAGAAGGTCCACCCTGCGGCTCCCCAGCGCGTACTCCCGGTCGATGCGGCCCGCACCGTTGACCACCCGGTGGAGAAAAGCCTGCAACACCAGTTGCGGTCCCGCCTCCCTGTAGTCCGCCCTCTCCACCCAGTGCTCCGAGTTCTCGCGGAAAAACTGCTGGAAGGCGGCCAGGAGCTTGTCGAGGTTCAGACCGCCATCGGCCTCGACGTACCAGGTGGTCTGCTGGGCAATCTCGTCCTCGAGCACCCAGGTCAGCTCCCTGGGCACCACTTCCTCGTAGATCGGGTTCGCGATACGGAGTGGCGGGCCCGGCGCGACCAGCCCCAGATCGCGCACGTATTCCCGGTCCCGGGCGGAGTATTTCGCGTCGCCACCGCTCAACAGGGGCTCGATGACCCGCCGCACGCGCGGCTCGCGCAATTTGTCGACGAGTTGGTCCAGGTGGGTCTCGCGGCGCAGGATCAACGCTTCGCGGGCGTCGTAGACATCTCGTTCGGCTATGGCGCGATCGCGAGGCCTGAGTCCTCCGTGCTCGAAGCACATCTCCATCGCCAGCGCGTTGACGAGCCACGGCTGGCCGCGGGTCTGCAACCACACCGCGTTCACCGCCTCGTTCGTAAACGCCTGGCCGGTGTCGGCGGTGTGCTGTCCCAGGAGCGCGTGCACTTCGGTCTCGCCAAAGTCGCCCAGGCGCAGTGACTTCGCCTTGATGTTGAAAGCACTGCCACCGGCGATGACCTGCTTCTCCGAGCTTGCGTGAATGCGGTAGTCACGCACGTCGCGCACGCCGCAGAGCACCACGTTCTGCGGGAAGCGTTCCGGGCGATTGACGTAGCCGGCGCGGAGCTGCCGCAGTACGGACACGAGCGAGTCGCCCACGAGTGCGTCGATCTCGTCGATGAGGAGAACCAGGGGTCTGGCGTCGGCCTTGGCCCAGAGAGTCAGGAACTTTCCCAGCGCGCTGTCCGGGCGCCTTGTGGTGTCGAGGGACTCCGCCGTTTGAGCAGTGGCGCTGTCCCCGAGGGTGTCTCGCGCTTCGCGTCCCAGTTCCTCGACGATGGAGCCGGTCGCCCTACCCACATCCTCGCGAGCCGTCTGCGCGGGCTCCACGTTGACGTAGGCGCAGCGGTATTCGCCTACGGAGCCGCCGTTGAGCAGGTCCCGCAGCGCCAGGAGCGCCGAGGTCTTGCCGGTCTGGCGGGGGGCGTGAAGCACGAAGTACTGCTCGCCGCGGATCAGCGCCAGGATCTCGGCCAGGTTCAGACGGCTCAGCGGGGGAATGCAGTAGTGCCTGTCGGGTCGGACCGGACCGGCGGTGTTGAATTCACGCATGCCTGGCAACTTCGCCCCTGGTCGGGAAGAGGGCAACGGATCGGGCGGGTCGGGATCGCCATTGCGGACCGCGCCCGCCGTGGTGACATTTCTCAAGCAGTCCGTGGATAAGGCCGCCCGGCATTGAACCGGGCAGCAGGAACCGGACGCCGGACCCGCGACCCACACCCGGAGCGGACCGCAAGCCATGAAGAAGAGGAGCCGGGCACCGAGCCCGTTCGGAATCGCGGCGCTGGATCTGTTCGCGTCGGCGCTGGGCGCCTTCATCCTGATTTCGGTCATCATCTTCCCGATGATCGGGGAGCCGGTGCCGGACATCCCGGCCCCGCCCGCTCCGATCGTCATGGCGGTTCCAACGCCCGATTCGGTCATATGCCCGGTGTGTCCCACGTGCCCGGTCGTTGCCGCCGTTATCGAGCCGATCGACTGCCCGGTGTGCCCCGCCTGCCCGGTTCCGGAACCCGTGCCGGAGACGATCTGTCCCGAAGTCGCGGTACCCGACCCCGTGGAGTGCCCGGTCTGCCCTCCGGTTCCTGCCCCGGTCATATGCCCGGAGCCCGCCCCCGCGCCGATCCAGGTGAACGCCCCGCACTTCCGCTTCCCCCACCTCGACATCATCATCGCGCTGGACATCACCAACAGCATGGGCGGGCAGGTCGCCGCGCTGAAGGGGGAGGTCGAGCAGCTCGCCGTCCTTCTGAACCGGATCTCGCCCAGCTTCGGCATCGGGATGGTGGCGTTCGGAGATCGCCGCTGGGAGAGCCCGCTGTTCCTGTTCCCGCTGCGGGAGCTCTCCGGCCCGACCTCGAACCGCAATGCGTTCCGCACGTTCGTGAACGGCCTTTCGGTGGGCATGGGAACCGGAAACGGCACCAACCCCGACCAGCCCGAGGCCTTCTACGATGCGCTTGCGGCGGCCTCCCGCATGACCTGGCGGCCAAGATCCGAGCGAAGGGTCATCGTGCTGGTGACCGACAACCCGGCGTACAGCGAGGAGATCGATCGATCCATACAGGTCGCGACCGGTATGGGGCGATCCGAAGGGCATCGCGTCTCCACTGTCTACGTCAAGACGGGGGGCACGAACAACCCCGCCACGGAAGAGTTCCTTCGAAGCGTCGCCGAGGCTGGCGGTGGCCAGTACGTTCGGGACGTGGGAGGCTCGCTGACGGTCAACCTGCTGCTTTCCCTGTTCTGACCGACCCTGCGTGCCGTCGGCGCCGACGCGGCCCCGCTACCCCCGGCTGGGACCCCGTTCCTCGTGCAGCCTGTTGGACAGATTGCCGAGGCAGTACTGGCCGATCCTGTTCAGCGCACCCTCCTCCTTCCCCTGCATGATGTGCATGGCGAACATCAGCACCGCCGATTGCAGAAGCGCGAGCAGGGTCGTGTAGAACGCAACCCCGAGGTCTCCCGTCACCTGCTCCATCATCTCGGGTCCGATCGATCCCTCCATGATGCTGGCCCCCGCGAACATGACCCCCGCGGTGCGCATCGCGAACGCGATACCCAGTACGGTTCCGACGAAGCCGAGTGTCGGTATCAGCCAGATGACGTAGCGCAGCATGTTGTACCGCAGCTCGATTTCGTGCTGGTAGAGCTCAAGCGACACGTTGATCATCGAGTTGACCTGGTCCACCGATCCACTGTTGCGAAACTGCAGAAGCGCGCCGGTCAGCAGACGCTGCAGCAGGTGCCGCCTCTCCGGGTCGGACTCGACCACCCGCTCGTAGATCGGGGTCAGGTCGCGTTTGTGCAGGATGGTCTCGTCGTCCTCGGGAAGCAGCCCGAGGAAGACCTGCTCGCCTTCCCGGCGGCCGGTCAAGTGACGCACCACCAGCTCTCCGGCAGCCACGCAGAACGCGAGCCACATCACGTTCTGTATGGTGAACGGGTAGGGGAAGATTCGGGTGTTCCTGTCGACCAGCAGTTCGGCGGCCATGCTGTCGTCGCCGGCCGGGAACACCCACGAAAGAGCCCCCACGAGGACGATCCCGACCAGCAGGGAGGCGAACAGGGTCACGGCCCGGAACGGTATCCGGTCGTCCCTCTCCGTGGGTCGCTGCGAGGTGTGCGCCCACTCCGAAGGCGTGCCCGCGTCGTCGCTCATGGCCGCCCGCACGCGGGAAGGTACACGCCGCCGAGCTGCGGATTGATGCCGGACTCGAAGCGCATCAGCGGCTCCGGTATGCATCCCGACAGGCGATTGTCGCGGAGGGTCAACCGCTTCAGGTTGGTCAGGTTGGCCAACTCGGGAGGAATTTGACCGGAAAGCTGGTTGCCGCTGAGGGCGAGGAGTTCGAGCCGCTGCAGTCTGCCCAGCTCGGGCGGGATCCGGCCGGCGATCTGAGTTCGGGACAGGCGCAGCCGCTTGAGACTCGTCAGGTTCCCGAGTTCGGGCGGGATCGTCCCGGTCAGGGGGTTGTTGTACAGGTGCAGGTCCTCAAGGCTGGCCAGCGCACCCAGCTCGGCCGGTATCTGGCCCGCCAGCTGATTGCCTTCGAGAAACAGCCCCTTGAGTTTGCGCAGCGAGCCCAGCTCGGCCGGAATCGCGCCGGACAGCCGGTTTCCACCCAGGTTGAGGAGATCCAGCTCCGTCAGGCTCGCGAGCCGCAGGGGAATCACGCCCGCCAGATTCCGTCCGTTGAGGTCGAGCCCAACGACGCTCTCGCCGCGTGACCGCACACCCGTCCAGGACCGCCGGTTCAGGGTGAGGCGCCAGTTCAGGTTGCCGGTGGTCCCGGCCAGATCGTTTTTCGCGGCGAGCAGCAGCTGGTCGTCAGTGAGGCGCTCTTCGGTCCGTCGCCGCGCCGCCTCCAGGAGATCGGCCTGTCGCTGCTCCCGTTCAGCCACCCGGTCGGCCGCGGCCCGGCGGGCCTCCTCTGCCAGGCGTTCCTGCTCTGCCTGGCGGGCTTCCTCCGCGAGACGCGCCTGTTCCGCCCGGCGGGCCTCGTCTGCCAGGCGTTCCTCTGCCTGGCGGGCTTCCTCGGCGAGCCGCTCCTGCTCCGCCCGGCGGGCCTCCTCTGCCCGGCGGGCATCCGCCGCAATCCGCTCCAACTCCCGGCGAGCTTCTTCCGCCAGACGCTCTTCCTCTGCCAGGCGGGCCTCCTCGGCGAGCCGACGCTCCTCCTCGCTCCGGGCGGCGTCGAGGCGGGCCCGTTCCGCCAGTCGCTCCTCCCGGGCGCTTTGATTTTCCTCGGCGATCCGCTCCACCTCGGCCTCCAGCTCCTCCTTGCGCCGCGCCGCCTCCGCCTGCGCCTCCGCCTCCCGGCCCAGCCCCAGCAATTCCGACAGGCTGGCGCGATCCAGGTACCCGGTGGCCTCGATTCCGCGGTTGGTCTGCCATTCGCGCAGTGCCTGCCGGGCTTCGGGTTCCAGCACGCCGTCGGCGTCCCCGGAGTAGTGGCCTTCGGCGAACAGTCCCAGTTCCACAAGCGCGAGGACATCGGCGCCAAGGCCGAGTTGCGTCTCCTGGGCGGCGGCGCGCTGCTCGGGCGTGAGGGTCCGGTTCCGCGCCAGAAAGACCATGACGGCCGCTACCGCCACGACCATGATGACGCCGACCGCATAGAAGAGACGACGACGGCCTGCCCCGGGGCGGCGCATCACCGGCTCCAGGCGAGACCGATCTCTGTACGGCCCGCGACGCGCCTGACGAACATGTCCGGCCCGGCCCCGGCAACGGGAATCCGCCGCGGCGCCGGCGACGCGGACACCCGCGAGATCGCCTCGATCTCGGACATCTTGCTCGACCCGAGCACCCAATCGACCGCGCCCCAGACGCCGAGCAAACTGCCCACACCGATGAACCACCGGTTCGCGGTTTCGGTGCGGTCCCGTCTGTGCACAGCGGACAGGTATTCCCACTCCGTTTCGTAGTCCGCCCGCTCCGGAACGCCCAGCCAGGGCAGCCACTTCACCGTCGCGTATGAGCCGCCCGCCATGATGGCGCCCCAGAGAAACCTCCGCTTCCCCGACCCGCGCCTCGCGCTGGCGTCCCCGTACTGCTCATCCAGGGCCGGGTCGGCCAATGCGGGGAGCTCACCTTCCATCGTCTCCATGTCTCGCCGTGCCAGGACATGGTCGGCGGCTCCCCAGGCGAGGAGGCCGGCACCGGCCAGCGTGACGGCGTTCCTGACGGTCCGCGCCTTGGAGTGCCTGTCAACCGCGGCCTGATGGGAGGCCGTGTCGGCATAGGCGCCCTCGTCCCCCGCCTCGAACACGACCTTGGTTGTAACAATGGCGATGGCGGCCAGCGTCCCTCCCCAGAGCCACCTCTTCAGGCCCGACGACCGACGCGCCTTCGATCTTGCGTATTGCGCGTGGATGTCCGGGATCCCGGACCCCGTCAACGAGGGCTGCGCGCCGGCGGACCCAGCTCCCACGACCTCGACTTCGGAGGCGAGAACATATCCGATCAGGTCGTCCTCGCCGGGCTGGCCCGGTATCGACACGATATGGTACGGACCGGACTCCCCGATCCAGTCCAGCGTCGCACCTTCCGCCAGATTGGCGATGACCGGGCTGGAATCGGACGGGTCGAGCCGCACCTCCGCGCCATTGCTGAGCGCCCTGACCTGTTGGGCCGAAGCGAGTCCGTGTCCGAGAGCGGGTGCCGCGAAGGGGACTCCGATGACAAGGACGGCTGCACCGACCAAGCCGTGCTTCAGCCAATTTCTCGTCACCATGACCAAAGCTAACCGGGGCGACGGCCTCCGTGGGAGTCCGGGCGACCCTACACGAACCTCACCAGCTTCACATCCAGCGTCCTGGTGTTCTCCGCAGCCCCCTTCCACTGCACCAGAATCGGGCTCTGGTACGTCCCCCAGCCGATCTCACCCGAACCGTCGCCGCTGCGGTCCAGCACCGGGAGGCTGAAGGCGCGCTTCATGCGCAGGAAGTGCGAGACCGGCAACGCCACGGCCCTGTTCACCACCCGCTCGACTACCGAGTCGCGGAGCCGCACCCGGTCGAGCACCTGGTTGAGGACCTGGACCGCGTCGAACTGCGCGAAGTTGATGGCCTTGGCCGGGATCGAGCGGGGATCGCGCAGGGCGTGCCGCACCTCCTTCCCGGTCCGGGCCATGAAGCGGAACGGGTTCCGGAGCGCGTTGCGCAGGTCGTAGTTCATGAGTAGCGGCTCGTACTCGTTGACCGTGAGGCCGGCGTGCTCCTCACCGTCAGGGAGCGATACGTCGAAGCGGCCGAACGAGACCTGGTGTTCCTTGACCATCTGCTGCAGTACGCCGAGGAAGCCGATGCCCGGGTCGCGCAGGTTCTGCGCATCGATCGGGTGGGGCGAGGACGGCACGCGAAGCCGCCGCCGCTCGACCTCCTCCTCGTGGTCGTAGGCGACCACCGTGGTGCGCCGGTGGCGGATTCCGCCCAGGTGCACGCCGTCCAGCTCCACGAACCAGACGGGCTCGGCACCGTTCAGTTCGTAGGAGGCCGAGTTGTGCAACCCGGCTCCGATGAAGGTGAGGTGGGAGTCGGCGTTCAGCGGCTCGTGTGCCCGCTGCTCCTCGGTGAGTTCGGTCCGCAGTGGCATGGAGTCATGCACATAGTCCGCACCGGGGGGGAAAAGTTCCTGGAAGAGCTGGAGATAGCCCTCGATGCCGTGGCCGTCGTGCTCCAGAAGCTCGGCCAGGCGCTGGTCCAGATACCCCGCGGTGGTGTGGTCCGAGATGTAGAACGAGCGGGTGTAACGGGTGAACTCGTCGCCGAACTCCTCGAGGAGCTTGCCGCGAACATCGATGAGTTGGACGCGCGTCGCGGGCTTGATCCGGAGGGTGGCGTGGAAGGGGCCCTTGGCGGCACGCGTGTGCCGGTCAATCAGTATCAACGTGCAGCCTTGTGGTTGAGGGCCTCGCTGTCGTGTCGCAGTCCGGACAGGAACCCGCCCGAATGCCGGGGGGATTCCTTCCGCGGGTAGGCAAGCTACGGACTACCAATCTGGCAAGTTGGCGTGGAGACGCCAAGTAGGACAGGGCGCCGCGGGAAACGGCAGTCCCTGTCTTCAGCTCTCCAGCGCGCCGTAGAGCACGGCCCGCAGCTTCGCGTGGTCGTCGACCGGACGGAAGCTGCTGATCTGGGTGAAGTAGACGACCACCATGCGCTCGGCCGGATCGACCCAGTAGGTCGTGTGGTAGGCCCCGCCCCAGCCGTAGTCGCCGACGGAGCCGGGCTGGCCGGCGGCGCCCAGGTCGAGGCGGACCTGGAACCCCAGGCCGAAGCCGCTTGCGCCGCCCATGAGATCCCCCACGTGATTGGCGGTCATGAGCGCCACGCTCGCGGGCGACAGGATGTGCGCGTCGCCGAGAGTGCCGCCGTTCAGCATCATCTGGAGGAAGCGGGCGTAGTCGCGGGCGGTGGAGAGCAGGCCCGCGCCGCCGGAAAAGCTCTGCCGGGGCCCGTTCACGTACTCTCCCTGCGTGTTCATCCCGGGACCTTCGGGGGAGAGGATCAGGTCGCCTTCGCGGTTGTGGCCGTGAACGGCGGCCAGCCGGCTCTCCTTGCCGGGAGGCAGATAGAAGTGCGTGTCGCGCATGTCGAGGGGTTCGAAGATGCGGGAGCGGAGGAAGTCGTCCAGCGTCTGTCCCGAGACCTCTTCGACGAGCGCCCCCAGGATGTCGGTGGCGTAGCCGTAGACGAAACGCTCCCCGGGGTGCGCCTGGAAGGGCAGCGCTCCCATTCGGTCGATGGTGGCGCGCAGGGGCTCGTCGCGGTGCGCGAAGTACCAGCCGGTGATGCCGGCCTCCGCCCAGCGATCGCCGCCGGGGCCGTATCCGTACCCGATGCCTGCCGTGTGGGTAAGGAGGTCGCGAATGGTGACGGGACGGTTGGCAGGCACCACGTCGTAGCCGCCGTCCTCGCGGGGCACGGCCACCGTGGTGGAATCGAAGGCGGGGAGATGGCTGCCGAGCCGGTCGCTGATCAGGAGCGCTCCATCCTCCTGCAGCATCATCACGGCCACGCTCACGATCGCCTTGGACTGCGAAGCGATGCGAAAGATGGCGTCGGTCGTGAGGGGTGTGCCCGCGACCGCGTCGCTATGGCCGACCGCCTTCTCGTAGGCGACCGCCCCGTCGCGCAGAACCATGACCACGGCGCCGGGAAGGCTGCCGCTGGTGACGTAGCCTTCCAGTACCGTGCCGAGTTGCTCGAGGCGCTCGGGTGCGAAGCCGGCGTCGGCGGGGGCCACGCGTTGCAGCTCCCCGGTTGGGGGTGCGCCGCACGCGAGGGCGGCGGTGAGGAGGAGGGCGGTGGTCCAACGTGTGGAGGACGAGGCGAAGCGCATGAGTTTGCCCCTGGGGCTGGAGAAGCGTTGACCGCCAAGCTAGACTTGGCCGCCCCTTATCACAACGAACCCGCCCATCCCAGGGAAAACGTCCATGTCGCAAGCCGCGGATCTCGTCACCCAGCTGGAAACTTCCCACAAGTACATCAAGAGTACGATTTCGATCTTCGAGGAGGGGGACGCCGGGTTCGCCCCGCAGCCTGAACTCTACACGGTCGCCGGCCACATCGCCCACGCCGCGGACTCGGTCGAATGGTTCGTCGAGGGCGCCTTCGGGAAGGGGTGGAACATGGATTTCGAGGGCCTGATCGCCGCGGCCAGGGCGGTTGAGACGCTGGAAGAGGCCAGCGCGTGGCTCGACCGAGCGTTCGAGAAGGCCATCGCGACCTTCAGGGCGGCCTCCGACGAGGACCTCGCCGCGACGATCGCGGACGAGCGCATCATGCGGGGCGCGCCCCGTTCCGCCATTGTCGGGCCCATCGTGGATCACACGGCGCATCATCGCGGAGCGCTCACGGTGTATGCGCGGCTTCTGGGGAAGGCGCCCAGGATGATCTACGGGTGACCTGCGGGGGCAGCCCCCTTTGGCGGCGTCGCCGGACGTTTCGGCGCGGCTGCTGTGAAGTTGACCAAGTGGTTAGTCAAGTCAGAAGAGCAGGTGCCCGATCACCGCGCAGACCGGTACCGTGATCACCGTCCGCAGCAGGAAGACCAGGAACAGATCCAGCAGGCTGACCGGCAGCTTCGACTTGAGCAGATAGGCGCCCACCTCCGACATGTAGACCAGTTGCGTCACCGAGGCGCAGGCGATCACGAAGCGGGTGACGTCGCTCTCGATCGACTGTCCGAGAATGACCGGCAGGAACTGGTCGGCGAAGCCCACCAGGAGCGCGGGGGCCGCGGCGGTCGCCTCGGGGAGTTGCAGAAGTCGGGCAAACGGCACCAGCGGGTAGGACAGCCAGGTGAAGACGGGGGTGTGGTTGGCGATGGCCAGGGCGAAGGTTCCGATCACCATGACCAGCGGCAGCAGGCCGAACCAGATATCGAAGGTGGTGCGCAGGCCCTGCCGGGCCAGGGCGCGGGGGCCGGGCGCTCCCGCCGCCCGCTCCGTGGCCAATTCCAGGCCCTGCGACAGCACGCCGGGTTGCGGTTGCCCACTCGGCCCCGGGGCTGTGGCCGCGTGTCCGTCTGCCCGTTGAGGACCTTGCGAGAGTTGGCCGCGATCCAGGTCGATCGGTCGTTCAGGCGCGCGTCCCGTGGCCGCGAAACGGTCCGCCTTTCGCGACAGCGGCGGGATGCGCGGTATGATCACCGCCGCCACCATGCCGCTCGCGATCACGGCCCCGTACAGCGCGAGGAAGTGTTCGCCCACCCCCGCGAAGTCGGCCACCACCTTGGCGAACGCGACCGACACGACCGAGAAGTTGAGCGCGATGACCAGCGCCTCCCTCTCGGTGTAGTGGCCGCGCTCGTACTCTTCGGTAGTGATCACGAGCCCGACAATCGACGAGCCGAACCACGAGGCCGCTCCATCCACCGCCGCCCTGCCGGGAAGCCGGAACAGGGGCCGAAAAACGCGCCGCGCCAGCGTGCCGATGAACTCCATGAGCCCGTAGGCGGTGAGAAGCGGCAGCAGGAACGACGCGAAAACGAAGACGACCACGATCACCGTCATGAGATCGTTCAGGATCACCCCGCCGGTGTCCGCCGAGGTGATCCAGGCGGGACCGGTCCCGAAGAGGATCATGCACGCGACGACCGCGGCCACGACGGAGGCCGTGGATGCCGCGAGGACCGCTCCGATTCCGTCCGGCTTGCGCGACCATCGCGGCCGGGCCAGGGCAACGAACACCGAGAGTGCCGCCGAGATACACACGATGCGCACCACATTCGTGGGCAGCGAGTCGCCCAGGAGTGACTTGGCCGCGTCCGTCAGGATCCCCAGCCCGATGTTGACGCCGTCCGCGGTGGGGTAGGGGACGAGGAAGATCGCCACGCCGAGCAGCGAGGGGAGGGCGAAACGGAGGGTGCGCATGGGCGGGAAGGTAGGCGCGAGGTCCGGGGGGTGCCATCGGAGTGCCAACGCGGGGTCGCTTCGCCGACGTGGACCGAGGTGGTCGTCCCGCGTGGTCGTCCCGCGTCTCGCCAGCCACCGTCAATCGTGCGAGGTTTTATCCGCCTGTGGACGAATCGCGGCTCGAAAGCCGGAGGATCTCCGCGGGTTGATGGGCCGGGAAAGACGGTGCGGGGGACCTTTCACTACTGCCACGGAGCCCGAACACGTTGATTTCTCTCGCGGGAAAGACGGCCATCGTGACCGGCGCCGCCAGGGGGATCGGTGCCGCCTGCGCCCGCGCCTTCGCAGAGCACGGGGCGAACGTGGTCCTGGGGGATGCAATCGAGGACCTGTGCACGGAGACCGCCCGAAGCATCGCGGCCGACACCGGCGCGGCCACCGTGGCCGTGCGCGCCGACGTGAGCGACCCGGATGACTGCGCCGCCCTGCTCGCCGCCTGCACGGACCGCTTCGGCGGCTGCGACATCCTCCTCAACAACGCCGGGATCATCGTTTCGGGCTCGATCCTGGACGCCGCGGTCGAGGATTTCGATCGCGTGCTGGCCGTGAACCTGCGCGGTTCGTTCCTGCTTGGCCGGCTGGTCGCGCGGCACATGGTCGAGCGCGGGAACGGAGGGTGCATCATCAACATGTCCTCGACCAACGCCGTGGTGACGATCCCCGAACAGCTCGCCTACGCGGCCTCGAAGGGCGGCGTCGCACAGATGACGAAGGCGATGGCGATGGCCCTCGCGCCGCACGACATCCGCGTCAACGCGATCGGTCCCGGGACGATCCTGACCGACATGCTCAAGGTGGTGATCGCCAACGACGAGGCGCGGCGCACGATCCTCTCGCGCACTCCAATGGGCCGGATTGGCGACCCGGCGGAGGTGGCGACCGTGGCCGTCTTCCTCGCCTCGGACTACGCGTCGTACATCACCGGAGACACGATCTACCCGGATGGCGGGCGGCTTTCGCTCAACTACACCGTGCCGCTGCGGGAAGATGGCGCGCAGGGCCATTGACATGCCCGCCCGCCTCGCCATCGACATCGGCGGCACCTTCACCGACGTGGCCCTCGAGACCGGGCAGCACCTTGTCGCCACCAAGGTTCTCACCACCCACGCCGCACCCGAACGGGGCGTCCTCGACGGAGTCGCCAAGGTCCTCGAAATGGCGTCGGTCCCCCCCTCCGCCGTGCGGCTCGTCATCCACGGCACCACCCTCGCCACCAACGCCATCATCGAGCGCAAGGGAGCGCGCACCGCGCTGATCGTCACCGAGGGACACCGCGACGCCCTCGAGATGGCGCACGAAAACCGCTTCGAGCAGTACGACATCAGCGTCGACCGCCCACCCCCCCTCGTCCCCCGCCGCCTCCGCCTCCCCGTCCGGGAACGCGTCGACCGCCGCGGCCGCGTCCTCGTCCCCCTCGACGAGGACACCGTCCACGCCCTCCTCCCCGTCCTCGACGAGCACGGCGTCGAATCCGTCGCCGTCGGCCTCATCCACGGCTACGCCAACCCCGCCCACGAACAGCGCATTGGCGAAATCCTCGCCGCCGAACGCCCCGACCTCGCCGTCACCCTCGCCTCCGCCGTATGCCCCGAGGTGCGCGAATACGAACGCCTCTCCACCGCGTGCGCCAACGCCTACGTCCAACCCCTCATGGCCCGCTACCTCACGGGTCTCGCGGCCTCGCTGCGGGAGCGCGGATTCGCCTGCCCCTTCTTCCTCATGACCTCCGGCGGCGGCCTCACCACCCTCGACACCGCGGTCACGGCCCCGATTCGCCTCGTGGAATCGGGCCCGGCAGGAGGCGCGATCCTGGCCAGCCACCTGGCCCGCACCCTCGACCTGGGCGACGTGCTCTCCTTCGACATGGGCGGCACCACGGCCAAGCTCTGCATGATCGACGGGGGCGAACCGCTCCACTCGCGCACCTTCGAGGTAGCCCGCAGCTACCGCTTCAAGCAGGGCAGCGGGCTCCCCGTGCGCATTCCGGTGATCGAGATGGTCGAAATCGGGGCGGGGGGCGGGTCAATAGCTGGAGTGGACGACATGGACCGCATCCACGTGGGGCCCGAGAGCGCGGGGTCGGAGCCGGGTCCGGCGGCGTACGGGCGGGGTGGCAAGGACCCCACCGTGACCGATGCGGACGTGGTGCTGGGCCGGATCGATCCGGAGCTGTTCGCAGGCGGCGGGATCGGGCTGGACCGGGGGAGGGCGGAGGCCGTGATCGAAAGTCGGGTGGGGACGAAGCTGGGGCTCGACGCGCGCGTGGCCGCGCTGGGGGTGAGCGAAATGGTGGACGAGAACATGTCCAACGCCGCGCGTACCCACGCCATCGAGTGGGGGAAGGGGCTCGGTGGGCGCACCGTGATCGCCTTCGGGGGATCGGCGCCGATCCACGCGGCCCGCCTGGCGGACAAGCTGGAGCTGGACCGGTTCCTGGTGCCGGGCGATGCGGGGGTGGGTTCGGCGGTGGGGTTCCTGCTGGCGCCGATTTCGTACGAGGTCGTGCGGAGCCGGTACATGCGGTTGTCGCGCTACGATTCCGGGCAAGTGCGCGAGGTGCTGGACGGGATGAGGGGGGAGGCGGTGGCAATGGTGGGGGAGGGGGCTCCGGGCGCGGCCACGACCGAGCGGGCCCACGCCTACATGCGCTACGTGGGACAGGGGCACGAGATCGGCGTGGAGCTGCCGCGCGAGGTGGTGGGGGGCGGGGAGGAGGGGAGGTCGGAAGCGAACTCGGAAGTGGACTCTGAAGCGAGGTCTGAAGGAGACTCGGAAGCGGTCAGCGCGCTAAAGGGGGCCTTCAACCGTGCGTACGAAGCCGTGTACGGGCGCACGATACCCGGTCTGGACATCGAGGTCCTGAGCTGGACGCTGGCTGTCTCGGCTCCAGCGCGGGCCCCCGCAGACTCGGCCGAGGCCGCAGGTGTCCTGGACGGCAGGTTGGCAGAGCCCGGAGGTCCTGCTGCCGCCTCTGGCCTCGAGCCCGCGGATCCCGGGGATCCAGCGAACGCGCTCGTCGGCGGCACCTCCGATCCCGGGCACACCTCGCACGCCGTCGCCGGTCCCGGCGAGCACGCGAGTCCTGCGGCACCCCAGGCGTCCCGTCCCCCTCCGACCGCCTGGACCCGGCTATTCGAGGGAGCGGAGGAAGGACTCGTCCGCGCCGCGGTCCACCTGCGGCCGGAACTTGCCATCGGCGACCACGTCACCGGCCCCGCCCTGATCGCCGAAGAACAGACCACCACCGTCGTCCCCGCCGGCTGGCACGCCACCGTCCTTGCCGGCGGCCATCTCCTCGCCGAACGCCGCGCTCGCCCGACGGCCCGCACCGCCGTCTCCGCCCTGCAGGACCAGATCATGTGGAGCCGCCTCCTCTCGGTCGTCGAGGAACAGGCCCGCACCCTCGTACGCACCGCCTTCTCCACCCCCGTGCGCGAGGCAGGCGACCTCTCCGCAGGCGTCTTCGACCTCTCCGGCCGCATGCTGGCCCAGGCTGTTACGGGAACACCTGGCCACGTCAACGCCATGGCCGCCTCGGTGGGCTTCTTCCTCCGCGACCACCCCATAGAGACCCTGGCCGAAGGCGATGTCCTCGTCACCAACGACCCCTGGGAAGGCACCGGCCACCTCAACGACTTCACCGTCGTCACCCCGACCTTCCGCGACGGCCGCCCGGTCGCGCTCTTCGCCGCCACCAGCCATATCGCCGACGTGGGCGGGCGCGGCTTCGGCGCCGACGCGAACCAGGTCTTCGAAGAGGGCATCCGCATCCCCATCGGCCACCTCATCCGTGCCGGCCGGGTCGACGAGACCCTCATGCGCATGGTGCGCGCCAACGTTCGCGAACCCGACGTGGCCCAGGGCGACCTCTACTCGCTGGCGGCATGCAACCGCACGGGCGGCGAGCGCCTCATCGCCATGATGAAGGAGTTCGGGCTGGATTCGCTCGACGGACTGGCCGAGATGATCCTCACGGCATCGCGCCGCGCCATGCTCGAGCGGATCCGCGCTCTCAAACCCGGCACCTACCGCCACAGCATGACCATCGACGGCTACGACCGCGACCTCGAGCTGGTGTGCGCTCTCACCGTCTCGCGCGACGGCATCCGCATCGACTTCACCGGCACGTCCCCCATGTCGCCCTACGGAATCAACGTCCCCGAGACATACACGCGGGCGTACGGCTCCTTCGGGGTCCGCTGCGTGGTCGGCTCGGATGTCCCCAACAACGCCGGTTCGCTCGGCACGATCGAGGTCACGGCGCCGTCCGGCTGCCTCCTCAACGCGCCCCCGCCCGCCGCCGTCTCGGCCCGCCATTCGATCGGGCAGATGCTTCCCGACGTGGTGCTCGGCTGTCTGGGTCAGGCCATGCCCCCCGGTTCGGTCCCGGCCGAGGGGGCGTCGTGTCTCTGGAACCCGGTCTTCATGGGCGGGCCGGGGCTCACGGGGACGTACCCGTACGGGGAATCGGAGGCTTTCGTGGTCAACCCGTTCCACACGGGGGGCACGGGGGCGCGGCCGGGGAAGGACGGGCTGAGCGCGACGTCGTTCCCGTCGGGGGTGAGGAGCACGCCGATCGAGATCACCGAGACGGT
>LXNI01000393.1_pt1 | contig 51951 bp, 38 predicted proteins | sample 809091 | NCBI WGS metagenome assembly LXNI01 (sample SAMN04870527, study PRJNA318959) | sponge metagenome | biome: 01000161; feature: marine sponge reef; material: water | host: Sarcotragus foetidus | place: Greece: Milos, Mediterranean Sea | collected 2013-05-29 | depth 5-7 m
CGACTCCTTCCGGTACGTCCGCGGGCAACTCTGCCACCCAGATCACGGTACCCTTCCCAAACAACGGCCCCAGATCCCGCTCTCAGAACCCTACTCGGCCACCGTGTGAGAAATGCGGGCTAGTTCGATTCGACCCGCAGATCAAGCGTCTGCACGGGGGCCTCGGAAGGGATAACCACAGTCTCCCCGTGCAATTCGGCCAGGTCCCACAGCGACTCTTCCTGTAACGCATCGAGTTCGGCTTCCGAATCGAAGCCGACTACCGATACCCGCACGTCGACGTCCACCGGAACCCAGCAAGCCAGGTAACGTCCATTGCGGTCGGTCGAGAACACGGCGCCGCCATACGCGACCCTTACTGCGTTGCCCGCCGAAGATGGCTGCTTGAGCTGGCTGATGTCGAACGACCGCAACAGAACGCGGACCATTGCGCCCGCTATAGCTTCTCCCGCGCTGTCGGTGACCCTTCCCATCAGGATACCGTCGTTCGCAAAACTGTCACCGTGGGCGGTGGTTGTGCTCTCTTCCGACCGCTCGGCATCGCTGCAGAGACTGTAGCCAATCCTCGTCATGGCAGGTGCGACAAAGTTGATCTGCGCCGGTGTCGTCGCTCCTTCCACCACCTCTACCTCGAAGGGTTCGGGGACGTAGGAGTAGGGTTCCAGGTAAGGGTGCGAGAACGTCACGGAATAGACGCCCGGCTCCAGGTGGACCAGCTCGAATCTGCCGTCCCTCGAAGTGACGGCCTCGTTTGCCAGCCCCTCGATGTATACTCTTGCTCCGGCGAGACCGACCTGCAGGCTGTCGAACACCACCCCGGCAATCCGGCCTCCCAAGTCCGCCTCCAGCACCGTGCCCTCGTTCCCGTGCACCCGCAGCACGTCACCCCCGTGGACGGAGATCCCGTCCAGCACCGGTTCGGCCCGTCGGGTGAGGGGGTTGGTGGTCATCCGTGCACGCGGCACCCTGATCCGCCACGAGTCGACGATCCAGGTGCCGTTGGGAAGCGCCTGGAACTCCACGGTGCCCCCGGTCGCAGCGGATAGAAGCGCGTCCGGCAGCCCGAGGTTCTCGTAGTAGAAGTCCAGCCGCCTGAGTTCCGAGGTGCCCGGATCGATCCAGAGCGTGCCGGAGATCTCGGCGAGGTTGCGGCCGCCCACGGGTTGGAAGGCAAGGCCGACCAGGCCCGGTGCGCGATTGTTGTCGCGTCTGACCCGAAAGCAGTGCGTGTCGAGAAACTCGTCGGACAGCAAGACCGCCGCGTCGGGAGCCCAATAGACCGATTCCGATGGGGTCAGCTGGGCGAACCCATCCTTCATGAGCTCTGCAGCCGGAAGCGAAACGTACGGCGCACTCCGGTAGCCCCCGCCATAGGTCCGGTCCTCCGAGATGACTCTGCGGTTCTCGCGATCCATCTGGCGCTCGATGCTCATCATCTCGTAGCGGTAGTAGCCTCTCTCCTGGGTCCACGCTGCCGCCTCCAGCGCCTTCCGTGCCTCGTCCCAGACCCGCGCCACCGCGAGCCCCTCCGCAGGGCGCACGCGGCAGCGGCGTTCACCCTCTGCTTCGATTCCGGCCAGCGAAATCGCTTCGACGCGCGCGACGAGATCGACCACAATCGTATCCCCGGCGGCGATCTCGAAGTAGCCCGAGTAGGTTGTGGCGTATCCGATCCGTTCGGCCCTGACCCTGTATCGGCCCGGCGCCGCCGTCAACTGATACAGCCCGCTCTCCCGCGTCAGGTTCCGGTCGAGTTGCCGGTCGCGGTCATCCACGAGGCTCATCATCGCGCTGCCCAGGGCGGTCGACCCGTCACTGTCCAGAAGCCTGCCGCGCACGACCTGGCCGTCCGCCACTGGCGCGTTGATGCCCATGAGGAATACGCAGAAGGAAAAGCCGATCGCGCCCCGTGCCCGGAAGACCCGCACTACATACCCCCCAGCTGTTGGTTCTGTGGAATGCAAGGTAGACGCCGGTGTCGCTGAAGGGCCAATCCCTGGCACCAGGAGTCTTCGCGCGCGGCCCCTTCTGGCAGAGCCGAATCCCGCCGTCTCTCGTGGCGAATGTGCTCGCCAACCGTGCCGATTCTTGCTGTTTTCATGCTCTTCCTTGCCCACTTTTCGCTTCAGCTCCACAAATCGATTGGCTCGCAGAACTAAAGGGGGGTAGTTGTGTAAAAGGCTGATGGACCCGATAACGGAGGATAGGTCTATGGCTACTTTGGGGAGCTACCGAAAGGCGAAATACACCACAGGCACCCGGCTTGGCACGAGCATCGGCCGGGGCTGGAAGGGGCTCTTGGCCGAACGCTGGACCCACTCTGCAGGCGATCTCGGTGAGGTTCAGGTGCGCGATACGGAAGTCATCGTCATGCTTCAGGGCCGCTTGCACGTCAGACGGCGCGGCGATGGCCACCTGCAGCATTGCAATGCGGTCCCGGGCACGATCTGGCTTTGCCCCAACGGGGTCGAGGAAGACATGATCCGCCTCTACGGTGAGGTCACGGAGAGCATTCACCTCTTCCTGCCCGCCTTGCCGCTGTCGCAAACCGTGATCGAGGAAACCGGTGTCGATCCCGACGCCGTCAACCTCCATTACCAAGGCGGTTTTCGCGATCCCCTGATAGAGCAGATTGCGTGGGCGATCCGTTCCGAGATGACCGATCCGGCGCCGGCCGGAAAGATGCTGGTCGAGACCCTGACCGCCGCGCTCGCGGTTCATGTGGTCCGGCAGTATTCCAACCTGGCGCCTGCTTCGGTATCGCTGCCGTCAATACGCGGCGCACTCAATCCCCGGAGCTTGCGCCGCGTGACCGATTTCATCGAAGCCCAGCTCAATGAGGAGCTGACGATCGAGGTTCTTGCGAAGGAGGCTTCTCTCAGCCCGTTCCATTTCGCCCGCGCCTTCAAGGGGGCGACCGGGACGACGCCGCACCGCTACCTCACCCACCGCAGGATCGAACGCGCGAAGGTGCTGATCGGCGAGGGCAAGCTTCCACTCGTCGAGGTCGCCGATGCGTGCGGCTTCTCTTCTCAGGCCCACTTCAGCCGGCGGTTCAAGCAGTTTGTCGGCACCACGCCGGGCAAGTACCGAGGGATTTCCATCGACAGGCCAAGTGGAGCTGCAAGTCCCAGGGAAGATGCGCCCGACAGCAAGACAATCGACTTGACGACTGAACGACATGGCGATGTCCTGTCTGTAAAAGCAAGTGGGCAAATCGTCCATGCTGCCAACTCGGCCGTAAGACAGGTGGTGCGAAACGCGACCAAGAAGACCGACCGGGCCGTGATACTGGATTTGGGAGAACACGCCTTCATCAGCGACTGGGGATTGCGGACCATCCTCCTGATCGCGCGGGACCTTCGAAGCCAGGATACGAGGCTCGTTCTTTGTGCCCCCTCCGCCCAGGTCCGCGAGAAGATCAGGGGCACCGGCTTCAAGCGGTTTCTGTCGATCCACGAGTCCAAGATGCAGGCGCTCGCCGCCCTGGGGCCCAAACCCTAGGCGCGCCGGCGCATATTCAACGATTCGATCCAGGACGAAACCCTGGGTCAGCGTAGCGAAGTCGCGGAGCGAGAAGCACCGAATGCGGGACCGGTGTTGCTCCAGCCCGCGGGCGTCCGCATTGTGACCGACAGGCCAGTGCCGAGGCATCCAGCCGCATCCGGTTCCCGAATGGAGGTTCCCCATGGGCACGCAAGTCCCAGCGTCGTCGACCCGCCACTTCATCGCCACCGCCCTCTGGATCGGAGCGCTCGCTGTCTCGATTACCCCGTCCCAGCTCCTCCACGCCCAGGCCGCTGACACCGAGGAATGGGACGTCACCGCCCCCCGCGGGGAGACCCGCGAGATCGACTTCACAACGAGCGAGGGCACCTGGATGTCGGTCGATCTCTCCGCCGACGGTGAATGGGTCGTCTTCGACCTGCTGGGCCACGTCCATCGCGTTCCGGCGTCCGGTGGCGAGGCGGTCGCGCTCACCCAGAACTCGGGCGTCGCGGTCAACTATCACCCCCGCTTCTCCCCCGACGGCTCCACGATTGCCTTCATCTCGGACCGTGGCGGCCAGAACAATCTGTGGCTGATGGACGCCGACGGATCGAACCCCCGTCCCGTCTTCGAGGACCAGTCGCTGCGTGCCTGGGAGCCGGCGTGGTCTCCTGATGGTCGTTTCATAGTAGTGCGGCGTTCGTCGACACAGCGCGGAGCCGGAGGCGCCGGGCTGTGGATGTATTCGCGGGACGGGGGAAAAGGGGTCGAGCTGGTCGGCTCGGACTACCCGGGCGCCGCATGGCCGGCATTCTCGCCCGATGGCGGATCGCTCTACTTCCAGGTCCGCACGGCGCCCCCCGGGCTCTGGTCGGGCCGCTCGGACATCGTGCACGGCTACAAGCAGATCCGCCGGCTCGACCTCGCAACGGGGCGCGTGGACGAGGTCACGACGGGCCAGGTGGTGCAGCAGGGCCAGACCTCGAGCGGTGGCGCGATCGCCCCCGAACCCTCGCCGGACGGGCGCTGGGTCGCGTTCGCGCGGCGCATCCCCGACGGGACGATGTCGCACGACGGGCTGCGCTTCGGTCCCCGCACCGCGCTATGGCTGCGCGACCTCGAGACCGGTGCGGAGCGCGTGCTGATGGACCCGATCGAGGTGGACATGGCCGAGGGCATGAAGACCTCGCGCGATCTCCCTGGCTACGCGTGGTCGCGCGACAGCCGCTCGATCGTGATCCCGGCCGGCGGGAAGATCCGGCGGGTCGATGTCGAAAGCGGCGACGTGACCACCGTCGAGTTCACGGCGCGGGTGCATCGCATCATCTCGGAGATGGCGGGCCGCCCCCAGGAGCCGCTCGGCACGACCTTCACGGTGAAGTTCCCGCGCTGGACCACCTCGTCTCCCGACGGGAGCCGTCTCGCCTTCCAGGCCGTGGGCCGGATCTGGTTGATGGATCTGCCCGGCGGCACGCCCACCCGCCTCACCGACGACTCCTTCGACCACTCCGAGATCGCCCCCGCATGGTCGCCGGACGGCCAGGACATCGCCTTCACGAGCTGGGAGCAGAACGGTCGCGGCCAGATCTGGCGCGTCTCGGCCGATGGCGGCACTCCCCGGCAGCTCACCACCGTCGAGGGCGAGTACATGAACGCGGTGTGGAGCCCCGACGGCGGCGAGATCGTGGTCACCCGGGGCGCCGGCGCCACCAACCGCGGCCGCACCGTTGCCAGCAACGAGTACTTCGAGTTCGTGGCGGTCACCGCGGGCGGCGGCGAGGTCCGCACGATCACCAAGGTCGCGCGCCCCTACACCGGCGGCCGCCCGATGATGCCCCGCCGCCCCCCGCCCCAGGCGACCTTCGGCCCCGACGGCCGCCTCTTCTACGCCGAGGCGCTCGGCCCCATGGGCGACGATCCCGCCGGCACCGACATCGCCTCCATCCGCATGGACGGCACCGACCGCCGCGTCCACTTCACCCTGCCCGACGCCGACGAGGCCGCCGTCTCCCCCGACGGCGCCTGGCTCGCCTTCCAGGAGGGCGACAACGTCTACCGCATGCCCTTCCCCTACGGCGGCACCGGGTCGAACACGGTGCGGATCGCCAAGCGCAACGGCCAGCTCCCCGTCACGCAGGTCGGCCTCGAGGGCGGCATCCATCCCCGCTGGCGCGACGCTGCCACGCTCGAGTTCGTGAGCGGGCCGGTCTACCATGCGCACGATGTCACCACGGGTGAGACCGAAGAAGTGCCCATAGAGCTCGAGCTTCCCCGCCACATCGCGTCCGGCTCGGTAGCCTTCACAGGCGCCCGCATCATCACTGTCGAGAACGACGTCGTCCTTGAAAACGGAACACTCGTCGCCACGGACGGACGGCTGACCTGCATCGGCGAGTGCGACACCTCGGGCGCGGTCCAGGTGTTCGACGCAAGCGGCAAGACGATCATCCCGGGGCTGATCGACATGCACGCCCACCACCACCGCGACCACCTCGGCGTGATTCCGCTGCGCAACTGGGAGTCCGCGATCTACCTCGCGTACGGCGTGACGACCACGCTCGACAACTCGCAGTGGTCGGCGAACGTGTTCCCGGCCGCGGAGCTGGTCGAGTCCGGCAGGATGATCGGCCCGCGGGTCTACAGCACCGGCGACCCCGTCTATTCGGGCGACGGCGCGCGCCAGAACGAGATCACCAGCTACGAGGCCGCGGATCAGAACGTGGCCCGGCTCATGTCGTGGGGCGCGGTGTCGATCAAGGAGTACCTGCAGCCGCGGCGGATCCAGCGGCAGTGGGTCACCGAGGCGGCGCGCGTGCGCGGGCTGCGGGTGACGGCCGAAGGCGGCGACATCGAGTTCAACATGGGGATGATCATGGACGGGCACACCGGCTGGGAGCACCCGATGAGCTATGTGCCGCTCTACGGCGACGTGGCGAAGTTCTTCGGGCAGGCAGAGGCGGTGTATTCGCCGACCTTCATGGTGGGCGGCCCGGGGCCCTGGAACGAGGAGTACTTCTACCAGGAGTACGAGATCTGGAAGGATCCCAAGATGCGGCGCTGGCTGCCCTGGCGGATGCTCGTGCCGGTCACGCGGCGGCGGATGCTGCGCCCCGAGACGGACTACTCGTTCCCGCTGTTGGCCCGCGGGATGGGCGACATCATCGACGAGGGCGGCTGGGGCGCGATCGGGGCGCACGGGCAGCTGCACGGGCTCGGTCCCCACTACGAGGTGTGGATGATCGCGGCGGGCACGGACGAGTACACCGCCATCGAGGTCGGCACCATCCACGGCGCGCACTTCCTGGGGCTGGAGCACGAGCTCGGGTCGCTCGCCGTGGGCAAGCTCGCCGACTTCGTGGTGCTGAACTCCAATCCGCTCGACGACATCCGCGCCACCGCGGACATCGACTACGTGATCAAGGACGGCATCGTCTACAACGGGGACACCCTCGACGAACTATGGCCCAACGACCGGCGCTACGGCGAACCCTACTGGCTGGATCGGGACGCGCTGCTCAGCGACGACCGGCCGACGGACTACTGGGACCGGATTCGGAGGAGGGATGGGGGACGTTGACAAGGGATGGGCATTTGCCGATAATTGATGTGCAATCTTGCACAGGAGGCCAGAATGACGGCACAGGTAGTAGCTGAACACCTCGGCGGGCGGCCGGCCCTCGGTTGCGATGTCCGGTCCGACTTCGACCTTGACGCTGCCATCCGGGCCGGATTGCCTGTCGAAGCTGTTGAGAGCGTGGTGAATTCCGGCACTCTTCGTCCACCCGAAGTCTACGCCCTGGTCATACCCCGGCGTACACTGGCCCACAGAAAACGACAGGGGAAGCGGCTGAGCAGCGAGCAGTCCGACCGGCTCACCCGGGTCGTCCGTGTCGCGGCTCGGGCCGAGGAAGCCATAGGCAATGTCGCAAAGGCGAAGCGTTGGCTCCGGAAGCCCAACCGCGCGCTGGAAGGCAGGTTGCCTCTGGATCTTCTGTCCAGTGATGTCGGTGCCCGCGTCGTGGAGCAGGTGCTCGGGCGCATTGAGCATGGGCTGGGAGCATAGCCCCGGGGACCTCGCTCACAAGACGCTGAACAATCCATGCGACTTTGGCGGATCACCCGCAGAACGCACGTTACACTGGACGGTGAGGGGCCCCGCCTCTACGGGGCACGGTGGAACTCACCTGGAACCGCCGTGGTCTACGCGGCGTCCCACCTGTCGCTCGCGGCATTGGAATACCTGGTGCACATTGACATGGAAGAGACTCCGGACGATCTGGTCGCACTACGCATCAGCGTCCCCAACGACGCGACCGAGATGGTCTACGGCGCAGCGGATCTGCCGGCCGGATGGCAGCGAACTCCGCCACCCGCGGAATGCCAGGTGATTGGAGACGACTGGGCCAAGACCCGCGAAGACCTGCTGCTCCGGGTTCCGTCAGTGCTTGTCCCCGAGGAGAGCAACGTGCTCGTGAACCCGGTACACCTGGACGCGGCGCGGGTTCGTGTTGCAGGATTTCGCCCCTTTTTCTACGATCCGCGGCTTCTGGTCCAGTCCTGGACCTAGAGGGCTACGGATAATCCACGCGTCGCACCAAGAGCAGCGAGGCGTTACACATCAGGGAGGTGAGATGGACTGGGACGCGATTGTCGCGATGGTCGTCATGCTTGCGTTCTTCCTCACAGTTGGGGGAGTCTTGATCCTGAGGCCGATAGCGCGACGTCTCGGCACGTTGCTGGAGGCGATGGCTCAGCAGAGGATTGCGCGTTCCGTGGCAGAGGACTCTCGTCTCCGCGAGGAGGTAGAGACCTTGCGGCAACGGCTCGAACAGGTGGAGAAACGGCAGGACTTTACCGAAGGCATGATGAGTGCTGGAGCTTCCAGAGAGCGGAAGCAATTGCTGGAGTGATGCCCGCCGGCACGGCGAACCGGCTCGGCCCGGGGATTCCTGCCCGAAACCGCTAGGCCGACCCCCGCGGCACGACCCACTCCATCGCCTGCCCGGTCACCGTCGCGATCCGATCAAAGTCGGCGTCGTAGTGCAGCAGGACCATCTCCGCGTGCTCCGCGGCCGCCGCGATGATCAGATCCGGGATCGGCGCGCGGTGCTGTCCGCGGAGAGCCAGCAGGCCCTGGACCACGATGGCGCGCTGGAAGATCGCCTCGGTCAGTTCCACGTGACGATAGGCGAGCTTGCGTCGGCGGCGTGTGCGGGCGTGGTCGGACGCATTTCGCGTCGAGTACAAGACTTCGAGGTCGATGATGGCGCAGGTGGCGGCCTCGCCCGCTTCGAGAATGGGCACGAGCCTGGCCTGCACCCGCGCGTCGGACATGCGGGCCAGCGCGCTCTTGTCGATCATGTACGGCATGGCGGCTTTCCTGCGGCTCCTAGTAGCGCCACGCCTTCGACATCACCGCCGGATCGCGCAGGTCGAGCCCGTCCATCTCGATAAGGGCCCTGATCTCCCGGCGCCTTGCCTCGCTGCGCTCCACTTCACGCAACGCCCTGTCGATCGTTTCCCTCATCGACGAGGTCCCAAGCAGGATCCGCACCCGGGCGATGAGTTCATCGTCGATCACCACGCTGGTTTTTCTCATCGGATACCTCTGTGTGTCGTATATCCATTCTGTCATTAGGTGTATATCCATAATCATACGACTTGTATATCGTTGCAACACGGGTCTGGATCAGCCACCCGCCCCGGCTAGATTTAGACCCTCACAGTGGCACGCAACCAGAGGTGCAGAATAGATGAAGACCGCAATGGCCGGCCCACACCGGGCCGCAACCGATATCGAGCGGCCGCCCTTCAAGGTGGCCGACCTTTCCCTGGCCGAATGGGGCCGCGACGAGATCCGCCTGGCCGAGCACGAGATGCCCGGCCTGATGGCGATCCGGCACGAGTACCGGGACAGCCAGCCGCTGGCCGGCGCCCGGATCATGGGCTCGCTGCACATGACCGTGCAGACCGCCGTTCTCATCGAGACGCTGGTGGACCTGGGCGCGTCCGTGCGCTGGGCGTCGTGCAACATCTTCTCGACGCAGGACCACGCGGCCGCGGCCGCTGTCGTCGGCCGGGACGGCACTCCCGACGATCCGAGCGGCCCTGCCGTCTTCGCCTGGAAGGGCGAGACGCTGGAGGAGTACTGGTGGTGCACCGAGCAGGCACTCACCTGGCCGGCGGGCTTCGGCCCCACGATGATCCTCGACGACGGGGGTGACGCCACCCTTCTGGTCCACAAGGGCGCCGAGTTCGAGCGACTGGGCCGGGTGCCGGACTTCGATCCCGCCGTCGAGAGCGAAGAGTACGGGGTCATCCTCGATCTCCTGCGCGCCCACCAGGGCATCGACGACGGGCGCTGGCAGCGCATCGCGGCCGACATCCGCGGCGTCTCCGAAGAGACCACCACCGGAGTGCATCGCCTATACGAGATGGCGAAGAACGGCACTCTGCTCTTCCCCGCCATCAACGTCAACGACTCGGTCACCAAGTCCAAGTTCGACAACATCTACGGGTGCCGGCACTCGGTGATCGACGGGCTCAACCGCGCCTCCGACGTCATGCTGTCGGCGAAGGTGGCCGTGGTCATGGGCTACGGCGAGGTCGGCAAGGGGTGCGCGCAGGCGCTGCGTGGCCAGGGCGCGCGCGTGGTCGTCGCCGAGATCGACCCGATCTGTGCGCTGCAGGCCGCGATGGAGGGCTTCCAGGTATCGCGCCTCGAGGACGTGGTCGATACGGCCGACATCTTCATCACCGCGACCGGCAACCGCGACGTCGTCACGATCGACCACATGCGCCGCATGAAGGACAAGGCCATCGTCGGCAACATCGGCCACTTCGACAACGAGATCGACATGGCCGGGCTGGAGTCGTCGGATGCCGTGCGCAAGACGATCAAGCCGCAGTTCGACGAATGGACCTTCCCCGGCGGCCGCAGCATCCTGGTGCTCGCCGAGGGGCGGCTGATGAACCTGGGCTGCGCGACGGGCCACCCGAGCTTCGTGATGTCGGCGAGCTTTTCCAACCAGGTGCTGGCGCAGATCGAACTGCACCAACGGGCGGAGGACTACGAGCTGGGCGTCCACATGCTGCCCAAGTCGCTCGACGAGAAGGTGGCGCGGCTGCACCTGGAACACCTGGGCGTGCGGCTCACCGAGCTCACGGCCGACCAGGCGGACTACATCAACGTGCCGGTGGAAGGGCCGTACAAGCCGGAACACTACCGGTATTGAGGTCCGCGCGCAGGGCTGGTAACGGGCTCCTGTCCGCGGCGGCTGCCGCACTGGCGGTGGCTGCACTCGCCTTGTCCGCGCTTTCGTGCGGCGAGCCCGCAGAGCCCCTCCTCGGCGAATGGGTGTCGGTCGGATCCGCGCGACCTGCCATGACCTACATCTTCGAGGACGGCGGCCGGTCCCTCTGGGTGCTGGATCTGCCCCAGGGGCCCGACACCTTCGCGGTCGCGTATCGGGTGGACTACGACGCGACGCCGTTCCACCTGGATGTCGGCCCCTGGTCCACCGGCCCGATCGCCGGACAGACGCTGTTCGGGATTGTGGAGCTGCTGGGTCCCGATCGCTTCCGGGTCGACTTCGAGCCCGGCGATCCGGAAAGCGGCGGAGCGGACCGGCCGGGCGCGTTCTCCGAGCAGACGGTGACCTTCGTCCGAAAGCAGAACTGACTGGGGGCGGGCGCGGCGACCTTCACCGTACCCGCCCCCAACGGTTGCGCCGCTCCGAGCGTCATCCTGACTGGCCGGCGCCTTCGATCCACTCGTCGCAGACCCCGGCTGGCCGGTCCCCGGCTTCGTAACGCGTCGCGAGCGGCAGCCGGGGACCGCCAGGATCCGGACTAGTTCCGGCGGCTGATCTCGATCTTCCTGCTCAGAGCCTCGTCGGCCTTCGGCAGGCGGACCGTGAGCACGCCGTTGTCGACCTCGGCCGTGATCGCGTCGGCGCGGATCGTGCGCGGCAGGGTGAACGAACGGCGGAAGGAGCCGAAGCTGCGCTCCACGAGGTGGAACTTGCCGCTCGCCTCGCCCTCTTCCCGCGACTCGGTCTTCTCGCCCGAGATCGTGAGGACGTTGTTCTCGAGGTTGATTTCGACCGCGTCCTCGGTCATCCCGGGGAGCTCGGCCGTCAGCAGGATCTCGCCGTCGCGCTCCTCGACGCTGACCGGGGGAATCCAGTTGGCGCCGTAGGTCAGGTTGCCGAAGCCGGAATCGCCGAAGACGCGGCTCATCCGGTTGGCCAGAACGTCGAGATCGTTCCAGGGAGTGGAGCGGTGCGTGTGTTTGATGAGAGACATTGTGTAAGTCCTTTCGCTGATTCTGGTTGACTGCATGGTCGGTCCTCAGTGGGACCGTTGTGGTTGTAGCATCATGCGTGCCAGCGAAAGTCTGCCAGAGTGGCAGGAAAGCGGCTGTCGAGCAGGTGACAAGCTGCCAAAATGGCAGGGAACGGCTGCCAAAATGGCAGGGGCGGCCTGTCAATTTGACAGGAACTGCCAAAACGGCGGAGTGGCCAAAACGGCAGAATCGGCGATGGCCGCCGCGCGGCAGCCCCGCGTCGCGCGGGAGGTTCCACGGCGGCGACGCAATCGAGGCCTTCAGTCCCCCGTCATCCGGATCGCCTTTTTCAGCGCGCCGCGCTCCGGGATCACCGGCTCGGGGTGCACCCCGCACCCCAGCTCCGCCGCCATCTCCGTCACGGCTTCCCTCAGCACGCTTCCCTCCCTGACGAGCCCTCCCACGAACGCCACGGCGGGACGACCCTGCCACCCCGGCGTCCGTTCGAGCACGGCCTCCAGATGCGAGCGGATGGCGCCGAGCGCCCTGTGAATGACCCGGGCCGCGACCGTGTCTCCCTTCCGTGCCTCCGTGGCCACGAGCACCGACAGCGCGGCGACCTCGCCCTTGGTAGCGCGCGCGGCCCATCCCACCAGATCACGCGGCGCGCTCGTCCCCGCAGCATCGAGAAGCACCTCGCTGAGAGAGGTGCGCGGCTCCCTCCCGTCGCTCGCCTGCATGACCGCGCGCAGGCCATCCAGGCCGATCCTGTAGCCGCTGCCCTCGTCGCCCAGCAGTTGACCCCACCCCCCCACCTGAACCACCTCGCCGTCCGGCCCGATGGCCCGCACGGACGACCCCGTCCCCACCACGCAGAGGATACCCGGCGCGGCTGCCGATGTCGCGGCGCGTGCGGATTCGGGCGCGCACGGCCCGGCGCCGAACGCATCCGCGTGCGCGGCCTCCACATCGCTGCCGACGGCGACCCGTTCGGCCAGCCCGGCACCCCGCAGCCCGGCCTCCACCGCCTCGCGGGCCTGGCTGTGTCCCGCGCCCGCCAACCCGGCCCACAGCCCTCGCACCGGGAGCGCGACATTCGCGGCGACCGCGGCCGCGCGCACCACCGCCGCGACCGCGGCAACCGCGCGGTCCGGGTCGGTGGGATCGATCAGCCCCGGGCCGCCGTCCGCGGCGCCGAGTTCGCGGCCGCGCGCATCGCCCACGACCGCGCGGGAGCGTGTACCCCCGCCGTCGACACCAACCCACCAGTCACGGTCGCTGTAGTCGCCGCGCTCGCCATCGCCGCCCCCGGCCGGCCCTGTTCGCCGGCTTCCGGGCCCCGGCGCCGGCCGCCCGCTCACTGCCGCCGCCGCAGCAGCGACCCCACCGTCACCGTCACCACCAGCCCGATGAAGACGAACCAGGGCCACGCCACCGCATCGCGGGCCATCGCCCAGATCGCCACCACGGTGCCCACGCCTGCCGTCATCCCCACCACCGCGCCGGCCTGGCTGACGCGCCGCGTGAGCACGCCCAGCGCAAATGCGCCCAGCAGCCCGCCGTACGCCATCGACGCCGCCGCGAGCGCGACCTCGACTGCCGCGTTGCCGCGCGACAGCGGGATGAAGACGATCGCGCCGACGATGAGCAGCCCGGCCCAGACCAGCGTGAAGACCTTGCCGGCGATCATCACCGAGCGATCGTCGCTGCGGCCTGTGAGCGGGCCCCAGAAGTCGTAGGCGCTCGCCGAGGCCAGCGAGTTGATCGACGACGAGAGCGACGACATCGCGGCCGCGAAGACGCCGGCGATGAGAAGGCCGCGCAGCCCGGCGGGCATTTCGTCGATGATGAAGCGGGCGAAGATCTCGTCGGAGCTGTCGAAGGCGCGCGCCTCGAAGAAGACCCAGAGGCCGAGGCCGACGAAGAGGAAGAGTGCGAACTGGAAGATTACGGCGATGCCGCTGCCGATCAGGGCGCGCTGGCTCTGGCGGACGTCGCGGCAGGTCAGGAGGCGCTGCACGATGAGCTGGTCGGTGCCGTGCGACGCCATCGAGAGGAACCCGCCGCCCACGAGGCCCGCCCAGAAGGTGAAGGCCACGGCGGGCGAAGCCGTGAAGTCCAGGGTAGCCAGCTTGCCCGCCGACCCCGCCTGATCCAGGATCGCGCCCCATCCTCCGTCCACCGCGCCCTGAAGGAGCAGCAGCGCGATGAGGCCGCCGCCGACGTAGAGCACCATCTGCAACGCATCCACCCAGACCACCGCCTTGATGCCGCCGTAGTAGGTGTAGGCCAGCGTGACGGCGCCGATCACCAGAATCGACACCGGATACGACCACCCGGTGATCAGCGCGAGCGGGATCGCGGTGGCGAAGAGGCGGACGGAGTCGGCCAGCAGGCGCGTGACCATGAATACGCCCGATGCGTAGCGGCGGGTCGCGGTGCCGAAACGCGTCTCGAGGAGGGCGTAGGCAGTGGAGAGTTCGCCCTTGTAGTATGCGGGCAGGAGGATGCGCGCGACGACGATGCGGCCGGCGAGATAGCCCAGGGCCAGCTGCAAAAACGCGAGGGTGCCGAGGTAGGCGATACCGGGGATGGAGAGGAAGGTAAGGGTCGAGGTTTCGGTCGCGACGACCGAGAGCATCACAGCCCACCACGGAAGGTTGCGGCTGCCGAGGAAGTAGTCGCTGCCGCCGCGGTTGGCTCGGCCGAGCCAGGCTCCCCAGGCGGTGACGCCCGCCATGTAGAGGATGAGCACGGTGAGGTCGGTGCCGCCGAAGGTCATGGATTGCGCTCTCTCGGGTCCGCGAGCTCACGCAGACCCGGCCGCGTGTCGGTGATTGCGCGGGCGATGCGGTCGTGGACGCCCCGCCTGAGCGGCACGTGCTTCGCGTTGTCGCGGGTCGGGTTGACCCGGTTGGTGAGGAGGACGACGGCGAGCTGCTGGGTGGGATCGATCCAGATCGAGGTGCCGGTGTAGCCGGTGTGACCGAAGGAGCGCGCCGAGAAATGGTCGCCGGCGGAGGAGCGTGCCGATGGGGTGTCCCAGCCGATCGCGCGGGTAGACGACTCGGATTGCCTGCGGGTGATGCGGTCGACCCAGCCGGGGGCGAAGATGGCCACGGGGCCGAAGCGGGGGCGGTGACAGGGCAGCCCGGAGGCGCGGTCGGCGCGGCAGGGGCCGGCGATGCCGCGGTCGAGCATCAGTTGCGTGAAGACGGCGAGGTCGCGTGCCGAGCTGAAGAGCCCGGCGTGGCCGGCGACGCCCCCGATGGCGTGGGCGTTTTCGTCGTGGACGACGCCGTGGACGTGGTAGCCGCGGTAGCTCTCGTCCAGCTCGGTGGTGGCGACGCGGTGCCACTCCGCGGGGTCGGGGGTGAAGCCCGTGTCGGCCATGCCGAGGGGACGCCAGACCTCGCCCTGCAGGAAGTCGTCGAGGGGGAGGCCGGTGACGGCTTCGACGATGAACGCGACGGTCATGAGGCCGATGTCGGAGTAGACGGTGCTGTCGCCGGGCGCGTAGTCGAGGGAGAGGCCGCCGATGGCGTTTTCGTAGGCGTCCCGCCCTTCCATCTCGAGGAAGAAGCGGCGGAAGGGGGGCAGGCCGCCCTGGTGGACGAGGAGGTGGCGGATGGTGACCTGCGATTTGGCCGGGTCGCCGTCGCCCCACCAGGGGAGGTGGTCGGTGACGCGGTCGTCGAGCGAGATGGCGTCGCGCTGGGCGAGGATGATGGCGGCCGAAGTGGTCCCGACCACCTTGGTGAGCGAGGCCATATCGAAGATCGAGGCCGGAGTGACGGGGGGGGCGGTTTCGTCGTGGTCGAGCCGCCCGTAGCCGCGCAGCCGCACGAGTTGGCCGCGGCGGACGATGGCCAGGGCCGCGCCCGAGGCGGCGGAGTCGGCCAGGGCGGCCAGGATGAATTCGTCCAGGGCGGCGAGGGAGTCGGCGCTGAGGGCAACGCGGGCGGGGTCGACCTCGCGCGGCGAGACGATCGCGCCGCCTTCGCGGCAGAAGGTGTCGGCGAGGTCGTCGGGGTCGTCGCCGCGCGGCTGGGTGGGGGGGGTGGGGTCGGCGCAATCGGGGATGGACGCGTGCGGCCGCCACCGGCCGGGGCCCCCGGTTGCGGCGCTCGCCGACATGCCACCGCCGCCTTCGTCCGGGCGGCTCTCGGCCCCCGGTATGAAGCCGGCCTCCCGCAGCGGGTCGACGGGTGCGGCGGCTTCCTGCGCGATTTGCCCGACCGCGGCCCGGTCGAGGCCGTCCCCGGCGCGGTGCAGCGGCGGGATCGACACGGGCAGCCTCCCCGAAATGGGCGCGGCGCCGATGACGGCCCTCGCCGCCGCCCGCTGCGACACCTCCCAGCCGCCCCAGGCTGCGAGGTAGGCGCCGGCGCCGGGGAAGGCGGAGAGGAGGTAGGGGTTGCCGAAGGAGATCACCGCCGAGCCCGTGCCTTCAAGGCGGCCCATCGCCTCGACGAAGGCGCGAAAGGCGGCTGGCACGCCCACCGAGCCTGCACCGGAGCGTGGAGACACGTACGCCCCGATCACGACGGCATCGACCGCGCGGGCCCGGTGCAGGAGCGAATCGTAGACGGCCCAGGGCGTGTCGGGGCCGACACGGGCGGTGGACAGGCGCGCCGCCGATGGCCCCAGGGTGGCGTTGAAGGATCTGCCGGCGAGGAGATCGTCGGGGCGGGCGTAGGTGACGCTCAGAATGGTCGCCGACGGGGCGATCGGGAGGGTACCGCGCTGGTCGCGCACCAGGGTGAGCGAGGCCGCGGCTGCCCGGTCGGCCACGGCGCGGTTTTCTGCCGTGCCCACGCGGGTCGCTACGCTGGCCGGATCGACCAGGCGGCTCCGGTGCAGGCCCAGCCTGGCCTTCGCTTCGAGAAGGCGGCGCACCGAGAGGTCGACCCGGGCGCGGCTCACCCGCCCCGACTCCACCGCCGCGGTGACGGCCTCCACCGCTGTGCCGATGCCGTCGGGCGCCAGTAGCACGTCCGACCCGGCCTCCAGCGCGAGCACGGCCGCCTCCCCCGCCCCGTACCCGTCCGTGATCGCGCCCATGCGCAGCGCGTCGGTGAAGAGGATGCCGCCGAAGCCCATGTCGCCGCGCAGCACCTCGGTCATGAAGTACGGCGACAGGGTGGCGGGCCGGTCGTCGCCCAACACGCCCGGCACCGCGACGTGCGCGGTCATCACGGCGTCCACCCCCGCGTCGACCGCCATCCGGAAGGGGAGCAGCTCCACCCGGTCCATGCGATCGCGGTCGGCGCCGATCACCGGCAGCTCGATGTGCGAATCCGTCCGCGTATCGCCGTGTCCGGGAAAGTGCTTGGCGGTTGTGAGCGCCCCACCCGCGCGCGCGCCCCGAATGAACGCCGCGCCGAGTCGCCCCACCGCGACCGGGTCCTCGCCGAAGGAACGGGTGTTGATGACGGGGTTGTCGGGGTTGCTGTTAACGTCGAGCACGGGCGCGAACAGCCAGTGCACGCCCACCGCCCGCGCCTCCTCGGCGGTGATTCGCCCGTATTCGAAGGCGAGGTCTTCGTGGCCGGCCGCGCCGAAGGCCATGGTGGGCGGGAAGCTCGTGCCCCCGCCCTGCGGGAGCAGCGACGGGAGCGCGTAGCTGTGGTTGATGCGCATCCCGGGGCCGCCGTTCTCGAAGTCCGCGGTGACCAGGAGCGGCACCCGGGCGCGGGACTGCAGGCGGTTCAGCTTGGCCACGTACGCATCGGGCACTCCGATCGAAATGGAGACGCCCCCCAGCCCATCCTCCACCCACCCCAACAGCTCCTGGAAGTCGGCGTCGCTATCGGATGCGTAGCCTCCCGGGATCCAGGGGATCACCAGCTGGGCGACGGCCTGACGTAACGTCAGGGTTGCGAGAGTCTCATCGACCCAGCGGCGGGCTTCCGCTTCGAGCGGAGCGTTCGGGGCCGCGAGGCCCGGGGCCGGCGACGTGGCCGTGCCAGGGGCTGACAGCGTGGTGTTGGCGGCGCCCGTGCAGGATACCAGGGCAGTCGCCAGCCCGGCCGCGACGAGCCGCCTCGTCAATTGATGGCCGCCTCGCCGCGCCCCGGAATCTGCAGCCCGTCGCCGATCTCGAAGGTGCCAATGCGGGTGGGCGCCCGTCCGGTCACGGCGATTCGGCCGAGGATCGCGTCAGCCGCCGCCCGTTCCGAGACGGGGACGCCCGACCACGCGGTCAGGTAGGTCCCCACGTCCGGAAACTCGGACAGCAGGTAGGGATTCCCGAACGCCACCACGATCGATGGCCGGCCCGACCGGGCCAGTTCCCTCACGAACCTGAGCGCCTCCTCGGGCAGCGCGACCGATCCCGACGCGGTCCGCACCCCCACGTGGAGCGACACCACCGTCAGGTTCATCTGCCGGGCCCGGGCGAGAACCTGGTTGTACTCCTCCCGGCTCGTGCCCGGTTCCACGTAGGCCGACCGCAGGCGGCGATAGGTCTGCCTCAGCGACGAGTTGAAGGCGCGTCCCGCGCGCAGGTCGGTCGGTCGGCGATAGGTGACCGAATAGACGCTGGCGGTGGGCGTCCCCCGAAGCGGCAGCAGTGCGCGCTCGTCCTTGAGCACGGTGACGGAGCGGTTGGCCACCTGCCGCGCCACGGCCGTGTGCGCCTGCACGCCCACGACCCTCCTCACGCGACCAATGTCCACGGTGCGCCGCCGGTCCAGGCCGAGCTTCTCCTTGGCCCGCAGGATCCGCAGCACCGACCGGTCGATTCGTTCCTCGCTCAGGCGCCCGGACTCGACCGCGGCCACGATGCCCCTGCGCGCCGCGCCGATGTCGGGCGGCATGAGGATCACATCCGCGCCCGCTTCCAGCGCTCGCACCGCCGCCTCGCCCCGATCGAACATCCTGTCCACTGCGGCCATGTCCATCGCGTCGGTGACGACGAGTCCGCCGAACCCCATTTCGTCGCGCAGCAGCTCCGTCAGGACGGCGGGGGCCAGGGTGGCCGGCGTGCGGGCCCCGGTGATCTCGGGCACCGTGATGTGCGCGGTCATCACCGCGCCCAGCCCCACGTCGACCGCGCGCCGGAACGGAAGCAGCTCCACCGAGTCCATCCGTTCGCGGCTGACCCGAATGACCGGCAGCGCCAGGTGGGAATCCACCTCCGTGTCGCCGTGGCCCGGGAAGTGCTTGGCGGTGGCGATCGCGCCGTGATCCTGCATGCCCCGGACGAAGGATGCCCCGAGCGTGGCCACGCTCGCCGGATCCTCACCGAAGGACCTGACGTTGATGACCGGGTTTTCAGGGTTGTTGTTGACGTCCAGCACCGGCGCGAAGGGCACGTGGACGCCGATTGCGCGGGCTTCCAGCGCGGTCACCCGGCCCATCTCGTAGGCCATCCCGGGGTCGCCCGAGGCGCCCACCGCCATCAGCGCCGGGAACCTCGTCGCGCCGCCGAGCCAGATGTTGGTCGGCGCGTGCACGACGCCGTCAAAGCGGAAGCCGGCGCCCGCCTCGAGATCCGAGCCGATCAGAAGGGGCAGATCGGAGAGGGACTGGAGCCAGTTCAGCTTGGCGGCCACCTCCGTCGGAGATCCCACCGAGACGATGATTCCCCCGACCTGGTGCTCCTCCACGAAGGCCCGCGCTCGCCTGCCCGACGAGGATCCCTCAGGGGCGAAATCGCCCAACAGGAAGGGCATCATCAACTGGCTGACCTTCTCTTCCAGCGAGAGCGACTCCAGAGTGCGCGCGGCCCAGCTCCGGCCGTCGAACCAGGCTTCGCCGGGGGGATCGAGCCGATAGGGCGGCGGCATAGGCTCGGCCTGGGACAACCTGTCCTGCGTAGTCTCGGCGACTGGCTGTGGGTCGGGGTCCGCCGTGCCGCCCGGGAACGGGCCTCTGTTGGGGAGCGAACAGCCGGCAGCGAGAATGAGGGACAGCGTGAGCAGGGCCTGTAGCGATGGCCGGACGGATGGCCGGACGAGCGTGCCTTTTCTTGCCGGGAGCCGGGTCGGCTCGCGCGTGGAATCTCGGGTCACGGAATCACTCTGCGCGATGGAGTGGGAGGTCAGCCGCCAATAGTCAAGATAATGTGAAACGGCCGGTCTCGGGCCGGGGGTAGGTGTTCTCTCGTGGACTGTCCTGGACGCGCGCTTGACCACAACTCATACCCGGCGCTCTATTCCGGCAAGCCTCCGGTCCTTCTCCACCGAGGGAGTGCCCCCTAACAATGTCCCTCCGGCTCTCCACCGTGACGGTTCTCATGCTCGCGACGGCGGCCTGTTCCCCCGGTGTCGACGCGAACGACGCCGGAGCTGCAGCCTCGGCCAGCACCCCGGACTCCGCTCCGCAAACGGGTGGTGTGCGCCCCGGCATCGAGGTCCTCCTGAGCGATTCCCTTCACCTGGTGCGCGGCCGCCGGGTCGGGCTCGTCACCAATCACACGGGCCGGGACCGCAGCGGCACCCCCTCGATCGATCTGCTGGCCGCGCACCCAGAGGTCGAGCTCGTCGCGCTGTACTCCCCCGAGCACGGGATCCGTGGGAGCGCCGAGGCGGGGGTGCGGATCGAGGACGGGCTGGACGAGCGCACCGGGCTGCCCGTTCACTCGCTCTACGGCGAAACCAGGGCGCCGACCGACGAGATGCTGGAAGGGGTCGATGTGCTGCTATTCGACATCCAGGACATCGGCACTCGCTACTACACCTACCTGTCCACCATGGCGCTGGCCATGGAAGCCGCGGGGGAGCACGGCATTCCCTTCGTCGTCCTCGACCGGCCCAACCCGATCGGCGGCGATCCCGCCCAGGGAAACATTCTCGACCCTGAATACTCCTCCTTTGTAGGCCTTTATCCCATCCCCATGCGGCACGGGCTCACGGCCGGCGAGTTCGCGCGGATGGCGGTGGGCGAGTTCGGCGTGCGCGTCGAGCTGAGCGTCACGGTCGCGGACGGCTGGGGGCGGAAAATGCCCTTCGGCGAGACCGGAATCCCGTGGATCGCGCCGTCGCCCAACATGCCCTCGGTGGAGAGCGCGCTGCATTATCCGGGAACCTGTCTCTTCGAGGGGACGCCGATTTCGGTCGGGCGCGGGACGGATCGGGCGTTCCAGCAGGTGGGAGCGCCCTGGCTCGACGGCGAGGAGCTGGCGGCGCGGCTGGAGGCGCTGGGAGTGCCGGACGCGCGCTTCGTTCCCGTGCGGTTTACGCCGGAGAATCCGGGGGATCGCAAGTTCGAAGGCGTCGAGGTTGGCGGCGTTCGGCTGGAGGCGGATGGGCCCGGATACGACCCCACGCTGGCGGCGCTTGCGCTCCTGGTGGAGATCAGGGGCATGTCCGGCGACCGCTGGGACTGGCGCGTCGGCCACTTCGACCGGCTGGCTGGAACCGATGCGCTGCGGAACGCGGTGGACACAGGGGTGTCTTATCAGGAGGTGGCGGAAGGATGGGGGGATGGGTTGGACGACTACGTGGCTCGTCGAGAGCCGTATCTGCTCTACCGCTGAGGGAGATGGAATGACACGCCCCGCATCGCGCTCCTGGAGCGCCACTCTCTTCGGGATGATCCTGCTGGCTGGCTGCTCGGAAGACATGCAACCCGTCGCGCCGCCGCCGGTCACGCCCATCGATGCCGACCATCCCGACAGACCGGTCCTCATCGCCCTCTACAACGCGACGGGCGGATCGGGTTGGGATCAGGACCGCAACTGGAACTCCCCTTCGGGCATCGGAACATGGTACGGGGTCGAGACCAACTCCGCCGGCTTCGTCACCGAGTTGGAGCTGGATGACAACAACCTGACGGGGAGCTTGCCCGCGCAGCTGGGCGACCTGGCGCAGCTGGAAAGACTCGTCCTGGACGGAAACGAAATCTCGGGGCGAATTCCGCCGGAGTTGGGGAACCTCAGCAACCTCACCATGCTCACCCTCCGTGGCAACGATCTCGAGGGTCCGATCCCTTCGGCAATTGGCAACCTCGCCATGCTGGACACGCTCGACCTCTTCAACACAGGGGTGTCCGGTACGATCCCGCCGTCGCTGGGCAACCTGGGCTCGCTGCAGAGACTGACCCTGGGGTGGAACGAACTGACGGGAACGATACCGGGCGAGATGGGGCAGCTGGACAACGCGACGTACATGAACTTCAGCCGCAACGAACTGACGGGAACGATACCGCCGGAGCTCGGGGACCTGGGTTCGATCGAACTGCTTTCGGTCTCGCGGAACAACCTGACCGGCACCATTCCGACCGAGCTTGGCGACCTGGCGACCCTCGAGCAACTGTACCTCTACGACAACCAGTTGAGCGGGGGAATCCCTCAAGTCTTTGGACAGCTCACGCGCCTGGACCTGCTCTGGATCCATCAGAACGAACTCACGGGCCCCATTCCGGAAGAGTTCGCCAACCTGACGGCGCTGGAGCACCTCCGCGCCTACGAGAACGGGCTGAGCGGCGCGATTCCGTCGTTTCTGGGCAGTTTTCCGCTGAGAATCCTGTATCTGCACGAGAACGCCTTCAGTGGCGGAATTCCGACCGAGATCGGCGAGATCGGCACGCTGGAGTACATCACTCTGCAGGAGAACCCGGAACTGGTGGGCCTGCTGCCCCGAAGTCTGCTCGCAATCGAGCACCTGCAGCGGCTGCTGTTCGAAGACACCGGCCTGTGCCCACAGGTCGACGATGAGTTCCAGCAGTGGTTGCAGACTGTCCCGGACCACAGCGAGGTGGAGTGCGACATCGGGCAGGTCGAGAGGCTGGCGCTGTCGGAGTTCCACGAATTGACCGGCGGCACATCGTGGACGAACCGTGGCGCCTGGGGCAGCGATGCGGAAGTGGGCGCCTGGCACGGGGTGACATCCGAGGGCGGCCGCGTCGTGGACCTTTCGCTGTCCGACAACGGCCTTGCCGGTCCACTCCCGGCGGAGATTGCCAATCTCGGGGAGTTGAGGGTGGTCAATCTCGCGGGCAACGACCTGTCCGGGGCGATGCCGAACGCCCTCGCCGGCTTGTCGGGGTTGACCGAACTGCGAGTCAGCGGGAACATGGGGCTCGAGGGCGCGCTGCCCTTCGGTCTGCGGCGGTTGGACCAGCTCCGCGTACTCAACTTCGATGAGACCGGGCTGTGCGCGTCGCCTTCCGCGAACTTTCAGGCATGGTTCACTGGGGTCGCGGAAACCGCGGGCGCCATATGCGACAACCCGGAACAGGTCACCTTGTCGCTGGAGTCGGTCTACCTCACGCAGTCGGTCCAGACTCCGCTGAGGCGGGTGCGTCTCGTGGCCAACCGGGAGGCGCTGCTCAGGGCGTTCGTCACTGCCGAGGAGCCTCGTGGGTACTTCGAGCCAGAGGTCGTGGCGGTATTCTCGATGCTCAGCGATGAACTTCACCGCGTGGTGATGAAACGCGACGACAACCAGATCCCGGCGGAAGCGGACGAGGGTGACCTGGCGCTGTCCTACAATGCGGTAATCCCGGCAGAGATAATCGTCCCCGGTGTGCAGATGACCGTGGAGGTCGATCCCGACGGGACCCTGCCTCTGACCGAAGAGAGCAGCACGCGCTTCCCACCCACCGCTTCCGAATTGCTCAAGGTGGTGGAAGTGCCGCCCATGCATCTTACAGTCGTGCCCGTAATGACCGAGCACACCACCGACACTTCGTTTCTGGCCTGGGCGCGCGAAATCGACGATGACAGTCCTCATGTCGGCCTGCTGAAGAACGCTTTCCCGTTTGGGGAGTTCAGCGCCAGTGCCCACGACGTGTATGTCACTTCGCTGGACCTGAGGCCGTCCTCCGGCCAGGTGGCGCTGCTCGGGGAGCTCGAGGCGTTGCGGACTTCGGAGGGGGGAACGGGGTACTACTACGGGGTCGCGGACATGACCGGCGCGTCCACGGGTGGCCGCGGACAACTGCCCGGATGGATCGGCATGGGCCAGCCGAGCGCCAACACGCTCGCGCACGAGGTAGGACACAACGTCTCTCTCCGACACGCGCCATGCGGGGGCCCCGAGGGCGTCGATCCGGCCTACCCCTATAACGATGGGGGGATCGGCTATTGGGGATACGACTTCCGCTTTGGATCGGCGATGTCCCCCGACCGAAGCAAGGACATCATGACCTATTGCCGAACGAGCCCGTGGATCAGCGACTACCACTTCAAGAAGGTCATCGACCATCGGGCCGGGGTGGCAGGTGACGTCGCGGGCGCCAGGGTGGCTGCAGCTTCCGCCCCGGCTTCGGACATGCTGGTGCTGTGGGGCGGCGTCGCGGACGGCGAGATCCAGCTGGAGCCGGTGTATTCGATGCATACCGCACCGCGCCTCCCCGAAGAAGCGGGTCCCTACCGCATCAGGGGGATTGGCGCCGATGGCCGGACCCTGTTGGCGCTGGATTTCACGCCGGCCGAGGACGGGGAGGGCGGCAAGCACTTCTTCTTCACGGTGCCGATAGAGTCCGAGTGGGAGCATTCGCTGGAACGGATCATCCTCACCGGGCCGGAGGGACTGGTTGCCGTGGAGGCGGACGACGAGCGCCGAATCTCGGTGGTTACGGAGCGCTCCACGGGACGGATCCGCGCGATGCTGCGGGATTGGACAGGAGTGCTGCCCCTCGCTTTGAGCAGTGAGCGGGACCTGGAGGTCGCGACGACCCGTGGACTGAGGGAGGCGGTCCGGCTTCGGAACTGACGGTGCGCGCCGCACCGCGACCGATTCGGTTGGTTGACCCGAATGGCCGCTGCCTGTCCCCGGCCGGTCAGACTTGCGCATGATAGTAGTACCGGCAATATGCAAAATTCGTATGATGATAGTGTGTAGTATTGCGAGGTCCTGACGTCCGCGGTATTGTAGGCTCCCCGACCCGGATGTTTCGGACAAAGCCCGCCGCTCTACCGCTGAAGAAGCCCGGAAATGACACGCCCTATCTCGCGCTTCCCGGGCTCAATCCTGTGTATCGCACTGCTGGTCAACTGCTCGGACGACCCGGCTACCACCGCCCCACCTCCACCGCCTCATCCGGAGGAGACCGACACTGCCGACCGGGCCGCGCTCATTGCCTTCTACAACGCGACGAACGGCCGGACGCATTGGCACGAGAAGGAAAACTGGAACACTGCTGAGAGCATCAGGCAATGGCAGGGCGTGAAGACAAACTCGGCCGGATTTGTTACCGAACTGTCGCTGCCGAACAACAACCTCTCGGGGCCCCTGCCGCCCCAGTTGGGAGATCTGGCGCAACTGAGACGTCTGTCCCTGTACGGCAACAAACTGACCGGTCCTCTCCCGGCGGAACTGGGCAAGCTGACCCAACTGACCCTGCTCGATGTCTACTCGAATCAGCTGGGGGGATCGATTCCGCCGGAATTGGGAGCGCTTGCGCGGCTCGACACGCTGGATCTGTTCTCCAACGATCTGTCGGGCCCGCTCCCGGCCGAGCTCGGCAACCTGGGTTCGTTGCGGATGCTGCGTGCATCGTCGAACGAGCTGTCGGGATCCATACCCCCGGAGTTGGGTGCCCTGGCGAATCTGAGGTATCTGAGCTTCAGCCAAAACGACTTGACCGGCGAGATTCCTCCGGAATTGGGGCAGTTGAGCTCCATCGAATTCCTATCGGTTTCGCGAAACGGCCTAACCGGTACGATACCCGGTGGACTCGGTGGGCTGGCCACCCTTGAAGAACTGTATCTCTACGACAACCAGTTGAGCGGCGAGCTTCCACCCGAACTGGGTAATCTCGCGAAGCTCGAGACCCTTTGGATTCAAGACAGCGGGCTCTCTGGCCCCATTCCGGAGGAGTTCGGCAATCTGACGGCGCTGCAGCACCTGCGGGCCGCGAACAATGAACTGAACGGTGAGTTGCCCCATGGGCTGGGGAATCTCAAGGCGCTGATCCGACTCGAACTCGAGGGGAACGCATTCAGCGGGTACCTTCCGCCCGCCATAGGCGAGCTGCGCGCGTTGCAGAGGCTCTGGCTGGATGGCAACCACGAGTTGACCGGATTGCTGCCACGCAGCATGCTCGACCTGGAATACCTGGGGGAACTGTCGTACGGAGCGACTCGCGTGTGCGCTCAGATTGACGATGAGTTTCAGCAGTGGCTTCGGTCGGTGCGTGAAGGCTATAGGACGGATTGTGATGATGAGCAGGTTGAACGACTCGCTCTGGTCACCGTACACGACTTCACCGATGGTCCGTCCTGGGCCAACCGGAACTCGTGGGGGACCGACGCCCCCCTGGGGGACTGGCATGGCGTGACCACCGAGGGCGGACGCGTCGTGGAGTTGTCCCTGAATGAGAACGGACTCGATGGCCCCGTTCCCGCGGAGATCATTAACCTCACCGAGCTTCGGATGGTCGAGCTCGAAGGCAATGATCTCTTCGGCGGGCTGCCTCACACCTTCGGCCAGCTATCGCGGTTGACCGAACTGCGCGTCGGCGACAACGAGCGGCTCGAGGGGGCGCTTCCATTTGCCCTGCGGCAGCTGGAGAGGCTGCGCGTGCTGGACTTCAATGGGACAGGGCTATGTGCTTCCCCCTCCGCCAGCTTTCAGGCGTGGATGAGCGGGATACCGGAAACGGCCGGGGCGACGTGCGAGAACCCGGAAGCGGTATCGCTGTCCATGCCGATCGTCTATCTCACCCAGTCTATCCAGAGCCGGACCGGTCGCGTCCGCCTCGTTGCCAACCGCGACGCGCTCCTGCGTGTCTTCCTGACCGCCGAGGATCCGCGGGGCTTTTTCGAACCCGTCGTCGTTGCGTCGTTCACGCGTGGCGGCATCGAGGTGCATCGCGCGGAGATGTCTCGGGCCGACGACCGGATCCCCGCCGAGGCGGATGAGAGCGATCTGACGCTTTCCTATAATGCGGTAATCCCCGCGGCGGTGATCGCACCGGGCGTAGCGATGGTGGTCGAGGTGGATCCCGAGGGCACGGTGCCTTTCACGCCCGAGAGCCGGACCCGCTTCCCGGCCGAGGGGGCCGATTCACTCAACGTCGTGGAAGTGCCCCCGATGCGACTCACCGTGGTACCTGTTGTCGAGGCTCACGAAGCGGACACATCGATTATGGAGTGGACCCGTGGAATCACCGGCGATAGCCCTCAGGTGGGGCTGCTCAAGTATGCCTTCCCGTTTTCGGAGTTCACTGCGACGACCCGCGCAACCCACGTCACGTCGCTCGATCTCACCAGCGATGACGGTCAGTGGGGACTGGTGCTCGAACTCGAAGCACTCCGGACATCGGAAAACGGTACTGGTTACTACTATGGCGTAGCCGGGAGTGTGAACGGCCGGGTTCGCGGGCGAGCACGAACCCCGGGCTGGACAAGTATCGGGAAGCCGTGGGCCACCGAACTGGCGCACGAAGTCGGTCACAATGTCAGCCTGAACCACGCACCCTGTGGCGATCCCCCCAACCCCGACCGGGGATACCCCTACCGGGACGGTAGCATTGGAGTGTGGGGCTACGACTTCCGCGATGGGTCGCTTGTCTCTCCGGATCGCCGGAAAGACATCATGGGGTATTGCTACAGCCAGGGCTGGCTCAGCGACTTCCACTTCAGGAGGGTGATCGACTACCGCAACCGGGTCGCAGGGGATGTTGCAAAAGCGGCTCTGGTTGCGGCGAGCGCGTCATCGGATGTGCTCGTGCTGTGGGGCGGGGTGGTCGGCGGTGAAATGCGGATCGAGCCGGCGTTTTCGATGCTTGCCGCTCCGCAACTTCCTGACGGCCCGGGACCTTATCGGATCCGGGGGTCGGGCGCGGACCGCAGAGAGCTCTTCTCGCTGGACTTCGTGGCGGGTGAAGACGAGTTCGGGAACAGGTATTTCTTCTTTGCGGTCCCGATCGAGCCCGACTGGGCGGACTCGCTGGAACGGATCACGCTTACGGGACCAGAGGGCCTGGTGACGGTGGAGAGGGATGACGAGCGCACGATAACGGTCGTGACGGAGCGCGGGACGGGGCGCATCCGCGCGATGCTGCGGGACTGGGAAGGATCACTTCCCACCGTGCTGCGTGATGCGGTCGACCTGGAGGTGAGGACAACCCGCGGGCTCGGCGAGGCGGTTCGGTCTAACTTCCTCCCGTAGTCGCCAGGAAGCTCTCGAAGAGGCTGCGCGACACGGGGCCCACCTTGCCGCCGCCAATCGACCTGCCGTCGATCTGCACCGATGGCCGCACCTCGGTGGTCGTGCCGCTCAGGAACACCTCGTCGGCGGCGTAGAGCTCGTCCAGCGTGATGGCGCGCTCCTCGACGGGGATGCCGAGTCCGCCGGCCAGCTCGATGATGAACTCGCGCGTCACGCCGTGCAGGATGTAGTTGGATCTGGGCGCCGTGGTGAGCACGCCGTCGAACACCGCGAAGAGATTGGCGTGCGAGCCCTCGAGCGCGATCCCGTCCCGGACGAAGATGGTGTCGGTCACGTTCGCGTCCACAGCGGCCTGTTGCGCGAGCACGTTGGGTAGCAGGGCGATCGCCTTGATGTCGGCGCGTGCCCAGCGCTGGTCGGGGATGGTGATCGCGTCGTATCCCTGTTGCCACCGTTCCATCGGGGGCCGGTTGTACTGGTTGGCGAAGCCGTAGACCGTGGGGGCAACGGGCGGGTCGGGGAATGCGTGGGTTCTGGGCGCCACGCCGCGCGTCACCTGCACGTAAACGTAGGCCACCGGCACGCCGGTGAGACCGTTCCTCGCCAGAAGGCCCTCCTTCACCGCCTTGAGCGACGCAACATCGAAATCGATGCGCAGGGCCCCGAGTCCCCTCGTCATGCGGGCCTGGTGTTGCTCCCAGCGGAACAGCTGCCCCCGATACGCCGGGGTCACCTCGTAGATGCCGTCCGCAAAGAGAAAGCCCCGGTCATTGACCGGGACCCTCGCTTCGTCGGCAGGCAGGTATTCGCCACGCAGGTACACGATGCTCATGCGCCGTGGCCCCCCTGTCGCTCCAGCTTCTCGAACTCCTCGAGCAGTTCGGCGTCGCGAATCGGCGCGGCCCGTGGCGCTTCGGCTTCACCATCGTCTCCCGCGGCGCTGCCGGCCTCCAGCTGCTTGGGCTCCTCGGCGGCACCGGCCGGGAGCATGCCCATCTTGGCCTTCAGGGCGATCAACTTGTCATCGAGGCCCGTATCGGCCGACCCCGACTCGAGACGGAGGAACTCCTTCTCCAGGGTGTCGCCGGTCAAGGCTTCGTTGACCTCGGCCTGGGCCAGATTGCGCCGCTCGTCCTCCTCGATCTTGTCGGCCATGCGGTTGAACGCCTCGAAGGCCGAGGTGTCCGACAGGCCGGACATGGTCTCATGGATGCGTTTCTGCGCCTGGGCCCGCTTCTGCTTGGCGATCAGCAGGTTCCGCTTGCGCTTCGCCTCCTCGATCTTCTCGTGGAGTTGCCGGAGGGACGCCTTGAGCTTCTCGGTCTCCTGTTTCTGGGCCTGCCAGCTGCGGTCGTAGGCCGTCACCTGCTCCGCCTGCTCCTCGTGCCGCACGAGCGCTTGCTTGGCCATGTCGTCCCGGCCTTCCTGCACGGCCAACACGGCGCGCCGCTCCCAGGCCTTCATCTGCTTGGTCGCTTCGTCGGTCTGGCGCTTGAGCTTGCGTTCGTCGGCGATGGCGCCGGCCACTTCGCGCTTTGCCTTGGCCAACTGGTCACGCATGTCCAGGATGATCTGGTTCAACATCTTTTCCGGATCTTCCGCGCGGTTGATCAGGTCGTTGATGTTGGACTTGATCATCGTCGAGAACCTGCTGAAGATGCTCATTCCTGACCTCCCTCCACCGCTTGGGTCAGATCCCGGATCCGCGCAAGGTGCGACGAGGCGGCGAGCTGGACGCTCTCGAACGACGCCCTGAGCTCCTCGAAGTCGAGGGTCTCCAGCTGCAGCGTGTCGCTCAGAATCAACTCGCCTTCCTCGATCCCGTAGGCACCGTGGACCACGTCCGTCGCGTTGAGCTTCAGCAGCGTCTCGTAGAGCCCGCCGAGTCCGTCCGAGTTGGCCGGCAGGTCCATCACCTTCATGCGGACCACCAGCACCGGATCGGAGTGGTGGACCACGATCGGCGCACCCCCGTTGTCCGTGCTGACGAGGAACATTCCGTCGTCCACTTCTTCGAAATCCGTGCCGAGACGGACCAGATAGCCTTCAAGGTCTTCGCGGGTAACCATGGCCTTCTCCTTCCAGGTGTTGCGGAGCTAGCAAAAGGGAAGCTAACACGGCCCTCGGCCGTCAACCAACGGACCGGCGCTCCCTCGCATGTACGAGCGGGACAGGCGTCGTGTTCCGCGCCTGCACCCAGTGGATGATCCCCGCGTCGCACGCCGCTCGACATCACCTCACCCGGGCCATCCCCAGCAGCGGGGCAAGATACTCGCCCGTGTACGACGCCGGCTCCTCTGCCACGCGTTCCGGCGTCCCCTCCACCACGATACGGCCGCCCGCATCGCCGCCTTCAGGACCGAGATCGATGACCCAGTCGGCGGTCTTCACCACATGGAGGTTGTGTTCGATGACCACGACCGTGTTGCCGCGGTCCGCCAGGCGGTGCAGTACCTTGAGGAGGATCCGGATGTCCTCGAAGTGCAGGCCGGTCGTGGGCTCGTCGAGGATGTACACGGTGCGCCCGGTGGCCTTCTTCGAGAGCTCCGCCGAGAGCTTGATCCGCTGGGCCTCGCCACCCGACAGGGTCGTCGCGCTCTGGCCCAGATGGATATAGCCGAGTCCCACGTCTGACAGCGTCTGCAGGCGGCGCTTGATCTGCGGCACGGCGTCGAAGAACTCGAGCGCGTCATCGACCGTCATCTCGAGCACATCGGCGATGTTGCGTCCCTTGTAGTAGACATCGAGAGTTTCGCGGTTGTAGCGCCGACCCCGGCACACGTCGCAGGAGACGTATACGTCCGGCAAGAAGTGCATCTCGATCTTCACCAGGCCGTCGCCCTTGCAGGACTCGCAGCGGCCGCCCTTCACATTGAATGAGAAGCGGCCGGCCTGATACCCGCGGATCTGGGCCTCGGGGACCCCGGCGAAGAGCTGCCTGACCGGGGTGAACAGACCCGTATAGGTCGCGGGATTCGAACGGGGCGTGCGGCCGATCGGGGACTGGTCGACCTCGATTACCTTGTCGACGCCGGACAGGCCGTCGATGCGCGAGTGGGCCCCCGCGACCGCGCGGCTGCGGTAGAACTGGCGGGAGAGCGCGCGATAGAGGGTGCCGTTGACGAGCGTGGACTTGCCCGAGCCGCTGACGCCCGTCACGGCCACGAAGCAGCCCAGCGGGAATGCCGCGTCGATGTCCTTCAGGTTGTGCTGGGATGCCCCCCGCACGGTGAGACATCGGTCGGGATCCGGCCTGCGCCGCTCGTCCGGCAGCGGGATTTCGCGGTCTCCGCGCAGGTAGGCCCCGGTAACCGATTCGGGATGGGCGCGCACGTCCTCGACCGGCCCCGCCGCCACGATCTCCCCGCCGGCCCGGCCGGCCCCCGGGCCAAGGTCGACCACGAAGTCGGCCGCGAGGATCGTGTCTTCGTCGTGCTCCACGACCACGACGGAGTTACCCAGATCGCGCAGATCCTGCAGGGTGCGCAGCAGGCGGTGGTTGTCGCGCTGGTGCAGGCCGATGGAGGGCTCGTCCAGGATGTAGAGAACGCCAACGAGCCGGCTGCCGATCTGTGTGGCGAGGCGGATTCGCTGCGACTCGCCCCCGGAGAGCGTGTCCGCCGAGCGGCTCAGCGACAGGTAGCCCAGGCCCACGTTTCTCAGGAAGCCCAGGCGCTCGCGCACCTCCTTGATGATCGGGCCGGCAATCTCACCTGGCAGCGGTTCGCCGGGCGCGGGCACCAACCCGGGGGCGGGCTCCTCTCCAGTGACCGGGAGCGACCTTACAAAGGCGAGCACTTCGCCGATCGGCCGCTGCACGATGTCGCTGATGCCGAGCCCGCCAACCCGCACCGATCGGCCGAAGGGGCCGAGCCGCGAACCCTTGCAGTCGGCACACTGCTGGCTGGACATGTACTGGTCGAGTTGGGAGCGCACGTGTTCCGAACTGGTCTCGCGGTACCGGCGCTCGACGTTCGAGACCACGCCCTCCCAATAGTCCTCGTAGTGGCCGCGCATCTTCCCGGCGTTGTAAGGGAAGCGGATCTTCATCCCCGACGAGCCGTGAAGAATGGCGTCGCGCGCCTCCAGGGGCAGATCGCGCCAGGGCATGGCGGGATCGAACTCGTAGGCCTCGGCCAGTCCCGGGATGACGGAGCCGTGGAGGTGTCCCCCCGGTTCACCCCAGGGGATGATGACGCCCTCCAGGACGGACAGCGATGGACTCGCCAGCAGAAGCGCCCCGTTCACCTCCTTCGTGGTGCCCAGCCCTCCACAGGTGCTGCAGGCGCCGTGTGGCGAGTTGAACGAGAACACCCGGGGTTCAAGCTCGGGAAAGCTGGATCCGCAGCTGGCGCAGGCGTAGTGCTCGCTGAACATGTGCGAGATGTCCCGGCTGCCGCGGCGCTCCAGGATCTCCACGACGCCCTCGGCGGCCCGCAACGCGGTCTCGACGGAGTCCGACAGCCGCGCGCGGTCATCCTCCCTAACCACCAGCCGGTCGACAATGATGCCGATGTTGTGGTTCTCGTAGCGGTTCAGACGGGGGATCTCGCGCAGATCGTACACTTTCCCATTGACCAGCGCACGAACGAATCCATCGCGGCGCGCCTTGTCGAACAGGTCGCGGAACTGTCCCTTGCGGCCCCGGACCAGAGGCGCCACCACCTGGATCCGGGTTCCCTCCTGGAGCTTCAGCACCTGACCCACGATCTGCGTGGCCGGCTGACGCCGAATCGGGAGATCGCAGCGCGGACACCAGGGCGTGCCCGCGCGGGCAAACAGGAGCCGCAGATAGTCGTAGATCTCGGTTACGGTGCCGACCGTCGACCGCGGATTGCGCGACACGGACTTCTGCTCGATCGAGATCGCTGGAGAAAGGCCCTCGATAGTGTCCACGTCCGGCTTTTCCATCAGCCCCAGGAACTGGCGGGCATAGGCCGACAACGACTCGATGTAGCGGCGCTGTCCCTCGGCATAGATGGTGTCGAAGGCGAGCGACGACTTACCCGATCCGGAGAGCCCGGTGACGACCACCAGACGCTCCCTGGGAATATCCAGCGAGATATTCCGGAGGTTGTGCTCGCGCGCGCCGCGAATGGCAAGTACGTCGGGACTCAACGATCGAACCCCGCTGGTTCGGCTCTGCTCATCCCCTCAATATCCCCATTCCCGAAACAGCAGGAATCCCCAGATGCTCTCCAACTCGAGCGAGGCGTCGCCCAGCCCGCGGTATCGCTCGCGCGTGCAGCGTCCCTCCAGGAATCCTTCCAGTCTCACGTCCTGCGGCATCGCCACCTCGACCCTTACCCCGCCGCTGTTGACGGGCAGGGTCGGGTCGGCGCAGAAGCCACGCTGGTAAACACCCGTGATGAACACGTCGTCGAGAACGTACTTCCCGACCTCGACCTGAAGCGACGAGGCCCCGAACGCCGCGTTGGCCTGTCCCTGCTCGGCCTGCGACAGCGAAAGGTGGTCGAGATCCAGCTCCTGGGCCAGAAGGTAGCCGATCTCGTTCGCGACCTGCCCCAGCAGGAGGTTGGTTCCAGCACCGACCGACACGGCTCCGGCATCGCCCAGCAGGGCGGATGTGGGTTGGCCCAGGAACAGGTAGTTGATCAGATCGGATTCGGACATCGCGGACTCGGCGTCGCCCGAGAAGGTGAGTGAGGGTTCGAGCAGCGTGCCCGATACATTGGCGGTGATCACCAGGGGCTGGCCTTCGCGGGCGCGCACCCTGTTCTCCGCAGTGATGGTCAATCCGGGATTGAACCCGGGCGTCCCGGGAAACTGAAAGGTCCCTTCGGTCATCCGCATTGTGCGCGGCCCGAGGCTGAGGGCGCCCCGGACGACCTCCATCTCGCCGCTGAGAACCAGCTGGTTGGCCTGGCGGTCGAAGGTGACCGAAAGGTCTCCGGTGGTCTCGATGTTCATGTCCCGCGAGCGAAGCCAGTTTCCGCTCCCGACCTGCATGTCGATCAGGACGCGCAGGTTCTGAAGAAACGGGATGCGCTCCACGGCACCGTCATCGGCCGCGGCCGACTCGCCGGATCCGATTCTCAGCGTCGCCGCGCTGAACAGGGCGGGATCGTAGAGGTCGACGACTTCCGCAGTGCGCTGGAACTCTTCCATGAATACGGTGCCGCCTTCGACAACCACCACTCCCTCGATGTACGGGAAGTCGAAGGATCCGGTCAGGGAGACCGCTTCGCTGGTGATCGCCGCCTCCATGTCGGCCCGATTCACGATCTGGAAGCCCACCGGGTGGAAGGTGAGATCGAGAGGGATGCTGTCCGACATCTGGCCCAGGTCGACCGTGCCCCGGACATCCATTGTCCCTACGGAAACGGCCGAGCCCTCGATTGCGACAACCCCGTTAGGGCTGAGATCCATGTCGATGTCCGTCGACGAGAAGCGAACGGCGAACGGGGCCATCAATGCGCCAACGTCTTCCAGGCGGAGCGAACCGTTCGGTTCGAGGTCCGAGGGGCGCCCCCCCAGAGTGACCCTGCCGCTTACCGTCCCCTCCACCTCTTCCAGCGTCTGGAGGATCCCCAGGACCATCCTGGCCGGGAACGAATCGGCTACGATGTCCAGGTTCACCGGCTCGTCGGGCACCCTTTCCGGGACGGACGCCAGGCGAAGGTCCGCGGGCGCGGTGCCGGCTACCCGAATCGTGCGGCGACCGCTGGTCCAGCTCTCGATCTCCGTTTCAAGGGTGCGGTCCGCGAAGGCGCCGTTCATCGTCACGCTGTCGAACCGCAGCGTCTCGAGTTCCGCGCCTTCCAGCCGTATCGCCGCCTCCCACTCCGGATCCTCGCCCGAGCCTCCGGCGTTGACCTCCGCCACCATCACCCCGCTGGGCGGCGTCTCCATCTGGATGAGTCTCCCCAGAATGCCCAGATCCAGATCGGCGACCCGAAGGTTGAAATCGGAATCGGCGCTGCCTCGGGAAAGCCGGCCGTCCGCGTTCAGCCGCAGTCCGCCGCCGCCGGGGCGGATGAGGCCGAAGTCCCGCACTACCAGCGCATCCGGATTCCACTCGAAGCGGGCGGGTCCTCGCAGGTTCCAGCGCCGGTCGTCGAAGACAAGGGTGAAGCGATCCAGATCGACCCGGCCTCCGTCGTTGTCCAGCTGGACAACACCCTGCAGATCGTAAGCCTCTGCCTCCGACCTCTGGACTAACGTGCGCAGTCGACCCCGCGTCCCCGAATCGATCTCTCCCTCGACGGTTGCGGAGAGGAACTCGCGATCCCAGAGGGTGATCGAGTCGCCGGTCACCGTTCCCTGCACGACGACGCCCGGCGGGGAACGCTGATTCTGCTCCGAGTCTGCGCGCATCGAGTCCGGCCGCGGGACACTGATCCCGGTCACCGTGATGTCCGCCTCGACAGACCTGGCCGAGGAGCGCCCATAGGCGAAATCCGCAAACGTGAACCCGGCTGCAACCGCGAGGTCGTCGAGTCCACCCGCAACATGCAGGTCGCCGTTCACACGGCCCTCGAACCGAATGTCCTGCGCCCTCGGGACGGTGTCCGGATCCACGCCGTCCACCTCGATCATCAAGTCCTGTTCGATCGCCGACAACTCGTCCCAAGCGACGAGGCCTGCCCCCATGAACACATCTCGCAGCGGGGCGATCGAGGGCGAGCGTACCGACAGCGCGATACCCTCGCCGCGGACTTCGGGGGCGGCTCCGATGTTCCCGCTTCCGCTCACTTCCACGCCTCCCGCGTTCGCATGCAGGGTTTCGACGTGCAGGAGTCCGTCTTCGTCCACCCAGGCGCTCATGGCGGCGGTGTCCACCTGCAGTGCGCCGATGCTGGAAGGCCCCGTGTTCAGGGTCCAGGCTCCGCGCAGCGATGCAAGGTCCAGACCGCGCCCGTTCAGTGTGGCGGCCCCCGACACGATGGTCGAGTCCGGCAGCTGCGCGATCACCCGCGACAGGTTGAAGCCCTCGCTGCGGACGAACATCTCGTAGCCGGCCGCGAGATCGCGGGCGTTGATGATCCCTTCCGCCTGGAGTGGGCCGGCGTCGGTGTCGAGGTCCGCAGCGATGGTCAGGCGGTCCATGCCGCCCCTGAGTGAGAAGGAACCGTCCACGGAGCCGGCGAGGGGCAGGCCCGGGAACAGCTCGCCAAGAGTCGACAGGGACATCGGGTGCACCGTCGCATCCAGATCGACCACCTCGATCACGGTATCCCCGTACAGGCTGCCGGTGAATGCCAGCGTGCTGGACGCTCCTCCGGAGCCGGAATGATTGGCAGAGACTGCGATCGCGACGCCGGTTTCGAGAGCCCCGTCCGCCTGGATCGTCATGTCTCCGGTCCCCTGCCACCGTGGTCCCGGCGCGAAGACATCGAGCAACGAGTAGTCCAGCGCCGTCACCGTGACGTCTACGTCGTCCATCCCGTCGGGACCCAGTGTGGTCCCGCTTCCCGCCAGGTGCACGAGCGTGTCCGTCCCTGTGCCCGAAACCAGCGCCAGATCCCCCGCAATCTCGAGATGGCCTGCGGCGCCGTTGAAGCTCACGTCGCCCGTCAACACTCCCGATACCGGCAAATCCTCCGGCAGAAACCGCTCCAGTTCGGCGGTTGCAAGCCCTTGGGGCATGGCGCGGAGATCCCTCAGCCCCATCTGTTCACCAGGGAGCAGAACGCCCGTAAAGGTGATCCGCCCTCCTGCCCCCAGGTCCGCTTCGACTTCGCTCAGTTCGATCCGCCGATCGTCGGGATCGTTGTCGATTCGGACACTCCCGCTCGCCACACCGTGATCGAACCGTTCGTCGATCCAGGAGAGATCCGTCAGCGCAAGGCGGGTCATGTGGAGGTCGAACCGCGTGCGCAGCCGATCGCCGCCTGGCCTGGCCTCAAGACGCCCCGTACCCTCCGATCCCGGCAAACGGAGACGATCGGCGTCGAAGAAGATTCCCTCCCGGCCAATCTCGATCTCGCCCTCGATGTCGAAGAGATCGAGATCACCGGTGCCGATCGGATAGACGAGCGCCACGTTTTCCGCGTTCGCCGTCAGGAACAGGTCGGATGAAGGCAGAATATCGAGCACGGGCAGGTCCCCCTCGATGCCTCGGACCCGCCTTCGCGACCCATCCGCGGCACGGTGAATCGCAGTGCCGTCCCGAATACTCACCCCTCGAATCCGAAGGGCCGGCGAATCATCATCCGTCGCAGTGGCAGCTTCTGCGCCGCCCTCCGTGGCGTCGTCGCCTGAGACCACCAGGGTAGCGAGGTCCACCCGACCGCCCCCGGCCGGGGCGAGATCCACCACCGCGCCCCACAGGTCCAGGTCCGCAATGGTGCGCGTACCACCGATCAGTCCTGCAAACGAATACCGCGCCCGAATCGAATCGGCCACGAGCACGAGATGCCCGGTGGTGTCGCTCAACCGCAAATCATGCAGGGTGGCCCCCCCGAGCAGACCTCCGGAACCAAGCGAGTCCACGGTAATCGAGCCGTTCACAACCGGGCGGACCTGGTCCAGCGCCCACTGCAGCGCCAGTTCGCGCCCGGCGGAGGTCCGGCTCACCCAGACCGCGCCCGCCACCCCGAGTACAAACAACCCGCTCACCGCCAGGACTGTCCAAAGCAGGACGGTCCGGATCCAGCGCCTGGCGGGCTGTTCTTCCTGTTTCATGGTCAGAAGGCCTGGCCGATCGAAAAATGAAGCTGGAAGCGCCGGAGGGAAAACCCCGGTTCGTCACCGAAGAGAACCGGAGGGCCCAGGATTGCCAGATCCTCGGAAACGACCCAATCGATCAACTCCGATGGTCCGCCCGGTGCAGCGATGTCGATCCGGTCCGCCATGCTGTCCTCGCCGAAAACATAGGGTCGAATCTGTGAGGTGACCACTTCGAGCGGCTCCCGCTCGTGGAAGGAGTAGGCGACATCCAGGCGAATGGGTCCAAACGCCGTGTTGTAGCGAAGGCCGAAGCCGGGGCTCAGTTCCAGGTCATCGAGCTGCGGCCCCTGGGGCCATACCTGTCCGACATCGACAAACGCGGCCCCGCTAAGCACAGTGCCGGCCAGGTCGAACCGGAGCTCCGCGCTGGCTTCGAACGTCGACAGTCCCCCTACGGGACGGAGTTGGAAAAGGTCCGTGCCGGCCAGGGCGGATGCGTCGCAGGTGAGGTCCACGACCGCAACGGGGAGACACGCTGGCTCCATCCCGCCTTCCCTCCGGCGGAGCAGGTCCCGCACCCCGATCGACAGGCTCCTGGGTCCCAGGCTGCTCTGCGCGAAACCGCGGACGCTGTTGGCGCCGCCGCCGTAGAACCGCTTCTGGGACGGCACTACCTCCGCAAAGCGCTCCGTGTCGGTCGCAATGCCGAGGAACCCCCCCGGGTTGATCCGCCCCGCGCGGACCCGCAGTGCAAGCACCCTCCCATCTCCGATCCCGTTGTAGAAACTGGCATCGGCAAAGGCGCGGAAGTAGGCATAGTCCGAGCCGGTGAAACCCTCCGCGAACTCGACATCCACCAGAGCCTTCGAACCGCTGGTCGGGCTGAAGATGTTGTCGCTGCGGTCCCTGTTGAAGGACACCGCTATCGGCGACAACCAGTTGGCGCTCGAGAGCGCGTCGATGTCTTCGGGGGTGCATGCAAGGAAAGTGGCGCAGAGGGTGACCTCGGCCGCCGCCAGGCGGGTCAGTTGAGGGCGGAACCTTGTGCTCAGGAAGGAGCCTACGCCCATGTCGCGGTTGATACCGACATCGAGGCCGAAGGCGTCGCGCACGAAGATGTTCTTGCGGGACTGGCGCTCGGCGAACACACCCACCGCGAGGTCGTTGCGCCGCGACAGAAACGTGGGCTGGCCAAAGTCGACGCTGGCCAGCCAGTTCAGACGGCCGAACTCGCCCGTTCCCGCCTGCGAGCAGAGAGGCGTGGCCTGGAGAAGCCCGGCGAGCAGGTTGGAGAGCCGGGCCTGAGCCTGGAGGGTGCGGCCTCCCCCAAAGAAGTTCCTGCTGGTCCATCGTCCCTCGATATTGAAACAGTCTGCGCTGTTGGCACCCCCACCGGTCCGCACTCGATGCACATCGCCTTCGACGACATCCACCCGGATGGGCAGGACGGAGTCCATTTCCATGCTGGCCACGTCCCGCTGTACCTGGGCCCGCGACACGATGCCCAGTTCATGAAGGCTTCGCTGCGCCTCACGGATCCGGCTCTCGCGGAACAGCTCACCTTCGGAAAACGGGAGACGAGCCCGGATCACGTCGTCGCCAAGGAGCGCATTCCCCGACACCTCGATGGGTCCGAACGTCGTTCGTGGACCCAGTTCGACCCGGTAGTTTACGGACGCGGTGTCACTGTCCAGGGATCGGTCGAAACCGTAGAAGACTTCGGCGAAAGCGTATCCCGCGTTCCGAAGGAGCAGTGTGAGCGTGTCGCGCGCCTCCGCGATGAGCAGGAAGCTCGCCGGGTCGCCTGTTACGACCGGTAGTTCTCCCTCGAAACCCAGACCGGCCGGTATCGAGTCTCCCTGGAACTCGATCGATCCCACCCGGAAGGGCTGGCCCTCTTCGATGCGGAAGGTGACCGACACGGTCCCGTCGCCGTTGGCAAGCACCTCCGCATCGGCGGACATCGCGCGAAAACCGTGCGCAGCGTAGAGTTGACGCAGCCGGCTGAGGTCGTCTTCCATCACACGGGCGCTGAAGTACTGTCGATCCCGAAACCAGTCAATACCCACGGCGCAGGTCGTGACGGTGAGGACAGGGGGACAGCTCGACGCCTTCGTCAGGACCGCACGACGCAACTCGGTATCGGAGAAGGTCTCGTTTCCGCCGAATTCAACCGAAGCGATCTCCAGGCGCGCCGTCTGACCCCGGGCGGACCCGAAAGGCGCGAGACCGCCGAGCAGCGCCATGGCTGCGCAGAGGCTCCAGCTCGGGCTACGGGCGCACACCTTCGTCACCAGACTAAACGCTCCCCTATCGCATACGCCGAGGGTACCGGCGGCTTTCCGCGGGAATGAAACGTCCGGAATCTTCCGAATAAAGATAAACCATGGCCTCGGCCGAGGACTCTCGCACCTTGATCAGGTTGATGGAGTTTCGCCCCTTCTCCGTACCCCGTCCCCGCGTGGATGATGCGGTGCCGGCAATGATGACGGGCACGCCCTCGCCGCCCCCGGCCGGCGCATTGCCGCGTCCAAGCCAGGACTGGTGGATGTGGCCAGAAAGGACCAGATCGACGCCCCACTCCGCGGCCAGGGCCAGAACACGCGCCGCGCCGGGCAGCGTCGGAATCGGATGGTCGTCGTCGGGGCCGAGGAGGTTGTGGTGAACCACCAGAATGCGCAGCGCCCCGGGTCCGGCGTGCGCGAATGCGTTTGCGGCGAATTCCAGCTGCCTGCCGCGAAGGCGGCCGTTCACGATTGCGGACAGAGGGGCAGAGGAGTTGAGCGCGACCAGCCGCGCCCCGACCGTGTCGTCCTCACCCGCACTCAGATCCAGGAACGAGTCGAGCCGGTCGTCAATGAATCTCCGGTAGTTCCGGTAGGGCGCGAAGATTCGCTCCCATACCCTGTAGAGGGGGACGTCGTGGTTCCCCGCCGTGACCACCACGGGACGCGGAGCGAGCCGCTCCAGAAAGTGCCGTGCGGCCCGGTACTCCCCCACCTTGGCGCGCTGTGTGAGGTCCCCGGATATCACGATCGCGTCAGGTCCGTGCTCCGTCACAAAGTGGAGAATCGCTTCCGAAACCGCAGGTCGGTGGGGCTTGCCGAAGTGCAGGTCGGACGCGTGGAGGACGATCACCCGCGGGCGGAACCCTTCGCAGCGCGCAGTTTCATCATCCAGGTGACGCCAACGGCGATCAGCCCGAGCGAAATCACCTGGGCAAGGGTGAGCGCGCCGAAGAAACGATCATCCTTGGCCCGGAAGAACTCCACGATGAACCGCTCGGCGCCAGCCAGGGCGAGCCAGGTCATAAAGATCCACCCCGGCCGATTGCCCTTGCCGCGCAACGACCAGAGCAACACGAAGATGAGGGTGGAAAGTCCAGTCTCGTAGAGTTGGGTGGGGTGGACGGGGAGTATCTCGCCGTACCGCTCGATCATCGCCGGATCGACCGCGATCCCGAAGTTCTCGCTGATTGTGCTCGCGTGCGATGGTGGCGACCCGTTCGGAAACGCGATCCCCACCCACGAATCCGTGGGGCGCCCATAGTCATCCCCGACCAGAAAGCAGCCAATCCTCCCCACGGCGTACGAGAGGGCCAGCGCCGGAGCGATCGCGTCCGCGGTCTTCCCCAGCGGCAGACCCACTTTGCGGATTCGCCAGACGATCAGAGCCGTTGCCAGCAGAAAGCCCCCGTACCACACCATCCCCGCCCGCGCGAACAGCATCCCGAAGGGGTCGGCAGCGAACCGGGGATAGTTGAGGAACACGTAGTAGAGCCGGGATCCGACAAGACCGCCGACCACCGCCATGAACAGCAGATCCCACGCGATCTCGGGGTCGTGGCCCATTCGGCCCAGCTCGGACTTGAGGATGTAGCCGCCCGTAAGGAAGGCCAGCAGCATCATCACGCCGAACGAGGTGATCGGGTCGCCTCCGAGGATGGGAAACCACTCGGGCATTCGAAAGAGTATCGGATACATGCTTACCGTGTCCTGGTCAGTGTCTGGTTGCCGGTGTCCATGGTACCATGCCGGGGATGGGTACGCTCGCCCGCGCGTCGTCCAGGTCGCCGAAACTGCGGTGTTCGGCCCGGAACTGTCCCGCCCGGGCGATCATGGCCCCGTTGTCGAGCGATACCCTGGGCGATCCGACGAAGAGGCGTCCGCGCGTGCCCAGTCCTTCGCGAAAGCGCGCGCGGAGAGGGCCGTTTGCCGACACTCCTCCGCCCAGCAGGAGCCGGTCGCACCCGACCGCTTCCATCGCCGCGAAGGTCTTGCGGGCAAGGACATCCACGACTGCCTCCTGAAAGGACGCTGCCAGATGGGCGCGTTCGTCCTCGACCTCGCCGTTCTCCTCCAGGCGCGCCACGGTCTGGGCGACCGCGGTCTTCAGCCCCGAGAAGGAAAAGTCCAGCGGAACGCGGCCTGCGGACCCGGCCTTGGCGCGCATCATCGGTCTGGGGAATGCGTAACGGTCTGGATCACCCGGGACAGCCGCCGCCTGGACAGCCGGCCCGCCTGGGTAGGGAAGCCCCAAGAGCTTGCCCACCTTGTCGAACGCCTCCCCGGCCGCGTCGTCCCGGGTCTGGCCGAGAAGGAAGTACCGACCCCACTCCGGAACCCATAGCAGGAGCGTGTGTCCGCCCGACACCAGTAGCGCCACGAAGGGCGGGACCGCGTCGGGATCCTCGAGGACGGGACCGAACAGATGTCCTTCCATGTGGTGCACGGGGATCCAGGGAACGTCCAGCGCGAAGGCGGCGGCCCGTCCCCAGGACACCCCCACCAGGAGTGCCCCGATCAGCCCCGGGCCCGCCGCCACGGCAATCGCGCGAAGCTCGCGTCGCTCGACATCGGCCTCTCGCAGTGCCGCTGCCACGACGGGCTCGATCCGCCTGACATGGTCCCGGGCGGCGAGTTCCGGCACAACGCCCCCATACACCCGATGCACGTCCTGTGAATGGATTACGAGCCCGAGGATCGTTCCCTTCTCGTCGAGGACCGCCGCGGAGGTCTCGTCGCAGGTGGTCTCGATGCCGAGGACAGGCCCGATCACAGTCCGCCGGCTCTTCTCACCGTCACCGAGTCCGCATCCGCGGTGCCCTCCAGGAACCGGCCCAGGCCCCGCACCTCGATCGGCACGCGTACCTCCCCGACCTCCTCGATCTCCTGCCGCAGTTCCTGCGGATCCATCGGTGAGGCCACGACCACCGCTGCCGTGTCGACCGCGTCCAGCAGCACGCCCGCGCCGGAGACGGTGACTCCGACCATCGCGGGCTCCACCACCAGGTCCTCGCCGGCGAGCGCCAGGTCAACCGGCAACGGGCCGAGCGCCAGGCTCTGCCGGGGGGCCGCTTCCACCAGGATCGTCGCGCTCAACGGATTGACGACCAACCCTCCAAGACCAACCGTGTCCACCGCGACATCGAAACGCCCGGGTCCGGTCAGGGCACTCAGGTCGAACGGTTGCAGGAACACGGCCTCCAGTGCGTCCACCTCCGAGGCGGGACCACGGACCTGGGCAAAGAGCAGGTTGGCCCGGGGTTCGGCGACCAGCGCCAGCGAGTCGGGAAGCCGTCCGATCACCCTCGGCGACACCGGAATCTCCTCGACCCTGTACTGCTCGAACAGCAATCGAACCGTGCTCGGAGCGAAGTCCTCGATCGCCACGCTGCCGCGGTCAACGTTCCACACCCAGTCCGGCACCAGCTCGAGGACCAGGTCCTCTCGCCCGACAGAGTCCACCGGGATTACGACCACGGGCTCCGCCATCGCGACCCGAAACAGATCACCCATGGGACCGGTCACGGTCATGTCCACGGTCGCGGGCGACGGATCGCCCTTGAGAAACCAGTCCGAAGCGACCTGGTCCACCCGAACCTGCACGCCGGGGATCTCGAGCCGGCTCACCCGGTCATCGCTCAGCCGCATCGTCGCCCACAGCAGAACGGCCAGCGTCACCGCAGCGAGCTTGATGCGCCAATTGCGCGCGAGCACCCCCGGAAAGGACACTACTCTTCCCTCTCCACCAACCGCCCGACGAGACCGACGTTGGCCTCCGAATCCCACGCGGTGGAGCCGGCCACCTTCTTGTAGATGATGCCATCCGTGCTGATGAGGAAGGACTCCGGGACGCCCGTCGTGCGGTAGGTGCGCTGGATGTCCCCGGAGGGGTTCAGCAGGATGGGAAAGGTCAGATCGAGGTCGCGCGCGAAGGCGAGGGGATCGCCGCCGGGGTTCCCCGCGCGGTCGGATCCTCCAACGGGTGCGTCGATGCTGATCGCCGCGATCTCGAAATCCTCGCGCGAAAAGGTGTCGTAGAGGCGCTGCATCGAGGGCATCTCTTCGCGGCACGGACCACACCAGGTCGCCCACACGTTGAGGAGCAGGACCTTGCCCTCATAGGTCTCGAGGGTGACGGGGTTTCCATCGGCATCGACCACTTCGAAGTCCGGCGCCGGATACCCCGAGACAACCCTCGGGATGCGGCTGCGGCCGAACCAGGCACCCGCGACAAGTGCCACGCATACGGCCAGCGCCACCAGGTAAGGCCGCCGGCTGGCTGACCGCCTCTCGGCGGAGCGTTGCTGCTTCATCGCCATGGCGCGCTCGGTGGTTCGCTGTTATCGCCGTTCCGGTCCGGGCGTTCCATCGCTCCGGGCACGTGCGGTGCCGGGCGCACTTCCCGCCCGACGACGAGACGCACTGCGGTGCCCTCCGCTACGGGCACGTGGGGTTCGGGGTCCTGGCCGAAAACTACACGTATGTTCAGCAGGCTGTACCTCCTGTCCACCTCACCCAGCTCCAGCCCTAGCGAGCGCAGTACCGCATACGCCTCGCCCTGCGTCATCCCGGCCAGCCGAGGCATCGGGAAGGTGGGAGGACCCCGGCTCACCACGAGCCGCACGTCGCCCGGGATACGGATTTCGGTTCCGGGCGCTGGATCGATGCCCAGGACCCGGCCGGCCGGGGTGCGGGAGTCGGCCGTATCCACCCGGACCACAAATCCTCCCGCATCCAGCAACTCGGCCGCGCGGTCGCCGGCGAGGCGCGTGAGGTCGGGGACGGCGCGCATCTCGGGCCCGGACGAGACCGTGATTCGCACAGGGGCCTGCACCAGGGCGGTGAGGCCCGGCAGGGGACTCTGCCCGAGCACGAGTCCCGCCTCCGCGCGCGGGTGCCGTACCGAGTCGACGTGGCCGATGACGAGTCCCGAGTCGACCACCGTGGCAAGCGCCAACTCGAGGGGCTCGCCGCGGATATCCGGCACCGCCTGCAATTCCACCGGTTGTTCGCCGGCCGGGAAAAGAAATCCGATGGCGATCAGGTATCCCAGCCCCAACCCGGTACCCGCAAGGAGAAAAGCGGCCAGCGCCGGATGAAGGGAGAGGCGGCCCACCCGCACCGGCGCCGCTCGGGCGGTCTTCCGGCCGGCATGGCCTCGCCGCGACCTCTTCCTGGCTGGGCGACGCGTGCTCTTTGCTTTCGCGGGACGCCGCGCTCGCTTCTTCCCGGCGGAACCCTTGGTCCTGGCCGCGCCCTTCGTCCTGGCCGCGCCCCTGGCCTTGGCCGTGCTCTTCGCCCGGGCCACACCCTTGGCCTGGGCCGCACCCTTCGCCTTGGCTGCACCCTTTGCCTTGGCTGCGCCCTTGGCCTTGGCCGGACGACGAGTCTTCTTCGCCTTGGCCTTCCTGTTGCGCCGGATTGAGCGGCCCAGATCCATCAGTCGCTAGCCCTCCTCATTCTTGCCGCGAAGGCGCCGTCGAATCCACTCTCGTGAGGCAATACCGCGAGGCATCCCTTCGCATCCAGATACCGGTCGGGTATGGCTCCCGGTTCGATGCGGAAGTCCGGATGATGTGTCAGAAAGGCCTTCACCTGCCCCCAGTTCTCCTCGTGCTCAAGGGCACATGTAGCGTAAACAAGGAGGCCTCCGCGGGGAACCACGGAGGCGGCGCCCTCCAGGATCGAGCATTGCAGTTCCGCGAGCTTTTCGATGTCCTGCTGCCGAATTCGCCACCGCCCGTCCGGGTGACGGCGGAGGGTTCCGGTGCCGCTGCATGGGACGTCCGCCACTACGACTTCAGCGCTTTGCAGTGGTGGATGACGCGCGTCCGCGGCCACGCACCAGACTCGCGGGTGCGGTCCACGCGCGTCCGCACGCCGCACCTGCGAGTCCGCAAGCACCCGCGCGTCCGTAAGCACCTGCGAGTCCGACGCGCCCACTGCCCCGGTCCGTTGCACGCCCAGCCGCCGAATCCCCTCGATGACGCGCATGAGGCGGCGCGGCGAAAGATCGGCAGCCACCACGCCCGCCGCCGACTCGCTCATGGCAAGTGCCTTGCCACCCGGGGCCGCGCACAGGTCGACGATGTGGGCACCGGGCCGCGGTGACACATAGTCCACCACCAGCGACGCGGCGGGATCCTGAATCACGCCGGGTACGACGGACAGGGCCGCCCCGGGGCTTGCACCGGGCGCCAGCCTGATCCAGGACCGGCCGTCCGACCCGGCGTCGCCGTCGATGATGTCGACTTCGGCAGATCCGGTCTGGCACAGCCCTGCTGCGGCGAGCCTGTTCCGAGCGTCCGCTACATCCGCCCCGATCGCCCGAAGGTACACCAAGGGCTCCCGGTTGTTGGCCTCGACGAGCGCACGGGCGCCGCTTCCACCGAAGGCCGCGATCCATCGGCGCACAAGCCAGCGCGGGTGTGACCCCCACGTGGAGAGGTACCCTTCGAGGTCCTCCTCCGGATCGGGAAACGATGACGCGTCCGTGCGCGCCCGCGCCACCTTCCGCAGCACCGCATTCACGAGACCCGACGCGGCGCGGCTTCGAGTCCCCTTGACGTGCTCGACTGCCTCCGACACTGCGGCGTAGGCGGGCACACCTCCCATCTCGAGAATCTGATACGCACCCATCCGCAACGCCGTGATGACATCCGGGTCGAGCTCGCCGAGGCTGCGCGCGCAGAACCGCGACAGGATGTGATCGATCCTCCCGCGCAGGCGCATCGTGCCGTATACCAGGTGGCGAATCCATCCGCGCTCGGGAGACTCGGGCGCTCCGGACGCCTCCCACGCCACGTCGAGGCGCCGCCCCGATCCCACTTCCCCGAGAATGGACGCGGCCAGGACCCGGCCCGTCGGCGGACTGTTTCTGCCGCGGCGTCCCGTGCGGGGGCCGGTCAACTTCTCTCCAGATCCAGCATCCCCGATGTGGGCGATGACGGCACCGCGATCTCCCGCGCCGGCATCCGTCCGGCAAGATACGCCTCCCGGCCCGCCATGATCGCGAGCCGCATCGCCCTCGCCATGCCGACGGGGTCCGAGGCGGCGGCAATCGCGGTGTTCATCAGCACGCCGTCCACGCCCTGCTCCATGGTGACGCAAGCATCCGAGGCCGTCCCCACCCCGGCGTCCACGATGACGGGGACGCTGAGCCGCCGCTTGATCTCGCGGATGTAGTAGGGATTCACCACGCCGAGCCCGCTGCCGATCGGACTCGCCAAAGGCATCACGGCCACGCAACCCGCGTCTTCGAGCCTCAACGCGGTGATCAGGTCGTCGTTCGTGTAGGCCATGACCTTGAAGCCATCGGCCACAAGTTCGATCGCTGCCTCGAGCGTCGCAGCGGTATCCGGCAGCAGGGTCCGCTCGTCACCGATCACCTCCAGCTTAACCCAGTCGTTGAGCCCCGCGGCCCGTCCCAGCCGCGCATAGCGGATTGCGTCGGCAGCCGTGTAGCACCCGGCGGTATTCGGCAGCAGGAAGAACTCGTCGGGGTCGAGGTGATGGAGGATGCCCTCCTCCTGACTGCGGTCGAGGTCGACCCGGCGAACCGCCACCGTGACCATCTCCGCCCCGCTGGCACGGATCGCGGCCACCATCTCGTCGTTCGTCCGGTATTTGCCGGTCCCGACGATGAGCCTCGAGGTGAAGGATTGGCTCCCGATCACGAACGGGAGGTCCGGGAGCGTCTCCAGCGTCATCTATCCCCCTCCTACGAAGTGCACGAGTTCGATCCGGTCTCCCTCTTCGACCGGGGTAGCCTGCAAAGCCTCACGGGCGAGGATTTCGCGGTTTCGCTCCACCACGACCATTCCCGGATGGAGCTCCAACGACCGGAGGAGTCCGGTCACGGTCATCCCGGCGCCGACCGACCGCTTCTCGCCGTTGAGCATGATCGACACGGACTCACCCTCAACCCCGGGTTCGAATTCCGATATCGTCATCAACCCTCTCCTTCCTGGAGGACCTCAAGGTAGCGCGTCACTGCCCGCTGCGGGTCGGGTGCCCGCCAAACGCCACTCAAAACCATCACTCCGTAGGCGCCGCACGAGAGCAACTCAGGGACCCGGGCGGGCGTGACCCCTCCGATTGCGATGACGGGGAGGTCGCCGCACTCCACCGCGCGGGTCACCGCCTCGGGTCCGATCGCGGGGCGCCCGGGGTGCGAACGCGTAGGGTAGATGGCGCCGAAAACCAGATAGTCCAGGTCGCTGCGGCCAGGACCGCTGGCCTGGTCCGGCGAGTGGATGGAACGTCCCACACGCAGCCCGGCCCCGGCCATCTCCCGGACGAGCGCAGCAGGCAGCGAATCCTCGCGCAGGTGCACGCCCCCGGCGCCCGCCGCCATCGCCACGTCGACCCGGTCGTTCACCACGACCAGCGCGCCGGTCTCGCGAGACAGTGCGGAAAGCCAGGACACCGTATCGAAGAGGCGGCGAACGGGCGTTTTTCGGGTTCTGAGGTGCAACGCCATCGCGCTCCCACCAGCGTCGAGCAGCGGAGGGATCCGCGCGCGGAAGTCTCCGGAATCGACGTGGTCGTCTACGGCGATGACGTGCAGTCGCGGCAGCGTGCCAGCCGGGCCCCCGGCATCCCGGATGTCGCCACCCCCAGCGGATCGTTGCACGGGCCTACGCAAAGCGCTCACCGGGCCGGGGGCCGCGTCCTCGGAGCCAGGCAGCCGCGTCCATGCGGCGTTTGCCGGCCGGTTGCACTTCGCCGATGCGGACCAGTCCCCTCCCCGTCGCGACCACAAGGCCGTGATCGGCGTCTCCCCCCACGATCTCGCCCGCCACGCCGCGCTGCCGCTCCGCCGCGGTCGACCCTGCACCACCACCCGCGACCGATGGCCGAAAGACCTTCACGGGCTCGTTTCCCCGCAGCGTCCACGCCCCGGGCAGCGCGTCCATGGCGCGTATGTGGTTCGCCACTGTGGGTGCGTCGCGCGTCCAGTCGACCCGCGCCGACTTGCGGCTGATCTTGGGTGCATACGTGGCTCGGGCATGATCCTGCTCGACCTCCTCCACAACCCCGGACTCCATCCTGTGCAGCACGTTCACGACGAGTTGCGCGCCCATCCCGGCAAGGTGTCCCGACATTGAGGACGCCGTGTCATCGGACCCGATGGCGACGGACTCCTGCACGAGAACGGGGCCGGCATCCATGGCCTCGACCATGCGCATCACCGATACCCCCGTGGCCGCGTGGCCCCGGGCGATGGCCCAGTTGATCGGAGCCGCGCCCCTGAGCTCGGGGAGAAGCGAGGCGTGGAGGTTGAGTGAACCCAGACGCGGTATGTCGAGGACTCGGCGCGTCAGGATGCAGCCGTAGGCCACGACAACCGAGATGTCGGGGTTCATCGCCCGGACTGCGCTCTCGAAGGCGTCGCCACGCGGCAGTTCGGGAGTGAGCACCCGGAATCCGTCAGCGTCGGCGAGCCGGCGAACCACCGACGGTTGCGGCTTGCGGCCGCGGCCGCGGGGGCGGTCCGGCCGGGTAACCACGCCCACCAGATCGTGCCCGGCCGCCGCCAGCGCCCTGAGCGTCGGGATCGCAAACTCCGGCGTGCCCCAGAACAGAACGTTCACTGTCCTGCCACTGGCTCCTAGCTGCGACCCGCGTTCGCCATGCTCTTGCGCCACTTCTTGAGCAGGATGCTACGCTTGAGCGGCGAAAGCCGATCGAGGAACAGCACGCCGTCCAGATGGTCCACCTCGTGCTGAAGGGCCCGCGCGAGCAGATCGTCCGCCTCGATGCGCACCGGGTCACCGTCAGCGGACATCGCCTCGACGGTGACGCGGACCGAACGGGACACCTTGTCCTCGATTCCGGGGATGCTCAGACATCCCTCGACCGCCTTGTCGGTGGCCTTGCTCGACTCGACGATGACGGGATTGATCAGGGCATGGACGTGCCGGCTCTCGTCCTCGTTGGTCACGTCCACGACGAGGACGCGCCGGGAAACACCCACCTGCGGTCCCGCCAGGCCGATCCCTTCGGCGTTGTACATGGTGTCGAACATGTCCTGGATGAGGCGCCGGAGTTCGTCCGTCACCGTATCCACCGGGGCCGCCTCTTCACGGAGGACCCTGGAGCCCAGGATCTCGATGTCCAGCAGCGCCACCGCTTCGCCAGCCGGCCTAGTTGTCCTCGATCTTGCGGGCCACGTGGCCCCGATCGATCACGATCCGCGTGTTCTCCGCCGTCTTGATCATCAGTTCGGTCTCGGCGGTGTGCACGATCTGGCCCAGGATTCCGCCGTTGGTCATCACGCGGTCCCCCTTCGCCAGCTTGCTCAGCATCTCCTTGTGACGCTGGCGCTCCTTCCGCTGCGGCCTGATCAGGATGAAGTAGAAGATGAAGATCATCAGCATGATCTGGAACAGCACCACGGACATTCCGCTTGCACCCTCGCGGGGAACCATCGGGGGGGAGGGCGAGGCCACGAGGAGGGTTGCGGCAGCGGCTGGAATCGAATTGATAATCGGCAACGTCGTATCGTCCTTCGGGTTCGGGTCAGTGGCTGGGCGCCGCGGATCGGGTGGCCCGGTATCGCTGCAGCCAGTCACGGCACCACATAGTAAAGGTTCCCGCGCGGATGCGTAACCGTGCCTCGCCGGCCAGACGCAGCAGAAAGCGGAGGTTGTGGATGGAAACCAGGCGGTGCCCAAGGCGTTCCCCCGCCACGAGGAGGTGACGGATGTACGCGCGGTCGTACCCGCGGCAGGTGTAGCAGTCGCACTCGGGATCGATGGGATCGCGGTCGAGGCGGAACCTCGCGCCCTTGAGGTTGATCTGACCCTCGTCCAGGGCCCAGGCGGTACCGTGGCGGGCGTTCCGGGTGGGGGCCACGCAGTCGAACATGTCGCAGCCCCTCGAGATTGCCTCCAGCAGGTCGTCGGGATACCCCACGCCCATCAGGTAGCGCGGGCGGTCGCGGGGCATCAGCGGATCAAGCAGGGAGAGAATCCTCCACATGTCCGGCTTGGGTTCGCCGACGGACAGCCCGCCGATCCCGAACCCGGGCCAGTCGCCCAGCTCCATGACCTGCTCCAGATGCCGGGCCCGGAGGTCGTCGTACACGTTTCCCTGCAGCACTGGGAAGAGAGCCTGCCGCGTGTGGGCATCGTCCTCCGTCATCTCGAATCTGGCCCTGCAGCGCTCGAGCCAGGCGAGCGTTCGGCGGTTCGCCAGTTCCGCTTCGGCGTGGGTGACGCCCGCGGGCGCGCATTCGTCGAAGGCCATGATCACGTCTGCCCCGAGCAGCCGCTGGATGTCCATCACGCGTTCGGGGGTGAAGTGATGGCTGCTCCCGTCGATGTGGCTCTGGAAGGTGACGCCGTCGTCCGTGATCTGGCGGATTCTGGCGAGCGAGAACACCTGAAATCCCCCCGAATCGGTGAGGATCGGGCCCTTCCAGCGCATGAAGTCGTGGAGGCCGCCCAGTTCGGCGACGACCTCGGCCCCGGGGCGCAGGTAGAGGTGGTAGGTGTTGGCCAGAATCATGGACGCACCGGCGGCGTGCAGTTCTTCCGGTGCCACCCCCTTTACGGTGCCCAGCGTGCCTACCGGCATGAAGGCGGGGGTATCTACAGCGCCGCTGGGCAGGGTCAGTCGCCCGGCTCTGGCCTGACCGTCCACCGCGTCCAGCGTGAAGCGGGCACCTCCAACCACAGCGGTCATGGGAGGGCCGCCAATGCGCCCCGCCCCGCGGCCCTCACGGGAGCACCGCCATGGCGTCGCCGTAGGAGTAGAAACGGTAGCCCGTGGCCACGGCTTCGTCGTACGCGGCCCGCGCCGCTTCGATGCCGGCGAATGCGGCTACCAGCATGAGCAGGGTGGAGCGCGGCAGGTGGAAGTTGGTCACTAGACAGTCCACGGCGCGGAAGTCGTAGGGCGGATGAATGAACAGGTCCGTCCGTCCGGGGCCGGGCCGAATCCGGTCACGTCCCTCGGCGACGCTCTCGAGGGTGCGCACCACGGTGGTGCCCACCGCCCAGACCCTTCCCCCCCTCTCGCGGCAGCGACGATACTCCGTGGCCGCCGTCTCGGGCACGACGTAGTGTTCGGCGTCCATGACGTGGCGCGACGGATCCTCCACCTCGACGGGGCGGAAGGTCGCGGTCCCCACATGGAGGGTGACCGCCGCATGGCTCACGCCCCGCGCCGCGATCTCGTCCAG
>LXNI01000394.1_pt1 | contig 51829 bp, 42 predicted proteins | sample 809091 | NCBI WGS metagenome assembly LXNI01 (sample SAMN04870527, study PRJNA318959) | sponge metagenome | biome: 01000161; feature: marine sponge reef; material: water | host: Sarcotragus foetidus | place: Greece: Milos, Mediterranean Sea | collected 2013-05-29 | depth 5-7 m
AGGCCATGGGCATCGACGTGCCCGACGCCGAGTCCTACTACCTGTCCCAAGTCCGCATGGGGATCGTGTGGCCGATCGATCTCGACGATCCCGAGGCCCGCCTGTCAGGCGAAGAGGTGTACTCCGAGGGCGACCGCTTCGAGGGCATAGCCGACCGCCCCATCAGCCTCGACGAGATCGCTCCCTTGGAGCCTCTCAACTCTTGACCATTAGTCTCTCCGATTGAGCCAAAGCGAAAGGCGATGCCAATGCAGATGAATCCCAACAAGACGTGGCGGCTGGTGGCCGAGCGGCTGGAGGCCGAGACCGATCCCCGGCGGCGCCATGTGCTGGAGCTGGTGCTGGCCCACATGAAGTGCGAGGCCCAGGCCGATATCGAGGGGGTGGTGGCCACCCTGAGCGACAAGCCCCAGTACATCATCTGGTCGAACCCCGATGATCCCATTGCCAGCCCCGGCGGCGACCGGGACGCCATCCGGGGCTTCTACGACCGCAGCATCGTGCAGACCGGCGCCCACCGCCTCGAGTTCGACTGCGACCGGGTCATCGTCGACGACGACGCCGTGTTCACCGAGGGAATGATGAGCATGGCCTACCCCGGCCGCACGCTGGAGGCCATGGGCATCGACGTGCCCGACGTCGACGCCTACTACGTGGCCCAGTCCCGCATGGGCATCGTCTGGCCCGTCGACCTCGACGACCCCGAGGCCCGGCTGCGAGGCGAAGAGGTCTACTCCGGCAACGACCCCTTCGAAGGCGTCGCCGACCGCCCCATCTCCCTAGAAGAAATCGCCCCCCTAGAACTCGCCGCCGTCTAATCGCTACGAGGCCGACCAGGTTTCGCTGCGGAGGTAGGAGTAGACGCCTTCGAAGTCGGTGCGGGCCTTTTCGGGCAAGTCCACTGCTTCGCCGAGGCGGCTGGCGCCCCACACGATGCGGGCGGTGTGCTCGGCCACCAGGGCGGCGTGCAGGGCGTGGTCGGGCGACTCGCCGATGCACAGCATGCCGTGGTTGGCCATAAGCACCGCCGAGCGGTCGCCCAGGTGACGCACCACCTCTTCGCCCAACTCGTCAGAGCCGGTGGGGCGGTAGTCGGCCACCGGCACGTCCCCGCCCAGGTAGATGATGACCTCCTCGATCACTGCGGGAATGCTCTTATGGGCCACTGCGAACATCGAGGCGTGTATCGGGTGGCAGTGCACCACTCCGCCCACCTCGGGGAACGCCCGATAGCAGGCCAAGTGCATGGCCTTCTCGGTGGACGGCCGGGCCGTGCCCTCCAGCAGGTTCCCGTCCAAGTCCACCGCCGCCAGGTTGTCGGTGCTCACCTGGTCATAGGGCAGCGCCGATGGGGTCAACCAGATCCTGCCGTCGGCATCCCGCCCTGAAACGTTCCCTGCGGTGCCCACCACCAGCCCGGCGGCGTCCATGGCCTGAGCCGCGGCCACTACTTGGGCTCGAATGTCGGCGCTGTCGGTCATCGCCACACCTCCGGATTGGCCAGGCGGTGGGGCCGTTCGCCGGCCAGGAGCCGGCAAATGTCCTCCACCACCATGTCGGTCTGGTTCACTTCGGTGCCGCCACCTCCGCCACCCGGGCGGCCAGATCCTCAGCGCTGTACAGACGGATGGGCTGGTGCTCGATCCACGGATCGAACTCCACGTCGGCCACCTCCCGCAGCCGGTCCAAACCCGTCCCCCGCAGCGGAGCGGTAACCAGTGCCCTAGGTCTGCCCACGCCATGAGCGTACGGCTCACGTCGCCGTTTCGCCGGTCACTCGCTTGGTTCCGGCCCATTTCTCAGTGGCTTCGGGGGTGCCCCGATTGGCGACTACTCACCGATCGTCGGCCAGAAAGCTCATTTATGACATACTTGGCATTACCTTAAATCGATACAACAACTATGTCATAACTGTTTGTCGTTCGCCTCCGGCAATCCGTATCTCGTTCCGCGACGCTCACCGTGCCTCAGCAGACGTCCTGATTGGCAAAGCCGGTTCAGAATGTGCAGTGCTTGAAGCCGGTCTACATTCAATCTTTCCCGCACCGTCGTGTTTGTTATCGACTGTTCTCGGGCAAGATCAAGGACCAGCGTGTCGATTTCGTCGTCGGACAGCCGCAATCCTGCGGGTGCGCCGATTTCGGGGCTGATGATGTAGACCGCTCCGCCACGCTCGCCGTGTTGAATGAGCAATCCTGTGTCGCGGAGGCGCTGAAGCGCATGGCGGGCCTGAACGCTGTCGACGCCCAGCAGGTCGCGCGCGACGGAGTTGGTGAGCTCAAGGCCGCGCGAAGCATGAACCAGTATCAATCGGTCATCGGAATCTATCGAGCCGCGCTCCTCCAGTTCAGCGATCCAGGCTCGCTCGTGGAGCGCGACGGTGCCTGCCGTGCGCAGGGTTACGGAGACCGAATCGCCCGTGTCGACGAATTCCGGTGGGTCCAAGAGGTGGTTGGCCATCTCGTCTTGCATCACGTCCACACCGCGGCCGGCATCCTCAGCAAGACCGAATCTCCGCAGAGTGCTGATGACCACTTGGTTCCTGGCCGCGTATTGCTCCCGAATGTTGGCCACGGTGACTGGCTCTGGCAAGCCCCCGGGCGAGGTCACAACCACTCGGTCGTCGTGGATGTCGATGCGCACTGGGGTACCCCTCGCCTCGTAGGAGCGATGGGCGACGGCGTTGGCTATTGCTTCTCGGAGGACGACTTCGGGAAGGCGGGGCAGATCGTGGCGCTGAGTGCCGAGCACGACAAAGTCAATGCCAACTTCGTCCAAGACAGTGGAGGTTGCTGACTGGATCTGGTGGCCGAGCGGACCCTTGACCTCTACACGGCGGTCATGTTTCGCCGCCCCGCTCCTATAGCGGAAAATCTCGACGAACGCCTTACCCAGCACAGCTTGGGGGTCGGGCAGCAAGTGCAGAGCGCCCGCAACAGTGAGCTGGCATTCCGACTCGTTGGCTGTGACGAACCCATGTTCGTCCATTCGTGCTTCTCGGTTGTCTTCGCTCCAGCCCCACCCTTGCGCGAGTTCGTCAAGCAAGTCAGGATCCGCCTGAATCACGCTGACTCCAATCGGTGTGTCCTCGAAGCTATTGAGTGAGCGACGAGCAACCAGCCGGGTCAGCTCTTCGCCAAGAAGCGCCCGGTTCGATGCCCCAAAGCGTCCCAAAATACTGCCGTCCGTGAGTTGGGAAACGCCTTCAACACGACGTGCCACCGAGATGACGACTATCGGTTTTTCTCCCACGACAATTCGCATTACTGCATAGCGACCAGGATTGACGACATTGCCGAACACGTCGTTGTTGAGTTTGGCACTGCCTTTGGAGGTCAGCGTGAATCCTCTAACGGAGGCATCGTCGTCTACTCCGAGCAGTATCACGCCACCATCCGTGTTGGAGAAAGCGACCGCGGATCGGCGTATTTGGTCGACGGAAAGCCCTGTCTTGAACTCGATGTACTCCCCCTCTGCTGGGAACGCGCGGCGGAAGTCTGTGGTTGTCATCACCATCGGGTGCGGTTCTGTGTTGTGGGGATGGAAGAGGGGATATGGCATACTTATATTCTAGGAATTAGTTGACAACAAGTATATCATAATTATGCAAGAAGAGCCTGTCAGATTGGGTTTCAAGTGTCTCTCCCAGGCATCAACCTGCCTCGGCGATGGGCCATTACCGTTGTTGGCCGTGGCTGATTGGGCCGAAGCCGGCAACCGCCGCTATCCCCAGTGGCGATCCGCTTGCGACGCTCGCAGCGGTGCTGCACAGTAAGGCGCGCACAAAAGAGGAGATCCATGAAGTTCGCAGTGACGTTTCCGATGGTGGCCCACCCCTGGGATCAGAAGCTGATCACCAAGCAGGGTGTGGTGGATTTCGCCCGCACCGCCGAGGAGTCCGGGTTCGACGGACTGGGCTTCACCGACCATCCCGCTCCCACCGACCGCTGGCTCAATGCCGGTGGCCACGATGCCGTTGACCCGTTCGCCGCCCTGGCCTTTTGCGCGGCGATCACCGACCGCATCAAGCTGATCCCCAATATCGTGGTGGTGCCCTACCGGAACCCGTTCATCATGGCCAAGGCCATCGCCACCATCGACTCCTTCTCCGGCGGTCGGTTCATCTTCGCCACCGGCTCCGGCTACCTCAAAGGCGAGTTCAAGGCCCTCGGCGTCGATTTCAACAACCGCAACCAGATCTTCGACGAGGCCATCGAGGCCATGATCGGCATCTGGACCAACGACGACTTCGCCTACGAGGCCAGCACCTTCACCGCCCTGGGCCAAACCGCCAACCCCAAACCGGTCCAGAAGCCCCATCCGCCCATCTGGATCGGCGGCAACTCCAAGCGGGCCCGCCGCCGGGTGGCCACCGTGGCCAACGGCTGGACCCCGTTCCCCGCCCCCTGGGTTTTGGCCACCACGGCCAGAACCCCGCCATTGGAGACCCTGGACGACTTGGCGGCCTTGCTCGACGAACTGTGGACCTACGTCGACGAGGCCGGCCGCAACCCGGCCGACTTCGACGTCAGCTACCTCAACCCCGTCGGCGGCCCACCAGCCGCCCCCGACTTCGACGCCGACGCCCACATCGCCGCCCTGGCCGATCTCGAAGCGCTGGGCGTCACCTGGATCACCGTCACCCTCCCCGGCGACGACATCGAGGCCACCCTCGACACCATGCGCCGCTACGGCGAAACGGTCATCGCCCCCTCCCAGAGCACCTAGATGCCTGATCCCGACCCCGGCGCCAGTTCGGTCGAGTTCCCCCCCTTCGAGCCGACCATTCCCCACTTGATCCGGGCCGCGGCCGCAACACACGCCGATCGAATGCTGGCCGTGCTGGGCGACCATCGGATGACCTATGCCGATGCCAACACCATCTCGGCGGCTATCGCCAAGGGGCTTTTGGCCGCCGGCGTGGGCAAGGGCACCCGGGTGGGACTGCTGGCCCCCAACAGCCCTGATTGGATCGCCGCCTGGCTGGCCCTTGGCCGCATAGGTGCGCTCGGCGTGCTGCTCAACACCTACTACAAGACCCGAGAGCTCGACTGGGTGCTGCGCCATGCCGATGTGCAGGTGCTGCTCAGCGTGCCCGGCCATCTCGGCCACGACTACCTGAGCCGCCTAGAGGAGATCGTCCACCCCGGCGGCGATCCGGTCATCCGGGCACCGACGCACCCCTATTTGCGCTCGGTGTGGGTCTTGGGGCAGTCCGACCGACCGTGGGCCGGATCGATGGACGACCTGCTGGCCGCCGGGGAGGCGATCAGCGACGATCTGTTGGCGGCGGCGGAGGCCGAAGTGGTTCCCGCCGACCACTTCGCCGTGATCTACACGTCGGGGAGCACCGCCGCGCCCAAAGGCGCCATCCATACCCAGGGTGCGGTGGTACGCCACGCCTACAACCTGTGGCCGTTCCGGGATCTGGTGGCCGACGACCGCGTATACACGCCGATGCCCATGTTCTGGGTGGGGGGCATGTCGTTCATGCTGGTGGCGGCGATCCACGCCGGGGCCGGGCTGGTGTTCGAGGAGCGGTTCGACCCCGGCGAGACCCTGGCCATGATCGAGCGGGAACAGGTGACCATCGTGTCGGGGTGGCCCCACATGGCCAAGCTGCTCACCGAGCACCCCGACTTCGCCACCCGCAACCTGTCGTCGGTACGGGGCGGCAGCCTCTACGCCCTCCTCCCCGCCGACGAGCAGATCGAGGATCCCGAGCTGCGGGTGAACTCGCTGGGCATGACCGAGACGCTCGGCCCCCACACCCTGGACGTCATGGGCACCCCGCTGCCCGAGGAGAGGAGGGGCTCGTTTGGCCGCCAGGTGCCCGGCATGGAGCACCGAATCGTCGATCCCGTGACCGGCGAGGACTGCCCGACCGGACAGCGGGGCGAGGTCTGGGTGCGGGGCTATGCCCTCATGGCCGGCCTCTACAAGGTGGAACGGGCCGACGCCTTCACACCTGATGGTTGGTACCGCACCGGCGACAGCGGCTACTTCGACGACGACGGCCACTTCTACTTCACCGGCCGGCTCGGCGACCTCATCAAGTCGTCCGGCATGAACATCACCCCCCGGGAGATCGAACTGGTGATGGAGGAACTCGACGAGGTCATGCACGCCTTCGTGTGCGGCGTGCCCCATCCCGACCGCATCGAAGACGTGGCCGCCGCCGTGGTGCTGCGCCCCGGCCTGCCGCTCACCGCCGAAGAGCTCAGAGCGCTGGCCGCCGAGCGGGTGGCGTCGTACAAGGTCCCCCGTCATGTGGCTGTGTTCGACACCCCCGACGAGTTGCCCTGGCTCGACTCGGGGAAGATCGACATCATGGGTGTGAAGCGGCTTCTCACCGAGCGCTTCACCGGCTGAGCCGATGATCCACGAGCTGCTCACCATCGTGCCCCCGCGAGACGACCTCATCGTCGCTGGCAACCGCCGATTGTCCACCGACGAGGTGGCCGACTGGGCCGCCCAGGCCGCCGCCACCCTGAAACCGGCCCAGCCCACCGCCTTCCAACTCCCCACCGGCCCAGAAGGGGTGGTGGCCTACCGGGCGTGCTGGCAGGCCGGTGCGGTGCCCGTTCCCCTGCTGGCCGCCGACGGCGGCCGCCAACAAGAGCATGCCTTCAACCTCCTCGGTATCGATCATCTGTTCGATCCGGCACATCACCAGTGCTCCGGCGATATCTCTCGCCGCGCCCTGGCCGAAGTCCGACCCGACGACCGGGCCCTCATCATGTTCACCTCCGGCTCATCCGGGGTTCCCAAGGGCGTGGTTCACACCCAGGCCGGCATCTGCTACAAGGTCCGCCAGTACCGCCACATAAGCGGCCTCACCTCCGACGACACGGTGCTGTTCCCCGCATCGTTGGCCCACGTGGCCGGGCTGCTCCACGGCGTGCTCATCCCCGGGGCGATCTCCATGAAGACCGTGCTCATGGCCCGCTGGGATCCCGGCGAAGCCCTCCGGCTCATCGAGCAAGAACAAGTCACCTACATGATCGGCCCGCCCACCTTCTTCAACGACCTCATGGACCATCCCGACTTCAGCCCCAACCGAACCGCCTCCTTCCGGTTCTTGTCCATCGGCGGCTCCAGCGTTACCCCCGCCTTCGTGCATCGGGCCCGAGACGCTTTCGGGTGCGTGGTCAAGCGGGCCTACGGCTCCACCGAGGCCCCCACCGTCGCCACCTGCACCAACGCCGACGACCCCGAGCGCATGGCCAACACCGATGGCCGCCCGTTCGCCCCCACCCAGATCCGACTCGACGAGCGCGGGGAGATCCAGGTGTTCGGCCCCGAGGTGACCGTCGGCTATCTCGACCCCGCCCACACCGCGGCCGCCTTCACCGAAGACGGCTGGTTCCGCACCGGGGATTTGGGCCGCATCGACGCCGACGGCTGGCTCACCGTCATTGGGCGGCTGGGCCAAAAGATCATCCGCGGGGGCGAGAACATCGACGCCACCGAGGTGGAGGCCATCTTGGAGGCCCATCCGGCGGTGAGCCAGGCCGTAGTGCTGGGCGAGCCCGACGACCGCCTCGGTGAGCGGGTGGCCGCCTTTGTGGTGGCCGACGGCTCATTCGACCTCGACGAGTGCCGCCGCTGGTTCACCGAGGCCGGCGCGGCCCGGTTTATGGCTCCCGAGCGACTTGTCCCTGTTGCCGACATGCCCAAGATGGCCTCCGGAAAGCCCGACAAGTCGGAACTGTCTCGGCTACTGGAAGGCCCCACTCGATAAACTTCCAGTCGTGGCCCACTACGAGACCCCCGAGTGGCATCCGGCGTTCGAGGAATACTGCGAGACCATCTTCGAGTTGGCTGAAGACGATGTCGACGTAATCCAGGCCCGAGTGGCCGAGCGTCTCGACGTATCCCGCCCCGCAGTGTCCGAGATGATCCATCGCCTCGAGGCCGAGGGCCTTGTCAACCTCAAGGGCCGCTCCATCGAGCTTTCCTCCGACGGAATGGTCCTGGCCGAACGGGTGGTGCGCCGCCACCGCCTGGCCGAGGTGTTCCTCACCCAGGTGCTGGGCCTGTCCTGGGCCGACGCCCACTCCGAGGCCGGCAAATGGGAGCACGTAATTTCTCCCTTGGTGGAACAGGCCATGATGCGGGTGCTCGACGATCCCACCACCTGCCCCCACGGCAACCCCATCCCCGGCTCCAACTACCAGGCCCCCCCCACCAAGGCCCTAGCCAAGATCAAGGTGGGCCAGCGCTTCGTGGTCACCCGCATCACCGAGGAACTGGAATTCACCGAGGGCCTGCTCGACTTCCTGGAGGGCTCATCGGTGGTCCCCGGTGCGCAAGGGGTCATCACCGCCTCCTCCCCCGACGGCACCACCACCGTGGAGATCGACGGCCACCACGTCGGCATCGGCGGCTTCGCCAGCCAACGCATCCTCGTCACCGCCGCCTGAGTGGACCTAGCCCCCACCGCCGACCAGGAGGCGCTCCGATACGAGTGCCGGCGGTGGCTTCAGGAGAATCTTCCTTGGGAATACGGCCAAGGACTGCCGCCGATGTTCGACGATCTGGGGGAAGAGGTCGCCTATCTCCGCAAGTGGCAGGCCGCCTTGGCTGAGGCCCGCTGGGTGGGCGTCTCCTGGCCCACTGAGTTCGGCGGGCGAGGTGCTGGCCCGCTCGATCACTGCATCGTCCAGGAGGAGCTGGCCCGGGCTCGGGCACCGGAGCTGGTGGGCCGCATCGGCGTGAACTTGATCGGGCCCACGATCCTGGCCCACGGCACACCCGAGCAGAAACAGCGCTGGCTACCCTCGATCCTCCCGGCCCAACAGCTGGTATGCCAGCTTTTTAGCGAGCCGGATGCGGGCAGCGATCTGGCCTCCCTCTCCTCCCAGGCCGTTCCCGCCGACGGCGGATGGCGGCTCAGCGGACAGAAGGTGTGGACCTCATATGCCCAGTTTGCCGACTGGGGCCTGTGCTTGGCCCGCTCCCATCCCGATGAGCCCAAACACCGGGGGATCACCGCTTTCATGATCGACATGCACGCCGACGGCGTCGACATCCGACCCCTGCGCCAGATCACCGACGAGTCAGACTTCAACGAAGTCTTCTTGAACGACGTGTTCGTGGCCCACGACCAAGTGATAGGCGAGCCCGGCAACGGCTGGCGGGTGTCGCAGTCCACCCTTGGCGTGGAGCGGGGCACCAATCCCCGCCAGCTCGTCATCCACCTCCAACTCCTCGACGAACTCTTCCGACTGGCCTCCGAGACCGGCCGCAACCAAGATCCTGTGATCCGCCAGTCCCTGGCCCAGGCGTACATCGAGGTCCGCCTCTTCCAGCTCCAGAACTGGCGGGTGCTGTCCCGGCTGGCCCAAGGCCTAGACCACGGCCCGGAATCGGCCACCGCCAAGCTCTTCTGGAGCGAGATGAGCCAGCGGCTCCACGAAACGGCCATGGATGTGCTGGGCCCCTCCGCCCCCCTGTGGCGGGGCGACCCCCACAACCCCGGCGGGGGACGCTGGCAGCGGTCATGGCTGTACTATCGGGCCGCGACGATCTTCGCCGGAACCAGCGAAATCCAGCGCAACATCATCGGGGAGCGAATTCTTGGTCTTCCCAGGGAACCCCGATAGAAGTTCGCATTCAAACATTAGGCTTGGATCCCTGGGCCTGCCTCGGGAGCCCCGTTAGGAGCACTCATGAGCACCGCATTCGACACCATCGAATACCGAGTCGACGGTGCAATAGCCACCATCACACTCAACCGGCCCGATGTGGCCAATGCTCAGGACACCCAGCTCATCGACGAGCTTGACGCCGCGTTCGATCTGGCCGAGGCCGACGACGAGGTGCGGGTGGTGGTCATGGCCGCCAACGGTCGCCATTTCTCGGCGGGCCACGACCTCAAGGCGCTGGTGGGCGACGTGGAGCCCGACAAGTGGCGGCTCATGCGGGAGACCCCGGAGGGCAAGTTCCACCACGAGAAAACCATGTACTTCGACCGCTGCCTGCGGATCCGAGACTTCCCCAAGCCCACCATCGCCGCCGTCCACGGCAAGTGCATCGCCGCGGGGGTGATGCTGGCGGCCATGTGCGACTTGATCGTGGCTTCCGACGATGCGTCGTTCCAGAACCCGGTGCTGCGCATGACCGGCGCCGCGGTGGAGATCCTCATCGAGCCCTGGGAGATGCCGCCCCGCAAGGCCAAGGAGTTCCTGCTCACCGCCCAAACCATCACCGCGGCCGATGCCGAGCGGCTGGGCATGGTCAACCGGGTGGTGCCCCGCGACGAGCTGTCCGCCACCACGCAGGAGATGGCCGAGGCCATCGCCTTGGTGCCCCCGGCCACCGCCGCAGTGGTGAAGCGGTCCATCAACAAGACCCTGGAGCTGATGGGCCAAAAGGACGCCTGGGACTACCACTTCATGGCCCATCACTGGATGCATAACACCGACACCGCCCTGGGTGCGCTGGAGCGGCGCATGCAGAAGTCCTCGATGAAGGAAGTCTTCGCCGAGCATCGGGATGCGTAAGCCTCTGGTCGGCTTACGGGTGCTCGACGTGGGCACCCGTATCGCCGCCCCGTTCTGCGCCGGCATCCTCGGCGAGCAGGGTGCCGAGGTCATAAAGATCGAACAACCCGGCACCGGCGATCCCATGCGCACCATCGGCCCGTTCGCCAAACCCGGCAATGAGCCGCCAGTGGGGGAGGGCACCGACCACCCCTACTCGCTGTTCTGGGCGGTAGAGGGCCGGGGCCGCAAGTCGGTCACCCTCGATCTGCGCCAATCCCGAGGCCAAGAGCTGTTCCGCCAGCTCGCCGAACACGCCGACGTGCTGTGCGAGAACTTCCGCCCCGGCACCCTGGAGCGTTGGAGCATCCACCCCGAGGCGCTGCCCCGCCGCCTGGTCACCGTGCGCATCAGCGTGTACGGCCAAGACGGCCCCAAGTCGCTGCGCCCCGGCCTCGACCGCAACGGCGTGGCCTACGGCGGTCTGCTCCACCTCACCGGCGAGCCCGACCGCCCCCCGGTGCGCCCCGGCCTCACCATCTCCGACTACCTCACCGGCGTGTTCGCCGCCCAGGCCGCCACCGCCCTGCTCTATGAGCGAGACGCCGGCGGCACCGGCGAGGGCGGGGTGATCGACGCCTACCTATACGGCTCGGTGTTACGCATCATGGAGTGGACCCACGCCGCCTACCACCACCTCGGCCTGGTGCGGAACCGCACCGGCAACCGGCTCGACCACTCGGCCCCGCTCGACAACTACCCCAGCCGCGACGGCCGCTGGGTGTGCATCGCCGCCGCCATGGAAACCAACTTTGCCCGCCTCTGCTCCGCCATGGACCGCCAAGACCTGCTTCAGGACCCCAAGTTCGCCACCGCCGCCGCCCGAGCCGCCAACGGCGACGAGATCAACCAGATCGTGGCCGACTGGACCGCCCAACTCGATGCCGCCGACGTCGAAGCCCGCTGCGTGGCCTGTGACGTGCCCGTGGCCACCGCCTACGACGCCGCCGACATCGCCACCGACCCCCACATAGCCGCCCGCGGCGACCTCATCGCCATCGACGACCCGGTAATCGGCCCCCTGAACCAGCAAGCCCCCTTCCCCCGCTTCGACAGCCAACCCCCGCCCACCCCCGCCGGCGCCCCCCGCCTCGGCCACCACACCGACGAAGTCCTCACCGCCCTCTGCAACCTCACCCCAAACGATCTGGCCTCGCTGCGAGCCGACAACGTCATCTGAGTTGGGGCAGAGTAGGGGAGATGACTATCGCCGCTGATGCCCCGGTGCTGGAGCTCGATGTCGGACGGTTGCGGCGGGAGCGCTACGCAAAGCTGCAAGCCCAGATGGCCGCCGACGGGCTCGATGCCCTGGTGTTGCTCCACGGCCCCCATGTTGCCTACGCCACCGACTGCCTCCCCGAAGCCGTCGACGTCACCCACGCCTCGGCCAACCGCCCCGTCGCCGTGGTCCTCGCCGACCAATCCCGGCCCTGCCTGCTGGGCGGCGACCCCGACGGCCTCGACGTTGACGCCCACCCCGTCGTCTGGCCCGAGATCGACGAAGGCGCGGCCGACCTCGGCGCCCAGCTCGATTCCATCCTGAGAAAAGCAGCCCAAGGCGGGCGGGTCGGCATCGACGTGATGACCGGGGCCATGCTCCGCACCGGGGTGCTGTCGGGCGCCGAGGTCTCCGATGCCGCCAACACCCTGGCCGCGGTCAAGCTGCACAAGACCATCGACGAACTGGCCTGCATCCACCAGGCCCAAGTCCGCACCAGCCGGGCCATGGCCACCGTCCAACAAGCCCTGGTTCCCGGCGTGCGCCGCAGCGAGCTGGCCGCGGTGTTCCTGCGCCGCCTGCGCGAAGAGGGCATCGACGCCAACATGATCGACGTCATCTTCCAGCCCATGGCCCGCCGCATGGCCGACGGCCCCCGCACCACCACCGGCCATCTGGCCTTCCCCACCTGGTCGGGTGACCCCGTCTACGCCGAGGGCGACCTCATCTGGGTGGACGCCGGCAGCGACTACCACGGCTACGCCTCAGACTTCGGCCGCACCTGGGTGGTCGGTCGCCCGCCCACCCCCGCCGAGCAGCGCTGCTTTGAGCGGTGGCTGGCGGTTATGGACGCCACCTACGCCGCCATCGCTCCCGGCGCCACCTTCGCCGAGGTGTGCGCCGCAGCCACCGCCGCCGACGCCCCTCACCGAAACGACGGCGACCCCCCGTGGATGCCGCACTTCTACCTGGTCCACGGCGTGGGTGTCGAAAGCGCCGAGATGCCCTTTCTGGGCACCGACAACGGCCCCGACTTCGACGCCGCCCACACCCTGGAGCCCGGCATGGTCATGGTGCTGGAGCCCGCCATCTGGGAAGACGGCACCGGCGGCTACCGGGCCGAGGAGATCGTGGCCGTCACCGACAACGGCTGGATTCCCCTGGGCGGCGGCTACCCCTACGATCCCTTCGAGGTGTCCGCATGAGCCTGCACCTCCAGCGCCGCACAAGAGCCATCGACGCCCTCGCTGCCGCTGGGATCGACTTCCTGGTCGTCGGGCGACAGGACCACATCAACTACATCACCGGCGCCCACCAGCTCTGGACCGCCGGCGCCCGCCCGTTCGGCCCGGTCTGCACCCTCAACGTCGCCACCGCCGAAATATTCCTGCTGTCCACCTGGGACGAGGGCGTCCCCGACGACATCGATCTCGACCACCTCCACGGCATCACCTGGAGCGGGGCGATCATCTACCAGCGCCTGGCCGCCACCCCGGGGATAGCCGAGGCCAACCGGGTGGGCATCGACGCCTGGTCTCCCGGCATGGCCGGTCTCATCAGTGCGGTGGCCCCCAGCGCCGAGATCGTCCCCGCCGACGACATCTTGGCCCTAGCCCGCCGCACCAAGCTGCCCTCCGAGGTCGACGCCATCCGAGCCGCCTGCGCCGTGGCCGCCGCCGGTACCGAAGCGGCCGTCGCCCACCCCGGCACCGATGCTCAAAGGCTGGCCGCCGGCGTGGAGGCCATGGCCCTAGCCGGGTCGTCCACCCCCGCCGCCGAGCCCCGAGTAGAGGGCCCCATTGTCGACTTCAGCTGCATCCGATCCCACTACGAGGGCGGCCTCGGCCGCACCGCCAACGGCGACCCCGAACTCACCGCCGGGCTCATCGCGGCCTGCGTCCCCGGCGCCACCGCCGAAGACCTCCGCCAAGCCGCCCCCGACGGCCAATGGCTGGTGCGGGGATGCGGTATGGGCTATGAGCCGCCCGTGATAAACACCCGCTACGGTAAAGGGGAGGTACTGGAAGCAGACATTGTGCTGAGCGTGGGCGCCAGCATCGGCGCCGACCACCGGCGCGACATCGTTCTGGTCACCGAAACCACACCCGAGATCCTCTCTTTGGAGACGGCATGAACCTCAACTACGACGCCTACGACGCCGACAACCACCTCTACGAGCCCATCGACTCGTTCACCCGCCATCTGCCCGAGCGGTATCGCACTGCCATCCGCTATGTGGACATCGAAGGCCGCACCAAGATCGCCATCAACAACAAGATCAGCGAGTACATCCCCAACCCCACCTTCGAGGTGGTGGCCGCCCCCGGCGCCTGGGAGGACTACTACCGGGGCAAGAACACCGATGGCAAGACCCTGCGGGAGATCACCGGCAAGCCCATCCGCTGCCATCCTGGTTTTCGCCATCCCGATGACCGCATCAAGCTGCTCGACGAGCAAGGGGTGTACGGCACCCTGCTGTTCCCCACCTTGGCCTCGCTCCTCGAAGAGCGGATGAAAGACGACATCGAGCTCACCCACGCCGCGGTGTCGGCCTTCAACCGGTGGATGCTCGACGAGTGGACCTTCAACTACCAAGGCCGCATCTTCCCCACCCCGATCATCACCCTTCCCGACCCCCGCCGGGCCATCGATGAGTTGGAGTGGGCCGTCGACAACGGCGCCCGAGCCGTGCTCATCCGTCCCGCCCCGGTGCCCGGCCTGCGGGGCTCCCGATCAATGGGCCTGCCCGAGTTCGACGACTTCTGGAATGTGGTTGAGCAGTCCGGCATCTTCGTGGCCTGCCACGCCTCCGACTCCGGCTATGACGCCTACGCCAGCGACTGGGAGGGCGGCCGCGACGAGTTCCTGCCGTTCAAGCCCGCCGCCTTCCGACTGGTCATCAGCCACGGACGCCCCATCTTCGACACCATGGCGGCCATGATCTGCCACGGTCTGTTCGAGCGCCATCCCAACCTGCGGGTGGCCTCCATCGAAAACGGCTCCACCTGGGTGGCCCCGCTGCTGTTGGAGCTGTCCGATGCCTACTCCAAAATGCCCCAAGAGTTCGCCGAAGACCCGCTGGAAACCTTCCGCCGCCACATATCGGTCAGCCCGTTCTATGAGGAGGACATCTCCGGCCTCATCGACCACATCGGCATCGACCGAGTGCTGTTCGGCTCCGACTTCCCCCACCCCGAAGGACTGGGCAAACCACTCGACTTCGTCAAAGAAGTGGAAGACCGCAGTGCTGAGGACCAGCGCAAGGTCATGTCCGAGAACCTCCAAGAGCTCCTCACTCTCCGACCGGCTGCATGAGCGAACCCACTGAATCAACTGCGGATTCCAGCGTCTTCTCGCGGTCCGACACCGACGAGGCCTCCGAGGCCGAGCGCACCAAAGGCCTGATCGAACCCGTCGCGCTGGGGGAGTGGATGGACACCCAAGGCCTCCCCGGCCAGGGCGAGCCCGTCACCAGCCGGTTCATCTCCGGGGGTGCCTCCAACGAGATCTTCGAGATCTGCCGGGGAGAGCATCGCTGGGCCCTGCGCCGCCCGCCCCGCAAGGTCCCCGACGGCCGCAACGAGACCATGATGCGGGAGTTCCGCATCCTCTCGGCGTTGGCCGACACCGACGTCCCCCACGCTCGGGCGGCCGGGGGCACCGACGACACCAGCATCATCGGCGCCGCCTTCTACCTCATGGACTTCGTCGACGGCTGGTCGCCCATCAGCGAGCCCGGCTGGCCCGAGCCGTTCGCCTCAAACATGGACGCCCGCCCCGCCCTGGCCTACGAACTGGTCGACGCCATCGCCCGGCTGTCCAAGGTCGACTGGCAGGCCAACGGCCTCGAAGGCCTGGGCCGCCCCGACGGGTTCCACGAGCGCCAGGTCGACCGCTGGTATGCCCACCTCAACCGCTTCAAGTTCCGCGACATCCCCGGCCTCGACACCGCGGGCGACTGGCTTAGGGGCCGCACCCCCCGCAGCTACACCCCGGGCATCATGCACGGCGACTACCAGTTCGCCAATGTGATGTTCCACCACGGCGCCCCCGCCCGGATGGCCGCCGTCGTCGACTGGGAGATGGGCACCGTGGGCGACCCGCTGCTGGACCTCGCCTGGGTGGTGATGAACTGGCCCGAAGACGAGGCCAGCCGCCCCTCGGTGGGCTACGTCGACTACGAGGGCCTGCCCTTCCGCGACGACCTGCTGGAGCGCTACGCCACCATGTCGGGCCGCGACGTCGACGAGATCGACTACTACGTGATCCTGGCCCGCTTCAAGCTGGCCATTGTGCTCGAAGGGGGTTACGCCCGCTTCGTGGCCGGCGGCGCCGACAACCCGAGAATGGAAGCCTTCGGCCGCGTCGTCCTAGACCTAGCCCGCGACGCCGCCGCCCTCGCCCAAACCACCCAGCTCTAGTCGCTCAAACGTCCCACACCACCGGAATAGCCGCAGGGGCGCGAAAGGCCAGGCCCACTATGTCCGGCGCCTCGGCGTCGGGGTCGAGGCGCAGGTTGGGGAGGCGGTCTAGCAGGCATTCCAGCACTGCCCGCATCTCCATGCGGGCCAGGTGGATGCCCAGGCACAAATGCGGCCCGGTGGCGAACGCCAGATGCGCTTTCGGCTCCCGAAAGATGTCGAACCTCTCTGGGTTCTCCCAACGGGATGGGTCGTGGTTGGCCGAGCCCAAAGAGGTGTTCACCGCCGTTCCCGCCTCGATCTCGATGCCGTCCACCGCCGCGTCCGCAGCCGCGGTGCGGGAGATCCCGGTCAGCGGTGCCTCCCACCGAAGTGCCTCCTCCACCGCCGCCGTCACCAGCGACCGGTCGGCCCGCACGGCATCAAACTGCTCCGGGTTCGACAGCAGCCCAACCATCATGTTGCTGGCCGCCCGGTAGGTGGTCTCCGCCCCTGCGGGTAGCAACAGGCGGCAAAAGGCGATGATCTCGTCGTTGGTCAGCCGCTGCCCGTCCAGCTCGGCGTGGGCCAAGAGGCTGATCAGATCCTCCTGCGGCTCGGCCCGCCGGTCCTCCACCACCGGCTCCAGGTAGTCGTACAGCCATTGCGAAGCCGCGAACCCCCGCTCGATCTGGGTAGCCATGTTGGTGATCTCCACCGCTCGGCGGTAGAAGGCGGGCAGGTCGGCTTCCGGCAGCCCCAGCGCGATGGCGATCACATGCACGGGAAACACGAACATCAACTCGTGCACCAAATCGGCCCGCCCCCGATCAACGAAGGCGTCGATGTAGTGGTTCAGCACCGGGTTCACGATCTCGTGCTCCCAGCGCTCCATTTCCCGGCGGGTGAACGCCTGCTGAAGCAGCCTGCGGTACTGCCCGTGCTCGGGCTCGTCCATCTCCAAGATGGTGTGCCCCATCACCAACCCCATCGACTCGGCATAGCCCGCGGAGGAGAACGTGGCCCCGTCCCGCAGCGCCGCCTCCACCCCGTCGTACGACAGCACGTTCACGATCTTGCGCTCCCCGGCCATGAGGTCGCTCACGCTGACGGTTCCCAGCATCTCCGACATGCTGCCCCAGTGGACCGGGCACTTGGCCAAGAGCTCGGCGTAGATCGCATAGGGGTCAATCGAATGGTCAGTCCCCTGGGCTTGGTCGAAGGCGTCGAACGGGTCGTACCCTTCGTCACCGGGTTCGGGGGCCCGGGCGGCCGCTAAAATCTCCCCCGGTGTCATCTCGAACTTCATAGCGAGCCACTGTAAATCCAACCGAGAGAGCGCGGTAGTCCCATGGCCATCGATTTTTCCGTAGAGCCCGAGTTCCAAGAGAAGCTCGACTGGATGGACACCTTCGTCACCACCGAGATCGAGCCCATCGACCTCTATTTCCGGGGCGAGGTCAACCCCTTCGACCGCACCAACGACACGGCCAACGCCCTGATCCGACCTCTCCAAAAGCAGGTGCAAGACCAGGGCCTGTGGGCCTGCCACATGGGCCCCCACCTGGGCGGCCTCGGATATGGCCAGGTCAAGCTGGCATTGATGAACGAGATCTTGGGCCGGGCTCTTTGGGCTCAGGTGGTGTTCGGCTGCCAGGCCCCCGACTCCGGCAACGCCGAGATCATTGCCCACTACGGCACCGACGAGCAGAAGGAGCTCTACCTCCAGCCCCTGCTCGACAGCAAGATCTCCTCCACCTACGCCATGACCGAGCCCCAGGGCGGCTCCGACCCCAACTACTTCACCTGCTCGGCCCACCGCGACGGCGAAGAGTGGGTAATCAACGGCGAGAAGTGGTTCGCCTCCAACTTCAAGTACGCCAAGTTCATGATCGTCATGTTGATCACCAACCCCGACGTTCCGGTGTACCGGGGCTCGTCGATGATGCTGGTGCCCACCGACACCCCCGGCATCGAGGTGGTGGCCAACGTCGGTCTCGGCACCGAGGATCTGGAGGACGGCGACCACGCCTACCTCCGCTTCAACGACGTGCGGGTGCCGGCCGAGAACCTGCTGGGCGACGAGGGCTCGGGCTTCAAGATCGCCCAGACCCGCCTCGGCGGCGGCCGGGTCCACCACGGGATGCGCTCGGTGGGGGTGGCCCAGCGGGCCCTCGACATGATGTGCGAGCGGGTGCTGTCCCGGGAGACCAAGGGCTCGCTCATCGGCGAGAAGCAGTCCATCCAGCACTGGATCGCCGACTCCTGGATCCAGATCCAGCAGTTCCGCCTCCAAGTGCTCCACACCGCCTGGCTGATCGACAACGAGGGCGACTACGCCAAGGTCCGCCAGCACATCGCCGGCGTCAAAGTAGCCACCCCCAAAGTGCTGATCGACGTGGTGTACCGGGCCATGCACGCCCACGGCTCCCTCGGCGTCTCCAACCTCATGCCGCTCACCTCGATGTGGATGAGTGGCCCGGTCATGGGCATCGCCGACGGCCCCACCGAGGTCCACAAAGACACCATCGCCAAGACCATCCTCAAGAGCTACAAACCCTCCGACGGCCTCTTCCCCTCCCAACACCTCCCCACCCGCATAGCCACCGCCCGCCAATACATCGAATCCCGCATAGAACACGAGATCGCAAATCTCTAGACGCCGGAAAGGCATTTCAATCTGACACGTACAGTGGATACACTTTCAGTAGAAGCCGGGGCGGGTGCCAGAGCGGACGAATTGCCTTTTGCCCGCCCCGACTCCTTTTCTTAAGATACCTGAAATAGATCAGAATTGACTGAAATTATTGGACTTCTGGTTTTGGCAAGGGTCTTGCAGTCGGAACCCGGCCAAAGATGTACGCCAGTCCGACAATCCCCACACCGATCACGATCCCCCGCCAGGTCCACGATTCCATCAGCAACCCCGTACTGATCCCCACCGCCACCACGATCATCGATCCGGCGATCACCTTCGCCCGCCACGGCATCCCCAAACCCGATCGATAGTCGGCCACCAACTTGCCCACGCCGGGCAGGTTCAACACCCACCGCTCCATCCGCTCGCTCGACCGGCTGAACGCGGCGGCAGCCATGATGAAGAACACTGTCGACGGCAGCCCGGGCACGATCACCCCGATCGCCCCTACGGCCACGCACACCAGCCCACCAACAGCCCAAAGCCCCCGCACCAGCGGGTTCTTGGCCACTTTGGAGTGACTGGAAGGAGCGGAGTCGCCGGGATCAGCCGGCGAGTTCGATGAAGTCACCGACTGTCAGGTAGCACAGCAGTCCGATCACCAGCACGTTCACCGTGCTCACCGGCCACTTCAGCCGATGGTCGGCCCGCCAGAACCGCCGAATGCTCAACACGTTGAACACGATGGCCACCAGCCCAATCGGCGCACTAAAAGCCGGCCCCACTGAATCGGACAACCCCAGCACCGGCAGCAGAAAGGGGAGCACCAGGTAAGTCAGCAGGCACCGGATTCCCGACACCACCATCGACTGGCTAAACCGCCGTTCGGCCGTACTGGGTGCCTCTACTTGCGCCGGAGCGGTATCAACGGTCACTTGCCCTCAGTCTCCCACTCACACCTCATCCCAGTCTCGCCGTATGAGATGTTTGCTCTACCATTCCCGCTGATGCGCATTCGGGTAGACACCGAGCTCTGCCAGGGCCACGGCCGCTGCTACATGCTGGCCCCCGACCTGTTCGACGCCGACGACGACGGCTACTGCCAACCCACCGACGAGCGCATCGTGCCCTCCGAGCTGGCCGATCAGGCCCGCCGGGCATTCATGAACTGCCCCGAAGACGCCATCAACCTGACCGAGGAGACCTGATGACTGAAAAGAAGTATTCGCTAGAGCCCCCCGAGATCGCCCGAAATCCCCACGACACCTATCGGAAGCTGCGCGACAACGCCCCGGTGACCGAACTGTCCGGTCGAAGCAGCCTCGATGCCATCACTATCAGCCGCCACGAAGACGTGATGCGCGCCTTCCAAACCCCCGAGGTGTTCTCCTCCGACCCCGGAGCGGTCGACATCGGCAACACCCGTCCCCTGGTGCCCCTCCAGATCGACCCGCCCCACCACCGCAAGCACCGCAAAGCGCTCGATCCGCTGTTCGCCCCCAAGCAGATGGCCAGGCACGAGCCCCGGGTGCGGGAGCTCATCCGCGAGCTGATCGACAAGGTGGCCGACGAGGGCCACTGCAACTTCCATCACGAAATCGCCGAGCCCATGCCGTCCACCATCTTCCTGGAGCTGCTGGGCTTGCCCGTAAGCCGGGTCGACGAGTTCCTCGCCCTCAAAGACGGCATAGTCCGCCCACCGGCCCGCTCCATGGAGGAGCGCCGGGAGATGGTCAATGCCACCGGCCAGAAGATCTACGCCGCGCTCGAAGAAGTGGTGGACGCCCGCATGGCTGAGCGCCAGGACGACTTCTTGTCCACCATCCTCGACGCCGAGGTCGAAGGCCAGCCCCTAAGCCGCGACGACGTGGTCGACATCGGCTATCTGTTCTTCATCGCCGGCCTCGACACGGTGTCGGCCTCGCTGGAGTGCATGGTGGCCTTCCTGGCCCAGAACCCCGGCCACCGCCAGCAGCTATTGGACGACCCGTCGGTGATCCCCCACGCCATTGAGGAGCTGCTGCGCTACGAGAGCCCGGTGGCCAGCTCAGCCCGCATCACCGCAGTAGACACCGAGGTTGACGGCTGCCCCATATCCGCCGGCACCCGCATCCACGTCTTGATTGGGTCGGCCAACACCGACGAGCGGGTCTGGGAGACCCCCGACGAAGTGGACTTCGACCGGGAGTCCAAAAAGCACATCGCCTTCGGCGCTGGCGTTCACCGCTGCCTGGGCTCCCATCTGGCCCGCATGGAGCTCCGGGTGGCCCTTGAGGAGTGGCACGCCCGGGTGCCGCATTACCAACTGGCCGACGGCATCGAGCTGAGGTTCAGCCAGGGCATTCGCCAGATCGACAACCTGGAGCTGGTCTGGTGAACGACCGCGAGGCCCCGCCCAGCCGCCCCCTCGAGGGCATCCGGGTGGTCGAGGTTGCCAGCTGGATGTTCATCCCCTCCGGCGGCTCGGTGCTGGTCGACTGGGGGGCCGACGTCATCAAAGTCGAGCACCCGGTCACCGGCGACCCCCAGCGGGGCCTCATCACCTCGGGCCTCGTCCCCGGCGGCGCGGGCGGGGTCAACTTCATGATCGAACAGCCCAACCGGGGCAAGCGCTCCATCGGCCTGAACCTGGCCCACCCCGACGGCCGGGAGATGCTGCTCAAGCTGGTGGAGACCGCCGATGTGTTCCTCACCAACTACATGCCCCCGGTGCGCCGCAAGCTCCGTATCGACACCGAAGACCTGCGCGAGCGCAACCCCCAGATCATCATCGCCCGGGGATCCGGCCAGGGCCCCCACGGCCCCGACGCCGAAAGAGGCGGCTACGACGGCGCCTCCTTCTGGGCCCGCGGCGGCATGGGTGCCACCCTGCCCGCCCGGCCCGACGGCTGGCCCATGAGCCAGCCCGCCCCCGCCTTCGGCGACGTCATGGGCGGCATGGCCACCGCCGGCGCCATCGCGGCGGCCCTCTACCAGCGGTCTGCCACCGGCGAGCCCTCGGTCATCGACGTGTCGCTTCTGGCCACCGCCATGTGGCAGCTCTCGCCCCTCGTTATCGCCGCCAAGCTCTTCGGCATGGACCGGCTCCCCACCGGCGACCGCACCAAGATGGTCAACCCTGTGGTGAACGCCTACCGCACCTCCGACGATCGCTACCTCAGCTTCATCCTGCTCCAAGCCGACAAGCACTGGCCCCAGCTCTGTGAGTGCATTGGCCGCCCCGAGCTGGCCAGCGACCCCCGGTTCGTCGACATGGCCGCCCGAGCCGAGAACAATGAGGCCTGCATCGCCATCCTCGACGAGGTGTTCGAATCCCAGCCGCTGGAGTATTGGAAACAGGCCCTGGCCGACTTCAAAGGTGTGTGGGTCCCGTTCCAAACCCTGGGCGAGCTCTACGAAGACCCCCAGGTCATCGCCAACGGCTACCTCCCCGCTATGACCACCGGCACCGGCCAAGAAGTCCAGCTCGTGGCCAACCCCGCCATGTTCAATGAGCAGCCGGTAACCGTAGACCGCGCCCCCGAACACGGCGAGCACACCGAATCCCTCCTGCTGGAGTCCGGCGTCCCCTGGGAAGACATAGCCGCCATGAAAGAATCCGGCGCCATCCTCTAGCCCCCACCACCCACCTAAGGTGTCGTGAATCAGACAGCGCACTGTACGATCCAGGGTCGGTGCTGTCCTCTACCGAGACACTTGACGGCGTCCCATATTGGACGGAAAAGATGTACAAGCCGGGTGGTGGTCAGGACCACCTCGGTCTCGGTTCCGTCGTGACCGACAGGATCCTTCCGCGATTGTCACCAGGCATCAACGTTTTGACCATCCACCCCCGGTACTGGTCGTTCTACGCATTCGTGTTGAGCGAATTCTGGAAACGCGATTTTCCGAAGACTAGGGCGGCATTTCGTGCTTGGTATCGGCCCCTCGAGTGCATCTATTCGGTCGCGTGCTCCCTTTGCGAAAATGCTGACCATTTCGGCACCCCGATTGGTTCGCGACGAATCTCGGGGGTGGTCGCGGCTGAGCCGAACGGTTTTGACCCTCAATTCGACTACATGGAAACCGCGATGGGCGGCTACGGGCTCTACTACTCGACAGTGATGCAGGCCCTTGGCCTGGCTGCTCTCTCCGACCCGCGACTCGGGCTGCCTGTCGATGCCGTCACACCTGAGGGCCAGTTGGTTGCGGATGCGTTCCGGGCTGTAATTGCCGACACCGAGTACTACCGCAACTGGATTGAACTTCACGATGAGGAAGTGCCGCACGAAGTTGCGGCCGAATACGGAGAGTTGGCCTGTTTCTGCCGCCTCCGCGACGAAACTGCGCTCGACCGCCCACTCCTCGTTGACGCCTTCCTCCATCGCGGCAGCCCGGTCGAGGCCGAGGCGCGCCGCCAGACACTACGCATGTTGTGTGAACTGGCCGCTCAGACGAAGTCCAGTCAGGTGGATGAATCCTCGTTCCGACGTCTCGTCTACTACGGGGCCGACCACCCAGCTGAGGAGAGTTCTTCCAGCGCCACGTTCATCCCACCGGCACCACTCGTCCGCATCGCACGCAAGTGGCGCCTCTATCAGGCGCGTGAGTACTTCAACTTGTCGGTCAACGAAATGTGGCGACGACTGTCCTGCTGGGGACTTGCGCGCGACGCAGACGTCTACCCGGTGCCGATGGCTGAGATAAACGTTTCAGTCGACGCGATCGACTTCGAGGGCTTTGCCGAATCGGTTGGCGTCGAACTGCCATCGGGCGGGCTGACAGCCGATTCGCCGTACCGCGATCTGCTCGATTGGGTCATAACGGTTGGTAGCATCACCGGGCAGCTCGACGACCGGTGGGACCTCGACAGTGACCTCACAGAGGACCGGATAACCGAGTGGCTCAGCAACAGGCACTCGGCGACCGACCACGGCCCCGACGTTCTCGCCGCGGCTCTCACGCTCGCGACATTCGTTGCTGCTCGCTTGTGGCCGCCCGAACTCGCCCTCATCGAACCGGCCGATTGGTTCCCTGTCCGTGCGGGAGGACGAGATCGACTCGGCTTGCAGCGGTTCATCGACGCGCTCCGTACAAGAGTCAACTCCGACGCAACGATCGGGGAAGTCGCCCGTTGGTTGACACTTGACTATGTGATCGAACAGCACGAGCGTGTCGCTTATGCCAAGCTCCCGACCACGGGCGACACCTTTCGGTTCCGACGAGAGGCCGGGCGACTCCGCTTCTTCCCGAAGGACGCCGGAGCGGGCATGAACAACTCCCGGTTCAATGCGCTCGCGACCTTCGTCTACGAGCTCGGGTGGAGCGGCTACCTGTACGTCGAGGACCACGGCCTGACCGAGGAAGGCGAGCTTCTGCGGATTGACGGGGACCTGCCGGTGTCCGGCGCGTTCAACCCGATGGCCTCCGTGGAGGGCGCGTGACCGAGTCACGAGTCCGAGTGCCGACGCTGTTTGATGAGGCATGGGACAGCATCATCATCACCACGTACGGTGCCGACCTCCCCTTCTACGAACGAGACCTCTGGCGACAGATCAACAGAGCGAAGAACCGTTTGATTTTCGCCGACGACCGACAACTCCAGCGCCGACTCCTGGCGGTCGAAAGCACCAGCCTGCTCCGACATGTCAACCGATCCTATGTTCTCGCGCCGATTCGCTTGGCAGGCGCTGCTCACGCAAAGCTGATCCTCCTCCTCGCCGAGGACCGAGGACTCCTTGCAGTCGGGTCGGGAAACCTCGATATGGGCGGCTATGCGTCGCAAGGGGAGTGCTTCACCACCTATCGATGGTCGGAGAAATATCCCCAGCACCTCCATGCCTTCGTTGTGGTGAAGGATTTCCTGGAGGAGGTAACCGCCCGCCGACTTGTCGACGAGGTCGTGAACCCCCGCCTCCAACAGGCCTGGCAGGACGCACCATGGATCTACGGTGCCGTCGGCGATGGGACCTCCACCGTGCGGCACAATCTGGAGGAACCGCTGCTCGACCAGTTCATCGACCTCATCGACGGCCGTCCGGTGCGCGAGGTCGTCGTTCACGCCCCATTCTACGACCACAAATGTCGGGCACTGTCTGAGCTCATCGACCGGACGCAGCCACAATCCTTGCAAATCCTCCTGCAAGAGCGAATCACTTCGGTCGATCCGTCGCGATTGTCCGAGGTCCTTTCTAAGGCGTCGAGTAAGGCCGAGGTCCGAACCGTTCAGGCGCACGAAAACGGCACGTTTCTCCATGCCAAGTTTATTATTGCTCGCTTGAACTCGTCGGATGTTTGCCTGCAGGGCTCTCCAAACATGTCGACGCCTGCACTTCTTCAGGACGGCCTGACGGGCAATATCGAGATCGCAAATCTGCTTGAAGACAACTCGGGTGTCTTCGAGCATCTGGTCTCCGACCTCATCGTCAGCCCTGATCCCGTGGATGTGTTATCGCTCGGCTTGTCGCTTGCTGAGAGTGACGACGAATCCAACGACGATTACTACGCACCGCTGGCCCAGGAATTGTCCTGGGTGCCGCCCCGACTCACCGGCGTCTTCCAGGGCGTTGTCAACACCCCTCCCGACCTCATCGTCGGCGAGCTGATAGCCGACAAGGTTGAATGGCACCTTGATGTTCCTCGGAATGAAACTACGCCATTCATGGCAACCCTCGGTGAGTCCGTAGCCGCCGAGCTCGACCGCGTCGCTGTCGTCACCTTCGTCTTCGACTCCGGTCGACGAACAGCCCCCGCGTACCCATACCACCTCAACACGTTGATTGCCCTGTCGTCCGGGCAGGGACGAACCGACCTGTTGAGGCAGGCAGGCGACTTCGATCTCGACGACGAGGAGCTCGAGCAACTCCTCGTCCAACTTGACGAGGTACTCATTGTCGACGGTAAGAGCCTTTGGCGGATGCTCAAGAGGAAGGTGCCCGAACCTGCCGAAGACGAGGATTCTGTGACGCTTTACTACGATGATCTCGACTGGGACGCGATCCGGTCCTATCCGAAGCTGGCGCAGTATCGAGCGTGGGACCAACGTGGACAAGCTGATCCGACCGGGCTCGGGATCTTGCTCAAATCAATCTCCGATCGTTTTCGTTCGGAAGTCCGCCAGCGCAGCGGCGGAGGGGCGGCCGATGAGATCGAGGCCGACACGGGCGACGATTCCCTGGACGATCTCGCCAAGATAATCGACGCGGAGGACGAGCAGACCGCGGAAGCCGAGCAGGCTGAAGCGGAACATCGTCGAATGAATGCCCGGACTCGAATACGACGGCAGTTCCGGAGCTTCGTCAAGCGCTTCGTGAAGGGGCTGACCGACATCGAGTTCACCCGGCTTGTAGGACCAAGCGTGATCGTGCCGAGCTACATCGTGCTCAACCATCTGTGCTGGAAGCTCGCCCAGCTCGAACTAATTGACCGGCGGTTTGTAGTTGATGTCCAGCTCGAACTCTGGAAGTTCTTCTGGGGTGACGCCGACGGACCGGGCTATCTGATGGCAATGAGCGAGGCAGAGCAGCTTCTGTCGATCGAGATCCTTGATGCTCATGACGCCGAGGCCGTGTTGCTTGCGTCCGTGCACCAGTCCTATGACGTCGTGCGTGAGTTTGAGGATGCGGAGGTAGTGCGTGTGCGCGACCAGTGGCGCTTGTTCCTCACGCATGATCTCGGTGGCGTTGGTACGGCATCGGTTCATGACGCTGCGGTGGTTAGCGGAACTGGTTCAGACCCGCTGCCTCTCGCTGATTTCATCGCCGATCTCGTTGGCTTGGCAGGGTATACGCCCGACCGCGAAACCATCGGTGCGGTTGCCGAGATCGCGGGTTGTCGTGCTAGCGCTGTGAGTCGAAAGAGTCGAATGGTCAACCGTGGGGACCTCGGTGAGTGTTTTGTAGACGTTTTCGAAATCTCCGATCCGCATGTCGGGCTGCACTCATCAGCGACGCTACGGATCTTCTCTGAGCTTGCCCGTCTCCTACCCGAGGAGCAGTACCTCCGCGTAAAGCACGCGCAGACTGGAACGGTTGCCTTTGCTGACTACGAACGCGGCGAAGGGCTCTGGTATGACCCCCAAGCTAATGAGGAGTTCAAGTTCAATCCGCCCAGCCCGAGTACCTACCCGTGGGATGCGGCTGTTGGCCGGCTTCAGGCCCTGGTTGCATGACTCACCCCGTATGGCTCCAGGACCGTCACCCCGAGTTGCTTCTTCTGGGGCCAACCAAGAGGTGTTCTGTGTTCTTGTGTGCAAGAACACAGAACACCGGTAGGCTGGCACCATGCCACGGAAAACCAGTGCTGAGGTCGAACGAGAAGCACTTGACAGCCTGATCACGGCTCTTGGTTGCCTCGGGGTCAGTGCCGATGTCGTCTCGACAGAGACCTTGATTGCCGATGTCAGCCCTGACGCCGTGCTGGATGTGGCCGGTCATCGACTTGATATCGAGTTCAAGTCGGTAGTCACGGCGGCACACGGAGAGCGACTCGCGCGAACAGTTGGACATCGCCCGCACTTGGTTGTCGTCGCTGATCGGATCGCCTCGGATGCCAAGCAGGCGTTTCGGAAGGCAGGAATCAACTACTTCGATCGGCGTGGTGAGCTGCGCATCGTCGAGCCACCGGTAGTCATCGACACGGTCGTCGAGTCCGAGGCTGCCAGCAGCCCGCGCTTTAGTGGATCGCTCAACAGCGAAGTCGCCAAGGAGGTGGCCATCGCATGTCTACTGACGCCCGACCAGCCGCACGGTGTCCGTGAGATTGCCCGCTACATCAACCGAGCCCCGAGCGCTGTCTCGACCGCTATGGCGGGCCTACGAGACGTCGGTCTCCTTACCTCTTCTGGCGAGGCCATAGTTCCGGATCTCTTCCTTGAACTCATGGGTATGTGGCGAAGACGAGCTGTCCCACTGGCAACCGTGCCCGACCTTGGTACCCGAAACGCTATGCGGTTTAGGCTCGGGCTCGACCAACCCGAGGACGCAATGGGATGGGCCCTCACAGACACCCTCGCTGCTGCGTCGTGGGGTATGCCCATCGTCGCACGCGGCGACCATCCTGCCGACTTCTACGTGCCTACCGAGTCAGAGCTTCGTGCTGCACGGTCGATTCTCGGGGACGCACCCGATTCCGCGACCCGCGCCTGCACCATTGCCGTGGCACCGGCCCGGCTCGCCTGCCTCCGACGTGTCGACCACTCGAGCACAACGGGGGAGAGTTGGCCGGTAGCCAACCATGTCGTCGTAGCTCTCGACATAGCCCAAGACCGCGCCCGCGGCCTCGAAACCCTCGAGCGGTGGGAGCCCACAGGGATCGTGCGTGCCTGGTGACGCCATCATCCTCGTGGGCGACCGAGGCGGCCGCATTCGATCATTTGTCGACGCGCTGACACGCTTTCCGGCAGAACCCCAGTGGTCGGTCGTCGGCGGCTTCGCCGTCAACATCCGCATCAACCACGTCCATCGCTTGACCAACGATCTCGACACGGTGAGTCGAGACCAGACATCGCTCGTCAAAATCCTCGTCACAGAACTAGATGCTGAGCGCCTAAACGCGGCCAAGCTCCAGTTCGACCAAGACGGCACGAATGTTGTCATCGACGTTATGGCAGACACGGCCAACGTCCCGTCGCCGATCGAACCCGGCGAGCGGGCCTTCGCGCTCGCTCGACACATGGCTCTGGCAACCAGTGAATGGACAGGGCTCCAGGTTATTGAGGGCCGAGACATCATTGCGGAGGCGAGCGCTCCGATCGCAACAGGTCCAGCCCTCATTGTGCTCAAGACTGTGGCTATCCCGCGACGCTCGCGAGGCAACAGCCCAGAGAAGGTCGGCTCCGATATCCACGACCTTGTTCGCCTCGTCCAAGGATGTGACTTCGACGCTGTCGAGCACGCTATCTCCGAAGCTGGCGACGAACTGCGAGAGTGGGTTGGGAAGACGTTGGTGAAGTGGTTTTCTCCTGTTCAGGATCTCCGGTACACCTACGCTCGACTCCGGAGACTGGCTCGCTCAACCGACGCCGAGGTGCTCACTGAAGATGATCTTGCAACCGTCGCCGAACTCGGTCTTGTGCTCTTGGACTAGCCGGCCGCCCGGAGGAAATTCAGTTCCAAACCGCCAGCAAGATTCCGATCGCGGCGTAGGAGATCAGCGGGTAGCCGGAGTTTATGGCCAGCAGCTTCAGGCTGCGGCCTTCGAAGGCGTAGTTCACTCCGTGTGAGGTGAGTACGAACCCCACTGCGGCTAGCACACCGAGCCCGAGGCCTTCAGCCGCTCCGTCCACTTCCATGCCCTGGACCAACAGAGCCAAGCCCAGGGTGAACACGATCGCCAGCAAGATGGCTAGCGCATAGGGGTACCACTGCCGGGGCGTCCCCTTCATGGCCTCCATGTCCTCGGTTGTCATCCCGACCTCGGCCATCCACGGTTTGGCCAGAGTGCTGTACCACAAGGCCCCCAGAATCTGGTTGAACACCACCGCCACAAGAATCGCCAGGTAGTTCAGATCGCCGAAATCGATGTTGTCCATGCCCCCATACTGCCCCAGCGGGCGGGTTCAGTCGCCGAACAGGGCGGTGGCGATGGAGGCGGCTATTCGGGGCGGGTCTTGGAAGGGGCCGAAGTGGGTGAGGTCTTCGAAGGTTTCCAGGGTGGCGTTGGGCAGCGCATCGGCGATTTGGGGGGCCACCATGGCCGGCGGATCGTTATCGGTGCTGGTAGCCACCGTTACCACCGCAGCAATCTCGCCCAGACGGTCGAAGGCCGATCGGTCGGAATTCTCGAAGATGGCGGCCTCCACCTCCCGAGGGCACTTCATGGTCACCGTGCCGTCGGACAATTCCACAAAGCCGTGGTCGAGGTAGGCCCACAGCACCTCGGGGTCCAACAAGCTGAACGGGGGCCGGCTCGCATACCGCTCATAGGCCGCTTGGCGAGAATCGAAGAGCTCCTTGCGCTTCCGGGCTATGTCTCCCAGCGTCTTAACGCCGTCTCGGGGTAAGGCGATGGCTGGAATGGTCACCGGCTCATATACCCACGCCCGGTCGAAGGTCCCCGGCCGGGCCTGCTCGGCCTTCAGGATCGACGCCCCGCCCAGGGAGTGGCCCGCGGCCAGCCGGGGGGCCGGGTCCAAGGCGTCCACTGCGGCCAGCACGTCGTCGGCAAACCCGCCCCAGTCGTAATCCTCATTCGGGGCCGACACGCTGTCGCCGTGCCCCCGGAAGTCCAGCGCCCAGCACCGGGCCACCGGCCTCAACTCGCGAGCCACCGCCTGCCACATCCGGCCGCAAAACCCGTTGGCGTGGGCCAAGAGCACCGTCGGCCCTTCGCCACCCAAGTCGTGCAGCGCCACCCGCGCCCCCTTGGAAGAACCAATCAGCATCGGGCTGCTCATGGCAGAGAAACCGGGGCCGCTGGGGTGGGTCCGCACATCGGCCCGCAGGTTACGGTTGGCGGCTATGAACGACAACATCGTCCTGATCGACAACCCCCGGCCCCACGTCCGGCGCATCACCATGAACCGCCCCGAGAAGCGCAACAGCCTCATCCACCCGTTGCGGGGCGCCATTCTCGACGCGCTCTCCGAGGCCGACCAAGACGACGACGTCAAGGTCAGCATCGTCTGCGGCGCCGGCCCGTCCTTCTCCGCCGGGTACGACCTCGGCGGGGGCAACGAGGGCTATGAGCTGCCCTTCTACACCCCCGGCGGCGAGGGCCAGTGGCCCCGCCACGTCACCGAGGGCTGGATGAGCATCTGGGATCTGGCCAAGCCGGTCATCGCCCAGGTCCACGGCTACTGCCTGGCCGGGGGCAGCGAGCTGGCCACCGGCTGCGACCTGGTCTACATGGCCGAGGACGCCAAGATGGGCTACCCCGCCGTCCGCTTCGGCGTGCCCGACATGCACTTCCACTCCTGGTTCATGGGCATGCGCAAGGCTATGGAGATGATGCTCACCGGTGACTACGTGTCGGGCATCGAGGCGGTGGAGAAGGGCTGGGCCAACGCCGCTTACCCCGAAGACGAGCTGGCCGACGCCGTGCTCGACATCGCCGAGCGCATCGCCCAGGTGCCCACCGAGCTGCTTCAGATGAACAAGCGGGTGGTCCACCGCCAGATGGAGCACATGGGCATGCGGGCTGGCATCCGGGCTGGCACCGAGCTGTGCGCGCTGGGCACCCACACCCAGGCTATGGCCGACTTCGTGGGCTCCATCCAGAAAAAGGGACTCACCACCACCCTGTCTGAGCGCGACTCCAAGTTCGGCGACTACCGCACCAGCCACTGAGCTGCCCGACCCCTACCTGGCCGACCTCCCTGTATGGGGCCGAGCGAGTTGGGGTAGTTTGACGGGGACATTCACGAGGGGGGATTCCTTGATGGCTGCTCGCATTTGGAAACTGGCGTTGATTCTCGCCGCTGTGGCCCTGGTGGCCAGCGCCTGCGGCAATGCGGGGAACGACGACGACGGCGGCGCCCCGGCACCCACCGCCGCTCCTGCCCCCGAAGATGCGCCCGACGACGAGCCCGCCCCTGCCCCCGAAGAGGCCGACGACGAGCCCGCCCCTGCCCCAGAGGCGGCTGACGACGAGCCCGCTCCTGCCCCCGAAGAGGCTGACGACGAGCCCGCCCCCGAACCCGAAGCTGAGCCTGAGCCCGAGGAGCCCAAAGAGCCCGAGCACCGCCACACCTTCGTGCCCATCTCCGGCGTGCCCGGGGTGAACGACGACGAGATCAAGGTCTCCTCCATCGTCACCATCAGCAACAACATGCTGGGCACCAACATCGCCGCCTACAACGACGGCATCGAGGCCTACTTCAACTTCATCAACGACACCGGCGGCATCTACGGCCGCGAGCTGGTGCTGGCCAACAAGCGCGACGACCAGCTTTTCCAGAACCTGGCCCAGTCGCTGGCCATGGTGGAAGAGGACGATTCGTTGGCCGCCTTCGTGGCCACCCTGTTGTTCTTCGGGGCCGACACCCTCAACGACGCCGGGGTGCCCACCTTCGGCTGGAACATCCACAACGAGTTCGCCGACCGGTGGAACATCGTCGGCAACATCGCCCCCAGCTGCATCGGCTGCATCCACCAGCTGTTCCCCTGGGTCGCCGCCCAGGTGGGCGCCACCAAGGTCGGAATCTTCGGCTACGGCAACAGCGAGAACTCCAAGATCTGCGCCGAGGGCACCCGCGACTCCATAGAGCACTACAGCGCCGAGGCCGGCGGCATGACGGTGGAGTTCTTCGACACCTCCGTCGAGTTCGGCCTGTCTGGCGGCGTCGCCCCCCAAGTCTCGGAGATGAAGGACAAAGGCGTCGATTTCATCTTCACCTGCCTCGACCTCAACGGCATGCGCACCATCGCCCAAGAGATGGTCAAGCAGGACTACCGCGACCAGGTCACCATGTATCACCCCAACACCTACAACCATGAGTTTGTCGCCGCCAACGCCGACCTGTTCGAGGGCGACCTGGTCTTCGTCCAGTTCGTGCCGTTCGAAGCCGAGATCGACAGCGAGCTGCAAAGTCGGTTCTTCGAGTACACCGAGGGCATCAAGCTCGAAGAGCAGACCATCGTCGGCTGGCTCAACGCCCACCTGTTCTACGACGGGCTGCTGGCCGCGGGCCCCGAGTTCGATCGGGCTTCTTTGATGGAGGCGGTGCGCTCGTTCGAGGACTACAGCCACGACGGTCTCACCAACCCCATCGACTGGAACCGCCAGATCCCGCTGCCCAATAACAACCCCGACGCCGACTACGAATACCGCTGCGTGAACGGTGTGCAGATTGTGAACGGGGCCTTCGTCCAATGGACCGGCGAGCCCGGCAAGCCGTGGACGTGCTGGGAGGTTGTCCGGGAAGACTGGCACGAACCCGAAGCCCTCTCGTTTGTGAACTGACCCGGCCTGGCGAGCGGAGGCTGAGCCGAACATGACCGCCAGCGTTCTCGCCGCCGGAGTCGTGGAAGAGACCATCCGGGCTTTCTTCCAGGGCCTTCCCATCGGCGCGGGGTTCGCCCTGGTGGCCATGAGCTTCGTGCTCACCTACAAGACCTCCGGCGTATTCAACCTGGCCTTCGGGGCCCAGGCTTTCATCAGCGCCGCCACTTTCTTCGAGTTGCACGTGCGGCGCGACTGGCCCATCTGGTCGGCAGTTCTGGTGGCGGTGGTGCTGGTCGCCCCGGTGCTCGGCCTGCTGCTGGAGCGGCTCATCTTCCGCCACGTCCATGCCGCCTCGGCGGTGTCCAAGCTGGTCATCTCCCTCGGCCTGCTCGTGGCCCTGCCCGAGCTGTTCAAGCTCATCGTCGACTACAACCGCGAGCAGCCCTTCGGCGCGGTGGGCATCATCCCCGACGGCACCACCGTCTACCGGCTGTTCGGCCGCTACCCCGTCACCCGCGACGAGATCGCGGCATTTCTCATCGTGGTGGCCGCCGCCCTGGCCCTGGCCGCCCTGTTCCGCTACACCCGCTTGGGCCTGCGCATCCGAGCAGTGGTGCAGAGCCCCCGCATGACCGAGCTCAACGGGGTCAACGCCGACTGGGTGTCGTCGGGCTCGTGGATGCTATCCAGCCTCTTCGCCGGCCTGGCCGGGGTGCTCTTGGTGCCCACAACCCCGTCGCTGGGCACGGTGCTGGAGCCAACCGGCTATTTCCCGATAGTGATCTCCGCTTTGGCCGCCGCCGCGTTGGGCCGCTTGGTGAGCCTGCCCGCCGCCATGTTCGGCGGCCTGGCACTGGGGGTCGTCACCACCCAGATGCGCACGCACGTGCCCCGCGACAACGTCATCTTGGCCGAATTGCAGGGCCCCGCGCTGCCCTACGTGATGCTGTTCGCCATCATCGTGTTCTGGCCCGCCATCCGCCGCCAGGTGGCCGGGGCCGACCCGCTGCTGGGGGTGTCTCCGCCCCCGCCCGCGTTGGCGGCCACCAGCCGCAGCCGGGGCATGACCATCTACACCCGGATCATGGCCCTGGCCTTTTTCACCGCGGTGGCCATCTTCACCTTCGGCTACGCCAATGACTTCTGGATCTCCCGCATCACCCACTCGGTGATCTTCTCCATCATCTTTCTGTCCATCGTGGTGTTCACCGGCCTCGGCGGCCAGATCGCCCTGTGCCAGGTCACATTTGCAGCCATCGGCGCGTTCGGCGCCATGCAGTTCGCCCAGCGCTGGGACATCTCGGTGATCGTCGGCATGCTGGCCGGCGCGGCCATCGCCGCCGCGGTGGGCGCGGTGCTCAGCATTCCGGTCATGCGCCTGGGCGGCATCTGGCTGGCCATCGCCACCTTGGCCTTCGCGTTGTTCTTCCACGACGTATTGGTGAAGTACAGCTGGGTGGGCGGCTCGTTGTTCCACGGCCGCAACGTGCCCCGGCCCGAGTTCTTCGGCGTCGACTTCTCCAGCAGGGAGAACTTCCTCATCCTGTCCATCGCCATCTTGGTGCTGGTGGGGGTGCTCATAATCCTCATCCGCGAGAGCAGCACCGGGATGGCCCTGCGGGCGCTGCGGGGTTCGGAGACCGCGGCCGAGTCCATCGGGGTGATCTCTTGGCGATCCCGGGTCATCGTGTTCTCGGTGTCGGCCGCCATCGCCGCCATCGGCGGCGGGCTGTTGGCCATGGAGGAGCGCCTGGTGGGATACGAGGCCAACTTCGATCCCCAGACCGGACTGTTCTGGCTGGTGATAGTGGTGGTGCTCGGGGCCCGCACCGTGGAGGGCGGAATCCAAGCGGGCGTCGCCTTTGTTATCTTTCCCGAGCTGGTGCTTCACCGCTGGTTCGGACTCGACGGGGCCTGGCGATTCGTTTTGTTCGGCTTCGCTGCCATCTCCTTTGCCCGCCATCCCGAGGGCCTGCTCGAGCACGGCAAGCGCCGCTCGCAGGCGTTAATGCAGCGCGCCTTCGGCCGACGAGCACCGGCCATGGCTGCGGCCGACGCCGGGCCAGGGGCCGACACTGGGGCCGGCGCGGGAGACGAGCCGTGAGCCTGCTGGTCGCCGAGGGCATCACCAAGCGGTTCGCGGGCATCACCGCGGTCGACGACGTGAGCGTCGCGCTCGACGCGGGAGAGCGGGTCGGCCTGATCGGCCCCAACGGCGCGGGCAAGACCACCTTGTTCAACTGCCTTTTGGGCCTGCTTCGCCCCGACGCCGGAACGGTGAGCTTCGACGGCGAGGACATCACCCGCCTGCCGGTCTACCGCCGGGCCCGCCTGGGCATCGGCCGCACCTTCCAGCGGGTGGAGCTGTTCAGCGGCTCGTCGGTGCGCGACCACCTCCTGTTCGCCCACCGCATCCGCAGCGGCACCGGCGCCCTGTGGAAAGACGTCATCGGCCTGGGCCTGCCCAAGCCCGCCGAGATTGAGCGCTGCGATGCCCTTTTGGAGAGCCTCGGCCTCGGCGGCATGGGCGACGAGCCCATCGAAGCGCTCAGCCTGGGCCAGAGCCGGTTGGTGGAGGTGGCCCGGGCGCTCATGACCCAGCCCCGGGTGGTGCTTTTGGACGAGCCCTCCTCGGGCCTCGACCGGGCCGAGACCAACGCCTTGGCCGACACCCTGGCCCGCATCCAGGCCGAACAGGGCTTCGGCCTGCTCTTGGTGGAGCACGACGTGGAGCTGGTGGCCTCGTTCACCGAGCGCACCTACGTTCTCGACTTCGGCAAGCTCATCACCCATGGCGCCACCCCCGACGTGATGCGCGATCCCGAGGTGCGGACCGCCTACCTGGGCGATTTCGTGGCAGGCACGCCATGACCGATTCTGTCGAGCCCACCGCCGGCCCGATCACTGGCACTGCCGCCACCACCACCGCGGCCGCTCCGGCCCCGCTGGTGATCCCGGTGCTGGAGATGCGCCATGTCAACGCCGCCTACGGGCCGTTTCGGGCCTTGTTTGACGTGTCCCTGTCGGTGGGGGAGGGCGAGACGGTGGCGCTTCTGGGCCGCAACGGCGCGGGCAAGACCACCGTGGCCCGGGTGGCCAGCGGCCTGGTGGAGCCCACCGATGGCGAGGTGATGGTCGACGGCAACGACTTCACCAAGACCCGGGCCTACCGCTACGCCAAGGCCGGGATGGTCCATGTGCCCGAGGGCCGGGCGGTGTTCCCCGACTTCTCGGTGGAGGAGAACCTCACCCTGGCCTTCTCCCGCACCCGCGACCGCTCCGGGGTGCGCGACGCCCTGGCCCGGGCCTTTGAGCTGTTCCCTCCCATCGCCCAGCGCTGCCGCCAGATCGCCGGCACCCTGTCGGGCGGCGAGCAGCGCATGCTGGCCATGGCCCGGGTGCTGGTGGAGACCCCCCGCCTGCTCATCGCCGACGAGCTATCGCTGGGCCTGGCCCCCATCGTCACCGACGAGGTGTACGCCGTGCTCGGCCGCATCCGCGACGCCGGCACCGCCCTGCTGATAGTGGAGCAGCACATGGGCCACGCCCTAGCCCTGTGCGACCGGGCCATCCTCCTAGACCACGGCGCCATCTCCTGGCAGGGCCCCGCCGCCCAAGCCGCCGAAGCCGTCGGCGCCTCCCTGTTTGACACCGGCAGCGATTCATGGAGTTGAGTCCTCTGCTACCTCGTCCGAAACTCTCGTTTGCTCCCCACAAAACTCAAGGCGATTCCCCGGCCAATCTGAGTGCCTCGGGTCCGATCCTGACGACTACGGTTGAGCCATGCTGACGCATTGGGAAGTGCGTTCGGACATGCGAGATGAGGTATAGAAGGTGGCAACCGCAGATCAGGTGAAGGCCCTGATCAAGAGCCATGCCGCGGGCGACGATGAACGCTTCTACGCGGTAGCTCTCCAGCTCGCTGCGCGAGAGGCCCGAAATGGCCATGCGAACTACGCACGGGACCTCAAGGAGCTAATTGATGCTTCGAGGAGCCGGGTGTCGCCGCCTTCGCCCACGCCAGTAGCTGCGCCCCGCGGCGACCTAGCTTCACTGCTTACAGCCGAATACCCGGACGAGCGCCTATGCGACATTGTGCTTGACGAAGAGGTTCTAGCCGAATTGAAACGTGTGCTTAAGGAGCAACGCCAACGGGATCAGCTTCGAGCGACCGGTTTCGCCCCATTGCGCAGGCTGCTCTTGCTCGGTCCTCCTGGAACTGGGAAAACAATGACAGCGCGGGTACTTGCAGGAGAACTACATCTACCTCTTTTCACAGTTCGCCTGGAAGGGCTGATCACGAAGTTCATGGGGGAGACGGCCGCCAAGCTCAGGATCGTGTTTGATGCCGTTGCGCAGACACCGGGTGTGTACCTGTTCGATGAGGTCGACGCACTAGCTGGTTCGCGAACCCAAGGTAACGATGTCGGCGAAATTAGGAGAGTGCTGAATTCATTCCTTCAATTCATGGAGCAGGATTATTCGGACAGCATTGTCGCCGCGGCTTCGAACCTTCCCGAACATCTCGACCGAGCGTTGTTTCGTCGGTTCGACGTCACCTTGCATTACCCAATGCCTACAGGCGTAATTGCCAACCAGGTGATGCGAAACCGACTAGCATCACTCTGTCTCACGGGAGTGAACTGGCGGGTTGTGGCGACTGCATCGAACGGTCTGAGCCACGCAGAGGTCACCTCTGCGTCAGAGCGAGCAGCAAAGGACGCGATTTTGACCGGTGCATCGGAGATCACCACAGATCTCTTGGTCGGTGCCCTCAAGAAGGGATCCAGGGCGATCATTCCCACGGTCAAATAGACGAGCAACATGGCAGAGTGGAATCGATTGCACATCACGGTCGCGCGACCTGCGTTGGCCGAAGGGTATACCCCGACTGGATCAGCTCGGGGATCTGCTGCACCCCCGTCACCGGCCGACCGGATTGGTCACAGCAGGAACCTTGTCGAGCAGATGAATGCGGCAGCGGCTGAAGCAGACGCTAGGCGAGCATCACAACAAGTCGATCGTGTCGAGGGAGCGATCGATGGCATCTACGTTCAATTTGAGTCATCTACAGGTTTCGAACTCGCGCTGACATCGCTTGAGCCTCAATACGGGTCGGTGCATCCCGAGGTGCGGGCAGTCACTACCCGTGAGATTGATGGACAGGAGGTCCAGTTAGCGACGGTCTTCGTTCCGGAAGGATGGATAGGACGGTTTACCAAGCGGTTTGAGCAGTACGCGACCCAACAAACAAGCTCCGGCAACCCGAAACACCGCAATCTCGTAGAACGAATCGCCCTGCTTCGACTGGCAACTCTGAGGGCGTTGTGGACCGACAGCGAAGATGCATTTCCAGTCGATGAGGAGCAAGTCGTCTGGTGGGAGTTATGGCTCCGACGTCGCGAGGGCGTTGATAGGCGGCTCCAGGCATTCGCTGAATCCTCTGGTGCTGCGCTTGGACCCCAACTTCTCGTCTTTGAGGACAGGGTAGTTGCGCTCGTATCGGCTTCAAGCACCCAACTGGGGTCAGCGTTAGACCTCCTCGACGACATCGCGGAATTGCGCAGCCCAGTCCAGGCAATTCAATTCCTCGCGGGTCTTTCTGCCGCCGACCAGGTCGAATTCGTCGATGAGCTTGTTGCTCGCCTGAGCGGTCCCCAACTTGATGCACCGGCAACGTGTCTTTTGGACACCGGCATCGCCAGTGCCCACCCGCTACTCAATGTTGCGATATCTCCCAATGATGCCCATGCCGTCAACCCAAATTGGAGTGTCGATGATCGCCATGGTCATGGAACAGAGATGGCTGGTATTGCCCTCTTTGGAGATCTCGCTGAGGCGATAGCGAGATCCGATCCAATTCGTGTCGAGAGTTATCTGGAGTCTGTGAAGATCTTGCCCGATTACGGTGAAAATGAATACGACCTTTACGGAGCACTGACGGCCCAAGCAGCGTCCATTGTCGAGATTGAGAATCCCGAACGCCGTCGCGCATTCGCGTTGGCGGTGACTGCCCCTTCAAAGGGAGCCCACCCAAGCGACTTGGGACAACCTTCCGCATGGTCTTCGGCGGTCGACGCACTTGCGTCTGGTCGCGCCGCAACTTCTTCTGATGAGGGCCTCGTCTATCTGGACGAACCCAGTTCCGACTCCCAACGCCTCTTTATCGTCTCTGCCGGAAACGTCCGTCTCCCCTACGAAGAAGGACACCTTGACCGAAGTGACGTCGAAGTGGTGGAGGAACCAGCACAGTCATGGAACGCACTGACGGTTGGTGCCTGCACCGATCTCTCTGACATCCGCCACAGCGACTTCGTTGGCTGGAGTCCTCTAGCTCCCACCGGTGAGTTGTCTCCATTCAGTCGCACTTCTGTTGGATTCCGCGCTCAGTGGCCACATAAGCCGGAAGTTGTTTTCGAGGGAGGCAATGCGGCCGTATCGCCTGACCGCACGTCCATTGACACACCGCCCGATCTGCAGGTGCTCACCACGAGGGCGTTACAACACGGTGGCAGACCTCTTACGACTGCGTTCGGCACAAGCCCGGCTACGGCTCAGGCGGCGAATCTCGCAGCAAGTATCAGTAGGTCTTACCCCCACCTCTGGCCTGAGACGGTCCGAGGACTGATAGTCCACTCGGCGCGGTGGACTGAAGCCATGCTCGGACAATTCAATGTGAATACCCGAACCGAAACTGTCGCGAGGTTACGGCGCTATGGGTGGGGAGTTCCCGATGTCGATCGCGCTCGACGAAGCGCAGACGACGCAGTAACGCTGATTGCTCAGGCACACATTCATCCCTACCGCGACGGCAGAATGCGGGAAATGCACCTTAACGATCTGCCTTGGCCAACGGAGGTGCTCTCGGAACTTGGCGACACCGAGGTTCAGATGCGCGTATCACTCTCCTACTTCATAGAACCGAACCCCGCACGCCGGGGTTGGGTGCAACGGTTTCGCTACGCGTCGCACGGTCTGCGATTCGAGGTACGAAGACCTACCGAGAGCAACGATGAATTTCGCAAGCGCATCAACAAGCTTGCTCTTGCCGAGGACGAGCAGCGTCCCACGTCCGATAGTGACGCGGACCAATGGTTCCTCGGTCCGCAACAACGCGTGCGAGGTTCCCTCCACGTCGACCACTGGAGTGGTCCGGCAATTGAACTGGCAGCGCGCGGCGCGGTTGCCGTCTACCCGGTCACAGGCTGGTGGAAAGAAAGGAAGAAGCGGGATCGCAGTGATGATGGTGTCCGGTATTCCCTCTTAGTGTCGATTGAGGCTCCAGATGTTGACGTCGATATCTGGACTCCCGTTGCGCTCGCTGCGGAGGTTCCAGTGATCATCGAGACATAACCGCAAGGTTCCAAATCTGGAGCATCCGCAAGCGTCGGTGACGGGCGGAATCAAGCGGGCCGAAAACCCTTTCATCTTCTTTGTGGCCATTGAAGCCCAGGGGGCTCTCTCGTTGGTCGACTTCGACAGCAAGTGAAAGCGCCGCAGTGCGCCAATTGGCGGCCGGCGGTGAGTAGTCAATACTGGGGCCATGGACACCAGAGCCGTTGAGTTCGATCCGTTCAGCCGGGACTTTTTTGACGATCCCTACGACACCTACGCTGACCTGCGGGAATACGCTCCCTGCTACTACAGCGAGCAGTACGACTTCTACGCTCTGAGCCGGTTCGACGACGTGGTGGCTGGCCACCGGGATTTCGCCACCTTCACCTCCACCCACGGCCAGACCTACGAGCAGCTCGCATCGGGCAAGCCGTCGGATATGGGCTCCATCATCTCCATGGACCCGCCCGAACACACCCGCTACCGCAAGCTGGTGTCCCGCTCGTTCACCCCTCGCTCCATCGGCGACTACGAAGCCCTGGTGCGGGAGATAATCAGCGGCTACCTCGACCCGCTCATGGGCCGCCGCCAGTTCGACATTCTTGAGGAGTTCGCCGCCCCGTTCCCGGTCGAGATCATCTCGACCATCTTGGGTGTGCCCCCCGAAGACCGCCAGCAGATCAGGCTGTGGACCGACGCCATGCTCCACCGAGAAGAAGGCTCGGCCATGAGCAGCCAGGCTGCCCAGGAGGGGGGCATGGCCCAGGGCATGTACCTGTTCCAACTCTCCCAAAAGAAGCGCGAAGAACCGGCCGACGACATGCTCTCGGCGCTGATCGAAGCCGAGGTGGAGACCGAAGACGGCGATCTCACCCAACTCGACGACGCCGAGATCGCCGGATTCGGCACCCTGTTGGCCGCGGCGGGCTCTGAGACCGTCACCAAGCTGGTGGGCAACGCCGTAGTTCTGTTCCACCGCAACCCCGATCAGTGGGCCAAGGTGCTCGACGATCCCAGCATCATCGCCAACGCGGTGGAGGAGATCCTCCGCTACTGGGCCCCCTCGCAGTACCAGGGCCGCTACTCAGTGGTCGACTCCGAATGGCACGGGGTGACCATCCCCAAGAACAAGCCGGTGTTTTTGATCACCGGTGCGGCCAACCGCGACCCCCGCCGCTACGACGATCCCGACAAATTCGACATCACCCGAGAGCCCGGCCTGGCCGTCGGGCTGGGCCACGGCCTGCACGTCTGTTTGGGCGCGGCCCTGGCCCGCCTCGAGAGCCGGGTGGCCATCGAGGAAATCGCCCAGCGCTGGCCCGCCTTCGAGGTAAACGAGCCAGGCCTGCGTCGGGTGCAGATGTCAAACGTGGCCGGCTATTCCTCAGTGCCGATCACGGTCTCCTAACCCGCAAACGCAACGACCCCCGCCCGACAGCAGCCGGACGGGGGTCGCCTCGTCATTTTCGGCTATTGACCGAAGGTGCCGGTGTCGCCTTCAAATGAGATCACGTCGCTGACGGGCACGTAGCGGGCGCCGTCGGCGTCCACCACCAGCTCTTCCATGCGACCGGCTTCTACCATGTAGGAGTCGTTGGCCCCGTCCATGCGCCGAGGAGAATTGCCCAGCGCGCCCCGGGAGTCGAAGTCCATCTGCCACATGGCCCGCATCACGTTGGTCCGGTTGATGCCTCCGTCCATGTCGGCGGCGGCCAAGAGCACCTCGTGCAGCACTTCGCCGAAGACGTAGCCGAGGGCGTGGGAGGCGGCTTCGGGATCGACGCCCTGTCCCTCCAGCGCGCTGCGCACGAACTGCACCCATTCGTCGTCGGCCAGCGAAGAGTCGGAAACGTCCTTTTGGGTGTTGACCATCCGGACCCCGTTGGCCAGCGGTCCGATGGGGACCCAGAACAAGGAGATGCTCTGGCACCCGTTGGCCACCAGAATCATCGGCTCCCACGGGAGGCTGGCCACAGTGGCCACTGCCTGCGGGCAGAACGCCCCCGACGAGGCCACCACCACAACATCGGCGTTGCTGGCCGCCAAGTTGATCACATCAGCGCCCACCGAGTCGGACTGCGGGTCGTGCTTGATCTCATCCGCGATCTCGATGCCGTGTTCGGGAGCGCACTCATTGAAGGCCACCCGCCACGCTTCGCCGGCGTCATTGCCCAGCGCCAACACCGCCGCCGTCGCGCCCGAGCCAATCTCGTCGGCTATGTGCTGGCACCACACTCGGGCCTCGGTCGCATACGACATCAGCGCGCCGGTGGTCCACGGGTAGTTGGTGGGATCGCCCCATTCGGGCAGCCCGGTCAGGTTGAAGAGCTGCGGGATGCAGTTCTCGTTGAGCACGTCGCGCACCGCCAGGTTGTTGGGGCTGCCCAGAATCCCGGCAAACCCCAGCAGGTTCTCGACGTCTATCATCTCCTCCACATTGGTCACCGTGCGAGCCGGCACGTAGCCGTCGTCCCGGGCCACCATCACCACGTTGCGGCCCTCGATGGGCCCGACCGCGTCGAAGTAGAGCCCGACGCCGTCGGCGATGGTGCCGAATCCGGCCAACGCGCCCGACCGGGGCAAGCTGCTGCCGAAGCGGATCTCGGTGTCGGTAACCCCGCCGTAATTGTTCCACTCATCAGGGCACTCGCCGATGTCGATCACCGCGCCGCCGCCTAGCTCCACGATGTTGGGATCGGAGGGCTCCTCCGGCGCGGGCTCAGGCTCTTCCTCGTCGTCGGGCTCCGGCGCAGCCGCGGTCTCTTCCTCGTCGTCGGGCTCCGGCGCGGGCGCGGTTTCTTCCTCGTCGTCGGGCTCCGGCGCGGGTGCAGGCTCATCGGGTGCCTCTTCGGGGGCCGATGTCGCCGGGGTGGACTCCGGGGCATCGTCGTCGTCGTTGCCGCAACTGCTGGCTACCAGCGCAAACACCACAAGCAGGCCGAACAAGATTCGCAGAGACTTCGTCATTAGATGATCCCTCCTGAGATAGCACTGCCGGGTAGAGCAGCCCCGTTACCCTACGCTTCTACAGCGACAATTTCATTCCGGGCCGGCTGATGAAACGCGGGGTGCAACCGGCATGAGCCGGTCTTTGATCCGCTTGAACCCATGGGCCGCCCCACCGGGCAGAGCGAAGATGATCAAGATCAACAGCCCTCCCAAAATGGCCGTGCCATACGGTCCCACCAGGGCCACGTCGGTGCCCGGCAGAGTCTGAGTCTGGCTCGACCAGTGGGGCACGAACTGAATGGCCAGCCCGCCCACCACCGCCCCGTGCAGGGTTCCCGAGCCGCCCACAATCAGCCCCACGATCAACAAGATGGCCATCGAGAAGCCGAACTCGTCGGGCCCCACGAACCCCGAGTGCATGGCCAGCATGGTTCCGGCCACCCCGCCCACCGCGGCGCTGATGCCGAAGCTCAGAGTCTTGTAGGAGGCCAGATTCACCCCGTTGGCCGCCGCCCCCAGCGGATTGTCGCGAATGGCCACCAGGGCCCGCCCCACTCGGCCAGCCAGGATGTTGCGCACCAGCCAGAAGCACACCAGCGCCATGATCACCAGCAAGAAGTACTTGTACACCGCCTCCTCCTGGCGGCCGGTCAGCCCGTCGGGAACCCGAGAACCCACCCCCGGTATGGCGTGCAGCCACTCGGTCACCTTCTCGATGGGCGCCCATGTCGGCGCCACCAGATCGCTTTCGATCAACAGCCCATTGCTGCCCCCGGTGCGCTCGCTCACTTCTTCCAGTCGGATGATCGACGGGAACACCGCCGCCACCGCAAACGTCAACAGCCCCAGATACAGCCCCTGAATGCGCAGGGCGGGAATCCCGAACAGCACCCCGAACAAGAACAGCCCCGGCACCACCACCCCCAGCGTGGCCACATAAGACCAGTGGAACTCGTTCACCAGCACCGCGGTGAGATACGCCCCCGACCCCACGAAGAAGCTGTGGCCCAAAGAGAGCTGCCCGCTGTAGCCGGTGGCGATGTTCAGCCCCAAAATGGCCACCATCAGCCCCACAGCCTGGCTCAAGTTGCCCAGCCCCACCGTGTAGCGGTTGCCGAAGATGGTCGGGCTGTAGGTGTCGGCGATCAAAAACGGAACCAGCACCACCACCAGGGCAAACAGCGCCCACCCGATGATCTGGCGCTGCCGGTGCTGGCGGCTGCCCGCGTCCACCACGCCCAGGCCCTTCACACCCGCTCCACCCGGGTCGATCCGAACAGGCCGGTGGGCCGCACCAACAGCACCACCAAGATCACCGCCACCGCGGTGGCCACGGCCAGCTCGCTCAGGTCCAAGAACGTCACCAGCAGATTGCGGGCCAACCCCACCACTAGGCCGCCGATCACCGCCCCCACCATGGAGTCGAGCCCGCCCAACGCCGCGGCGGCCAGCGAGAAGATCAGCACCCGCAGCATGATGGAGGGTTCCAACAGCAGATCGGGCACCACCAGCGCCCCGCCCAGGGTGCCGATGGCCGCGGCCAGCGCCCAGCCGAACCCCAGCGTGGACCCCACCCGGATGCCCACCAGGCGGGCCGACTCCAGATTCGACGACACCGCCCGAAAGGCCAGCCCCACCTTGGTGCGCGACAACAGCAGATACAACAGCCCCACCACGGCGAACACCGTGCCCAGGTTGCCGATGGTGCGCCAGGTGAGTTGGGCGATGCCCCACTCGATGGGCGCCCCGGTGGGGAACATGGAGGGCAGGCTGCGAGTGCGGAACCCCCACACAATCCCCACCGCCGAGTCGATTATCAACAAGAGCCCCAGCGTCACGATCACCAGGGGCAGCACATGGTCGGGCGGGAACGGCCGGATGAACACCCGCTCGATGAACATGGCCACCAATGAGCTGGCCACCATGGCGCACACCACCGCGACGGCCACCGGCAGTCCCTGCTCCACGCTGAAGATGTAGGCCAAATACACCCCCAACAACGCCAACGAGCCCTGGGCGAAGTTAATGAACCCGGTCGACTTGTAGATCATCACCAGCGCCAGCGCCACCGAGGCGTAGGTGGCACCGTCGCTCAGCCCCCGAAAGAACTGGGCCAGCCACAGCTCCCCGTTCGACAGCTTGTCCAACGACACGTCGAAGATGCCCAGAAGCGATGCCACAACAACCATCGCTCAATACCCCAGATACGCCCGGCGGACGTTGTCGTCGGCGGCCAGCTCGTCGGCGGGGCCCGACAGCGCCACCTCCCCGGCTTCCAGCACGTAGGCCACATCGGCCACCCCCAGCGCCAGGCTGGCGTTCTGCTCCACCACCAGCATGGTGGTGCCGGCATCCGCATTGATGGAGGTGAGCTGCTCGAACAGCGATCGGGTGATCATCGGGGCCAGCCCCAGCGAAGGCTCGTCCAACAACAACAGCGAGGGCCGCAGCATCAGCGCCCGGGCGATGGCCAGCATCTGCTGCTCGCCCCCGCTCAGGCTGCCGGCGGCCTGGTTGCGCCGCTCGCCCAGCACCGGGAAGGTCTCGTACCACCGCTCGACGTCAGAGCGCACCTCGGCATCGGAGCGCACGAACGCCCCGGCCATGAGATTCTCCTCCACCGAGAGATCAGGGAACGTCCCCCGCCCCTGGGGCACATGGGCCACCCCCCGGCGCACGATGTCGGCGGTGCGGTGCCCGGCCAGCTCCTCGCCGGCCAGGCGGATAGAGCCCTCGGTGGACACCATGGCGCACAGCGCCCGCAGCGTGGTTGTCTTGCCCGCCCCGTTGGCCCCCAAGATCACCGCGATCTGCCCCTCGGCCACCGAGAAGTCCACCCCGTGCAGCACCTGGATGTTCCCGTAGGCCGCCTTCAGCCCGGCCACCTCCAGATACGCCGCGCTCATTGCTCGGCCCCCAGGTAGGCCTCCACCACCGCCGGGTCGTTTTGCACCTCGGCGGGGGAGCCCTCGGCGATCTTGGCCCCGAAGTCCAGCACCACCACCTTGTCGGACACCCCCATCACCATCCCCATGTGGTGCTCCACCAGCAGCAGCGTCAGCGAATGCCGCTCGGCCAGCGCCACCAGAAGCTCGCCCAGCTCGCCCACCTCGGTCTGCGTCAGCCCGGTGGCCGGCTCGTCCAACAGCAACAGCCGGGGCCGGCCCACCAGCGCCCGAGCCAGCTCCACCCGCTTGAGCGTGCCGAACGGCAGCCCGGCGGCGGGGTGGAAGGCCACGTCGGTCAGCGACAGCTCATCGAGCGCATCCCAGGCAGTGCGGGCCAGCTCGGCCTCCTCCCGGCGAGAGCCCCACCGCACCGCGGCGCGCAGCGCTCCGGTCCGTGAGCGGTGGTGGGCGCCCACCATCACGTTCTGGAGCACGGTCATCCCCGGCCACAACGCCAGGTTCTGGAACGTGCGCCCGATGCCCAAACCGCTGATGGCATGGGCCGGGCGGTCCAACAGGTCGGCCCCGTCGAAGCCAACCGCCCCCTCCTGGGCGTCGTACACCCGGCTGACCACGTTGAACAAGGTGGTCTTGCCCGCTCCATTGGGCCCGATCAGCCCGCAGATGCTGCCCTCGTCCACTGTGAACGACAGTTCTCGCAGGGCGGCAACCCCCCCAAACCGCACCGTGACCCCCGCCACATCCAACAAGGCCATACGACACGAGACCCTACCCCGCTTGCCTAAGCCCGTCGGGCAGGCTCACCCCCCGATGAGGCTGGCGATGGCCCAGATCACGATCACCAGGCCCACCACGATCATCGCAACGCTGCGCCCCACCTTCGGCCTGGCATGCTCATCGGGGGCCCCCGGCGGGGGAGGTATTTCCTGTCGGCGCTGGCGAGGCCCGTCAGGATTGATCAACGCGGCGATGTTCCCCACCGCCAGCGCGCCTCCCAGCGCCAACAGCAAGAACGTGATGATTTCCGGCCCACCTAGCACCTGCTTAGTTTCGCACCCCGTGCCGCGCCCTTCTTAGACAAGGCGGTGTACTGACACCGCGTAGTTCCCGCCGTCCCACGCCCCCTGCTCCCAAGTTGAATACCGCGCCGACAAGCCCAACCCCGCCGCCGCGCAGTCGGCGTCATAGCGGTCCAGCCCGTAGCCCCCGCCCCGCAGCTGGAACCCGGCCACCAGCGCGCCGCCGGGGGAGAGGTGCGCGGCGCAGCGCCCCACCACCGCGGCCTCAGTCCCCGGCGCAGTGAACAGCAGCACGTTGCCGGCCATCACCACCGCGTCGAACGCCTCCCCCAAGTCGAACACCGTCAAGTCCATCTGGTGCCACCCCAGCTCCGGGGCCTTGGCCCGAGCCCCCGAGATCATCTCTGAGTCGATGTCCACCCCGGCCACCTCGAACCCCCGCCGGGCCAGCTCAACAGCCACCCGCCCCGTCCCACACCCCGCATCGAGCACCCGCCCGCCCTCGCCCAAAAGCGAGTCCACAAAATCGGCCTCCCCATGCGGATTCTGCCCCTCAGCGGCCAGCCGCTCCCATCGAGCGTCATAATCCCCCCCCGACATCCTCCCACCCCAAGTAGAACCCATTGGTGGCATCCTTAGATGGCGATCACCACTACGTCATTGGCATAGGCCGCCAGAGCACTCAGGTCGCCGTAGTCCGAGGTGAGCACAGTGCCCCCCGGCTCAGCCGCAGCAACCACCAGGGCATCCACCGCCGACCCTCGCCCCGCACGGGTTCGCACATGGCCAGCGCGGCGCACAAGGGTTGCGTCAATGTGCTCCAAGATGTCACAAGACTTTAGGAATCGGTTTGTCTCAGCGTCTCTTCCGACGTGACCTTGCAAGCACTCAATCAGTACGGGGGATGGAACAATGGGCGGCAACAGACCTCTGCCCTTGAAGTCGCTGAGCATTTCGCTTGCTTCCAAGCTCCGTCCCGCCAAGAACGAGACCCCCCCTGAATCCAACAGCAGAGCCACCTAGCTGGCGACGCGACCATTGCGGCGGTCGAGCGGTGCGAGCACTTCCTTAACCCATGCCTTGACTTCAGGAGTCGGCTCACCCACCTCCGCCCGCAGTTCTTCCAAGTATTTTTCGCCTTCTTCAATGAGTTTGCGCCTTCGCATCTGCTCGCGTACCACATCTTGTAAGAGTTCAGAGGCAGGCAATCCCTGCTCCTTCACCTCTGCGTAGAGATCGTCCGGCAAATAAACCTGCATCCGTGGCATACGCCTAACTATACACACACATTCAGCTAGTAGGCCAGATGAATGCCCCTCTGAGTTCTCACCCGCCGAGCTTGTCACAGCCTGCCGATAACCTGACGCCGTGGCTTCCCCGATCCACGCCGAGAAATGCGTGCTGGCCGATGTCCGCTATGAGTTTCATCCGGCGGTGGCGGCTTGGTTTGAGCAGCGGTTTCCGGGGGGGCCGACGGAGGCGCAGGCTCAGGGGTGGCCGGCCATCGCGTCGGGCAAAGACACGCTGATCGCCGCGCCCACCGGGTCGGGCAAGACCCTGGCCGGGTTCCTCATCGCCATCGACAACCTCTACAAGCGCCACGCCGCCGGCCAAACGGTGGCCAAGGCCAGCCAGGTGGTGTACGTGTCGCCGCTGAAAGCCCTGGCCACCGACATCGCCGAGAATCTGGAGCGCCCCCTAGCCGAGATCGCCGAAATTGCCCGACAACAGGGCCAAGAGCCCCCGCCGCTCACCGTGGCGGTGCGCACAGGCGACACCCCGGCCCACACCCGGGCCGCCATGATCAAAAAGCCGGCCAACTTCGTGGTCACCACCCCGGAGTCGCTCTATTTGCTGGTGACCGCGGCCAAAAGCCGCGAGGTGCTGCGCACCGTGGAGACGGTGATCGTCGACGAGATCCACGCCACCGCCCGCGACAAGCGGGGCAGCCACCTGGCCCTCACCCTCGAGCGCCTAGAGCACGTGGCCGAGGTCCGCCCAACCCGCATCGGACTGTCGGCCACCCAGCACCCCATCGCCACCATCGCCAACCTCCTCACCGGCATCCCCAAAACCCCAGCCCACCCCGCCAACGGTGCCAAAACCCCAGCCGAAGCCGAACCCCACTGCACCATCATCGACACCGGCCACCAGCGAAACCTCGACATCCGCTTGGAGCTGATCGACGACGAGCTCGAAGCTGTGGCCTCCCACGCCCAGATGGATCAGATCCTCGATCGCATGGCCACCCTCATCGCCGAGCACCACACCACCATCGTGTTCGTAAACACCCGCCGCCTGTCTGAGCGCATCGCCCACCAACTGGCCGAGCGCCTGGGCGAAGATGCGGTGGCCGCCCACCACGGCTCGCTGTCCACCGAGCGCCGCTACCGCACCGAGCGCCGCCTGAGAGCCGGCGAGCTAAAAGCCCTGGTAGCCACCGCCTCCCTAGAGCTGGGCATCGACATCGGCCCGGTAGAGCTGGTGTGCCAGGTGGGCTCGCCCCGCAGCATCGCCACCTTCCTCCAGCGGGTGGGCCGCTCCAACCACAGCCGCCACGGCACCCCCAAGGGCCGCCTGTGGCCACTCACCCGCGACGAGCTCATCGAGTCCCTCGCCCTCATCGGCGCCGTCAACCAGGGCCAACTCGACGCCATCTGCCCCCCCGAGGCCCCCCTCGACATCTTGATCCAGCAGCTCATCGCCGAGGCCGCCGCCGCCGACCACACCGTGAACGGCCTCTATGAGATGTTCACCAAAGCCGCCCCCTACGCCAGCCTCACCAAAGCCCAGTTCCAAGAGGCCATCAACCAGGGCGCCACCGGCGTGGTCACTGGAAGAGGCCCCCGGGGCGCCTACCTCCACTACGACTCGGTCAACCAAGAGGTGCGGGGCAAACGCGGCGCCCGCCTCGCCGCCCTCACCTCCGGGGGCGCCATCGGCGAGAAGGGCGACTACCGGGTGGTGGCCGAGCCCGACGACACCTTCATCGGCACCGTCAACGAAGACTGGGCCGTGGAGTCGATGGCCGGCGACATCTTCTTGCTCGGCTCCCACTCGTGGCGCATCAAGCAGGTGGCCGCCGGCACCGTGCGGGTGGCCGACGCCGGCGACGCCCCGCCCACCGTCCCGTTCTGGCTCGGCGAGGCCCCTGCCCGCACCCCCGAGCTCTCCCAGCAGGTGTCCGAATTGCGCGCCTATATATACGGGCTATTTCCCGACACCCCCGAAGCCGACCCCCTGAGCGACACAGCCCTGGCCCGCGCCACCGAACAATTCGCCCACGCCCACGGCGTCGAAGCCGAGATCGCCGAGCAGGCCGTCACCTACGTCGCCGCGGCCAAAGCCGCCCTCGGCACCGTCCCCACCCACACCAACATCGTGTTCGAGCGCTTCTTCGACGACACCGGCGGCCAGCAGCTCGTGGTCCACTCCCCCTACGGCGGGCGCATCAACCGGGCCTTCGGCCTGGCCCTGCGCAAACGCCTGTGCCGCCGCTTCGACTTCGAGCTCCAGGCGGCGGCCAACGACAACGCCATCATCTTGTCGCTCGGCCCCCACCACAGCTTCCCCCTCAGCGACGTCCCCCAGTTCCTGCACCCCGACTCAGTTGAGGAGGTGCTGACCCAGGCCGTGCTGGATTCGCCCATGTTCACCGCCCGCTGGCGCTGGAACCTCAACCGGGCCCTGGTGGTGCTGCGCAGCCGGGGCGGAAAGCGCAACCCGCCCCCCATCCAGCGCATGGAGGCCGACGACATCATGGCCGCCGTGTTCCCCGGCGCGGCCGCCTGTCAGGAGAACATCGCCGGCCCCATCGAGATCCCCGATCACCTCCTGGTGCGCCAAACCCTCCACGACACCCTCCACGAAGCCCTAGACGTGGACGGCCTCAAACAACTCCTCACCGACATCCGCTCCGGCCAAGTGAGCACCCACTTCTGCGACACCACCGAGCCCTCCCCCCTGAGCCACGAAATAGTCAACGCCCGCCCCTACGCCTTCTTAGACGACGCCGAAATAGTCGACCGAAGAACCAACGCCGTAACCGTCCCCCGAGGCCTCCGCCCCAAAAACACCCAACAACAGCCTCCCACCCTCGACCAGAGCACCCTCTCCCAAGTCACCCCCGACGCCATCGCCCAAGTAATCGAAGAAATAACCCCCGCCCCCCGAACCCCCGACGAACTCCACGACCTCCTAACCACCCTCATAACCACCCGCCCCAACCCCGCCTGGCAAGAGCTCTACCAAGAACTCGAATCCCGAGGCCGAGTCCAAACCATAAGAACCCGAACCAACACCCCCCTCTGGACCACCACCGAGTTGTCAGAAACCGCCCTCAACCCCGAAAAAGCCACCGAAACCATCCGAGGCCATCTAGAAACCACCGGCCCCACCACCCCCGAAGAACTGGCAGAAAAGACAGCATTAGACCTCCCCACCGTCCAACAGTCATTGGCCGCCCTCGAATCCGAAGGCACTGCCATGCGCGCCGACCACCTAGAGAGCGCAACGCCCGAGTCATGGTGCTCGCGACGCCTGCTCCAACGGATGTCCTACCTGTCCCGAAGACAAAAGCGTCAGTCAGTCCAAGCCGCCAGCCCCCAAGACTTCATGCGCTTCCTCCTCGACTACCACCACCTAACCCCAGAGACAACAGTCCGCGGCCGCCCCGGCCTAACCAAAGTCCTAGAGCAGCTCCAAGGCCTAGACCTCCCCGCCGGCGCCTGGGAAAACCAGATCATCAAGAAACGCATCCCCGACTACGACCCCCTATGGCTCGACGAGCTCTGCTACCGCGGCGAGCTCGCCTGGCTCCGCCTCACACCCCCCAACACCCCCGCCAAAGCCAACTCGATGGCCCCGAGAAAAGCCACCCCCATCACCCTCGTGTACCGCGAAGACCTGCAATGGCTCCTAGCCGCCGCCCGCTCCGGCCAACTAGAGCCC
>LXNI01000395.1_pt1 | contig 51820 bp, 43 predicted proteins | sample 809091 | NCBI WGS metagenome assembly LXNI01 (sample SAMN04870527, study PRJNA318959) | sponge metagenome | biome: 01000161; feature: marine sponge reef; material: water | host: Sarcotragus foetidus | place: Greece: Milos, Mediterranean Sea | collected 2013-05-29 | depth 5-7 m
ACGATGATGCCGCAGCGCGCATAGGTGGACTTGCCCAGGCAGATGGTCAGCACGTCCCGGGGAATGCGGAAATACTCCACGGTCCGCGCCAGCGCAAACGAATTGGGCGGAATGATGCAGTGGTCGCCGGTCAGGGCAACAAAGCTCTTGCTTTCGAATTGCTTGGGGTCCACGACCGCCGAATGGATATTGGTGAACACCTTGAAATCGTTGGCGCAGCGCACGTCGTAGCCGTAGCTGGAAACGCCGTATGAGATCACCGGTTTCTCGCCGATGCGCCGGACCTGCTGTTCGGCGAACGGCTCTATCATGCGGTGCTCGACGGCCATCCGCCGAATCCAGCTGTCCGGGCCTATGCTCACTGTTCCAGCCAGTCAGCGAGCATCGCCAGCGCCGCGTCCTCGCCCCAGCCGTAGTCGTAAGCCTCGATGATCACCGTGCGCCTGTCCTTGCGCCAGATCTCCCAGCGGGCCGGCAGCCAACCCAGTTCGCGCGCGTACCAGAGATACTGGAAGTTTTCGGAACCCTCGCGCTGGCGGCGGTACTTGACAGTCTCAAGCTCGCCGGCGCGCGTGCTGAGCGTTTCCCTGCCGAGCTTCTCGCCCTGGTACAACTTCAGCTTTCCGCCTTCGAGCGTGGGTTCCACGGTCAGCGGGCGGGCGGCTGCGATGTCCAGTACGGTCTGGATTTCCCATGCCTTGCGGTCCATGGTGCGCGCATCCATTCCAAAGTCCAGTAACTCCTCCCCCTCGCGGAATACGGCCAGCTTCGCATCCGGGTCATAGGAGATTTCCACCAGGCCGTCCTTGCGGCCATCGCAGGAACGGCACAGGTAGCCCCGCGGCTGCACCATGCCGTCTTCATCGAGCACGAAGCGGCTGCTCTCCAACGCGTCCGATGCGATGATCAGGCGGGCCAGGCCCAGACCCCGCGAGTAGGTTTCGTAAATGAAGCCGTCGCCGTCGGTCCGGACCAGGCTGAGGCTCAGGGCGCGCTGTCCGAACGGAGCGTCCACGTCGTACAGCACGCCTATGCTCTCGAGGCCGTGGGCCGGCCCGGCAGCGCCCGCCGCAAGCGCCGGCCAGGCGAACGCCAGCAGCAGGGCCGCAACCGTTGACTTGGCCGCAGTCAAGAGAGTTCGCCTTCTTCAAACATGAGCGGTTCGAGCAAGTCGCTTCCGTCCAGCGTCGCGTGCCGGTCGCCCATGACGAGACGGCCCTGCGACATCCATTCCAGCACGCGAGGATACAGGACATGTTCGCAGGCTTGAACCCGGGTTCGAAGCGAGCCCTCATCATCCTCGGGACCCACCCGAATCCGTGCCTGGGCGATCCGGGGACCGGCGTCAAGCTCGTGGGTCACGAAATGCACCGTGGTTCCGTGCCAGCGGTCTCCCGCCTGCAGCACCCTGCGGTAGGTATCGAGGCCGGGATGCTGCGGCAACAGCGAAGGATGAATGTTGAGCACGCGGCCCTGGTATTCCTCGCACAGCTCCGCCGGCAGAATCCGCATGAAACCGGCCAGCACCAGTGCGTCGGGAGCCAGCGCGCGCAACTGCGACGCGATTTCGCCCCACCATGAGCGCGCATCCGGGAACCCGCCACGGGGCAGGGCGATTGCCGCAATGCCGGCTCGCCGGGCGCGTTCAAGGCCTTGCGCCTCGACCCTGTCGCTGAGCGCGGCGACCGGGTCGAGGCGCGATTCCTCCGACGCCGCGTGATCGAGTATGGCCTGAAGGTTGGTCCCCGTGCCGGACAGAAGAACGACGGTTCTCAAGCTCACGGCCCAGGTATTCCGCTATCAGTCAAGCGTTACGCCGCTGCCGGTTTCCACCCGGCCGATCTCGAAAACGTCCTCGCCCGCCCGGGCCAGGTCTTCGCGCACCGCCGCCGCTTCTTGCGGGGACACGGCCAGAACCAGGCCGATGCCGCAATTGAAGGTACGCAGCATTTCCCCGCGCTCAACCGGTCCCTCGCGGCCCAGCCAGTCGAATACCGGTGGCCAGGGCCAGGCGCCGGTGTCGATTCTGGCCGCCAGGTCGTCCGGAATGATCCGCTCCACGTTTTCCGGCAGGCCTCCGCCGGTGATATGTGCAATCGCTTTCAGCCGTCCCGATTGCGCCAGGGGAAGCACCGGGCGGATGTAGATCCGGGTCGGCTCGCACAACTGGTCGATGAGGCTGCCGCTCAGGGTCCCGAGCCCACCGGCCATGTCCACGATTCGGCGCACCAGCGAATAACCGTTGGAGTGCGGGCCGGACGAACCCACGCCCAGCAGCAGGTCGCCCGCCTCGATGCCGCTGCCGTCCAGCAGCCGGTCCTTCTCGGCCACGCCCACGCAAAAGCCCACCAGTTCCAGTCCGTCATCCACGTACGTATTGGGCAATTCCGCGGTCTCGCCGCCCAGCAGCGCGGCGCCGGCTTCCCTGCAGCCGCGCACGATGCCCTTAAGCAGAGGTTCCAGGCGCTCCGGGTCCAGCCGGTTGGCCGCGCAATAGTCGAGGAAAAACAGCGGCTCGGCCCCCATGGCCAGGAGATCGTTCACGCACATGGCCACCAGGTCCACGCCCGGCGCTTCCATGCGGCCCGCTTCGGCGCACAACCGGAGCTTGGTGCCGACTCCGTCGGCGCCCGCCACCAGCACGGGCTGCCGGTATCCGCTGCAGGGCGCCTCGAACAGACCGCCGAATCCGCCGATCCCGCCCAGCACGCCGGGGCGGTGCGTCTCGCGGGCCATCGGCGCGATACGGCGGACAATTTCCGCGCCGCGCTCCAAGTCAACTCCGGCGCCGCTGTAGGTGATCGGTTTGCTCACTCAAACCCTCTCTTTCGGGGAATCGCGCATCCTATAATGCCCTTTTCCATGCTCTCGCGCATCGCCTTAAGTGTCGTGGCCATGACGGTGTTTCTGGCGTCCGCCGCAACTCCGGCCGAAACGTCCTTCAGGTCCACCGCTCCGTTGCCTGACTCCAGCCAGGCAGGGGTGGACAGGGCGCTGCAGGACGCGCTTGTGCGACTGCTGGTTCGGGTTACGGGACGGCGCGGGGCCGGCGAACTCGCCGATCGCTTCCCGCCGGCCACGAGCGTTGTGCGGCAGTTCCGCGTCATCAACGGGCAAAGCCTGGAAGCCGAGTTCGACGAGCCCCTGGTTCGCCGGGTTCTTGAGGAAGCCGGTGAGAGCATCTGGGAAGGCGACAGGCCCCGGCTCAACCTGTGGCTGGTCGTGAACGACGGACAAAGGTGGCTGTTCAAGCCGGTGGGTTTCGCGGAACCGCCGCCGCAGGCCATGAACGTCCGCAGCGTATTCAGCGGAGCGCTGAGCCGGACTTTCGAGGAGGTTGCGGCGCTGCGTGGCATCGAAATCAATTTCGCTCCCGTCGCGGACGTAAACGGGGCAGGGCAATGCGCCGAGGAGCTTTGGATCGGCGCCTTTGCATGCCTGCCGGGCGACGACGATAGATTGATGGTATTGGGGCGGGTAGGGGTGCCCAGCGGGCTCGACGACATCGAGTGGAATCTGCGCGAGGACGGATTCTGGCAAACAGTATGGGAAAGCGACGCTGCCGAGGCGGTGCACCGGGCAACGGACATGCTGGCCGGGCGATTCATGGCCACCCAGGGACCCTTGCGGTCGTATCTGCTGGTGCTGGCGCCGGTTCCGGACCTCAAGGCCTACGCAAGCCTCCAGGAAACGCTGAGCTCCCTGCAGGCGGTACGGGAGTGGCGGGTGAAGGGCGCCACGGGCGATGAACTTACGCTGCAGATCACCTCGCGGACGGCCGAATCCCCGCTGCGAGAGGCGCTTGGTTCCCTGGGCGTAGCGTTCGAACTCACCCGGACGGGTTCATGAAACTCAAGCGCCACATTCCGAACCTGATCTGCGTTTTCCGGCTGCTGCTTGCGCCGGTCATCGTGACGGCCCTTGCCCGCGGGTTCTATGGCCAGGCGCTGCTGCTGCTGGGCGTCGCGGCGCTATCCGACTGGCTGGACGGTTACCTTGCCAAGCGTTGGAATCTGGACAGCTATCTCGGTTCGATCCTGGACCCGATGGCGGACAAGGTCCTGATTGCCAGCGTTTACGTAACGCTGGCCGCACTCTCGCATGTTCCGGCCTGGCTGGCGGTCGTGGTCATCGTGCGCGACCTGGTGATCGTGGTCGGCTGGCAGACCTTTCGCCTGCTTCGCGGCGAGTTGCGCCCGCGCCCCTCCAGGGTAAGCCGGCTGAATACCTTTGTGCAGATAACCCTTGGCGTGGCCGTGATCGCTGCCGAGGCCTTCGGCGGGTTCCTGCCGTCCTTGTGGATACAGATCGGCGGAGCGCTGGCGCTTTTGCTGGCCGTGTTGAGCGGGGTGCATTACGTATTCAGCGGTTTCCGGCTCGCTGCGCAGCGGAAACGGCAGGCAACCGGGTCGGCCGGGGGCGAAAGACAGCAGTTGCAGCTGGACGTGAGCCGCGAGGACCCCTGCGTTTTCGAGAATTTCTACAACGGCGCCAATGCCGATGTCGTGACGGCCCTGCGAAGCCTCATCTCGCAGGACAGCGCTTCTCCCTTCTGGTTGTGGGGCGCGCCCGCAACCGGGAAGACCCATCTGCTGCTCGCTGCCGTGCGGGCAGCCTCGGACCAGGGCCTGACCGCGGCGTACCTGCCGGCGCACGCCGGCTTCAAGCCGGATGCCCTGGATGCCCTGCGCAATATCGAACTGCTTTGCATCGACGACGCCGACAAGATCGCCGGCGCGCCCAAGGTGGAGGAGGCGATGGGCGGGCTTTGCCGGGAACTCGAACGGCGCGGCTCGCGGCTGGTGCTGGCGGCGGCCAGTACGCCGGCGGGGGCGGGCTTTGAGCGTGACGACATGCGGACCCGGCTGGCATCGGGACAGATCTGGAAGCTGCAGCCGCTGACCGACGAGGAACGTCTGGAGGCGGTGCAGCTCAGGGTCCGCAGCCGCGGCATCAAGCTGCCGGAAGCGACCGCGCGTTTCCTCATGCGGCGTGTGCGCCGCAATCCCAGCGACGTATTCAATCTGGTTGACCGGCTGGCGGCCCTGGCGGCCAGCCGCAGCAAACAACTGACGGTGCCCTTCGTGCGGCTGGCGCTGCGCGAAGGCATGCTGGAGGCGCGCCCCGGCGGTTAATCTCCCGTATTCGTTGCGGCGGCTATTGAATCGGCGAGAAGCCGGCGGGGCGGAGCATTTTGATTTCTTGCGTTTGAATGGCTTCGAGTTCCCAGACTTCGTTCATGAACTGATCCCAGCGAGGATCGGCTTCCATCGCTGCCCGCCGCTTCTCCCGGTCGCCCAGGCTTTCGTATCCCCACATGAAAACCACCTGATGAAGATTGCCGATCTCCGTCGTGAAGAGGCCGAGAAAGGTTCCCAGGTACTCCTTCTGAATCGGCAGTCCATCGTTTTCGTATTTGTTCAGCCAGCGCTGCAGGGTTCCCGGGCGGAAGGTATAGGTTCGGTGATCCACGATCATGGCGTTTGTCCCTGGTTTATGAGGTTGAATGGAGAATCATGTCGCTGGCTTTCTCTGCGATCATGATCGCCGGTGCGTTGGTGTTGCCGCGAGTGATCGAGGGCATGATGGACGCATCCACCACCCGCAAGCCTTCGATTCCATGCACGCGCAATTCCGCGTCCACCACGGCATCCGCGCCCTGACCCATCCTGCATGAGCCCACCGGATGGAGGGTTGTCATGGCCGCGTCGATCAGCCACTTGCGAAGTTGCGCCTGAGTCTTGATTTCCGGTCCTGGCGCAACTTCCTTGTGGATGATAGGCCGGAAGGCGGGCGCCGCCATGACTTCGCGCATCATCTGCAGGCCCGCAATTGTCCTGTCGGCATCATTCCGATCAGAGAGATAGTTCGCGAAAATACATGGGGGATCCTCCGGGTTGGCTGAGCGCAGAGCAATCCTGCCCCGGCTTGAGAGCTGTACCGGGCCAATGCGAATGGTGAAACCGTGCTGTTCCGCGACTTGGTCGGCGCCCCCGGGGGAAAACACGGACCAGTGCATGTTGGCGGTGTCTTCTGTTGCCGGCATGAAGTGCGTTTGAATATCCGGGGCCTCCAGAGCGGTCGAGCTTTTCATGAACGAGCCCGCTTCGTAAGGAAACGAGGTAACGAATCCGGTACCGAACAGGGTCGCCCGGGCCACGCTCAGGGCGATCCGGTCCACGCGCAGGTCGCGGCGGATGGAAACCGGTTCCCGGCATGAGTACACCAGACAGCAGTCCACGTGATCCTGCACGTTCTTTCCCACTCCCGGAAGGTGGCGCATTGTCCTGATGCCATGGCTTTCAATTTCCTCGCTGTCTCCGATACCGGAAAGCATGAGCAACTGCGGCGAGTTGACGACGCCGGCGGAAAGGAGCACTTCACGCGTGGCTCGGGCAGAATGCAGCCTGCCTCCGGTCTCGAATGTGACTCCGCCTGCGCGTTTACCGTCAAGAGTCACCCGGTGGGCGAGCGCGTTTGTCTCGATTGTGAGGTTCGGGCGTTTGAGCGCCGGATACAGAAACGCCCGGGCGGTACTGCAGCGTTTCCCTCTCTCGATGGTGAAGTCGTAGCGCCCGAATCCTTCCTGCGTTTCTCCGTTGAAGTCGTCATTGAACGGATAGCCCGCCTGTTGTCCCGCTTCGATGTACGCATTAAACATGGCGTTGCTGCCTCGCGCCCGGCGCACGGTCATTTCCCCATTCCGGCTGTGGTATTCGTTATCCCTGTCCGTATGGCGTTCGGAGCGCTTGAAGTAAGGGAGGACTTCGTCGTAGGACCAGCCAGGACTGCCGGCCTCGGCCCAGCCGTCGTAGTCGGCCCGATTTCCCCGCACGTAGATCATGCCGTTGATCGTTGAGCTCCCGCCCAGCACCTTTCCGCGCGGCCAATAGACCCGGCGGCCGGCAAGGTGCTTCTCGGGTTCAGTGTGATAGGCCCAGTTATAGATGCCCGAATGCATCAGCTTGCCCATGAGCATAGGCAGGCGAAACAGATAGTTGCGGTCCCTGCTTCCCGCCTCAAGCAGCAGGACCTTATGTTCGCCGCTGGCGCTCAGGCGATTGGCAAGCACGCAGCCGGCCGAACCCGCGCCGACGATAATGTAGTCATATTCGGTTTGCATGTATCCGGTTACCTTTACCAGCGAATAGGCGGCTGACGCATGGTGGCAAGTTTCCTGTTGCACTCCACGAACGGATTGGGCCGCTTCAGGAATTCGTTTCCGGCGGCCGGATGCAGCGTGGCCACAACCGGGGAACTGCCGGTCGCGCCGCGGTCCCAGGTCAGACCGCCATTTGCCGCAGCTTTCCAGGCCGCTTCACCGAACAATACGAAGGCTATGGGCCGTCCGGCGCCGCGTAATCGGTCAATGAGGTGCGCCACGAATGGCCGCCACAGCGGAATGTGTCCGCGCACCTGATGCGGGTGGCCATTTACCGAAAAACGGCTGATGGTTAAACTCGCGTTGAGGAGCAACACCCCTTGATCCACCCATTCCTGTGCAAGCTGTTGCGGTTCGACGAAGCCGTTAGCCGGATTGGAGATGGCTGCAAGAGTGCGCTGCCACTGGGCAGTATCCGAAGCGTAGTTGGCGTCATCAAGACGCGAAGCGCAGACGCACTGAATGAAGCTGCGCATGCTGTGCGAGGCCATTTCGCCGAGCCCGCTCCAGCACGAATAAGAGCCGGCCTCGAATGCGCGGCCGGTGGCGAAGCGGATGTCCGGATAGGGATCCTGGCCCAGCAGAACGCAACGCACCTGCCTGGGTTCTATGCCGTCGAAAGCCCGAAAAAAGTGCGCTCCGGCAGGCGCTTCGGGCAGCGACTCGTGGCGGCGTGACGGAAAGATGGGTTCGGACGCTTCGAGGGTAAGCGCCGGGTCGATGGCGCTGGCGGAAAGCTCGAATTCCGCGAACAATTTTCGCCAGCCGGAGGGCAAATCGGAACGCCAGCCCGCAAGCCATTCTTCCATAACCCCGGCAAGGCGCCGCGCCATCAGAAAGCTCTCATTCGGGCCGTGAAGGCCGTGCTAGTATTCCGCCGGGCCAAGGAGAAAAGCGCCTTGCAAGCAGGGGATAAGCGACCGTCAGCCCGCGCGTTTTTTGCAGGGAGGCTTGTGTAGTGCCGCCCGCCTTGAATTCCCGCGACAGGAAGGAAGCGCGTATTCTGCGTGCGGCGGAAAACCTCCTGGCGACGCGCGGCCTGCATGGCACGCGCATGGAGGACATTGCCCAGGCAGCGGGATTGCCGCGGCCCAATCTGTACTACTATTTTTCTTCCAAGCGCCAGATATACCGGCGCATCATTGCCCAGTTGCGCGCGGATTGGGGAAAGGCGTTTGCCCACATCGCACCTGATCGCGAGCCTGGTGAAGCGATTCGTGACTACATACGCGCCAAAATGGAATATTCGCGGAAGCATCCGGTGGCGTCCAAGGTTTTTGCCAAGGAGGTCATACGCGGATCGGACATGATGACCCGGGAGGAAAACGAGAGCATACGCGCCTTGACCGAAGAGAAGTGCGCCGTGCTTCGCAAGTGGATGGACGAAGGCAAGATGGATTGCCTGGACCCGCGCCACTTTTTCTTTCTGGTCTGGGGCACCACGCAATACTATGCGGATTTCGAGCAGCAGATACGAAGTGTGCTCGGCACGCGCCGTCTTACCAAGACGCACTTCAGCGACGGGGTCGATACTATCCTGCACGTTGTTTTCAAGGGCTGCGGGATAAAGCTCTAGTCTTTCCCGGCAGCCGCGTTTTCTCACGCCCATTGGCGTTTGGCTCCGCGTCGGCGGCCTCTTAACCTTGGCCGGTTGCCGGAACCTATCGGATATTGACATATTTGTCAAACATAATATACATTTTTTGTTTGACATATTTGTCAACAACAGTTAGTATCCGCCATCCCGCCAACCTCGGAGGCCACCATGAGAATCCAGAGAGAAAACGAGCTGTTTTTTCCGCCAGGAAGTACCGATAGAGCGGCCTGGGGCGCCGGGGATTTGTTGGCGGCCCTGTTCGTTGCGGCGATGGTTTGCTTTCCGTGCGCACCGCTGACCGCTCAGACTTCGGAAGATCGAGCAGACGGGGTCATTGAGGAGGTCATCGTCACTGCCCGGAAGCGCCAGGAGTCTCTTCAGGAAACGCCCATTTCCATCACAGCTTTCTCAAGTCCGGATCTTGAGGAAGCCAACATGATCGATTTGCGGGACATCGGAAAATTCACACCGGGCATGTCGTTTACGTCCTACGGCATGGGAAGCGCCGAGGCCGGCGCAATCTTCCTTCGTGGAATCGGTCAGTCCGACCATATGGTGACTACCGACCCTGGGGTCGGCCTCTATATTGATGGGGTTTACGTGGGCCGCAACCAGGGCGCGGCGCTGGACCTGCTGGATCTTGAGCGGGTGGAGGTGCTGCGCGGACCTCAGGGTACGCTTTTCGGCAAGAACACCATTGGTGGCGCGGTTAACGTGGTCAGCGTCAGGCCGAGCGGGGAACCGGGCGGCCATCTGGGCGTCACCGTCGGGCAGGAAGGACGGCTTAACGTTCAGGCCTCCGCCGAATTCGGAATCGGCGAGAACGTGGGGCTGCGCGCAAGCGTGCTGAGCCGCAACCGGGACGGCGTGGGCGAGCAGGTGTTCACCGGCGAGGAAACGGGTGATGAAAGCAGCGTAAGCGGCAGAGTGCAATTGTTCTGGGCCGGTGAAGCCGCCGAATTCTCTTTGGTGGCCGACGCCAGCCGAGCACGCCAGGCCGCGGTGCCTCACAACTTCTATGAATTCGCCGATTGGATGGTCAACTTCTTTGGCGCCGCACCGTGTTTCACCAGTGCCTCAGCGGGCGAGTATGCTCCCTGCGCCCCGGGCGTGGAGACCGATCCCTTCGACAGTTACTCGCTGGACGACCTCGCCACCGAGCAGGATCTCTTCGGCTTGTCTGCGACCTGGCAATGGAGCCTGTCCGAACAGATGACTTTCCAGTCCATTACCGCCTACCGGGACATGGAGTACGTCGGAAACCTGGAGTTTGACGGCGCTCCGCAAGTGGTTGTCCACTATCTGGAGAGTGGCGCGTCGGATCAGTTTTCCCAGGAGCTTCAGTTGCTCGGCGAGAACCCCGCGGGGACGCTCAACTGGACCGCCGGGCTATACTACTTTACCGAGGACGGCTACAACCTGCAGGACGACGATCAGTTCGGCAACCTGGATCAGCGCAGGTCGGCGGTTGAAACCAGCAGCTATGCGGTTTTTGGTCAGGCCACCACTGACCTCTCGGAACGGTTCAGCCTCACGGCGGGTCTGCGTTACACGGAAGAAGACAAGGACTATGACGTGGTTTACCGGCGCCTGGACGCCATGGGCAACCAGGCCCTCAATGACGACGGTCAACCCTTTTACCTGGTGGCGCCAACCTCACTGGGCGACTCATGGGATGCGGTTTCCGGCACGCTGAACGGCAAGTTTCAGGTGTCCGGCAGCGTCATGCTGTACGCCACCTACTCCCGCGGTTTCCGTAGCGGCGGATTCGCAGCCCGGCCGAGCCGTCCGTCCAGCGTGGGCGTTTACGATCCCGAATACGTGAACATGGTGGAAGTAGGGATGAAGGTTCAGGCGCTTGATGATCGCATGCGCCTTAATGTTTCAGCCTACAGCAGCGACTACGAAGATTATCAGGCGCAGGTGAACCGTGTGGGGGATTCCTTCGACACGCGCGTGCTCAACGCAGCAGAGGCGGAAATTGATGGTTTTGAGCTGGAGTTGACCGCTGTGCTTTCCGAGGTGGCGCGCGTTACCGTCACTGCCGGCTACACCGATGCGCAGATTACAAGGGTTGATCTGGATCCCTCGCTGGAAGCCAACTTCATGGAAGGCTCGCGGTTGCCCTACGTGAGCAAGTACACCTTCAGCATATCCCCACGGCTGCAGTGGCCGCTGGGCAACGGCGCCGGGCTGTTGATCCGCGCCGATTATTCGTACCGGGACGACTTCTTCGGACAGATCGCCAACTCGCCGTTTGAGCGGGAAAACGGTTACGGGTTGATCAATGCGCGTATCGAGTATGTGGACCCGGGTGAACGCTGGCGTGTCGGCCTGTACGGAATCAATCTGGCCGACAAGAAGTACACCAGGGTACGCAACTACTATCCCGGTTTTCTGGGTTTTGCGTTGTGGAACACGGACCGCCGCGAGATCGGGCTTGAGGCGCGCATCGATTTCTGACCGGTCCAGGTAAGCGCGGAATTGGCTTCGGGTTTAATTCGCTCCACGCGCAATGGAATTTCGCAACGCCAGCGGCGCGGCGCGGGAAAGCGCTATTGAAGCATCGTCCCTCTACTCGCCGGATCTCGCGCCGGCGCCGCAATCCCGCTGCAACTGGACCCTTTGGAGTTTCGCCGCAATCTGGGTCGGCATGGCGGTGTGCATCCCCACCTGGCTTTTGGCGAGCTACATGATTCGCAGCGGCCTGAGCTGGACGGAGGCGCTTGCCATTATCTTCGCCGGCAATCTGATCGTTACAGCGCCTATGATCCTGAACGGTCACGCCGGCGTCCGTTACCGGCTCCCGTTTGCGGTGCTGGCGCGCGCCGCGTTCGGCGTGGCCGGTGTGCACGGGCCGGCCATGGCAAGGGCGCTGGTTGCCTGCGGCTGGTTTGGCATACAGACCTGGATTGGCGGGCTGGCTATCCACGCGATAGGCTGCGCGCTGGCTGGCGTCCCTGTCGAAGCGGGCCTGACAGCAGGAAAGTTTGTCGGGTTCGCCTTGTCGCTCTCGCTGAATCTGCTCATTATCTGGCGCGGGATCGATTCCATTCGGCGCATCGAGATGTGGGCCGCCCCCTTGTTGCTGGTTATCGGATTGTGTCTGGTTGCCTGGGGCGTATCCGCAGGCGGTGGCTTTGACACGGTGCTGCGCCAGGGCGCCCAACTGGAGCGGTCTACCGCTACATACGATTCCGATGGCAATGTAACGCTGACGCCACTGCGCGACCGCGGTGGCGTGATCAAGGCGGATCAGTTTCGCGTCGCCGCGGCGGAGGCTCTGGCGGACGCGCCATGGCGTACGTTGGGAGCGGATGGAGCGCGCCTGGCAGCGAACCAGCTGCCGGCCGGCGAACTTGCCGTCCAGTTTCGCCGCGATGGCCACGCGTCATCGCCGGTCGATGTCCGCGCAGCCGATCCACCGGCCTCCCGTTTTGCAATCTGGCTGTTCTGGACCACGGCCATGGTTGGATTCTGGGCCACCATGTCCATCAGCATTGCCGACATTACCCGCTACAGTGTCTCCCAGAGCGCGCAAGCGGCCGGCCAGCTACTTGCCCTGCCCGGCGCAATGCTCCTTTACAGTTTTATCAGCGTATTTGTAACCTGCGCGGCTGTGATCGGCTTTGATCAGATTCTCATCGCCGAGGACGCGCCCTGGGATCCGGTAACGCTCCTGGCTCAATTCGAGAATCCGGCCCTGGTTGTGGCGGCGCAGTTCGCCCTGCTCATCGCGACCGTCACGACCAACCTGGCCGCCAACGTGATCGCGCCAGCCAACGCGTTCACTAACCTCTTGCCGAAGCGCCTCGACTTTCGCCGGAGCGGGCTGATTGCCGGCGTAATCGGCATGCTGACTGCTCCCTGGTGGCTTTTTGACCGCATCAGCGGCCTGCTCGTTTTTGTGAGCGGATTGCTTGGGCCGGTGCTCGGCGTCATGCTCGCCGACTACTTTTGGACCCGCCGCAAAGTTCTCTCAATACCTGATCTGTTCGACCCCAGGGGCGCCTATGCCTATGTTCGCGGCGTCAACCCTGTGGCGATGCTGGCCCTGGCCCTGGGTGTAACCACCGCGCTGGTGGGTTATTTCGTTCCCGCGCTGGAATGGCTGTACACCGGATCCTGGTTTTCCGGTTGCCTGATCGCCTTTCTGGTTTACGGGCTGGGTACGCGGGGGAGGATGGCGCGTGTCGCTGCTCATTCGTAACGGTCGCATTGTTACCGCCGTGGACGATTACCACGGCGACATCTTCATTGAGGACGAAACAATCTCTGTGATTGGACGGCGCCTGGAAACGGACGCCGACCAGGTCATTGATGCAGCGGGGAAACTGGTGATTCCGGGCGGCGTGGACCCCCACACCCACATGGACATGCCGTTCGGTGGAACCACGAGCGCGGACGACTTCGAAACCGGCACCCGTGCGGCGGCCTTTGGCGGCACAACAACAATTGTGGACTTCGCCATACAGGAAAAAGGCCGTTCGACTCTCGAGGCGCTGGAAACCTGGCATGCCAAGGCGGCCGGCAAGGCAAGTATCGACTACGGGTTCCACATGATCGTGACCGACATGGAGGATGAGCGGCTTTGGGAGATGCGCCGCCTGGCGGACGAGGGCGTGACCTCCTACAAAATGTTCATGGCTTATCCGGGCGTGCTGTATGTCGATGACGGCACGCTGTTCCGCGCCATGCGCAAGGCAGGCGAGGACGGAACCCTCGTGTGCATGCACGCCGAAAACGGCATCGTCATCGACGAGATCGTCAAGCGCGCCCTGGCCGAGGGCAAGACCTCGCCGAAACACCATGCCCTGACGCGGCCCACGCGCCTGGAGGCCGAAGGCGTGCATCGGGCCATCGCTATTGCGGAAGTGGCGGGCGTGCCGGTTTACATCGTGCATCTGAGCTGCTCGGACGCCCTGGAGCAGGTCACGCTTGCCAGGGACCGGGGCGCCCTGGTGTACGCGGAGACTTGTCCTCAATACCTGTTTCTGGACATCGGCCACTACGATCAGGAGGGATTTGAAGGGGCCAAATACGTAATGACGCCGCCTCTGCGCGAGAAATGGAATCAGGAGCACCTGTGGCGCGGCTTGGTGTTCGGCGACCTGCACAGCATCGCCACCGACCACTGCCCGTTCTGCTACAAGGATCAGAAGGTCCTTGGCATGGAAGACTTCAGCAAGATACCCAACGGGGCGCCCGGCGTCGAAAACCGCATGAGCCTCGTCTATACCGGAGGAGTTGTTGCGGGGCGTCTTTCCCTGAACAAGTTCGTGGAGCTTACCTCCACGGCTGCGGCAAAGCTATTCGGCTTGTTCCCGAAGAAAGGCACGGTCGCGGTCGGCAGCGACGCCGATCTGGTGGTTTTCGACCCACAACGCAAGGAAACCATCAGTGTCGGCAACCCGCATACGCACCATATGAACGTGGACTACAACGCCTATGAAGGCATGGAGGTTCAGGGAGTCAGTCAAACAGTGATCAGCCGTGGCCGTGTAGTCGTCGCAGACAACGTCTGGCGTGGGAGTCCGGGAAGCGGCAACTTCGTCAAGAGGGCGTCATTCAATGCCTGACACTGCGAGAATCGTGAAATCCGGACTGATCCAGATGGCTCTGCCGGAAGGTGGAGCACACGGCGACAAGGATGCAATCACCGAAGCCATGATCGCCAAACACATTCCGCTTGTCGAGGAAGCCGGTCGGCAGGGTGTCCGGATTCTGTGCCTGCAGGAGATATTCAACACGCCGTACTTCTGCCCCAGCCAGGATTCTTCCTGGTTTTCTACGGCCGAAAAGGTGCCGGGCCCCACCACGGAACGCATGGCCGCGTACGCCCGCCGTTACTCCATGGTCATGATTGTGCCCCTGTATGAATCCGAGGGCGCCGGGTTCCTCTATAACACCGCGGCGGTAATCGACGCGGACGGCGCCTATCTTGGCAAGTACCGCAAGACTCACATCCCGCAGACTGCCGGCTTCTGGGAGAAATACTTCTTCCGTCCCGGCAATCTCGGTTACCCGGTGTTCGACACTGCTTACGCGAAAGTCGGCGTGTACATCTGTTACGACCGCCACTTTCCCGAAGGCGCCCGGGCGCTGGGCCTGGGCGGCGCGGAGATCGTCTATAACCCTTCCGCCACGGTTCAGGGACTCTCCGACCATCTGTGGATGATCGAACAGCCGGCCCATGCCATCGCCAACGGCTACTTCATGGGCTGCGTCAACCGGGTGGGGACGGAAGAGCCGTGGAATCTGGGCAAGTTCTATGGCAGCAGCTACTTCGTGGACCCCACGGGCGGGATTGTCGCCCGGGCGTCCGAAGACGCCGACGAGCTGCTTGTTGCGGACCTGGACCTGGGCGCGATCGACCAGGTCCGCGCCAAATGGCAGTTCTACAGGGACCGCCGCCCGGACGCCTACGCTTCGGTAACTGCGCCCTGAGCACTCGGGCGAACGCTGGTATGAACGAAAGCGGGAATCAAGCGCTGCGGTCCGCCGGCCGGGATGCGGCAATTCGCCGGCACCGGGATTATGTGTTTCCGCAGGTCAAGAGCATCCACCCGGATCCAGTAGTCATTACGGAAGGGAAAGGCTGCCGGGTCCGGGACATCGACGGCGCGTCCTATCTGGATTTCTTCGGTGGCATCCTCACGGTCTCCGTGGGTCACGCCAATGAACGGGTTAACAAGGCGGTAATCGCCCAGATCCAGCGGCTCACACACATCTCGACCCTGTACCCGACGCTTCCGATGGGAGAGTTGGCCGAGCGCCTTGCCCGCATCACTCCAGGCGCGCTGCAGAAGTGCTTCTTTACCGCATCAGGCAGCGAAGCGGACGAAATGGCGGTCATGACCGCACAAAGCCATACGGGCAACACCGAAGTGATTGCGCTGCGGCACGGTTATTCCGGGCGCACATTGCTGGCCCAGAGCCTGACCGGCAACGCTGCCTGGCGCGGCAACGCGCATCTGGCGCCAGGCATCCGACACGCCCCGGCGCCCTACTGCTACCGCTGCCCCTTGAAACTGACCTATCCCAGGTGCGGCATCGCCTGCGCCAAAGACGTCAAGGAACTGATCGAGACTACGACAAGCGGCCGTGTGGCCGGCATGCTGGCCGAGCCCGTACTGGGCGTGGGCGGCTTCATAACGCCGCCCCGGGAGTACTTTGCGATCGTCGCGGAAATTGTGCGCGCACACGGCGGTCTGTTCATCGCCGACGAAGTGCAAACCGGTTTCGGCCGCACGGGGAAACTGTGGGGCATCGAGCACTACGAAGTGGAACCGGACCTGATGACCATGGCGAAGGGCATTGCCAACGGTCTTCCTCTCGGAGTGCTGGTGACCACCCCGCCCATCGCCGAATCACTCGACAAATCCACCTTGTCCACCTTCGGCGGCAATCCCGTCAGCTGTGCCGCAGCCAATGCGGTGATCGACATCGTTGTGCAGGACGAACTGACGGAAAGGGCCGCCGGGCTGGGCGAGAAGCTGCGCGATGGCCTTGAGCGCCTGAAACAAAGGTTCCCCGTCATGGTCGGGGATGTACGGGGCAAGGGACTGATGCAGGCTATAGAGTTTGTGGCGGATGAAACTGTCGGCGACCGCTCTCCGAGCCCGGAGCGCACTTCCGCCTTCATTGAAGCGGCCCGCGAGCGCGGGCTTCTGTTGGGCCGCGGAGGTCTGTACGGCAATACCGTGCGCATTGCACCGCCGCTGACGGTTTCCGCCGGCGAAGTCGATGAAGCGCTGGCCACCATGGAAGGCGCCCTCGTTTCCGTGACCGACGCGTAGGCCACGTTGCCATGCCAACGGAACAGGGCACTTCGCGTTTGAAGTCAAATCGGCTGGAACGCCACTTTGAGGATTCCAAGCCGCCGTACTCCGCCGGCGAAGCCCTGATTGAGGCGGACCGGTGTCTGTATTGCCATGACGCGCCCTGTGTTCGGCACTGCCCCACGACCATAGACATTCCGAAGTTCATCGCTCAGATCGCCTCCGGCAATACCCGGGGAGCGGCCACCACGATTTTCCGGCAAAACATGCTGGGCGCGTCCTGTGCGCGAGTGTGTCCGGTTGAGGAGATGTGCGTGGGCGCCTGCGTTTATGAGCAATTCAACGGACAGCCCATCGCAATCGGGCGCCTGCAGCGCTACGCCACCGATACGGCCTGCGCCGACGAACGCGCCAGCGGGCGCCCGCTATTCACACCCGCTCCGCCCATCGGCCGCCGGGTGGCCTTGATAGGAGCAGGCCCCGCCAGCCTCGCCTGCGCCGCCCACCTGGCCCTGGCAGGCGTGGAAGCCGATATCTACGAACGGGGTGAATTGCCCGGCGGACTCAATACAACGGGTGTCGCACCTTACAAGATGCAAGCTGAATCAAGCCTCGCCGAAGTGGAATGGCTGCTCAGCCACGGGGCGCGGCTTCGGGCCGGAGTGCGCGTGGGGGAAGATATCGCTTTTGCATCGCTCCTTGAGGAATATGACGCGCTGTTTATCGGCGTTGGCCTGGGCCGGGCCAGAATGCTGAACCTGGAGGGCCCGGGTGTTTGGGGAGCCACGGAACTGATCCGTGCCATCAAGACGGAGGAGGGCTTTGCCTTGCCGGCCGGCGCGAGCCGGGCGGTCGTAATCGGCGGAGGGAACACCGCCATCGACATTGCGCGTGAGCTTGCGTTGCTTGGCGTAACCGAGGTTACGCTGGCCTATCGCCGCCCTGAGGCGGCCATGAGTGCTTACGCTCATGAACTCGCCGCCGCGCGACGCTGCGGCGTTCGGCTGCGCGAAAACCTGCGCCCACACGCCGCTGTGCATCGCGGCGGCGCTCTCTGCAGCGCTCGCTTCCGGGAGGTTGGCAGCAACGAGGAGGTCGAACTGGCCTGTGATCTTCTCGCGGTAGCGGCAGGTCAGGAAACGGGTGTGCAGGCGCTCGGCGCCGGCGTGCGCTGTAACGCGGACGGGACGGTGTGGGTGGATCCGGAAACGCGCCGCACATCGCGCAAGCGCGTGTTTGCCGGCGGCGACTGCATCAACGGTGGCCGCGAAGTAGTTGACGCCGCCGCTGACGGACGCATTGCGGCACAGGCCATGCTGGCGGTGTGGCGGTCGGAAGCGGCAGGAACGAAACGCGATGGCTGACTTGAGCATCGACTTTTGCGGCATCATCAGCCCCAACCCGTTTTGGCTGGCTTCCGGTCCGCCAACCAATAGCGGAGAGCAGGTCATGCGCGCATTTGACGCGGGATGGGGTGGCGCGGTATGGAAAACGCTGGGCGAACCCATCGTTAACGTCAACAGCCGCTTCGGCGCCATGGATATCGGCAGCGCCAAAGTTGCCGGATTCACCAATATCGAACTCATCACGGACCGTCCGCTGGCCGCCAATTTCCAGGAGATGACGGAGGTAAAGAAACGCTATCCGGACCGCGCTCTGATCGCCAGTCTGATGGTGGAGACGCAGGAAGAGTGGCAAGAGATCATTCGCCGCTCCGAGGATGCGGGCTGCGATGCGATCGAATTGAATTTCGGCTGTCCGCACGGCATGTGCGAGCGCGGCATGGGCAGCGCCGTCGGCCAGGAACCGTGGGTGCTTGCGGAAATCGCGAGCTGGGCGAAGGAGTTTTCATCCGTGCCCGTGCTGGTCAAGCTGACGCCGAATGTCGGCGACATTCTGGAACCCGGCCTGGCTGCCGTGCGGGCCGGCGCCGACGGACTGTCGCTGATCAACACCATCAAGAGCGTGATCGGTGTGGACCTCGACCTTATGACGCCGCTGCCCGCAGTGGGCGGCGAGGGTACTCACGGCGGTTACTGCGGCCCCGCAGTCAAACCCATCGCCCTGCACATGGTGGGCGCGCTGGCTCGCGACATGCGCATAAGGACACCGCTTTCCGCCATCGGCGGCGTATCCACGTGGCGCGACGCTGCGGAGTTTGTCGCACTGGGGGCTGGCAGCGTACAGGTTTGCACGGCGGTCATGCATAAGGGCTATCGCATCATCGAAGATCTGACGGAGGGCTTGAGTGAATTTCTGGACGCCAGGGGTATGGCGTCGTTGACCGAATTGATGGGTCAGGCGTCGCCCAACTTTCGTGAATGGGGCGATCTGGATCTCAACTACCGGATCGTCGCCGACATCAATCCGGATACGTGTATTGGTTGCCAGTTGTGCTATGTCGCCTGCCTGGACGGCGCGCACCAGTGCATCCATACCAGTCAGTCGCCCTGTCATGCCTGGCACGGCGAACCGGATCATGCTCAAGGCCCCCGCGCACAGGTAGCGGCGCCTGTGGAGCACGCTGCCCCGGCGAACATGGATAGCCGCACGCCCTGGGTGGACGAAGCCGAATGTATCGGCTGCAACCTGTGCGCGCTGGTGTGCCCGGTTCCCGGGTGCATCACGATGCGTGAAGTGGCGCAAGGATCATCTCGGGAAAGCTGGAATGAACGTCTTGAAGCGGCAGACCCGCAGAGCCAGGGATGATTGGCTTGATCGCGTTCCCGGCATGGTTGCTCTTTCCTGGGCGCGAACTGGAGTGAGATACCGGTGCAATTGAGTAAAAGCGATCTCCTGCGTACCCAGGCTTACGTGGGCGGCGCCTGGACCGCCGCCGACAGTGGTGCGCTGATAAGTGTCAAGAACCCGGCGAACGGGGCGGTAGTGGCGGAAGTGGCCTGCTGTGGCGCCGTCGAGACGCGCAGGGCGATTTCCGCCGCCGAACGGGCCCAGGCCGATTGGCGCCGCCGTCCGGCCAGGGAAAGGGCGGACGCGCTGCGCCGTGTATTTGTTGCGATGATGGCCAACCAGGAGGACCTGGCTCACATTCTTACTGCTGAGCAGGGCAAGCCACTGGCCGAGGCCAGAGTCGAAATCGCCTACGGCGCAAGTTACTTTGAGTGGTTTGCCGAGGAAGCCGCGCGGGTTTACGGTGACACCATTCCAGCGCCGAGCGCCGATAAGCGCATTCTCACCGTCAAGCAGCCGGTGGGCGTCGTGGCCTGCATAACGCCATGGAACTTTCCCAACGCGATGCTGTCCCGCAAGATCGCGCCGGCCCTGGCGGCGGGTTGTTCCGTGGTGTGCAAACCGGCCACGGCCACGCCTCTGTCGGCGCTGGCGATTGCCGCCCTGGCTGAAGACGCCGGGGTTCCGAAAGGTGTCGTGAATGTCCTTGTCGGCGACACTCGCGCCATCGGCGCTGAACTGACGGGTAATCCGACCGTGCGCAAGCTTACTTTCACTGGTTCCACGGCGGTGGGCAAGAGTCTGATCCGCGCCTCGGCGGATACCGTCAAGCGAGTTTCCATGGAGCTGGGTGGAAACGCGCCGTTCATCGTGTTCGACGACGCCAACCTTGATACGGCGGTGTCGGGCGCAATGATCTGCAAGTACCGGAACGCCGGCCAGACCTGTGTGTCGGCGAATCGGATTCTGGTTCAGTCCGGAATCTTCGACGCTTTCGCGGAACGGTTCGCCGAAGAGGCGTCCAGCCTTCAGCTCGGAGACGGCATGGATGCAGATACGGCCATGGGGCCCTTGATTGACAGGGCCGCCGCCCAGGGTGTCCGGGCAATGATCGGCGAGGCGGTTGCGGAAGGGGCCGCCGTTTTGACCGGAGCGAATCAAGGCGCGGACGATGGCCCCTTCGTTGAGCCGACCGTACTCACGGGCGTGACGCCGGCAATGCGCGTCTGCAGAGAGGAGATTTTCGGCCCCGTCGCGCCCTTGCTGCGCTTTGACAGTGAGGAGGAGGCCATTCGTCTGGCCAACGACACTCCGTTCGGTCTGGCCGCCTATTTCTATGCACGCGACATCGGGCGCATTTTCCGCGTGGGAGAGGGCCTGGAGTTCGGAATCGTCGGCGTCAACGAAGGGATCATATCCAACGCCGCCGCGCCCTTCGGAGGAGTCAAGGAGTCCGGGAACGGGCGAGAAGGATCCAAATACGGTCTGGACGACTATCTTGAGATCAAATATCTGTGCCTGGGCGAGATCGAGTGATGGGCAATCCTGCAGGAAACTCGGGCCAGGCATCCGGCTTCGCAGCAATCATCGCCACGGGCGCCTGCGCGGCCATGATCTTCAATACGCTGCCGCTGTTCCTGGGCGTCGCCGCGGACACTTACGATCTCGGCAGTGAAGGATCCGGATGGCTGGGAACCATCTACCTTGCCGGGTTCGGGCTGTCGTCGGTGGCGGCTGCGTTCCTGATCACTCGAACCAGCCGCCGCTCGCTCAGCCTGGTACTGTTTCTGAGCGCCGCTCTCTTGCTCGCGCTTGCGGCCGGGGCGGGTAGCCGGTGGCTATTCGTAACGCTTCTGTTTGCTGTGGGGCTCAGTTTCGGAGCTCAATACAGCCTGTCCTTTGTAATTGCAGGAGAACGGTCCAATCCCACCCGGGCTTTCGGCGTGAAGCTGTTGGGCGAGGTGTTGCTGGGCGCCGCCCTGCTTGCCGTTATTCCGCTGTTTCTTTTGCCGCGCTTCGGGCTGGCCGGGATGTTGATTGCCTTTGCCGCCACAGCAGCCGCAGGCGCGCTATGCGTGCCGTGGATCGCCGGCAACGGATCGGCTCGGGAGGTCACTCAGACGCCGGTGCGGGGCTCGAGCTTGCCTGTCCCGGCAGTGATCGGGCTGGCCGCACTGTTTGCCTTCACGATTGGCCAAAGCGCGCTGTGGTCGTTTACCGAACGCCGGGCGTCGCTTGAGGGCTTTGAAGCCGATGCCATTGGCCTGACCCTTTCGGCCGCGGCTTTGTCCGGCGGCCTTGGTTCTCTCGCCGCCGCCTGGCTGTCGGACCGCCGGGGCCGTCTCGCGCCCCTGGCCGGTGCGGCCCTGTTGTACGGAATGGCGATTCTCCTTTTCGCGGTGGGCGGGACGCTGTGGGCGTTCGGGGCTGCCGTCAGCCTGTTCATGTTTGCGTGGCTGTTCGCACTGCCTTATATGACCTTTTCCATATCCGCTTCCGATGTCGGCGGCCGCGCCACGTCACTGGTCGCCGCCTGTCTCGCTTTCGGCAGCATGGTTGGCCCGGGCATGGCGGGGCAGTTGGTGGCCGGTGGCTCGTTCGGGCCGTTGTACCTGTTCGCGGCAATTGTCACCTTTGCTGCCTATGCGTCATTTTGGCGGCTTGCTTCGGCTCGCGGAGTCAGCCGATAGGGCCTGGAGGCCGGATTCATGAAAGAGCGCCTGCCATTGTTCATCGGCGGTGAATTTGTCGCCGGAGAAAGCCACCGGGTCCTGGCCGTCACCAATCCGGCCACGCAGGAGGTCTTGACCGAACTGCCTTTCGCAACGCAGGAGGAAATCGATCGGGCCGTAGCAAGCGCAATGCACACCTTTTTCTCCTGGCGGGAAACGCCTGTCCCCGAACGGGCGCGCCTGATGCTCCGGTATCAGCATCTGCTGAAGGAACATCAGGACGACATCGCCCGCGTTCTCAGCCGCGAGACCGGCAAGATTTTTTCCGACGCCCAGGGGGATGTCTGGAGAGGCATCGAGGTGGTGGAGCACGCCTGCAATATCGCCAGTCTGATGATGGGGGAAACCGCAGAAAACGTGGGCGGGCGGATCGACACCTGCACGTATACGCAACCTATTGGCGTGTGCGCCGGCATTACGCCATTCAATTTCCCGGCAATGATTCCCTTGTGGATGTTTCCGCTCGCCATAGCATGCGGCAACACCTTTGTGCTCAAGCCGTCCGAGCACGATCCAATGACGCCAAACTTGCTGGCCGAGCTGTTTGTGGAGGCCGGAGCGCCCGAGGGCGTATTGCAGGTCATTCATGGCGGCAAGGATCAGGTGGACGCCTTGCTTACCCACCCGGACATCCGCGCCGTCTCGTTCGTGGGTTCCCTGCCTGTGGCCCGGCACGTCTATCGTACCGGCACGCAGCACCTCAAGCGCGTCCAGGCCATGTCCGGCGCCAAGAACCACATGGTAGTGATGCCTGACGCCAACAGGGAGCAGGTCATCAGGAGCCTTGTCGGCGCCTCGTGCGGCGCGGCCGGTCAACGCTGCATGGCCATAAGCGTAGCGGTCCTGGTTGGCGGCGCCGCGAACTGGATTCCGGATATCCGCAATGCCATGGCCGCCGTAAGCCCCGGGCCGTGGGACGACGGGAACGCTGCCTATGGCCCCCAGATTAACCCGGAGGCAAAAGAGCGCATCCTTAAACTCATTGCCGACGGAAAGGACGAAGGCGCCGACTGCCTGTTGGACGGGTCGAACTGCCGTGTGCCCGGCTACCCGGAAGGAAACTGGATAGGCCCTACGCTGTTCAGCAAGGTTTCCCCCGATATGAGGATTTACACGGAAGAGATCTTCGGTCCGGTACTGCTGTGCGCGCAAGTTGGCGGCCTCGACGAGGCCATCAGATTCATAAACGCGAACCCGTACGGTAACGGCACTTCGATATTCACTTCCTCCGGCGGCGCCGCACGGAAATTCCAGCACGAGATTGCAGTCGGCCAGGTAGGTATCAACATCCCCATCCCCGTACCTTTGCCGTTTTTCAGCTTCACGGGGTGGCGTCAATCTTTTTTCGGCGACCAGCACGCGTACGGAAAACAGGCGGTGAAGTTCTTTACGGAGACCAAGACTGTTATGGCTCGATGGCCGGATGATGCCCCGCCCGGCGAGCCAAATATGACAATCAACCTCGCGTAGCCGGTGCGTCGTCACGCTGAACCACCAGGTACTGCGCCTATGTCGATGGCAAGAGAAAATTGCGTGAAGCCGTCTAAGTTTGCGTAGTGCCGGGTGCGTTCCCGATCGGGAACATTCGAGCCGGAAAACCGGGGAATATCGGGAAAAGTCCCGTACGGGAAAAATCCATTGACATACTGGCTTTGATCGCAGAAAATTCCTGATCGGGAATTAGAGCGATGTGGGGGCACGCATGCGCGTCGAGAGAATACTTTCACCGGCCCAAATCGGTCGCATGGTGCGGACCGTACGCAAGACCGCCGGTCTGCGGCAGTATGAACTTGCCGGCGCCGCCGCCGTGGGTGTGCGCTTTATTGTCGATCTGGAAGCCGGCAAGCCCACGGCGCAGCTTGGCAAGGCGCTGCAGGTGCTTGGCGCTCTCGGTTGCTTCTTGAGTGTCGAGACGCCTCCCGCGCCGCCGCCGTGAGCCGCATACTCAACGTCTGGTGGGAAGAGCGTCTGGCCGGACAGCTGATCCAGGACCGCCACGGCCAGATGTTATTCGCCTATGCGCAGGAGTGGCTTGACGCGGGCGACGCGGCGCTGCCGCTTTCGGTTTCCTTGCCCAAGCGGGTGGAACCTTATTCCGGCCGGGAGTGCGGCCCTTTTTTCGGAGGTCTGCTGCCCGACGAAGATCAGCGAGAGGTGGTGGCGCGAGTTCTTGGCGTGTCCGGGGCAAACGACTTCGCGTTGCTCGAACGGCTGGGCGGCGATGTGGCCGGCGCGTTGCAGTTGCTCCCTTTGGGGGCGGCGCCTTCAGTTCCCGCCCCCCACGCACAACCCCTGCCGCTGTCGCCGGAGGACCTTGCGGCCCTGCTCGACGAGCTGCCTGCGCGGCCATTATTGGCGGGTGAGGAAGGTCTTAGGCTGTCACTGGCCGGCGCGCAGGCAAAACTGCCCGTAATAGTCATAAACGGGGGGCTGGCGTTGCCGGCGGCCGGGCAAGCGACCACACACATCATCAAATCGCCCATCCCTCATTTGCCGGATACGGTCGAGAACGAAGCCTTTGTAATGCGTCTTGCCGGGCGCATCGGACTGCAGGCGGCACGTGTGGCGCCGCGCATGGTCAGCGGCCGCAAGTTCCTGTTGATCGAGCGCTATGACCGCGCTTCCGGCTCCAACGGGCGGGTGCGGCGCATTCATCAGGAAGACTTCTGCCAGGCGCTGGGGATCCGGCCTGAACGCAAGTACTCCGCCGAAGGCGGTCCTACGCTGCAGAATGCGTTTGCGCTGCTTCGCGCAATCGCCGCCCGGCCCGCCGTCGAGTTGCTGAAGATGCTGGATGCGGTGATCTTCAATCTTATCGCGGGCAACGCGGATGCCCACGGCAAGAATTTTTCCCTGCTGTATGCGGACGACGGACCTCGCTTGGCGCCGCTCTACGACCTGCTGTCCACGACAGCGTATCCCGCGCTTTCGCCGAGGCTGGCAATGAAGATCGGCAAACGCGCAACGCTCGAGGAAATGGATGCCCGAGGTTGGAAAGCGTTTGCCGGCGATGCGCGCCTCGGCCTGCCGCTGGTGCGTCGCCGAGTCGGCGAAATCAGTGTAGAGGTGGCTGACCGGGCGCTTGAGGTGGCCGCCACGCTGCAGGAGGAAGGATTGGACAAGACTACGCTATCCGGACTTGCGCACTCCCTGACCGGCCGGGCGCGCCGCTGCGCCCGCACCATCGATCGCCGGTCCCCACGCCGCAGGGCCGCCGGCGCATAGCGTCAGCCCGAATCCGCGAGTTCCGCCTGAAGGGCCGCGTGCAGCGCCTCCTGTTGCGGGCCGGACAGCGGTTGGCCGAGCTCATTGATCAGGTGAAACACGTCCTCGGCGCGCTCGCCTATGGTTGCGACTTTCGCGGTGCGCACCGCTATTTCGCGGCGGGTAAGGATGCCCCCCACCAGCCCCAGGAGTCCCGGCCGATCCGTGGTGACCAGCTCCATTACGGTGTGGCGCCCGCGCGGGTCGTCGCGGAAACTCACCTGCACGCCCACGTCGAAGGCCCGCAAGCGCCTCGGCAGTTTGCGGTGGGCCGGTTGTGAAGGCAGTTTGCCTCTGGCGAGTGCTGCCCGCAGGGAGCCGCAGATGGCTTCCAGCCGGTCGGCATCATGCAGCGGTGAACCGTCGCGCTGAACCACCAGGTACTGCGCAAGGCTGCGCCGCCCGCCGGAGGGCAGGATGCGCGCGTCGAGTATGTTCAGCCCCTTGGTGTCCAGCACCGAGCAGGTGATAAAGAACCGATGCACGGCAGACGGGCCGTGCACCAGTATCGCGGTATTGCCGTTGGCCGAGTCGGTGCGCGCGGCCACCTCGAAGCCGTCGCCGGCCAGGCCGCCCTCAAGCGCGATCGTGTGCCACACGATCTCGTCGTCGCGGAACAGCCAGAAATAGTCCTCGGCAAAGCGGTCCCACAGTGCGCGGACCCGCTCTTTCTCCAGCCCTCGGCCGCCGAGTTCGAGCAGCGCGGCATGTTCGCGCTCCCGCAGCAGTTCCTCGGTCCCGCGGGGGTGTTCTATGTTCATCCGCAGCGCCCGTTCCGTCTGGCGGTACAGGTCCTCGAACGCCCGGGCCTTCCAGGCCGTCCACAGGTTGGGGTTGGTGCCCCGCACGTCCGCCACGGTCAGCAGGTAAAGGTGATCCAGGTGGACCTGGTCGCCCATCAGGCGGGCGAAATCGCGAATGACCGCCGGGTCGTATACGTCCTTCTTCTGGGCGGTCATCGACAGTTCCAGGTGATGCTGTACCAGCCACGCCGCCAGGGCCGACTCGCGGGGATTCAAGCCATGGTCGGCGCAGAATTGTTCGGCCTCGCCGGCGCCCAGTTGCGAGTGATCGCCGCCGCGGCCCTTGGCGATATCGTGGAAAAGCCCGGCGATGTAGAGCACGGCGGGGTTTTCGATTCCTTGCATGATCTCCGACAGGCCGGGATCCTTGCTTTTCTCCGCGGGCAGGGCGAACCGGCGGAGATTGCGCACCACGCGCAGGATGTGCGCATCGACCGTGTAGCTGTGAAAGAGGTCGTACTGCATCCGGCCGGTAATCAGCCCGAACTGCGGAATGTAGGCGCCCAGGATTCCGTAGCGGTTCATCGCCTCCAGCTGGCTGGGCGCATCGGCGGGCGCGGACAGCACCTGCATGAAGGTGCGGCGGTTTTTCGGGTCCTTGCGGAACCGCTGACCGATCGAGAGCGCGGCTTCCATCAGCCGCTCCACCAGGGGGCCGCTGAAGCCGCGGATATCCGGATGCGTCTGCCGCAGCAGGAAGGGCTCCAGCACCGCCCGCGGCGAGTCCCTCAGCAGGTGGGGCCGCTTCGAGTCGAGGTAACCGTTGCGCAGCAGGAAGCGCGCGTTGACGCGCCGCTCGGCGCCGCGTGTGCGGCCGATGACCTCGCCCAGGCGCCGGAGAACGATTTCATTGAACAGCGAGACGCTGCGGGTGGTCCGGTAATAGCGCTGCATGAACTGCTCGACCGCGCGGTTGCCGGTCTGATCGTGAAAACCGAAGACTCCGGCAAGCTGTTTCTGGTGCTCGAAGAGGAGCCGGTCTTCCATGCGGCCGGCGTGTATATGAAGCGCGAAGCGCACCTGCGAAAGGAAATCGCGCGCCCTGCGAAGCGCGTCCAGCTTCTCGGCCGAGATCAGCCCCTGTTCGGCCAGGATTTCCAGAGTGGCCGATCCGAAGCGGCGCTTGAGAATCCAGTGCATCGTGTGCAGGTCGCGCAGTCCGCCCGGTCCGTTCTTGACATCCGGCTCCAGATTGGAGGCGGTGTCGTCGTGCTCCGTGTTGCGCCGCTCCTGTTCCCTGAGCTTGGCCCGGTAGAACTGCACGGGGGACCAGACGCTGCGCGCATTGATGGCTTTCGTGAGTTGCCCGAACAGCGTGGTGGAACCGGCCAGAAGCCGCGCTTCCAGAAGCGCCGTCGTGATCGTGACGTCGGCGCGGGCCTGATCCCGGGACTCCGCCACGGTTCTCGTGCCGTGCCCCGGCTTGAGCCCCACATCCCAGAGAAACGCGAGAAATGCGCCCACTTCCGCTCTGGCGCTGCGCGAATAACCCTGCGGCATCAGGACCAGCACGTCGACGTCCGACGCGGGGTACATCTCCTCGCGCCCGTAGCCGCCTACAGCCAGCAGGGCGGCGCCGCGCAGCGCGGGGCCGGCGTGCAGATGCCACAACTCGCAAAGCAGCTCGTCGAGCTTCCGGGACCGCAGCCTCAACAGTTCAGGGGTGCTTTCCCGGTTGCTCAGGAAAGCCTCGCGGATGCGCTCTTCATGCTTCCGGATGCGGTCACGGCAGGCGTCGAGTTGCCGTTCACGCGGACTGGCCAACGGCAGCGCCTCCGCGCCCGCAGTTGTCTGCTCAGGGTTCAACCGGACCGTCTCCCAGGGTCAGCACTTCGTAACCGTCCGCCGTTACCAGAACCGTATGCTCCCACTGCGCCGACAGTTTGCGGTCGCGGGTCACCACGGTCCAGCCGTCCGGAAGCAGGCGGGTTTCGGGAAGCCCCTCGTTGAGCATCGGCTCCACGGTGATCGTCATCCCTTCGCGCAAAACCATGCCCGTGCCCGGCTTGCCATAGTGCAGGACATTGGGCGGCTCGTGGAACACCCGGCCGATACCATGGCCGCAGTATTCGCGCACAACGCTCAGACCCTGATTCTCGGCCACCGACTGAATCGCATGGCCGATGTCGCCCAGCCGCTTGCCGGGTCCGATCTCGCGAATTCCGGCCCACATGGCGTCGAAGGTTATCCCTGCCAGGCGCCGCGCCTTTATTCTCGGCCGGCCGACATGAAATATGCGGCTGGTGTCGCCATGAAATTCGTCCTTGATCACCGTGATGTCGATGTTGAGCATGTCGCCGTCGCGCAGCTTGCGTTTTCCGGGGATCCCATGGCAGACCACCTGGTTGAGGGAAGTGCAGATGGAGCGCGGAAAGCCGCGGTAATTGAGCGGCGCCGGTATGGCCTGCTGTTCCCGGGTGATATATTCGTGGCAGATCCGGTCCAACTCGCCGGTGGTCACGCCGGCCCGCACGTGCGGGCCGATCATGTCCAGCACCTCGGCCGCCAGCCGGCCGGCAACCCGCATGCGCTGTTGCTCCTCGCTTGACTTGATGCTGACTTGCATATTGTCGTAATGGCTCAAGACTGGCGCCGGCGCCAATGGTAGCGCGCATTTCCCCGTCAAGCAGCGGAGCCTCGACCTGGCGGGGCGCAAAGGGAAGCATGATGCTATAAAATTGCGGGCTCGCTCCGGCGGGCGAACATCGGGCGGCGGCAGGGCCTCGTCGCCCGGAGACAGCCTTCCGGGGTTTCTTGGTACTCACAGGAGCAAGCAATTGGCGCAAATCACCGTGCGTGAAATGCTGGACGCGGGCGTGCACTTCGGGCACCGGGCAAGGCACTGGAACCCGAAAATGGCGCCTTTCATATATGGCGAACGCAACCAGCTTCACATAATCGATCTGGAGCAGACGGTACCGCTCTACAAGAAGACCTGTGAGTTCGTGCAATCTGTGGCGGCCCAGCGCGGCACCGTGCTGTTCGTCGGTACCAAGCGTGCCGCGCAACATGCGATCCGCAACGAGGCAACCCGCTGCGGCATGCCGTACGTCAGCCACCGCTGGCTGGGCGGCACGCTCACGAACCTCAAGACGATCAAGAAATCCATCGCCCGGCTGGAGGAGCTGGAGGCGCTGGATGACGACACCCTGCGCGAGCGGTTTACCAAGAAGGAAGCACTCGGAGTCAAGCGCGAACTGGCAAAGCTGAATCGTTCGCTGGGTGGAATCCGCTCCATGGATACGCTTCCCGACGCGGTATTCATCATCGACCTGGAGCACGAGCGTATCGCTTTGAACGAGGCAAACAAGCTCGGCATCCCGGTGGCCGCGGTGGTCGATACCAACTGCTCGCCGCAGGACGTGGAATACATGATCCCCGGCAACGACGACGCCATCCGCGCCGCTGAACTCTATGCCCGCGGAATCGCCGACGCGATTCTCAAGGGCCGCGAGGAAATGCCGGAGATCTCGCTCGGCGACGACGAGTTCGTGGAGCTGGACGAGTCCGGCAAGCCCATTGCGCGCAGCGGGCGCCCGCGGTCAAGGGCCAAGACGCCCGCGCGGTTGCGTGGCGTGTCGCGGCGTATGCCCCGGCGCACCGCGGCCGTTGCCCGCGAGCGGGAAGACCGGGACGCCAAGCCCGCCGAAGCCGCGCCCCCGGTGGCGACCAAGCCCCCCGCCGCGGAGAGTGCGGCGGCGCCTGCGCCGGCTCCTGCCGAAGAGGCGCCCGCACCGGCTCCTTCCGCGGAGGAGGCTGCACCGGCTCCCGCCGAAGAGGGTGCGCCTCCCGCACCACCGCCGGCCGAAGAGGAGGGCTAGCGAGTGGCGATTACTGCGGCCCAGGTCAAGGCCCTGCGCGAGTCGACCGGCGCGGGCATGATGGATTGCAAGCGTGCGTTGACCGAAACGAACGGCGACGCCGAAGCTGCGCGCAACCTGTTGCGAAAGAAGGGGGCGGCGGCCGCGGAGAAAAAGGCCTCGCGGGCGGCGGCGGAGGGCGTGATTGCATGGGCCGAGAGTTCCGGCGCGATCGCCATCGCCGAGGTGAATTGCGAGACTGATTTCGTGGCGCGGCGCGAGGACTTTCGCCGCTACGCCGCGTCCATTGCGCAAACCGTGGCGGATCAGGCTCCCGCAAGCCTGGACGGATTGCTGGCGCTCGAGGTGGACGGGCAGTCCCTTGAACAGACCCGTCAGGATGCGGTGGCCCGGATCGGCGAGAACATTTCGGTGCGGCGCTTCGAGCGCATTGAGGCACAAGGCGAAGCATCCGTATATGTGCACAACGACCGTATCGGCGTGGTGGTGGACCTGGAGGGGGGCGATGCGGAGTTGGGCAAGAACATCGCCATGCACGTGGCGGCGATGCGCCCGCAGCACGTATCCCCGGACGACGTGCCCGGCGACGTGGTCGAGCGGGAACGCACCTTCCTCAGCGACCAGGCCGCCGAATCCGGCAAGCCGCCGGAAATCGTTGCGCGCATGGTGGAAGGACGCCTGCGCAAGTTTCTCGACGGCATCTGCCTGACCGGGCAGATCTACGTGCGCGACAGCAAGCTCACGGTTGGCAAGCTGCTGTCCTCCCACAGCGCCCGGGTGCACAGGTTCGTGCGCCTTGAGGTGGGAGAGGGTGTAGAGCGCCCCGCAAGCGATCTCGCCGAAGAGGTCGAGGCCCAGCTTCGCGAGCACAGGTGAGCGGTTGGCTGGCAACGAGTCGGTGAGTGAGGGACCAGCAAGCGAGTCTTGATTTAGGCGGGAAACCGATTGCGGGCGACATCCTCGACCGCATTCGCAACGCATTACCCTGCGATTTCGCAACAGCCTTGGCACGGCGATGTGTTGGAGAACTGCGAAGACAGACTGATAGGAAACCGGCTACTTTGCCGCACTGGTCCGGATGTCTCACCGATAGGCGGAAGGGCCTGTCAACGTGATTGAAATCCCAGCTTTGATGAGGGAACTCGCCATCAAGCGCCCGTTATTTCATTCTGAGGCCGACTTTCAACATGCGCTCGCTTGGCGCATTCATAAGAGACTGCCGGACTCCGATGTCCGTTTGGAATACAGACCGCCGGTCAAGAGCAACATGCACCTGGATGTGTGGCTGGCAAAGCCGGGCATCGCAATCGAGCTGAAGTACAGGACTCGAAAACTTGAGACGAAGCACAACGGCGAGTTTTTTCGCCTCCGCAATCAATCGGCATGCGACATTGGTCGGTACGATTTCCTGAAGGACATTCAGCGATTGGAAAGCTTATCTGGAATTCCCGATGCGAAAGCAGGATTCGCAGTCTTTCTTACAAACGAGCATCTCTACTGGAAAGGGCCTACCCGCAAGGATACGGTTGACGCTGCTTTTTCCTTGCGCGGCGACCCTAGTCTCATAATAGAAAGGGAACTAGCTTGGGACAAAGACGCAAGTGCGGGAACCAGGAGAGGCCGAGAGAAACCGATACGGCTGAAGAGATCCTACGAGGCTCGATGGCGGCACTATAGTAGTGTGCTTGGCAATAGCTACGGGGAATTCCGCTACTTGATGGTCGGGCCGATGATTGGATAATACTCCGGCCGCACGGCGAAACGCGCATTGCCGCGATTAACGTTTCTCCAATTCACGGACACCTCCTTAGCCAAGACGGCCCGTCAGGTACACCCCGCCTCAAGGCACAGTGCGTCGATGGCGATGTTGTAGTCCATGCGCTCGCCGCCCCAACCGCAACGGGCGGTGCCGGCGTCGATAGCCAGGCCGCGCGACGCGATGAATGCCGCCAGCCGCTGGGTGCCATTGGCTGGCCCCGAGCAATTCCCGGCCAGAAACTGCCCGAGAATGTGCTCCAGGGCGTCGGCCCGCCGCTGAAACACACTACGCCGGTATGTTTCCGCGGAAACATTTTCGAGCAACGGATTCCACCGCGAAGACAGCGCGAATTGCGTCTTGGATGTTTCCGCGGAAACACTTGCGGGAAGCGCTGCCGCAGCCGCATCAACATCAGCCACAGTCGCGGTCGCTCCGGCGTTCTCCGCAGCCTCGGCCTGCTCCTCAAGCTGCGCTTCGGCTGCTTCCAGCACCTTGATCAGCATCTCCCCCGCCTTGGGCGCAAGGTGGGCGTTCAGCCTGACGCTGCCGTCACTTTCCCGCCGGCAGCTCAGATAGCGCCGCTCGTGCATGGCTTCGGCCTCGTCGCGCTCAAGATAACGCACCGCCCGCCGGAACCCCCGCACGGTGCGCTACACATGCGCGACGGAAGCAGTGCAGTGAAGGCCCCGTTCCTCTGCTGAAATGAAAGGTCCAATCAGCAAACAGGAAACGGTCACAGCCGTTTCAGGCCCTTCAGGCCGCCTTGAAGGCCTTGATCATGCGCAGATCCAGCACCTTTGCGGCCTCTTCCAGATCGTAGCTTGTCTGAAGGTTGAGCCAGAATTCCGGCGAAGTTCCGAAGAACCTGGCCAGGCGCAAGGCCGAATTCGCGGTAATCGAACGTTTGCCGTGAACGATTTCATTTACGGCACGCGGGGACATGCCGATTTCTCTCCCAAGCCGATTCTGGCTGATGCCCAACTCAACCAGGAACTCCTCAAGAAGTACCTCTCCCGGATGTATATTCTTCAACATCATGTGCCTCTAGTGATAATCGACGATTTGCACCGCCGTTGCGGAACTGTCCCGCCATTTGAAGCAGATCCGCCACCGGTCATTCACGCGGACGCTGTATTGTCCGCGCCGGTCTCCGCGGAGCTTTTCCAGGCGGTTGGACCGCGGTGCTCGCAAGTCTTCGAGGATATCGGCGGCGTCAAGCATTCGCAGTTTTCGGCGTGCGCGCTGTTGGAGCTCCGTTGGCAATCCCTTTGCGCGTTGCCCGTTGAATATGGCTTCGGCGCGCTTGTCCTTAAACGACCCGATCACTGGGCCGAAGTATAACGTGATGCGTTATAGAATGCAACGCAAAATCTAGCATGTCTTTGCAAAGAAGACCCGCAGAATGCCGGCCCGTGCGCTCCGCAAGGTGTCTCGGCGTAGAATGCACGCCGGGTCGTGAAGAAGGTTCGTGAGTCATTTTGAAGAACGAGAGTCTGGCGGAACAGGTGATGGTTCGGCTTCGGGAGAACCGGTGAATCCCGTTCCTTCGCTGCGCCGTATTTTGCTGAAGCTCAGCGGGGAGGCCCTGATGGGCCGGGAGTCGCACGGGATCGACATGTCGATGCTCGCGCGCATCGCCGAAGAGATCAAGGAACTTTCCGACCTGGGGGTTGAGACCGCCGTAGTGGTGGGCGGAGGCAACATCTTTCGCGGCGAGGGCCTGGCCCGTGCCGGCATGGACCGGGTAACCGCGGATCACATGGGAATGCTGGCCACGGTCATCAACGCGCTGGCGCTTCAGGACGCGCTGGAACGCGTGGGCACGGGGGTGCGGGTTATGTCGTCCATGGCGGTGCGCGCCGTGTGCGAGGACTACATACGTCGCCGCGCGCTACGGCACCTGGAAAAGGGCAGGGTATGTATTTTCGCCGCGGGCACCGGCAACCCCTATCTCTCAACCGACACGGCCGCCAGTCTGCGGGCGGTGGAAATCGGCGCCGACCTGCTCATCAAGGGCACCCAGGTGGACGGCGTGTACTCGGCCGATCCGAACATTCAGCCGGACGCCACGCGGTATGAGCGGATTTCGCACGATCAGCTGATCGGCGCCCGCCTGGGCGTCATGGACTCGACGGCAGCGGTCATGTGCCGGGACAACGACTTGCCGATTCGCGTATATGATGTCGGATCGCCCGGCTACCTGTTGCGTATTGTCAAGGGCGAGGATGTTGGAACTCTGGTAACCAGCGCCGCCGACTAGCAACGGTTGTCCCTGACCGGCGCCAGGAGCAGCGCGGCCTGGGCAAGGGGGGCAAATGATCGACGAACTTAAGGAAGATGCAATCGAGCGCATGGACAAGAGCGTGGCGGCGCTGCGCGCAAACCTCTCCCGCCTGCGCACCGGCCGGGCCCATGCCGGCCTGATCGATCACTTGACGGCGCCCTACTACGGCGTCGATACACCCTTGCGCCAGATCGCCAGCATCACCGTGGAGGACGCCCGCACGCTTGCCGTGTCCGCCTGGGAGGCGAGCATGGTTCAGCCCATAGAAAAGGCCATTCGCGAGTCGGGGCTGGGATTCAATCCGGTCACCGCTGGCACGGTGATCCGTGTGCCGATTCCCGAGTTGACCGAAGAACGCCGGCGCGAGCTGGTGCGGGTCGCGCGCCACGAGGCGGAAATGGGACGCGTGGCGGTTCGCAATATCCGGCGCGACGTGCTGGCCGACATCAAGCAGCTCGTCAAGGAAAAGATGGCCACGGAGGACGACGAACGGCGATCGGCGGACGAGGTGCAGAAGATCACCAACGCGCATGTTGCGCAGATGGATGCCATGCTGGAGGAGAAGGAACGGGAAATCATGTCGATTTAGCCGGATATTGTCGTGAGTGAGACATTGCAGCATCTGGCGATCATCATGGACGGCAACGGCCGCTGGGCCGAACGGCTTGGCCGTCCCCGGTCGGAGGGTCATCGGGTGGGAGTGGAAGCAGCGCGCACCATTGTCGAAGACTGCGCGCGACGCGGCATTTCCGTGCTGACGCTTTTCGGGCTCAGCAGCGAAAACTGGAGGCGCCCGGAAGACGAAGTAAGCGAACTGATGACACTCCTCACCGAAAACCTGCGGCGGCACATGGGACTACTGAACGACAACGGCATATGCCTGCGGTGCATCGGGGACCGCAGCCGGTTCTCCGGCGGCGTCCGTGCCGCGCTGGAAAAGGCCGAGGAGAGCACCCGGCGGAATGACCGGATGCAACTGGTCGTGGCGCTTTCCTACGGCGGACAGCAGGAAATCGTTCGCGTGGCGCAGGAGTTGGCCGCCGATGCGGCGCGCGGAGTAATGGATCCGGATGAGATCGACCTGCTGGCGTTTACGCTCCGCACCGGCCTGGCGGACCTGCCGCCGCCGGATTTCATGATTCGAAGCGGAGGCGAGCGCAGGCTCAGCAATTTTCTGCTCTGGCACCTGGCCTATACGGAGCTTTACTTTACTGAAGTGCTCTGGCCCGATTTCGGAACCGGGGAATTGCAGACGGCGCTCGACGACTATGCGGCGCGACATCGTCGGTTCGGTACCGCATGAGCCGGTTCCTGCCCCCAAGGCTCCTGACCGCGGCAGTGCTGGTGGCTGCGATCGTAGTCGCGAGCGCTTCCCCCCTCAGCCTGAAGCTGGCCATGATCGGGCTGGTGCTGCTGCTTTGCTGGCGGGAGTGGCTGCGAATGGCGGGTCTGGCCGGGATCCTCGCCCGGTCGGTCGGGATTGTCCTGTTCGCCCTGGCCCTGGCTGTGCCGGTTGCGATGCCGCCGCCCAGTGCGGTTTCATACGCGGTCATGGCCCTGGGCGTGGCCTGGTGGGCGCTGGCCATCGTCTTGTTGCGCGGGTCGTTCAGTTCGATGGGCAACTCCATTGCCCTGGCGTACGGGCTCCTGGGTATGGCGCCCGCCTGGCTGGCGGTACTGGCCATTCTCGGCAGCGGCAGGGGAGACTTGCTCATCCTGTTGCTGGTACTGGTCGGTGCGGCCGACACGGGGGCGTTCGTATTCGGCAAACTGCTGGGCCGGCGTCCGCTGGCTCCCGTCTTGAGCGGCGGCAAGACCGTGGAGGGCGCCGCAGGGGGGCTGGCGGTGGCGACGCTTGCGGGCTTTGCCGCATCTTTTTACCTGCAGCAATCGGCGCTGTTCTGGACATTGGGAGGGCTGGCGGTTGGAGGTTTGTCGATGCTCGGCGATCTGACGGTAAGCATGTTCAAGCGGCGTGCGGGCCTGAAGGACAGTGGCCGCATGTTGCCGGGCCACGGGGGAATGCTGGACCGCATGGACAGCAGTATCGCCGCGGCCCCGCTGCTGGGATTGCTGGTGTTTCAGCCGGTGGGCTGGCTGCCCCTTTAGGCAGGGATAGCAAGGCTTGTTTTGGTAGCATAGAAAAACAAGCCGCGAAAGACCGACTTAGAAGAGAATTCCCTCTGCCATGCTGGTAGATACCCTGATTGCGATAGGCGCGTTCGTGCTGGCGATAAGCCTGCTTGTCGCCGTGCACGAGTGGGGGCATTACATCGCTGCGCGAATGTCGAAAGTCAGGGTGCTCGAGTTTTCGATCGGTTTCGGTCCGGCAATCTGGCGCCGAAAGGCGGGCACGGACCAGACCGAGTACCAACTGCGTGCGCTTCCCGTAGGCGGTTACGTGCGCCTGCTGGATGAACGCGAGGGGCCGGTTGCCGAGGAAGAGCTGCATCGCAGCTTCAACCGGCGCCCCTACTGGCAAAGAATCTTTATTCTCGCGGCGGGGCCCGGCATGAACTTCCTGTTCGCCATAGTGGCCTATTGGGCGATCTTCATGGTCGGCATACAGGCAACCGCGCCGCTGGTGGGTGGAGTTGCGCCCGGCGGCGTGGCGGAAAAGGCGGGGCTGCGTTCCGGCGACCGCATCGTGGCCGTGGAGGAGCGCGAGTCGCCCACCTGGCAGGCCGCCGTCATGGCCATCGTGGACCAGATCCTCGGCGATCCTTCGGTGCAGATGACGGTTGAAGACGATCAGGGCGCCCGGCGCGAACTTGTTCTCGATCTTTCCGGGCAGAAGAGGGACATACTGGCAAACGGCAATCTGTTCGCCGCAGCCGGCCTGGAACCGATGACGGACTCGCGTCCCATCCTGGGCGACATCCTCCCCGACGGGCCGGCAGCCGCGGCCGGGTTCGAGCCCGGTGACCGGGTTCTTTCGGCCGGAGGGGAGGACATCGGCGCCTGGCGCCAGTGGGTTGAATACGTGCGCTCCCGCCCGGGAGAAAACGTGCCGGTGACCGTGGAGCGCAACGGCACGGAGCGGCGGCTGCATGTGCTTATCGGCAGCCGCGACGAAGCCGCCGGGGAAGACGCGGCCGGTCCCGTTTCCATTGGCTTCGTCGGCGTAATGCAGTCGCCCGAGGCGCGCTCGCACCTGTTCGTGACCCAGCGTTTCGGGCCGGTGGAGGCGCTGGAGCGCGGCATCCGGGAAACCGGGCGCATTACCGGCCTGACGTTCCGTGTGCTCGGCAACATGTTCACGGGCGACGTTTCGCTGCGCACCCTGAACGGGCCGGTGGGTATCGCCCGCTACGCGGGAGAAGCGGTCCAGATCAGCGGAGTCGCTTTCCTTACCTTCCTGGCGCTGGTGAGCGTAAGCCTGGGCATCCTGAACCTGCTGCCCATACCGATTCTGGACGGCGGCCAGATCGTGAACCAGACAATCGAGAGGCTTCGCGGCCGCCCGATTCGCGAGCGCACCCAGCTCGCCGTGCAGCGCCTGGGGGTGGCGCTGGTGCTGGCTATCATGTTCGTGGCCCTGTTCAACGACATCAGCGGCTTTTTCGGCCCGGGCGGCTGAGCGAATGAAGCGGAAGTTTCTGGCCGCTGCGGCGTTGGTACTGATGGGCATCGCGCCGGCGCACGCGCAGGCGCAGCAGCAGGAGGTCTTCGTCGTTCGGGACATCCGCATCGAGGGCCTGCAGCGAATTTCCGAGGGCGCCGTGCTGAACTACCTGCCGGTGAACATCGGCGACACGCTGGATGCCGCGTCCGTGCGGCAGCTCATGAGGGGCCTGTACGAGTCGGGTTTTTTCGCGGACGTCGAGTTTCGGCGTGACGGGGACGTGCTGCTGGTGGCGGTGCGCGAACAGCCGACGATCGAATCGCTGCTCATCGAAGGCAACAAGGACGTCAAGACCGAGGACCTGAACCGCACGCTGTCCGGGAACGGCATCGCCGAAGGCAGCCTGGTCAAGCCGTCGGTACTGGAGGAAGTCGAACTTTCGCTCACCGACCTCTATTTCGGGCGCGGCAAGTACGGCGCCGAAGTCAATGTGGACGTCACCGAACTTCCCGACAACAAGGTGGACGTGGTGATCGACATCAAGGAAGGCGACCGGTCCCGCATCCGCCAGATCAACGTCGTGGGGAATGAACTCTTCACGGACAAGGAGCTGAAGAAGGACTTCGAGCTGAAGACGCCGAACTGGCTGTCGTTCATACGCCAGGACGACCGCTACTCGCGCGAGGCATTGCAGGGCGACCTGGAAAAGCTGCGCTCGTATTACCTGGATCGCGGCTACGCCGATTTCGAACTGCAATCCACCCAGGTGACGCTTTCGCCCGACCTGAAGGACGTGTTCATCACCATCAATATTCGTGAAGGCAGCAATTACACGGTATCGGAGATGAAGCTGACCGGCGATTTCGTGGTGCCCGAGGCCGAGCTTAACCAATACGTGCTGCTCAAGCCGGGAATGCGCTACTCGCAGCAACTCATCACCCAGAGCAGCGAGCTGATCCGGTTGCGCCTCGGCCAGGAGGGATACGGGTTTGCGGAAATCACGCCGATCCCCGAAATCGACGAGGACGCCGGCGAGGTCGCGGTCACGCTGCTGATCAGCGCGGAGCGCCGGGTCTATGTGCGGCGCATCACCTTTGACGGAGCGGCTTCGATCGAGGACGAGGTGCTGCGTCGCGAACTGCGGCAGTTCGAGGGCGCCTACCTGTCCAACGATCTGCTTGAAAGGTCCAAGATTCGGCTGCAGCGTCTTCCGTACCTCGAAGAGGTCGATTTCGAGACCCTTCGGGTGCCCGGCTCGCAGGACCAGGTGGACGTGGTATTTGGCCTGACCGAACGTCAGCCTGGCGAGTTTCAGGGCTCGGTGGGCTACACGGGGTATTACGGGGTGCAGCTCAGCGGCAGCGCGGTGCATTCCAACCTGTTCGGGCGCGGCAACCGGCTCGCGATCGGGCTGACGGGCACCAGCTACTCGCGGCTCTACAACCTGGCCTACACCGATCCGTACGCGACCATGAACGGGGTGAGCATTACCGGCTCGCTCACCTACCAGAACTACAGCCAGTTCTTCAGCGCCGGCTCGGACCTCGACACGACCACGGCTGCGGCCTCCACGGAACTGAGCTATCCCATCACGGAATACCAGAGCCTGATACTCGGCGCGACGCTTCAGCAGGCCGACCTCATCACCACCAATTTCAGCAACGAGCAATCCCGGCAATGGGTGCAGGTCAACGGCAAACCGTATGAGCGCGAAGTTGTCAGCCCGGTCACGGGCGAGCCCGACATTTACTACGGTTCGAAATTCAACAGCCTGGAATTGCTGATGGGCTGGCTGTATGACAGCCGCAATCGCGTGCTGTTCCCCGATCGGGGCATGCGCCACCGCCTTTCCCTGTCGGCCACAATTCCCGGAAGCGATGTGGAATACGCCACCGCGCGTTACCAGTACACGCAATACCTGCGGATCCCGGGGCTGCGCTGGTTCGGCCTTCGGCTGAGCGCGGACGTCGGTATTTCCGAGGCCTTCGGCGATACCAGCGCGGTGCCGCCTTACAAGCACTACTACGGCGGCGGACCGGATTCGGTGCGCGGTTTCAAGGAATACCGCCTGGGGCCCAAGGACCGGTTCGGCAACGCCTACGGCGGCAACATGCTGGTTACCGGTCAGGTCGAGCTGACCCTGCCATTGCCCGAGCGCTTCAGCCAGAGTGCGCGCCTGGCGGCCTTTTTTGACGTGGGCAACGTGTTCTCCACGTCGGACCTGGTTTTCTACGACCGACTGGGCGATCCGTTGAGTTACGACTTTGACACAAGTAGACTAAAGCGCTCCGTTGGACTCGGCGCGGAGTGGCTGGCGCCCCTGGGGCTACTGAGATTCAGTTTCGCCGCGCCGCTTAACGCCGATCCGGAGACCGACCGGTTTTGGGGGGACGAAGTGGAGCGCTTCCAGTTTTCGCTGGGCGGCGCGTTCTGATTTTCGTGCGTCCTCCCGTATCCCTTTGGAAACAAGAGGCTTTTCTTAAACAATGAATACCGTAAAGAAACTACTTCTGGGCGTAGCGATGTGCGCTCTCACGGCCGGTAGCGCACTGGCCCAGGAGACCGCGCTGAAAATAGGGTTCGTCAACCTGGAGGCCTTGACCGTGGAGTCGCCCCAGGGGCGGGAGGCCAACGAGAGCATCAGCGAAATGTTCGCGCCCAGGCAACGGGAGATCAACGCCAAGCAGACCCGGCTGGGAGAGTTGAGCGAGAACTACGAACGCGACCGCGAAACCATGGGCACCGAGCAGTTGCGCAACGCCGAGCGCGAGATTCTGGCCCTGCGGCGCGAGATTCAGCAGGAAGCGCAGGCTTTCGAGGAAGACCTGCAACTGGAACAGAACAACAGCCAGCGCGACCTCGGCACGGTTTTTCTCGGCCACGTGCGCCAGGTTGCCGAGGAAAACGAATACGACCTGATCCTGAGTGGCGGCGTGGTGTACTTCAGCGATGCGGTCAACATCACTCCGCAGGTACTGGGCGCCCTGCAGGAAACCTACAGCAGCGAGCAGCAGGATTAGGGCCTGTTAAACACAGGCCCTAAACATGGCGAGGTAGCCGCCGGCTGTGGATGCTTCTACGACATCGCGTGGCGCCTTCGGTGATGCAGCGGCGTTCGCAGCACGAACGGGGACTGACGCTTGGCGAGTTGGCCCGGCGTCATGGCTGCGAATTGCGCGGACAGCCCGGCGTCAGGGTCCATCGCGTATCGACACTGGCGCGCGCCGATGACGGCAGCGTAGCCTTCTTTCTCAACCAGGCGTACCTGAACGATCTTCGCTCGACCCGCGCGGGCGCCGTAATCTTGAGCGAGCCCCATGCGCCCGAGTGCCCGGTCGCGGCGCTTGTTACGCCCAATCCCTATCGCGTGTTCGCCGGCGTGGCCGATGAACTGCACGAGCTGTCGCCGCCGGCGGCGGGAATCCATGCCGACGCCACGGTTTCAACCGATGCCAGCGTGGACGCGACCTGCGAAGTCGCGGCCGGGGCCCGTGTGGCGGCCGGGGCCAGGCTGGCCCGTGGCGTTTACGTGGGTCCCAACGTAACCGTCGGACCCGGCGCGAGTATCGGCGAGGACAGCCGGCTGCTGGCCAACAGCACGGTATGCGAGGGTGTGACCATGGGAAGCCGCTGCCTGGTCCATCCCGGGGCCGTGCTGGGTTCCGACGGTTTCGGCAATGCGCCGGATGCCGGGGGGCGCTGGCGCAAGATTCCGCAGCTGGGTTTCGTGCGCATCGGCGACGATGTGGAGATCGGCGCCAACACCACGATCGACCGCGGCGCGCTGGAGGACACGGTAATCGGGGACGGCGTGCGTCTGGACAACCTGATACAGATCGGACACAACGTGCGGATCGGCGAGCACACCGCCATGGCTGCGGGTTGCGCGATTGCCGGGAGCGTGAGGATAGGGCGCAGGTGCCGCCTTGCCGGCAATGTGGGGGTGGCGGGCCACCTTGAAATCTGTGACGATGTGGTGCTTCTGGCCCGTACCGTGGTCACGCGCGGGATTGGCAAGCCCGGAGCCTATGCAGGTTCGATGACCCCCATGGAGGAGGTTGCAAGCTGGCGCCGCAATGCGGCCCGATTCAGGCATCTCGACGCCCTGCACAAGCGTGTGCGGCGCCTGGAGCGTTCCGGATGACGCAGGTTCACGCTACCGCCATCGTATCGCCGCATGCTGAACTGGCTGCGGATGCGGAGGTAGGCCCCTATGCCGTAATCGGACCGGATGTGGAGATCGGCCCCGGCTGCAGGATCGATTCGCACGCGGTCGTGGAAGGTCCCACGCGCATGGGCGCCCGCAACGTCGTCCATCCCCACGCGGCCATCGGGCGCGACCCCCAGGACCGGAAATTCCGCCCCGGAGAGGACAGTCGGCTGGAGATCGGCGACGACAACACGATTCGCGAGTTCGTCACCATCAATCGCGGTACGCGGGAAGGCGGCGGAGTCACCCGGGTAGGGAACAACTGCTGGCTGATGGCGAGCGTACACGTCGCGCATGACTGCATACTTGGCGATGACGTAGTGATGGCCAATTTCGCCAGCGTAGCGGGCCATGTGCGTATCGGCAATCACGTGACCATGGCGGGGTTCTCCGGAGCCCACCAGTTCTGCCGGATCGGCGACTACAGCTTCGTCGGCATATACGCCGGGATCACCCGGGATGTCCCGCCCTACGTCATGGTGGCGGGACAGCCGCCCAGGCCGCGCGGGGTCAACATCATCGGCCTTCGGCGCCACGGGTTCGACGCCGGCCAGCGATCCAACATAGAGAGGGCCTACCGCACGCTTTTCCGCAAGCAGCTCGGGCGCGCCGAGGCGACCGAAATCATCGCCGAGGCCGCGCGGGAACAGCCGGAATTGAAGTTGCTGACCGAGTTTCTGGCCGAGTCCGGGCGTGGCCTCTTGCGTTGAACCCTGACCGGGCGCTGCGGATAGCGATGGTCGCCGGCGAAGCCTCCGGCGACCGTCTGGGCGCGGGACTGATTCGTTCCCTGCGCGCCGGCCCCCTGGAGGTGGATGTGGCCGGCGTGGCCGGCCCGGCAATGCGCGAGGCGGGATGCAGTCCGATGCTCGAGGCGTCGCAATTCGCCGTCATGGGCCTGGTGGAAGTCGTCCGCCACCTGCCGCGCCTGTGGATGCTTCGTCGCCGGTTATTGCGGCAACTCGGCGAGTTTCGCCCGGACATATTCATCGGCGTGGATTCCCCGGAACTCAATCTGGGCCTGGCCGGGCGGCTGAAGCGCGGCGGCGTGCGCACGGTGCAGTACGTGTGCCCGTCGATATGGGCCTGGCGCGCCGGCCGGGTGCGGCGTATCCGCCGCAACTGCGACCGGGTCCTTTGCCTGCTTCCGTTTGAACCGGCATTGTTGCGCAAGGAGGGCGTGGAGGCGGTTTTCGTGGGTCATCCGATTGCCGATGAGCAAGCGCCCGAGGGGGGTGGATCCCTGACCGCCGTCCGCGAAGGCAGGCTGCTCGTGGCCCTGTTGCCGGGTTCGCGCGGGTCGGAGATCAGCCGCATCGGCCCGCCGATCGCGCAGGCGGCTGCCTGGCTGGCGGCGAGACGGTCAGGCGTTCGCTTCGCCACGGCCGCGGCCACGCCGCAGGGCCGGGAGCAATTCGCGGCGATTCTGAGGCGTTTTGCTCCCGGCGTGGAAGTCCGCCAGGCGAGTGGAAGCGCGCGCGAATTGCTGAAGAACGCCGACCTGGCGGCGGCGGCTTCCGGCACGGTTACGATGGAGGCCATGGTGTGTGGTTGTCCGCTGGTGGTGGCCTACCGGGTTGTGCCGCTTACGGCCTGGATTGCCCGCGCCTTCCGTCTCCTGAAAACACCCTATGTCGCTCTGCCGAACGTGCTGGCCGGCCGCAGGGTGGTTCCGGAACTGCTGCAGGAGCGGGCCCGCGGCGAGGCGCTGGGAGCCGAGCTGTTGAGCCTTTACGACGATCCGGGCGCACGCCGGGCGATGCGCGTCGAATTTGCGCGTCTTTCCGAATCGCTGCGGGGCGGCGTCGACGATCGTGCGGCGCAGGCCGTGCTGGCGCTGGCAAGCCGACCCGCTCGTGGGTGATTGCACGAAGCCCGGAATCGTGGCCGGGGTGGATGAGGCCGGCCGGGGCGCCCTGGCCGGACCGGTGGTCGCGGCGGCCGTCGCCTTTGCCGCCGGCAAGGACATATCCGGGGTCCGCGACTCCAAGCTGCTGTCGCCGCGGCAGCGCGCGGCGCTCGAAGAAGTAATCCGGGGCGGCTGCCTGGCCTGGTCGGTGGGCCTGGCGACGGTGGAAGAAATCGACCGGCTCAACGTGCTGCGCGCCAGCCTGCTGGCCATGCGGCGGGCGCTGCTGGGCCTGTACAGCAAACCGGCGCTGGCCCGCGTGGACGGCCCCTACCTCCCCGAGATGCCTGAACGCTGGCGCCGGGATGTCGAACTCGATGCCGTGATCGGCGGCGACCGTCACTGCCCGTGCATCGCGGCCGCTTCCATCCTGGCCAAGGAGTGGCGGGACCGGCTCATGCGGCGGCTGGATCTCGATTGGCCCGGATACAGGCTGGCCGAACACAAGGGATACGCAGTGCCCGCGCATCGCGCCGCCCTCGAACGCCTGGGCGCAAGTCCCGCGCACCGCCGCAGTTTCCGGCCGGTCCGCGCGGTGGCGGGAGGCTGACACGACCGTGGGAAAGACCGCGCAATTCGTTCACCTTCGCCTGCACTCGGAATTCTCCCTGGTCGACTCGGTGCTGCGAATAAGCGACGGCAAGGGAGGCTTTTGTCGCGCGGTCCGGGACCGGGGAATGCCCGCTGTCGCCCTGACCGACCTCAACAACATGTTCGGAGCAGTGCGCTTTTACCGGGCGGCCCTCAACGTCGGAATCAAGCCCGTTCTGGGCGCCGATCTCCATATCGGCCGGACGGGGGATGGCGGCCGTCCCGGTCGGGTCACGCTGTTGTGCCGCAACGCGAAGGGTTACAGGAATCTGCTGACGCTTGTCACGCGCATGTACCTCGAACTTGAGCCGCGCGGCGCGCCCCTGCTGATGAGGGAGTGGCTGAGCGCGGAAGGCCTTGAGGGTCTGATCGGGCTGATCGCGCTCGACAGCCCCGTAGGGGACGGCCCCGAAGCGCGGCGAGAGCGAGAGCAGGTGCTTGCCCTGCGCAGGTTGATGGGCGAAGGTCTTTTCCTGGAGGTAAGCAGGCTGGGGCGCGCCGGCGAGGCCGAATTGACGCAGCGAACGGTCGAACTGGCCCACGCCGAGGGCGTCCCGCTGGTGGCGGTCAACGACGTGCGGTTTCTGGACAGCGCGGAGTTTACGGCGCACGAAGCGCGGGTGTGCATTCACCGGGGAGAAACGCTGAACGATCCGCGCCGCGAAAGGCGCTACACGCAGCAGCAATACTTGAGGAGCCCGGAGGAGATGGTCGAGCTGTTCGCCGATCTGCCGGAGGCCTTGAGCAACACCGTAGCCATTGCCCGCGCCTGCACGGTGGAACTGGATCTCGGCGAGTCCCGGCTGCCCAAGGCGCGCGCGCCGGCGGGCATGAGTGAAGGAGACTTCCTCGAACAGCAGGCGCTGGCCGGCCTGAAAAGCCAGCTCGGCCCCGGCCCGAACGGCGCGGAAGCGGAATTGCCCGCCCGGTATACGGACCGTATGCGCGCCGAACTGGAAGTCGTGCGGCGGATGGACTATCCCGGCTACTTCCTCATCGTGGCCGATATTGTCCGCTGGGCCCGCGAAAACCAGGTGCCGGTGGGCCCCGGCAGGGGATCGGCCGCCGGTTCCCTGATCAGTTACGCGCTGGGCATTACGACCATCGATCCATTGCGCTACGGATTGATCTTCGAGCGCTTCCTGAACCCGGAGCGCATCTCCATGCCGGACATCGATATCGATTTCTGCGCCGAGCAGCGCGAGCGGGTCCTGGAGCATGTGGCCGACGAGTACGGACGGGACCGGGTGGCGCAAATCATCACCTTCAACCGCCTGGCGGCGCGCGCCGCCATCAAGGACGCGACCCGGGTCCTGGGTCATCCGCTTGGCCTCGGCGAGCATGTCGCCGGCCTGATCCCGGCGTTGCCGGTGGGGGTCACCATCGAGCAGGCGATGAACGACGACCGGGAACTGAGTCATCTTTACAACACCGATACGGAAGCGCGCGAGGTCATCGACCTGGCGCTGCAGCTGGAGGGCCTGCCGCGCAACTCCAGCACCCACGCGGGGGGCGTCGTGATCGCCCCCGAAGAGCTGACGCATTTTTCGCCGCTCTACCGCCAGGAAAGCGACTCGCCCACGGTTACGCAGTTTGACAAGGACGATATCGAGTCGGTCGGGCTGGTGAAGTTCGATTTCCTGGCCCTGAACGATCTCACGACGATTACCCGGACCATGGCCGAGGTCAATCGCTCCCGAAGCGCCGCGGGCGATCCGCCCATCGAAATCGACTCCGTGCCGCTGGACGATCCGGGCGTTTACGAGCTATTGCGCAACCTGCGAACCCGCGCTGTTTTCCAGCTCGAGTCGCGGGGCATGCGCGACCTGATCCGCGACCTGAGGCCGGACCGCTTCAGCGACATGATCGCCCTGGTGGCGCTGTTCCGCCCCGGTCCGCTGCAGACCGGCATGGCCGATACCTACATCAAGCGCAAGCACGGCCAGGAGGCTGTGGATTACCTTCACGAGGACCTGCGCGAGTTGCTGAGCGAGACCCACGGCGTGATCCTCTACCAGGAACAGGTCATGGAGATTGCCCGCCTGATCGCCGGCTACAGCTTTGCCCAGGCCGACGTGCTGCGCCGCGCCATGGGCAAGAAGCTGAAGGGCGAGATGGCCGACCAGCGCTCGGTTTTCGTAGAGGGCGCGCTGAACCACGGCCTGAACAGGGGCAAGGCCGAGCACATCTTCAACCTGATGGAAACCTTTGCCGGCTATGGTTTCAACAAGTCGCACTCCACCGCCTATGCGATCGTCGCCTACCAGACGGCCTGGCTGAAGGCCCGCTATCCGGCCCAGTACATGGCGTCCACCATGACCACCGACATGAGTGCGCATGATCGCCTTTACTGGATGACGCAGGAGTGCCTTGCTCTCGGACTTGCGGTCCTGCCCCCGGACGTGAATCACTCGCAGGTGGGGTTCAGCGCCGTGGACGACAAGGCCGTTCGATGCGGACTGGGCGCCATCCGTGGACTGGGGCAGGCAGCCGCCCAGGCGATTCAGGCCGAGCGCGAGGCAAACGGACCCTTTACCGGCATCGCGGACCTGTTTTCCCGGATCAGCGGCGCAGGGCTGCATCAGCGACAGGCCGAAACGCTTGTTCGATCCGGCGCCCTGGACGGCCTGTGCGAAAACCGGGCCGCGGTGATCCGGGTGTTGCCCGCGGCCCTGGCGGCCGCGGCGCAGGCTGCCCGCGACGCCGAGAGCGGGCAGGAAGGCCTGTTCGACGAGGGCGGTGATGAGCCGACGCATATCGAGGCGCCCGACACGCCCGCATGGGGCCCTCGCGAGCGGCTGGACGGCGAGCGGCGCAGCCTGGGCTTCTGCCTGAGCGGACACCCTTTCGACGAGTGCCGGGAGGAGGCTCGCGCCCTGGTTGGCGGCGACCTGCGCGAAATTCTGGACCGGTCGCAGCCGGGTCCCAGGGACGAGCGCGACGCGCCGAACGTCACGGTGGCAGGGAGTGTGCTGCGCAAGTGGCGCAGGGCGGGCGCAAACTACTTCGACCTCGATGACGGGCAAACGCGATTGCCGGTGCGGCTGCCCCGATGGGACGCCGGAGCTCCACCCGCGCGGCTGATCACTCCGCATTCGCTGGTATGGGTGCGGGGCCGCCTTTCGCGGCTGCAGCGCGGTTCGCTCAGCCTCTATGCGGACTCGGTGGAGTCGCTGGACGAGGTCATGGAGAAGCGCGCGCGGCTGCTGTTGCTGGACTGCCGCGCCGCCGAGGAGCCGGTCGAGACATTCACCCGGCTCAAGGAATTGCTGCGCCCGCACCTGCGCGGCGGAACACAGGTTGTGGTGCGCTATTCCGCGCCGGGTGCGGCCGGAAGCCTGCGGCTGGGTGAGGACTGGAATGTTCGCGCAACCGGCGATCTTCGGCAGGCCCTGGGCGAATCGCCGGTAATCGGCGGGTTCAGCATTCGCTACGCCTGACACGGCCAGTAGCTGCCTGACACGGCAATAGGGCTTACAATCGCAGGCCCGGCCAGGTCGGACGCAGTGCGTATGGAATCATTTCTTGACTTCGAGCAGCCCATCGCGGAGCTGGAAAGCAAGATTGAGCAACTGAGGTTTCTCGACAACGATTCCGGCGTGGACGTGGCCGCCGAGATTCAGCGGCTTCAGCGCAGCAGCCAGTCGCTGACCCGCAATATCTACCGCAAGCTCACGCCCTGGCAGACGGCGCAGGTGGCGCGCCACCCGAAGCGGCCCTACTCGCTGGACTACATTGCCGGAATGACCGGAGAATTCCAGGAACTGCACGGCGATCGCATGTACGCGGACGATTACGCGCTGGTGGGCGGACTGGCCCGGATCGAGGGCACGCCGGTGATGCTGATCGGCCATCAGAAAGGGCGCGATACGACCTCCAGGGTGCGCCGCAACTACGGCATGACGCGGCCGGAAGGTTATCGCAAGGCGCAGCGCCTCATGCAGCTTGCCGAGAAATTCGGCCTGCCCGTGGTCACGCTGATCGACACGCCCGGCGCCTATCCGGGAATCGGGGCGGAGGAACGCGGCCAGAGCGAGGCCATCGCCTCCAGCCTGAGCTGCATGGTGGGTCTGAAGACGCCCATCATCAGCGCGATCATCGGCGAGGGAGGCTCCGGGGGGGCGCTCGCCATCGGCGTGGCGGACGTTGTGATCATGATGCAGTACAGCATCTACTCGGTGATTTCCCCGGAAGGCTGCGCCAGCATTCTCTGGAAGAGCGCCGACCACGCCACCGAGGCCGCCCAGGCGATGGGCATCACGGCCAGGCGGCTGCTGAAGCTCAAGCTCGTGGACGAAGTCCTCGACGAGCCGCTGGGCGGCGCCCACCGGGATGCGTCCGCCGCGATCGCGAGCCTGAAGAAGTCGATCAGCAAGCATCTGCTCGGCCTGACCCGCCTGGAAACCGCCGAACTGCTCGAGCGCCGCCACCGGCGCTTGCTGAAGTACGGCGTCTACCGCGAAGCCTAGTGTCCGCGCGGCGGGCCCTGAATTACGTATTGGGAGGAATTATGAACACCAAATTGAATCGCCGTTCAGTACTGGCGGGAGCGCTTGGCGCGCCTTTTCTGGCCGGTTTGGCGCCCGGAGCGCAGGCAGACGGGTATTCGGGACTTACCGACCTGGACCTGAGCGACGATGAAATGCTGCACTACTTCGTCAAGCTGCGCAGCAGCCTGGACGATCGCGTCACCATGGGTTGGGTGGACGCGGTCAACTATGCCTTCGTCGACGGCGTGACCTATCCGCTCTACCGGCTCCTGTCGACCACCATCCGCCAGATGCGGAAGGTAAACGACAGCCTCTACAAGAGCGTTTCCCTGGAAGTCGCGATGTACATGGACATCGAGACAGGAGAGCTGCTGGACAAGCTGACCATGCCGATTACCGGCAACGTGGTGGACGTTCCTCTGTACCGCGCGGGCCCGTCCCACATGGACATGACCATTCGTGCGGATGAGACCACCGAGTTCACAATGGAAGACGAGACCGTGGAGGGCGAATCCTTTTTCGTTTCGGGACAGGCCGAAAGCAAGCGCTTCATCAGTCTTCCGCAAAGGCGCGGCGACGATTTCTACATCCGCCAGGACATCAGTGCCCGTGTCTTTCCTCCGGGCCAGCAGGCGCCCAGCTTCTTTTACCGCGAGTGGACGATCAACCAGGGCAGCTGGAAGGCGCTTGCGGACCCATCGGTGATTTCAGCGAATGTCGACGTGGCCTACATTGCCAACACGGCCTTCCGGCCCTGGATGCAGATGGGCGATACCCCCGGGCATACGGTGCAGAACGGTCGCGGCGGCAAGGCGGAATCTCCCGACGGGTTGCCGGTCGAATTGCTCCGCCTGGTCAAGCTCCACCACCCCGACCTGATCGAGGACCCGCGAGGGGTCCTGGCCGGAGAAGCCGCATAGCGCGAGGACAATGATCCCGCCAACCGGCACAAGCGGTCAGGAAGAAGAAGCTTCGGACCGGAGGGCGACGGGCCGCGACGCGGTCAAACCGGTCCTGGAAGCGGCGCTTGGCCGTTTGTGCCCCGACTGGAGGGGGCGTCCGTTGCTGGTGGCGTTCAGCGGCGGTCCTGATTCGACCGCCCTGCTGCTGGCCTTGCATGAGTTGCTGGAAGACTCAGGCCACGATCGGCTGCGCGCGGCGCATGTCAATCATGGCCTGCACCGCAACTCCGGCGACTGGGCGCGGCATTGCGAAGCCCAGGCCCGCTCCCTCGGCCTGACCCTGGCCTGCCGCGAGGTTGAAGTGCGGGCCGACGGCAGGGGCGTGGAGGCTGCGGCGCGGCGGGCACGCTACGAAGCGCTGGCGGAACTCATGGAGCCCGGCGAATGCCTTCTGACCGCGCATCACCAGGACGACCAGTGGGAAACCCTGCTGCTGCGGATGCTGCGCGGCACGGGCATTGCGGGACTGGCCGGCATCCGCGAAAAGCGCCGCCTGGGCCACGGCTGGCTGTTGCGTCCGCTGCTCGATTTGCCCCGCGGCGACCTGAGGGCCTGGCTCAGGCGGAAGGGCGCGAGCTACATCGACGATCCGTCAAACCGCGATACCGGCTTCGACCGCTCCTTTTTGCGCAACGACGTGCTCCCGCTGCTGCGCGGGCGCTGGCCCGGGGCGGGGGTCACCGCCGGGCGCCTGGCGCGGCTGGCCGGGGAAACGCGTGAATTGCTGCAAGCCCTGGCCGAGGAGGACGGCCGCGGGATCGCGCGGGCGGACCATATCGACTGCGAGGGCCTGCTGGGGCTTTCGCCGCCGCGCCGCGCAAACCTCCTGCGTGAGCGGCTGGCCGCGCTTGGAGTCCGCGCGCCCTCCGAGGCGCGCCTGAACGCGGCCCTGGACATGCTGCTGAATGCAGCGGCCGACCGACGCCCCGTGGCCCGCTGGGGCCGCGTCCGCCTTACCCGCCGCAGGGGCCGCATTTACATTTGCCCGGAGGACCCCGCTGAATCCGGCTGACGCGGTATTCTGGCGGCAGTCTGTGTTATCTTAGTTGCCCGATCCAATACTGTGGTCGGAGTGGCATGACCCGCTACATTTTCGTTACCGGCGGCGTAGTTTCCTCGCTGGGAAAAGGCATTACAGCCGCCTCGCTGGGGGCAATTCTCGAAGCCCGCGGCCTTTCCATCAGCATGATCAAACTGGATCCCTATCTGAACGTGGATCCGGGCACCATGAGCCCCTTTCAGCATGGCGAAGTGTTCGTGACAGCCGACGGGGCCGAGGCCGACCTCGATCTCGGCCACTATGAGAGATTTGTGGGCTCCAGCAGGCCGGGGCGCGACTCCAATTTCACCACCGGGCGCATCTATAACGCGGTCATCGGCCGGGAACGCCGCGGCGGATACCTGGGCGCCACCGTGCAGGTCATTCCGCATGTAACCGACGAGATCAAGCGCTCGGTGTTGCTGGGCGCAGGCGATGCCGACGTCTGCATCACCGAGGTGGGCGGCACGGTCGGCGACATCGAATCGCTGCCGTTTCTTGAGGCGATCCGCCAGATGGGTCTTGACATGGGGCGCGAGAATGTCGCCTTCGTGCATGCCACGCTGGTTCCGTATGTGGCTACTTCGCAGGAGATCAAGACCAAGCCCACGCAGCATTCGGTCAAGGAACTTCGCTCGATCGGCATTCAGCCGGACGTGCTGGTTTGCCGTTCCGAGCTTGCGCTGCCGGATGAACAGCGGCGCAAGATCGCACTGTTCACCAACGTGCCCGAGTCGGCGGTGTTCTCCGCCCGCGATATGGACGACCTGTACGCGATTCCGATCGAACTTCGAAGCCAGGGGCTGGACGAAGTGGTCGCAACGCAATTCGGCATGGACCTGCCGCCGGCCGACCTGTCCGAATGGGAACAGGTGGTCGAGGCCGGCCGGAACTGCGAAGGCCAGGTCACCGTGGCCATGGTCGGCAAGTATATGGATCTGCGCGATTCCTACATCTCGCTGAACGAGGCCCTCGGACACGCCGGGCGCCGCAGCGGCGTCAACGTGAGGGTGCGGCATATCGAGTCGGAGCAGGTCGAGGAGGAGGGCGTTGACTGCCTGGCCGGAGTTCACGCGGTGCTCGTTCCGGGCGGCTTCGGGGAGCGCGGAATCGAGGGGATGGTGTGTGCCGTTACCCACGCGCGCGAGAAGGAGATTCCC